>Ga0316217_10004600_pt1 | contig 14772 bp, 13 predicted proteins | sample 1anoAmetaG_FD_203633 | JGI IMG/M metagenome (GOLD analysis project Ga0316217, IMG submission 203633) | Freshwater microbial communities from Trout Bog Lake, Wisconsin, USA - 1anoA | ecosystem: Environmental > Aquatic > Freshwater > Lake > Hypolimnion/Profundal zone | place: USA: Wisconsin... | reverse complement strand
CGAGTTCGCCGCTGCCGAGTGCGATAACGATCCCGTTGGTTCGCCCGAGCGTCACGATCATGTCGCCGACACCGTTTCCCTCGAGCCCACATATCCCCCAGCCGCAGCAGACGCCGTGGTGGTGAGCTCCGCACTCTGACCGAGATCGTCGCGTCTTCGTAGTCGTAGAAAACAAAGAAGCCCCCTCGATACCGAGGGGGCTTCTTGTTCGCGAGACTTCGTTTAGAAGTGGATACCGAGTCCGACGAACGGACCGTTCTCGCTGTAGTTGGCAGGAGCCGAGTTCTTCGCTCTGCCGCGCTCGCCTTCCCAACCGAAGTCGAGGAAGACCGGGCCCTTCGATGGTGTGAAGGTACCACCGACGCCATATTTCAGGACGCGGTAGGCCAAGGTATACGCATTACGCTGGTTATCGAAGTACTGACCACGGCTACGAGCGCTGGGGTAGTAGTACGCACTGCCGTAGATGGAGAAGACGTGATCGAGATCGGGAGCCTTCTCGATACCGAAACCGACGCCGTTCATGCGTGGGTAGCCGGTATTCTCATCGCGGTAGAGGTAACCAACGCCGACATAGATGCGTGGGTTGGCGACTTTGATGGCAAAGTGACCATCGAAGTCATAGTCGCGGACGGTGAACGACGGGACGATCGCCTGACCGTTGCCACCGACAATCGTCACCTTGTTGGCGACGTCGTGGGGGTAACGGAGTGTGCGATAGTCGCCTTCGAGCAACCACGGGAGGTTAAAGAGCGGGAACTCTGCCGCAGCCTTGATCCCGAACGATCCACCTTTGGCGGTTCCGCCGTTGTTGAACTCGTTATAGACCTTGGGTACGAAGAGGTAGTCACCGATGACGTAACGCTCGTACGTTACCGGCTTCGCCGTCGGGGCGGGAGTCGGGGTAGGAGCGACGGTCGGCATTTCGCTCGGCACTGGTGCCGCGCTGGGCTCGACTGGTGGCGGTGGCGGCGGGGTAGCGGTTACGTAGCGGATGACCACGACGTGTTGGTCGGGGACCCACTGAACGTATGCGCCCATGCCCTCGGCGAGGACACGGAGCGGCACGAGGACCGTGCCGTGCTCGATGACCGGTGGGACGTCGAGCGGACGGCTTTCGCCGTTGATGATGACTTCAGGACGTCCAACGGTGACGCGGACATCGCTGCCGGGCTTCGAGACGTCGACCGTCTTGGTGCTCGGGTCATACGAAACGGATGCACCGGTCTGCTCGAAGAGCGAACGCAGGGGGACGAGCACGGTCTCTCCACGCACAAGCGCGGCGAGGACGCGACCGGTCTGCAGAGCGCTGGGCTTCGCATAGACGTGGTGGTCGTTGAAGAGGATGGGCACCGCACCCGATGGTGCGCTACCGAAATCGGCCGGCGGCAGAGCCGGTGAGGTGGTGTCATCTGCGAGCATCGCTGGTGCCGAGTGGGCAAACGCAGAGTTGGCCGTGTTTCCTTGCGTTGCGTGACTCGGAGCGGCGATGACCGAGCTCACACCAAAGCCGGCTGCCAGAAGCAGAGCCAGCACCCCAGTGTTGAGTCGTTTCAAAGTTCCCTCCAGAATGTAGGGTAGATAGGACAAGGCATACTCTGCCTTATCCACTCCCCTTGGTTGCGCCCGAGGAAGGCGGAACCCTGCGTTTGCTCTATGAGGGGCGTTTTAGAGTTTCTCTTCGATACGTTCGAGAAACTTTGCCCGCTCGGTAATATACCGCTCGTGAGTCCCTTCGGCGACTTTCTCACGTTCGTCGAATGCGGCGACGGCGAAGGTGACGCGACGCCCATCAAGGGCGACGATCTCGACTTCGACGCGGACGATCATCCCGACCGGCGTCGGTGCGAGATGCGAGACCTCGACCTGGGTGCCGAGCGAGATCTGCTCATCGGTGAGAACCGGCGCGAGACACTGGAGTGCCGCTTCCTCAATAAGACGAACGAGGTGCGGCGTGGAGAGGACATCGACGTTCTTGTCACCGGCTTTTTGAGCCGTCATCCATTCTTCAACACGAGCTTGGCTTCGATACGTGAGTCCGATCGCTATTTTGGCCGACATGCTGCGGGTTGTACTCCGAGAGAAGGGCGTGTTCCGCCTCGCTTGGCATTTGTGCCGAGGCTTCTTCTGTTTCTCATCGGCATTTTGTGGTGAAGTCCCTACGGGACGGTGGGAGCCGGTTGTCCTCGTTGCGAATGCGGGCCTTGTCTTTCCTATATAAGGGGGTACGGTGCCGTCTCAGAGATCCCAGAGCACGCGTCGGGTACTTGCGACGCTTCTCGCCTCGCTCTCCCTCGGTCTCATCGCCGCGCCGATGCCGGTCGATGCCTCACCCGAGACGAGTGGGATCTTGACGAGTCAGGTCCCGGTCCTTCCGCCGCCGGCCGAAGCGATCGCTCCGCTTATCCCGGCGCGTATCGTCACGCTCGGCGAGGCGGTCAAGATCGCCGCCGCGCAGTCGCCTACGTTGGTCGCTCCCCGTGCCGCGTTGCATCTGAGTCAGCGCCAACTCCACCTTTCTTCGTACGCGCTCTTCCCGTCGGTGACCGGTTCGGCGTCGACGAGTCGCCAACACGGCGTCGAGAGCAGCGCCGCATCGATCTACGTCGATCAGTTGATTTACGACGGCGGTCGTGTCGTCAATGCGATTCGTGCCGCGCGTCACACCGAGTCGGCCGCCGCCGCGACGTATCATCGGGCGCTACAGACGCTCGCCTATAACGTCGCCGTCGCCTATGTCGCCGTTTTGCAGGCCGAACGGACGACCCAGGCCGATCGTGAGATTCTCCGCGAGAACCGCGTGCAGCTAGCGCTCATCGAAGCACAGGTTCGTGCCGGTACCTCGGCGCGCGTCGACGCCTTGACCGCCGAGGTCCCGGTCGCTCAGGCCCAAGTCGCGCTCGCTCAGTCGCAAGGTGCGCAGCTCTCCGCTCTCGCCGCCTTCGCAAACACGCTCGGCCTCGATGCGGGTGTGATCGTGCAGCCGATCGACAACGCCGCCGCCGCTCAGAGCACGGCGACTCCGACCTATCCGGTCGCCTTGGCGCGAGCGAATGCTCTTCGTCCCGACTTGACCGCTGCGCGCGAGAGTCTTGCGACGGCGCAGGCCCAACTCCGTGAAGCACGTCTCGGGCTCTCGCCGACCGTGACCGCTTCGTTGAGTCCGAGCGTCGCCTGGGTGAATCCCGCCGGAGTCGGCGCATCCTCACCCACGAGTTCTCCGACCGCTCCTACGACCTGGTCGACCAGCATCGGCGCATCATTGACCTTGCCGATCTTCGATCAGGGCCTGACCGCGAATGCGGTCGCCGAGGCTCAGGCGAACCGCGATATCGCCGAGGCCAATCTCCGCACGACGCAACTCGGTGTTCAGCTCAATGTTCGTCAAGCGTTGGCCAATCTCGACGCCGCCCATGTCGCGCTCGATTCGGCCCAGGTCGAAGTCAAAGAGGCCTACGCCGTTCTCGGTGCGACCCAGGCGCAGTGGCGGGCCGGTGTGACGACCTTGCCGCAGTTGCTCAACGCACAGGTTCAGACGAGTCAAGCCTTGGTGACCGAGGTCAATGCGGCGACGACGCTGCAACTCGATCTCTCGACTCTGCAGTATGCGTTGGGTGAGGATACCCCGAGTTGACGCTCGCAGCATCCGAAACGCGTCTCGACGATCCGATCAACGCCGCGATTCTCGCGGTCTCCGAGGATCGGCTCGAGGGGTTTCAAACCGATCCGTTCGGTGCGATAGCCGAGCAGAGTTCGGTCCCTCTCGATACCGTGCTCGAACGGGTCGTCGTGCTGTTGCGGGCCGGTGTGATCCGCCGCGTGCGCCAGACGCTCATCGCGACGAATCTCGCCGACGGTGCGCTTGTCGCTTGGCAGATTCCGCAGTCGCGTCTCGATGCCGCCTTTGAAGAACTCTCGCAACGTGATCCGTTCTCGGGCCATGTCGTGATCCGTACCACCGATGCGGCGACCTCCGGCTCGACGTATCGGCTCTGGACAACCCTCAAAGTGCCGCAGGGCTACTCCCTGGAGCGCCACGTCGAGCGTATGTCGCCGTTGATCGGTGCCGAGCGCACTCGCTTGATGCCGGCGAAATGCCTCTTCGTCCTCGGTGTCGGACATGTACGCCGTCGTGGTATGCCGATCGGGAGTCGGGCACCGCAACCGGCCGAGCCGCAGCGACCCGCGATCGTCGAGCTTTCGACCGAGGAGTGGGCGGTGTTGACCAGCCTGAAACGCGAATTCGCTCCTGAAGAGATCCGCCGCGATCTCTGGGTCCCCCGTGCCGAAGAGGCGGGCGTAACGCTCGAGCGCTTCTTCGCCGTCGCCGCCGAGCTCGCGGCGCGCGGCGTCATCGGTCGCTTTTCGACCTTTCTTGAACACGTCAAACCCACCGCCGGCAACGAGCGCCTCACGCGATACAACGCGCTCTTTCATTGGGCCGTTCCGGTCGGTAGTGAGTATCGCGCCGGCGGCGAGGTCGGGCGCCACCATATCATGACCCATGCCTATTGGCGCGAGGGCGGCCCGGAGTTCCATAACGTCAATATTATGGGCGTCGCTCACGGCACCGAAAAAGAGGTCGTGCTGCAGCACAAACAAGCGATCGATGAGCATCTCGCCGAGGCCGGTATCCCCGTCTCGTACACCAACGTCTTTTGGGGCGGTCGGAGCGAGATCAAGCCTTCCGAGATCTCGCCCCTGCTCTACGAACGCTTCTGCCGCGATCGCGGTTGGAACCCCAACGACCTGCGTCAGCCTGCGGCGTAACGCTGCGAAGGAGCCCTCCGCTATGACTCGCGGTATGCGTCTGCTCTCGATGCTCTTCGGTGTCGCGCTGACCGCGTCGCTGCTGATCGGTGGCTGCACCCCGATCAGCAGCGACGGTCACCTCGCCGCCGGTAGGTCGAATCGCTTTACGCAGCCCCATGTCTTGCGGTATACGACCGACGAAGACATCGTCGGTCTCAATCCGTGGTTCAATCAACAGTTGACGCTGGCGTATATGGCCGAGATGACGATGGCTTGGCTCTTCCGTTACGACCACGAGAACCGCCCGATCCCTGAATTGGCGACGGTCTATCCGACGCAGCAGAACGGCGGTATCGGCGCCGATGGTCGTACGATTACGTTTCATCTTCGCCGTGGCGTCGTCTGGTCCGACGGTGTGCCGTTCTCGGCCGACGATGTGGTCTTCTCGATCCATCAGGTGTTGAACCCGGCGAACAACGTCGTCAGTCGCGACGGCTGGGATCTTATCGATCGGATCGAGGAGCCTGATCGGTATACGGTTCGTCTCCATCTGCGGCATCCGTATGCCGAATTCGAGCCGCTCTTCTTTAGCACGGGGGGTGCCAATCCGTGCATTCTGCCGAAGCATCTGCTCGCCGGCCTCCCCTCGTTGAATAACGCCCCGTACAATGCACTCCCGGTCGGGATCGGTCCCTTCCGGTATGAGCGGTGGGATCGAGCCGATCGCGTCGTCTTGGTGCCGAATCCACGGTACTTCCGTGGACTCCCACGACTGCATAAAGTCATCTTTCAGATCATTCCCGACCGCAATACCGTTCTTGCGCAAATTGAAAGCGGTGCGCTCGATCTGTGGATCCCCGCCTCGTCCTATTTCTACGATCGCCTCAAGGCGCTCCCCGGCTACCGTGTCGTGCGACAGCCAAGTTATCGTTTCAGTCATATCGACTTCAATTTGAGCAATCCGATACTCGCCGATCTCCGCGTTCGTGAAGCGTTGCGCTACGGGATCGATCGTCCGACGCTCCGTGCCAAGGTCGGGCACGGCTTCGGCATTCTTCAGGAGAGTTATCTCTCGCCGGTCTATCCCAACGTGCCGCCGCCGATCCCGCCCCTACCCTACTCGCCGGCCAAGGCCAATGCGCTGCTCGACGCCGCCGGTTGGCGGCGTGGCCCCGACGGTATTCGGGTGAAGCAAGGGCGCCAGCTTCGCTTCGTCTTCGCCGTCGGTACCGCCGCGCCCGATGTCGATGCGAGTATCGAGCTGCTGCGTAGCTGGTGGGGGGCGCTTGGAGTCGCGCTCGATGTCCGTCACTATCCCTCACCGGTGCTCTTCGCCTCGTATCAAGAAGGCGGCATCATCAGTGCCGGTAAGTACGATATCGTCGCCTTTTCGTGGCAGGTTGATGCGCTCGATAATATGTTCGATATCTTGGGCTGCGGTGCTATTCCACCGAGCGGGCAGAATAATACCCATTACTGCAATCCAGCCGCCGATCGTTTGATCACGGCCTTTAATCAGACATACGACCCCGTCGAGCAGCGTCGTCTCAAAGCCGAGTTAATGCGGATCTTCGTGCACGATGTGCCGATGATCGTGACCGGCGTCAGTGAAAACCTCTATGTTGCGAATCGCGACCTGCGAGACTTTCGCCCTAATCAGGTCTCCGGCTTCGACGACATGATGCGAGTAGATATATACTAGAGATGCGATCGTCATCGTGGGATGACGGTCCATCGGAGTGGCGGCATGGCCAGCGTGCGATGGGTTGAGCGGGTGGCGCTCGTCGTCGCCTTGCTCGTTGGATTCGCCGGTTGCGCTCGACAGAATCTCGCCGAGGCCTCTGCGCCTGCCCCGACGCAAGATCACGTGTTGCGGATCGTCGAGTCGCAAGATATCGTGACCCTGAATCCGCACTTGGGGGTCGGCACTCCCTTGAGTCTGCTCTCCGAGTTAACGATGGCCTATCTCGTGCGGTACGATCACCGTGGCCGGCCGTATCCCGAACTGTTGACCGATGTGCCGACTCAAGAGAACGGCGGGATCTCGCCCGACGGCCGTACCGTTTGGTTGACGCTGCGTCACGGCGTTCGTTGGTCTGATGGCGCGCCGTTCTCGTCAGAAGACGTCGCCTTCTCGATTCGCGTCGTCCTCAATCCGGCGAACGATGAGGTGAGTCGTGCCGGTTGGAGCCTCATCGATCGCGTTGAGACGCATGGCCCCGACCGTCTGATGCTCCACTTGCGTCAGCCGTACGCGGCGCTTTTCCCGACGATCTTCGGGAGCGCCGGTGCCAACCCGTGTATTCTCCCACGCCATCTGTTGTGGCGGCTGCCGTCGATCGATCGGGCCTCCTACAACGCGTTGCCGGTTGGAATCGGACCCTTCCGTTACGTTCAGTGGCGGCGCGGCGATCTCGTCGTACTTGAGGCGAATCCGTTCTACTTTCGCGGCATGCCGCGCCTCCGGCGGATCGAGATGCACTTTCTGCCCTCCGATACGACGGCACTCGCCCAGATGCAGAGCGGCGAGGCCGATCTCTGGCCGTTGATGCGCCCCGGTCTCTATCCGCAAGTCCGTGGAGTGAGCAGTCTTCTGACGCATGTGATCCCCGGGGCGTACTTCTCGCATCTCGATTTCAATCTGCATCGACCGATGTTGACCGATCTACGGGTACGCGAGGCATTGCGGCTCGCAACCGATCGCGATGAGATTCGTCGCAAGATACGGCACGATACCGGCACTTTGCAGGAGGGCTACGCCGCGCCCGGCAGCAGCGCGTACGATGCGACGATCCCGTTCGTCGCCTACGATCCGATCGCGGCGAACCGCCTGCTCGACGCCGCCGGGTGGCCGCGAGGTAGCGATGGGGTGCGTAGTCGCCACGGTGTGCGCCTCCATCTTCGGCTCGTGATCGTCGCGGGCAGCCCCGAGACCGATGCGCTCGGTGAGTTGTTGTCGCAGATGTGGCAACGGGTCGGTGTCGAGTTGGAGATTCGCCCGTATCCGGCCTCGCTGCTCTTCGATCGTGACGGTATCCTGGCACGCGGCGCCTACGACGTCGCCGAATTTGCTTGGCAGAACGATGTGCTCGGCGATCTCTCGGGTCTCTATACCTGCGCCGCCGCTCCGCCGCACGGTCAAAATACGCTCGGCTACTGCAACCCCGCGCTCGATCGTCTCTACGACCAGCTCAGTCGCGAACTCTCGCCGGAGCATCGTAAGCCGTTGCTCTATCGCATCCAGCGCCTTCTCGCCGCCGATGTCCCGACGATCGTGTTGAGCATCAACGACAACATCGTCGCCGAGGATGCTCGCGTCCACAACTTCAACCCGGCACCGTTTTCGCCGTTCGACGACATGATGGAGGTCGATACGGTGACGCCAACCTACGCGTCGCTCTGATTGACCTAGATCGAAACGGAGTCTCCTTGCCGATGAGGGTGATGCGCGACATGGATGATAGTGTGGCCTAGCCTGAGCCGCGCGCTGCTTTGCAGAGGGATGAGGAAGGATGCCGCCTACCACTGTCAGCGTTTTCGAAAGTGCGGAAACCGCGCTTCAAGCGCTCAAAAGCCATACCGAACCGCTGTTGACGGAGTCGCGGCGTAAGGCGCTCTACGCCGGTGCCGGTATCGCGATGGCGACCGCAGGTGCCTTCTTGGGTATCGACGGACTCGTGAGCGCTCTTTCGGGGCATGCGAAAAAGAGTCTCATCCAGAGTGCTCTCGGGCTCACCTTGCTCGGCGGCAGCGTCTATGCCGCGAAGAGAAGCTGGCGCCCAATCGAGGTCAAGGCCTTCGCCGAAGCCCTCGACAAATGGCTCGCCTCCCACGGCGTCTCTCCGAAGCCGAATCCGGCAAGGGAATCATCGCTCTCGAAACCGACTCACGAGACTCCAGCAACGCCGAGTAGTATATCTAAAAGCGAACAACAGCAACGGCAGGACTCGGGAAACGAGAGCCTCCAGAGGTTTATTGATACACCTACTCCTCTTCACCGATCGTGATAGTTTTGTGCTCTCCTGCCCATTGAGTCCAGCTTGTTAGGGCTGTAATGCCTACCGTCATCCCGCTTGTCGATGCTTTTTTTGATGACATGAAAGATGCTGTACGAGAATGTTTTTTATACGTCGTTTTATCATAAGGAGATGAAGTATGGGTGGCGGTGAGGTCTCCAGTGTTTTGGTGAAATCTACGGAATCTACCCCCACCAAGACATCAGCGCCTTGGAAGTGGGGTGCCGGTGCCGGTCTCGCGGCTTTCGCAGGAGTGGGTTTAACGTTCGATAGTATCGGTAATCTGGTAACGGGCAACGTCGGCAAAGCAACGATTCAACTCGCCGCCGCCGTCGTCGCCGGTGCTGCGAGCGTCGGCTTAGGCGTCAAGGCCGTCGCGGTGCACTTCAATAAAGATATCAACACCAAGGGCTGGTGGAAAAAGGCAAAATCACTCCCTCTTGGTGAGGCTGCCAAACACCTCATCAACGGTCGATTCCAAGAGGGTGGCACTCTCCTGAAAATGCATCTCATCCGACCATAAAAAGACGCTGCTCCGCAAACGCGCCGCCGCTGAGAGGTCCCTAATACACCCCGAGGATGCGATGGGTGCCTTCGATGTTGTTTAAGGCTTCGGTGATAGCACTGCGCTCGCCGTACTCGATTTCGCACGAGAAGCGGTAGTGGAACGGTGCCTCGCCTGAGGGGCGCGAGACGAGGGAGCGGAGGTTGAGTCCGGCGTCGGCGAGCACCGAGAGAGCGTCGCGCAGTGCCCCGATCCGTGAGCGAAACGAGAGGACGACACAGGCGCGACCCAGATCGCGCCGACTCTCGGCCGCTCTTGCGACGAGGAAGAAGCGTGTGGTATTGCCGGGATCGTCGTGAATATCGGGCGCGAGTACCTCGGCGTGGTAGAGATCGGCGGCGAAGCGCGAGGCGACCGCCGCGATGCTCGGGTCGTTGCGTAGGATCATCTCGCGTACGGCTCCGGCGGTATCGTCGACGGTTTTGCGATGCCACGCCGGGTGCGTCATGAAGAAGCGACGGCACTGTTCGAGGGCGACCGAATGCGAATGCACCTCGCGAATCGCTTCAAGGCTTGCGCCGGGTACGCCGATCAGGCACTGGGCGATCGCAAGCGATGTCTCGTCGATGATGTGGAGTTGCGGGTGCAGCCAGAGCAGATCGTAGGAGCGCGCGATCGGTCCGTAGATGGAGTTCTCCACCGGCAGCAGCGCCGCATCGAGTTGCTCCGTCACCAGCGCCTCGACGACGTCGTCGAACGTCGTATGGCCGATAGCCTCTGCGTCGGGGAGCAACGCGAGCAGTGCCTGCTCGCTGAAGGCCCCGGGCTCTCCTTGGTAGCCGACGCGGGGTCGTGCGGAGAGCGTCATCGCCGTTAGTTGGTCACGCGTCCGATGTACCGGCCGCCGTCTCGCGTGTCGATGCGAATGACGTTGCCTTCCTCGACGAAGAGCGGCACCTGTACGACGGCACCCGTCTCGAGCGTCGCGGGCTTCGTCGAGCCGCTGACCGTATCACCCTTGACGCCGGGGCCGGTCTCCTTGACCAGAAGCTCGACATGGGCCGGTAGGTCGGCGCCGATCGCGTTGCCGTCATGGAACTGTACCGAGATCTTCATGCCGTCTTTGAGAAAGTCGGCGGGCGGCCCGATCAAATCGCGTTGGAGCGTGACGTTTTCGTACGTCTCGACATCCATAAAGTGATACCCGTCGGCATCGTTGTAGAGCATCTGCATATCGCGGGTATCGACGGTGGCGCGCTCCAGTTTTTCGCCGGCGCGGAAGGTCCGCTCGACGGTGGCACCTGTCTTGACGTTCTTCAAGCGGGTACGGACGAACGCCGAGCCTTTGCCGGGTTTGACATGAAGAAACTCGATGACGGTCCAGAGGTTGTTATCGATAACGATCGTGACGCCGTTACGAAAATCGTTCGAGGAGATCATACGGTGTGCTCATTGGGGGCGTCCTCGACAACTTCCTGGACGCCTAAGGAGAAGCGAGGCTCGCTCCCGGTCTGGATGCGCTGGAGATTCGCCCGATGGGTGTAGATGATGAGGAGTAAGACCGTGACGCCGTAGAGCGTGCCCGGATGACCGTCGACGCCGGCTAAGCCGATGGTGGCGATCCCGATCGCGGTCAAGGAGCCGATCGACGAGATCCGGGTGAGGGCGAAGCTCGCTGCATAGCCCAGCAGCGCGACGATCGCGATCGGCCAACCCAACGCAACGAGAGCGCCGAGTGCCGTTGCGACGCCTTTGCCGCCGCGCCAATGGAGCCAGGGATTGAAGCAGTGGCCGAGGATCGTCGCCAAGGCGACCAGATACGGCAGCGCCTCGACACCGGGCCTCTCGGCGGCGACGAGGATCGCCAAGAGCGTCGGCAGATAGCCCTTGAGTGCATCGGCGAGCAAGACCATCGCCGCGCCTCTGCTGCCGAGGGTGCGTAACGCATTCGCCGCGCCGATGTTGCCGCTGCCGTGCTCGCGCGGGTCGATGCGGTAGAGGAAACGACCGATCAGGACGCCCGAGGGGATCGAGCCGCAGAAAAACGCACCGATGATCAGCAGAATCGGCGGTATCGTCATGACGGCTCCTCCACGCGGCGATTACGGAAGGCCAGGTTGAGGGGAACCCCTTCGAAATCCTCGTTCGTCCGCAGCACCCGTTCCAGGTAGCGGCGATAGCCGTCGGCGACAGTCTCGGGATCGTTGCAGAAGAAGAGAAACTTCGGCGGTGCCGTCGCGACCTGACTCGCATAGGTGATCCGAATCGGATGCCCGTTTTTCGTCGGCGGCGGATGCGCTAAGACCGCTTCACGGATCACGGTGTTAACGCGAGCGGTCGGCATCCGTCGTCGACGATTCTCGGCGACCTTACGGACGAGCGGCATGAGACTGCCGAGGCGGCGGCGCGTCAACGCCGAGAGGAACGTCACCGGTGCAAAGGCCGCGAACGGGATCTCGCTACGGATGACCTCGATCAGCTCGGCCTGCTGAAACTCGCCGAGTTCGCGAGCGAGGTCCCATTTATTCGCCACGACGATGAGTCCGGCGCCGGCCTCGATCGCGGCGGCGGCGAGTCGGCGTTCCTGACCGAGGATGCCCTGCATCGAGTCGATGACCAGCAGAACCACGTCGGCCCGCTCAAGCGCTTGGTACGACCGGAGCGAGGCGTAGTAGTCGAGCGAACTGTGTGCGCGACTCTTGCGCCAGATACCGGCGGTGTCGATCAGGCGCATCGTCTCGTCGTGGTAGGTGAAGAGCGTATCGATCGCATCGCGGGTCGTGCCGGGGGTGTCGGCGACGATCGTGCGCTCCTCGCCGAGGAGCGCGTTGACGAGCGAGCTTTTCCCGACATTCGGTCGTCCGACGACGGCGAGGGAGAGGATCGACTCTTCTTCGGTCGCCTCGGCTTGCTCGGGCAGCGCCGCGATGACGGCATCGAGCAGATCGCCGGTGCCCTCGCCGTGAATCGCCGAGACGCCGATCGGCGAGCCGAAACCGAGGCGGGCGAACTCCCCTGCCGCCGCCTCGCGGGCCCGCTGCGACTCGAGTTTATTGGCGACGAGCAGCAAGGGGCGTCGAAGTCGCCGGACGAGCGCCGCAATCTCTTCGTCGAGCGGGTGGAGTCCGGTCGATCCGTCGACGAGAAAGAGGATCAGGTCGGCGCGCTGCGCCGCGATCTGCGCCTGTTCACGGGTCTGCGCCCAGATCGTGTCGTGGCTCGCCTCCTCCGAATCGATCCCGCCGGTATCGACGAAGTTGAGGACCCGGCCTTGCCATTCGGTACGGGCATAGAGACGGTCGCGCGTGACACCGGCAAGATCGTCGACGATAGCGAGGCGCCGACCGATGATGCGGTTGAACAGAGCGCTCTTCCCAACGTTGGGTCGTCCGACGATCGCTACCGTCGCGGCTCTCTTGGGAGCGTCGTGCTCCTCCTCGCTCATCGTCTCTCTACTCCGTTCCCATGCTCTAGGGTCGTGCCTCATGCGCAGCAGTCTTGCTTCCACGCACGCTGCAGGGGCGCCTTGAGTCGCTCAGAAAACTCCCAGGTTATGTTGTTCGCGGCTCTTCTGCTCGCCGCGTTGGTGCCTACCGCCTCGCTCGATGCGGTCACGCTTCCATCCGGTGCCCAACTCTGGCTCGATGGGCGCGCGGTCGGGGCGACGCCGGTGCGGGCCGTCGGTCTCGCTCCCGGGCGGCACACCTTGACCTTTACGAAGTCGGGGTGGGCGACCGAGGAGTTCACGCTGCCGGTCGCCGCCGGTGCCTCGGCGCTCGTCCTCCGTCGCCTGCGGCCCGCCTCGACTCCGTTGGTCCGTTACGGCCTCCTTGAGCTGCTCTCGCCGCCGCCTACGACGTTGCGGATCGACGGCCTCCCGCCGCCGAAGGCGATCGACCCGACGACGATCCGGCTGCCCGCCGGACTCCATACGGTGAGCCTCGGCCCGGGCTCACCGCTCTGGCAGATCGCGATCGAACCCGATCGCTCTCAGGTGTTGCTGCTATCCGATCACTCCTCGACCACGCTTCCGGCGCCCTTGGTGACCGAGGCGACCCGCCTCTTCCCTCACGCCCGCGTAATGCGTGACGGCGGGCGTTTCGTCGTGCTGGTCGGCGCGCACCGCATCGTCGGGCGGCTCGGCGAGAGGGTGCTCCACCTCGATGCCGAGGCGACGTCGTGCGATGTCGCACCCGTGCTCATCGGCGGTCGTCTCTACCTACCGGCGATGATCGCGCCGTTGCTCTCGTCTACGACGCACGAGCCGGGGAGTCACCGCTAAAGGGCGAAAACCGCTTACGTGGCACGAATCTACTTCGAAACCTACGGCTGTCAAATGAACGAGGCCGACTCTCGGTACCTCGCCGAACGCGCGCTGAGCAGCGGCTACGAGATTATCGCTCGGCCCGATGACGCGAATGTGGTGGTGGTCAATACGTGTACGGTGCGCGATAGTGCCGAACGTCGTGCCTACGGCCGTCTCGGGCAACTCAAGGCCCTGAAGAGCGCCGATCCGACGGTACGGATCGTCGTCTGCGGCTGTCTCGCCGAACAGGATCGCGCGACGTTGCGCGAGCGTCTCCCCTATGTCGACGCGCTCTACGGCACCAAAGAGCTGCCGGCGCTCGGCGACCAGATCGCCGCGTGGAGCGACGACTTCGGCACCGAAGAGGTCGTGACGACCCGAGCGCTTTTACGGCAGCTCGGCTCCGGGTCGGTCGACGGCATCGTCGATGCGTTTACGCCGCTGCGCGCCTACGTCAATGTGCAGTACGGCTGCTCGTACTACTGCACATACTGCATCGTGCCGCATGTTCGCGGTCGTTTCGAGCATCGGCCGCTCGCTGAGATTCTCGACGAAGCGCGTGCCCGCATCCTCGCCGGGGCACGCGAGGTGACGCTCGTCGGCCAGACCGTCAACGCCTACCGCGAACCGAGCAGCGGGATGTCGTTCGCCGGGTTGCTCGAAGCCGTCGCCGCTCTCCCCGGTCTCGATCGACTCGGGTTCATTACTTCGCATCCCAAAGATCTCGACGACGCGTTGATCGCCGCCCTCGGTCGGATTCCGGCGCTGCATGCGCGGTTACACCTGGCGCTGCAATCGGGGTCGAATCCGGTTCTGCGACGGATGAATCGCAAGTACACGATCGAGCAGTATCGTGAGCGGATCGCGGCCTTTCGAACCGCCTGCCCCGACTGGGCGTTAACGACCGATATCATCGTCGGGTTTCCCGGTGAGAGCGAAGACGATTTCGCGCAGACCTTGGCGATCGTCGACGAAGGGCTCTTCGCCCAGGTCTACGCCTTTCAGTACTCGCCTCGTCGCGGTACGCCGGCGGCGCGGTGGGAGTCGATCGCACCCGACATCGTGCGCGATCGTTTCGAGCGATTGATGGAGGCGGTCAATCGCCACGTTACCGCCTACCATCGCCGCAAGCTCGGTCGCGTCGTCCGGGCGTTAGCCACCGGCCCATCGCGTAAAGATCCGACACGCCTCGC
>Ga0316217_10004597_pt1 | contig 14779 bp, 7 predicted proteins | sample 1anoAmetaG_FD_203633 | JGI IMG/M metagenome (GOLD analysis project Ga0316217, IMG submission 203633) | Freshwater microbial communities from Trout Bog Lake, Wisconsin, USA - 1anoA | ecosystem: Environmental > Aquatic > Freshwater > Lake > Hypolimnion/Profundal zone | place: USA: Wisconsin... | reverse complement strand
CTCCACCAAACAAATACCTTAATAGCCCTAAATGGATCAAATCTACTTACAATATCAGATTTACATGAACTTATATTTTATGATGGCCAGGGGAAACTAACTTGCATCAGGTTATAAGGGGTTTCATATTTAGCTTTATCAGTGGAATAAATGTTGCCATTTTTATTATTGGTCCAATCAATTATGTCGGATTATCAATAATTTTAATAGTATGGAGAAAGGATAGACCTCAAAAAAGTAGTCCAAATAGTATTTTTAAAAACTGCTAGAGCGAACTCAATCCCACAACGTAAAGCTCTCGAATAATCTAGAACGTCAGCAAAATTACAAAAAATACATAGCACAATGTATAAGTCAACATCGAGCAGGGGGCTTTAAAAATTATAGATTAGTCGGAATCAAGTAACCACGAAGAATTTACAGCTAATCTTCTTCGCAAAAAAGAGATTAACCCTTTCGATAGCAGATATAACCGATTCCTCTTAAATACCGATCGAGAGAAAAGTCAGGAAAGGTACGAAATTTTTAAGAAAATCAAGGAAGAATATTCGAAAGAGAAGACTGCAATTGTTGTAAAAGACGTAGAGAACAAAATTAAGGAGTGGACTGCAAAAAAATTAGAAGTTTAGAGAAGACATTAACGCTCAAATTAGCGTAAAAAGAGGATATAAATGGAGTTGCTTGAGTAACTGAAACGCCAGTAACAATAAAAAAAGGAAATAGAGGCTGCTCAGAAAAAAGAAGAACTTTTGAAACGCCTGAAGATGTTGGAGGAGAAACGCTAAAAAAGAGAAGAATTCCTAAAGTAAAGCTCAATGAGAACAAGAGAAATTAAGGAGCCTAAATTCAAATAGATATAGAAAAAATTCAGCGAAATTTAAGAAAAGATTAAACAGGAGCAAGAAAAATTTTTAGTCGAAAGAAGAAAATCATTGAATATCGCAAAATAATAGCGCTTGGAACACTAAAAAAAATACGAGGAGATAAGAAAAGCAAAGTAAGAGTAACGAATGAAAAAGGCTAAGTACAAAATAAATAATGACCAAACCTTGAGCAAAAGATAGTAATTCGATGCTTATGATCTAGAGCATAAGCATTAGAACTTAGAAGGTTAAAAGAAGTTAAAAAGGATTAAATAATTTGCTCAAAAAGTTAAAAGCATGGTCAATTTGTCCAAATCTAATGCAAGCAAGTAATAATAAAATGTTGAAAAATAAATCAAATAGCCTTTAAAAAAAGCAGTCTCTGTCAATGACTTAAGTAAATAAATAAATTTGAAGCTTAGAAAAAGGGAAGGATCTTCAACAAGAATAAGGTAGCTGAATACCTCCGCAGATCCAAAAAGATTGGGTAATGATTACCTAAAAGCCCTGAAAGATAAAGATAAACAAATGCTAGGAAAAAGTGTGAGTTTACCAAGAATAAGCCTTCCAGGTGAAACATCTTTAAAGCCAAATTACAAAAACTACCTGACCGAAGTGAGGATGAAAGTGAAGAGAAAAGAAGCCAATGATGAGATACAGTAGCTGAAGGCAAGTGGCCTCACTAAGGTTGAAGTGTTGAACTAGCTCTCAAAAAAATCAACTGAGTACGAGTAAAACATGATAAAGAAGATCAGGTAGTTGGGCCGAATCGACAAATACCATGAGTCTGTGCAAAAATAGAGCGAGATAGACGAGCTACACGCAAGGTACATTAAAATGAGACTGGCTTGCTTAGATTGATAGCATTTTTGTTTGCCTTCGACTATCCTGACTCATATGAATCATTTGACCGGAGTCCATTTTCATAGACTTTGCTTGACTTTGTTTGCCTATTTTGCTATAGTTGCTGTTGACTTATAATTCACTTAATTATATGTCTTATAAGGTTGATAAATAATCTGTTAACTCAAGATAAAACAGGCCACATGAAAAATAATTTCTATCCCGTGCTCAACGTGAGAGAAGCGTCACTTGAGAGCGATCTACTGCGGTTGGTTTCTCTGATAAGATAAAGGTAATCTTCGCTGATAATGCTGTTATAGGAAAAAAGGCAGAAGAGTTGGGAAAGGCCTGAATGGCTGCTGAAATAGTGCGAATATCAGTAGAAATAGAATAGACTGTCTCGATAGATAAGAAGCATCATTCTACGGTGGCTGCTGCTGATAAACCCTGAAAACAAAAGGGAATAGGATTTAAAAAGTATTCGAGGGTTCTGGATCAAGATCAAAATGGTCGTCAAAATGTCATTGGAAAAGATGAAATTGCTCAATTTGTTGAGCTATCCGCTCTTCGAAAGGTACGAACACATTATAGACTCCATCAATTGCGGTTACGATCGAGCAGCAGGGATCCAGCATTACAGGGATGTTGAGGAGTTGATTAAAAGTAGGAATAACCTCATACATTAGCTTCTCTCAGAAAAATTAACATCTTTGATAGAGCGCAATAAGTCTTAGTATAGAATTAAAGATCAATTTAATAATTTTCCTAGTAGTAAGACAAACAAAAATGTGCCCACCTAAAGAAAAGGCGAGCTTTACAGAGCTGACAGTCGATCTCTTCGACGACCTCTGAGCCACCAAGGTCACAGCAGAATGAAGCTTAGTTCAAAACAGTTTTTATAATCTCGAAAGCTCAAAAAAATTGAAAATTTGCTCTAAAAGTACTAAGACAAGCTCTAAGGAGCAATGTAGACTCGAATTTAAGTGAGCTTAGATAAAAAGAAAACAATAGAGCAAAACATTGAGTCAGTATACGAGCAAATGATTTAAAAGAATATAAGCAACCATAAAACGATTGCGAAATATCTTTTCAGTCACTCGGGGAAAGTGTTTAAAAGAGTGCAAAGCCATAAAAAAGTAAAGTTATTACCCAAAACCGATTTCGGGTAATATCCTTCACAGATATTTAAAAAAGAAAACAAAAAGTAGAAAAAGATAGCTCGTAAAAATGTAGAAAATGTTCGGGATAAGCCATTAGGGTTGCTAGCGAAGAGAGCAGCTTCTGTTAAATTGAAGCGAAAGTAGATAACGAAAATGAATAAAGCCTTGGTGTTCCAAACTTAGATCAAATTCTACAACAGAAAAAAGTGTATTTGATTAATATTCTTATAATTCCGTATTCCTTACCCAAAAAGTGAACGCAATCTAAAAACCTACCTATAATACAATTTCTCACCTTTATGAAGCTGATTGATGAAAGCAAACATTCATATGAAATATTGTGAAACTTATTTTTGTAGATTGGACTTTAAGTCAGTAAGGAGGGAATTCTGACATGATATTTTGTTGGCTTACATTAATATTTTTAAGTGAAAAAGTATTGAGCTGATGAAAAAGTTCATCAAGAAATACTCAGACAACAATATCTTTCTAGAATAAAAGAACAGCTAAATAAGTGAAGACAAAGTCAAAGATAGAGATAGCCAAAGTTTTCAAGGAGTTCCCTATCTTAAGAGGGGAGATTCTTCAAACTATATTGACCAATTTTTAGGCAAGGAAGAACCTCTCTCTCCACTATCTCCAATCAGGAATTAGATTAACATCGGAGTGGCTCCTCCGCCTCCTCCAGTTGTCCACTAATAGCCAAAGGAAGAAAATGCGCACTCGTAACAATAATAAAGTTACGAGAACTAATAACATTCCCAGCTCATCAATACCTCTGCTTTTCACAATTTTCAAAAGCACCTTACTGTCGGATTGAAAAATGCGGTGGTCTTTAAAGATGAGGACAAGCCAGCTAAGCAATATGTGAAGGTGGCTGCAAAACTATGGAAAGCTTTTGCGCAATCGAGAGTCTGTACCAAAAAAGTACTCCATTTTTTGTTGGGAGATAAGAATGAGCACGAGACTACGCTATAAGATTTGAGGCAGTTTGGATTCCTAAAAATATATGAATCGTATGGTGAGAAATTGGTTCGTTAGTCTAGAGTGTTCATATTGCAGTAAGTATTGCGCCAGGTCAAAGAGGAAAACTGTTTGTAGATTTACTTTGAGCACAAGAGGATCAAAGATAAGGACAAGTTTAAGAAATATGTTAGTATGTTTGTAGAGGAGCTAGAAAACGGGTTTCTTCGGAAAAGATTGCCTCGCTAAAAGGTGGCAGAACTCCTACGCTGATTTATTCCCCAGTTCATTCTTCAACATTTCTAACATTCATCCAACAATCTTTATTTTTGAAGAGATAGCAGCCGAAGTACATTTTCTTGATAAACGATCTCATTTCAAAATCGCTAAATTTATATTTGAAATGAAGAAACGTTAGGCCGCGAGATATGGCTAGCAATCGTTCAAATAAAGCGATAAGGACCTTTTAATTAAAAAATGCACTTCGATGATTGAATAGTTGCAGCTGGAGTTGGAGAGTGCCAACAAAATTAATGAAGAGCAGAAACATCTCATCGAGATACTCAAGGAAGGCAAAGATTACTATGAGCATTAGTATAAGCTCAACATTTTTTAGCATTAGTTTGTTAAGTTGCAGCAAGAAAACCAACGTCTGCAGAGTCTCGCAAAAGTTCAGCAATCATCTTCAGAGGAAATGAAGATCAAAGTAGATAGACTGGCAGGATAAAAGGCGGAACTTGAGGCGATCTTGAGATAAAAAGATCAAAGAATTGCTCAAAAAGAAGAGAAATATCTGAAGATTTTGTTAGAAAAGTAGATTTTAGAGAAGGAATGGAACAAAGTAGTAAAGGCAGTCAAAAAAAAGATCAATCTTTTGGTTAGCACAACCAATATTAATCCCGAGATTAGCCGAAGAAGAGTATAGTCAAGTGAGAAAGGAATAGCTAATAGCTAAGAAGGTAAAAGAATACCTAATCCATCAGTTTTGGCACATTTTGGTATTTAGGGAAAAACTTTATAAAAAAGGGCTTAGAACATGGTAAGATTCATCGATAATATGTTAGCTGCGTAATAGTTAGAGAATATGTTAAGTGGAGGTTCTTCAGATAAAAAGGCAGGAACTAAATTATAACTAAACTCTGAAAGAAAACCTTTAAGAGAGATGGATTGGAACAGAGTTTAATTGCCCTTGAATGTTGGATTCTAATGATATTACTGGCTTCATTTTAACTTTAATAGCATTAATAGATCTAATTTAACTATAAGTTAAATATTTTTGCAGCAGAAGCTTGAGATTGGAAGTTAGACCTTTGCTAAACCCATTTTAGACTATGATAAGTTGTTAATTAAAAAAAATACTTGAGCAGACCTCGAGTATTAAAGTTAAACTCAGCCAAAAGCTGCAAAAGTTTAACTGCTATTATATCATGACTATCGTTTGTCGAAACTGAAACTAGCGGAGGTACTTACAGCAATAGCTAGTCGTAAGTTAAGCAGTGCAAATCGATATTTTATTGATTTAATATTTTAATGAACTTAGTTAATTCCGACCAGGGAGAGTTCCCTTAAAGAGTAAAATATATATCTATGCCCATTATTTAATTCAACAAATGGAACCGCCTCACAAGCACAATGCTTATCACCCTCAGCATTATTTTCACTATCCGTTTACGTTGGTGTCCCATCCCAAGAAGACTTTCTTGTCCAAACCCATATAGCAACCCACTGCCTATGAAGTCTATTGTCCCATATCCTGCAAAAAGATAAAAATAGGAGCGGCCAAGCCAAAGCAGAAGGAAGGAGTGTAGTTTAATACAACTTCCTCGAGGCTAGTTAGTACTATCTTGAACAAACAAATAAAATATCTTATTAATGGTAACCCTCCGAACAAGCGCGATAAGAAACAAGTTGAAGGGTCAGATTGGAGCTTTTGGATCGAGGTTGCCGAAAAGGGCAATCTTGCCATCTTCAACCCCTATTGCTATATTCCTAACGATCCACTAAGTTTGTACGTATTAGTTGCTCTATATAGACTTTTTCTCATCTCGCCAAATTCTAATAGGCTCCAGTTCTGCCCTAATTTGTTCAAAGGTTTCCCGCCTAGAATTGCAAACCTGTTACAACTCAAAGTACAGTAGTCTACGTTCATCAAAACGAAAAAGGTAGCTATATTGGTACCAATACTAATTTCGATGATGCAATAGATGGCAAGCTGACCTTTATCAACCCTAAAAAGTAGCATTTCAGCTTTTAGCTGGGTGCAGCCTAAGCTTTGAAATTGATTCCTGCCCTTAAACAGTATTGGCTTCATTAGCTCCACATTCATATGATCGCTTAGAAAGAAAGCTAGAGTAGTATCCCCAAGCATAACCTTGATGAAGTGTATGAAGGGTTTGGGTTCGCTCTCAACCTTTAAGAGCAGTTAAGAGCTAAACTATCAAATACTGAAGGCATTGCTGATCTTGATAGTAAGTTGGGATACCATCCTCGTTTGTATTCTGCGATAAATAGGTTAGCTTCCTTTATTAATTACGGCGTAACCAAGTTCAATAAAGTTAAACTGGCTGAACTAGGCTTTTACAACCGTTCTGATATGCTTCAGGATCTAAGATATTTCGAATGGCCAGAAATCCCTATTCCTTCCGTATAAAACCCTTGGTATCAAAGTGAAGCTGAGATAAGGCGAAAGCTTTTCCCTTTTTCAAGGCTCGAGAGAGAAATCCCCAACTCTAACGTGGACATGAAATCCTACATCAGAGCTCTACTCCATCAGAAGGTCTCCACCTACAAAATAAAGCATATGTAGGTGAATCGCCACTACATTCTGTTTGTTGATTAAGATAATGTAGTTTCAGTTTGGAGCTGCAGACTATTTCCCCTCAAGCTATTCAGTTTTAGTCTAAGTGCTGAGCTTCAGACCATCCAGACTCAGATCGCCATAGGTGAAAAAGAGCTGTAGGCTATCAATAGCCACATCTAGAAATAAGATAATGCTCTGGCTTCACTGTTCGAGGAAGTTGCCCCTCCGCCCAAATAAGAAAAGCCTCCAGCTGAAACAGTACCTGATCCAAGCATGATTGAGCATATGCAACAAATGGGATACGGTATCGGCCTGATAAAGAAGGCATTGATTAAGGTTAAAAACGAGTCTATTCCTGCTGCCCTTGATGTGATTGAGGGGTTGATGGCTGAGTAAAAAAAGAAGATTAAATAAAAGAAAAGCACTTGGAACTGCCCTGCTTGCACTTACATTAATAAACCTGAAAACGATACCTGCGAAATTTGTGGAGAAATATATGTTGCTGTGGATGAGAGCGAGAAGGAAAGAGAAAGGCTAGAGAAAGAAGCAGAACTGGAGAGGCAAAAAAAGTAAAACGAGGAAAAATAGAAAGCTTTAAAATAGGCAGAGGAGGCTAAGTTAAAAGCTGAGCTACTCTAAGCATAAAAGCTGAAGCAGCAAAAGTAGAAGTAATAGATGCTGAAGAAAGCTTAGCTGCTCGCGACTAAGTTTTTATATAGATAAAAGTCTCCTCTTGATCCCTTCTTTATCGTTCAACTGTATTGGAATAGCTAGTTATCCAAATGCTGCCTCAAGGTAACTAGAGTCGGAGTTAGTCGCCAGTTTTTCGCACGCTTTTACCGCATTTAAGATAAGATATTGTCAAGCAATCTGAAAAGATTCCCTATGCCACTTACTTTCTAGTCATTTGAGCAAATAGCAGAGGAGTCAGCTGACCAACGTTAATGGGGGTTAAGATTGATCTAGCCATCTCACGATAATTAATGGGGAGTGATTGCCACTCAAGAAAAGGAACTGCCTGGCAGATTTACAGACATTTAGATTAATTTTGATACCATAACACTGAAAAATGGTCAGGATGAGCTGCATTTTTCTATAGTCGTAAAGGACAGTCTAGAAAAAGCATAATTCCAGTTGATTAACAGTTAAAAACCTTAAAAATAGTTTGTGTTGGTTTCCAAAGTAAAGTAATTCTAAGTGGCTGATTAGAATAGTTCATACCAATACATTTAGATAAAACCCGAGCAAATGCTATAGCTAGATGACCAAGTAAGCTAGATCCATGTTGAAGTGCTATAGCATTTGCCTGGCAAGGTTTGGACACCTTGTGCTCCTCAAAGTTCCCTTACTTAAGTAAGTACAGCTAAATAGGGTTAAATTGTTTTGAATTAACTTATACCTTTGTTCATTGAAGACTTTGAAGGCTCAGTTTTCTCTGGAAAGCACTACAGCACTACTGTTTTAGAAAAGGGTCCTAATCTCTATATTTCCAACTATCCCAACATCAGCTTTACTTTTAGGCATCTCAAAGGTAAATCAGTCTTTGCCGAAAGTGTAGTTATTATTTCATCAAGTAAAAGACTACAAAGGATCTTTTCAGTTTTTGAAGGCTTAATATTCACGGCAGATTAGCCATCATGGTTCCACGTTGCCAAACAAAAATTCCAAAAATTCTCTAAAATTGATTACGAACAGTGGTTGACCACTAAAAAAGCAAGAAATGAACACCGTTAATTTTGGGAACCAGTTGCATTTTTCCAATTCTAAGGTGAAACTTAAATAGAAATTGATTACAAAAGAACAGCGAAGTACGTATTTCTCCTTCCAACTAATGTGAAGGGAGGATAGAAGAAAAAAGACTAGGTCTATGCGATTAAGCTCGACTTCTTTGGAGTTAAAGGTAGAATTGAAGAAGACAAGACTTTGGTAAAAGAGTCTTTCAAGCATGAGGGAAGTAGTGGATGTTCAGTGTAGCTACAAAGATAAGGTGTACCTGTTGATCCACACTCAATAGTTTCAAAAGTTTGGGGTAACGTGAATTCATTCTTTTTCCATACTCCTAATCCCAACTTCCTTGCCTTAGCCCCCTTAAGTACAACAACTGTATTCTTGTACAAATTAAGAAGCAAAAGATAGCCTATAAGCCTCAAAGTATCATCGAAGTTCGCCAAGAAGATTAGTGTTTGGGTGAATCGTGAAATAAGCATAGATATAGCTGACTCAAGTGCAATAACTTCTTTTAGTGAATTAGCTAGGGTCCAAAATGAGTTTAGCGCAGCACAACTTAAAAAGATTGCATAAAAACTCAAGCCAAGAGATTTGCTCGAATTATTGTTAAAAGCTGATAGACAAGTAAGCTCATTTGAAGCACTGATCAAAAAACTTTAAGAATCAATCGACTTCAAAGAAAAATTGTTTTTAGTCATACTTGAACTAGTTCCAATCCTGGTCGACAACCAGATTTAAGTAACCGAAGCTGGCTTTAAGAGCTTTTTGACTTTGTATGAAAAAGAAATCGGAAACCAACCCAGTTTAGCATTTGCAGCTAACACTGATGCTCTTCGAAAAATCTCCATCTATGTGAGCTAGAACAGAAATAAAAACTACAACATACTAAGATCGAAGTACAGCATTTCAGAGCTAGTTTTGTAGCCCTATCTTTTTAGTAAAGACTACTACAGAATGGTGTATCCTAATTACGTAGAGTAAGAACTTTTGCCTCCTGTGACTACATAACCAACTGGGCCAGTTAACTGCTACCTATACACTTAGCAAATCACTCCTTACTTCTATAGGTACATAGTTGATCTGCAATAAACCAAAAAGATTGAAGCCATTAGATTTTATGTTCCCAAAATAACTGCTGTATCCTTTAGGCCTAAACTTACTCTTAATATCTGGAAAATTGTGAATGAGTAAGAAACTTTAATTTACTCACGTTACTTCCACTAAGATCTTCTTGTGCAGCTGGGTATCAATGGATTCAAAGATGTTTAGATCTATAGAGGGTAACGTTTGAACTGCCTAAGCGTTCCAGATGTGCAGACGGAAGCTCGCTTCTTAAAAGTTTAGTATAGCTTTATTCTTGCCACAACCCAGCCTCACACCAAATATAAAGATTATACTTAGAAGTTTTTGCTTATTCCCTTGATTGAAGGAACCAAAAGTTAAAAGATTTAGTCTTCCGAAAATATCTTACAGAGTTTGAAGAAATATCCTCAAGATACGAAGCATTTGCATAACAACTAAAAGCTACCGCCTTGCCGATACAGTAGCGACGGAAATAAATCGACTTACGCAGTGCACTAATTTCCAGTCGTCGAGCTCTCAGCAGTTAAGAAATAGTACCGTGAGATCATTGATAAAATTACAGCCAACATCATGGACTAGACTATTGTGAAAGAGGCCGTAAAAGGGTTAAAGATATCTCATTATGAGTTCAATCGTAAAGGGATTGACTTTGCCTACACCTACATCATCCACTTGATGAATCTCAGCAAGCGATTCCCTAACTAAATGCATGTCTCGGTCTAATTAATGCTAGAACTATTTGAGGTACTTGTTGTGTTTGAATCTGGACCAATTATGAGGAGAACCTTTGCTTTCCTTGAGGATAACTATAAGCGGCTTTCGCATCCACAGAGAGTTGCTTTTATTGACGCACTTATGACTAAGTATCTAGAATCTGTTTAAGCTTTACCCAGCCTGCGTATTGTTGACAGGTACTCACCTCAAAAAATACTTGAAAAATTACAAAATTTTGAGTTACCCATATCAAACATCTTCGTCAGATTAGAAAAGTCTACTCAAAAGTCTTTCAAAATACTCAGCTTAAAGCTTATCTCTTCGTATTTAGTTTCTAGTAGTATCGTAAACCTTGAGCTATATTGTACCTAAACAGGAAAATACCTCCGCAGCCTCAAAATAATAGATATCCTGTTTACAACTTTCTCGACATCAATATGGGTGCTGACAAATGTAACAACAATAAAATAGCAAATCTTAGGGGAAGCACTTGACTTATTGCTATTAATTATGTCAGGTGAACTTGGATTAGACTGGAAGTAACCTCAAATCGTTGCATTGAAATAATTTATTGAGCTTGTTAACTTGTAGGATATTTGGAAGCTGGTGTTTTTGACTTTGCGGCTGAGATCGTAAAATTTGAAGAATAAAATCAACAAACTCTTTGCTGTTTTGACTGCCAATATGACAGAGAAGTTCAAGAGAAGTATCAATGATATGCTTCAGCAGATAATCGTTCGCAAAGAAGGATCACTTTACGTTACTATCAACCCTGCTCTCACCGATTAGCTTTGGATGAATCATCTGCAAACTACTCTTGAACTTGTGTCTGCAACAAAAGACTCATTATTCTTGGATCTTGACATCGCCTTGAAACTGCTGTAGCTTCCTTTAACTCCTAGGCTTTGGTCACTTGCTCTTCATATTATACCTAGAAATGATCAAGTACTGATGGCGATCATCAAAAACTTCCCCAACTAATTCTACAGCTCTCTTGGCAAATAAATCACTAGCTTCTGCTAACCTTTAGCAGGCATCCGCTCACTTGAATCAATGCACATCAATTGGCTTGATTTAGTTAGACAAATTAGGCTGGAAGGAAAGAACTTGCTATAGCTGTTAGCAGGACAACTTGAGAAAAGTAGTTTTGGAGGGAAAGAGGGTCTAACGATGGCAACTACAAATGAGCTGAAGCAGCTGTAAATTGCATGCTAACTGGCCAAACTTATTTCTTAAAGTAAACCTACTCGTTAATACTTCAATTAAGGAATTGTTAGAAGGCTTGTACTTTGGTATTTCTTGAACAAATCAAAAGAGAAAGGAGCTTCTCCAGCGACTTAAAAAATCTTACTGCTCAGTCAAACAGTTAGATAGCTGTTAGGAAGATTGGGTTAATTTGAAGAGACGACCAAACTAGCTCTCAAGATATTGCTGGAAATCAGAAGAGAAGGTGAGCTTGTTGAACGCAATTTCCTTGAAAAAAGAATACCTGTTCATTCTGCACTTACTCTCAATAAAAGATTCTGTGAGTGTTTTGAAGAACTTCTTAACTTATTCATGACCAGTGACTAGCTTTGTGGCTTCTTTGCTTTCTAACTCAAAGGACTTGATTACATTTTACGCACTATGGATATTGAAGCTCCCAACCAACTCGCGCAGGCCGAACAACCTTCAATCGATGAATAATTACTAGTTTCATAAAAAATAATCAGCTAAAAGAAGAATGAGAAAGGCGACGGAAGAGAGCCTGAAGATTTGAAATAAGAATAATTTGCAAATAATGTGAAGATAGTCCCAAATCTGAATCTAGCAGGACTGCATGCATCTAACGTTGATTGGACAATCTATAAGAAAGGCAATAAGACCAAAATAATTTTCTTGAGCATGGTCTAGCCTGGCTACTATCACTAGCACGCTCTCTACATACAACTCACTAAGACTGCTTAAATTCGATCGATCAAGATAGGATTCCCTGCTGCCTCTTACTAGTTCAACGACAAACTTGTAGCTACTCCGTCTGGAGTCATTATTGAGGGCAGTATTGATGGAGTGAGCTTCGAGCCTATAGGTGAGATGGATTATCTTAGAGACGATGCGTACATTATGAGTGGTGTTCAAGTCTGGGTGTTGAATTGCCAACGACTAAAAGGTTTGAAAAGCGTTGGAGATGCGGTTCAAGGGTTAGGTGTTCACAGAGCAAAGTATTTGAAAATAATCGTAAAACGTCCCATAATAACCTTTATCGAGGGACAATACTCCCAGCTAAATGGCAGAAACTATTCACATCTAGGTTGTTCTCTATCTTTCCTCTCAGTAACTGGAGATGATGCCTAGAAAATAACAAGCTGGTAGGGCTGCAAGTAATCCTCCAAAAGATCGGTTCTAAGAGTACTGTCCACACTACTCAACTAAACCAACAATAGGACCATGAGAAGAATCGCAAACGATGATCATTTCTCAGGAATCGTCAAGACAAATTTCAAGAGGATTAGAGAGTACATGACTAAATATAACGAAACCATGCCGCAAATCATTTATTTACTTGGAGCAGGTAACAGAGATCTTGGTGACTGGATCGTTGGCCAGTTTTTAACTGAAGGAGGAGCATAGTCTGAAGCCAAAATCGTTAATCAAATCATTACAAGCACTCCAGATCGTGCTTTTAACCGCTTGGCTAGATTCCTCAAAAGTATTTTATAAAAGCTGAATGTTGCAAGTGACGAATCTTAGATCGAGGCAGCTGTTATATATACTCAGGAAATTCATTTCATCGAATCTTTCTGCAAAACCCTATAAGAAAGTTACGAATTGGGCATACAATCCGGGGTGTTATAAGTCAGCATCAAAAATATTAACTCTATTGTCAATATTTATGATCGCAGATATTCTTCGCCAGATATCAAGAGTGCTGTGAAATTGTTGGTAAATCTCCTGTATCTCAAGAAACCTTTGAAACTCTCTGAGGAGTTGATTCTACCTGCTATGAACATTGTGTGGCAAAATTGCTCTGAGCAAAAACCTCATTTCTACCAACTTATGTCTGCTCTGCTAGTCGACAGAGGCGCTTCAGCCTGGTTAGTGGATTCAAAGTACTCAAAAGTGTCTCAACTGATCTAATAGACATACTCTTCCTGCTCTCACTCTGACTTTAAGAGCCTTAAGTTGCAACTATTACTTTTGAGCCAGATTTCTCATCATTAACCTGACTATTTGCGTGAGTGCGATGTGCATCTGTAACTCTATAACAGGATAAAACTGCTGAACTATCAAGAAAATGATATTACTGATGCTATCCTTAAGCTTATGAGAAACGTAGTTCTTGGAAGCTAGCAATAGGAACGAAGAATCGCGAAATTGCTTTATGATGATGTTGGATTACTTGTTAAACGTAAAGATCCTTTTCTTCAAAAACTTTTTGTTGGGCTGCTAGGACTTTAACAGGAAGTTATGATCAATTTACAAGGTCTTTAGCTTCAGCCTGCTAACAAAAAAGAAGTCTCCTTCAAGAGCAAGTTTTTGACTCACAAGCAGAGCAAGATAATCAATGATAAAATTAGCAAAAAGAGCAAATTCAATCTTCTAGGAGAAATTAATGGTCCAATCAAAGCAGACCACCAAGATTTATTCCTCAAGGCTTTCTCTTGTAACTCCTTCATTATGGTTATGAGGTTCAAAATCAATGATTAAATCCACACTTGTGGAGTTTATAGCTCAACCCCAGGAAGACGCAATCAGGAAGGCGATTACCTTTGGGAATAAATAGTCTACTACGAAAAGAGCAGTTTTATTTTTTTCCTTTAAGAACCTACACCACTCTTTATCAATAACTAAGGATCAGAATCTATTTTGGGTAACATTTATGGCGGTGAAGAGGAACAAGATAACGGCGCTGTCTTTTATGACGATGGCAACAATCTCATCTAATTTGCATTCAATACATCTGACTCCACTGTCCCCAAGCTGCACTTATCAAGATTTAAGCAGCAGCTGAGCAACTAGCTTACCAACTCAACACTAGATAGCGAGTCTTCATCTTATTCGTTTGTTGGGCTTTAGTTCTGGGAGTTAAAAACACCTAACACAGTCCATGTCACAGATTCAAAAATAAGTAACCTTCTTAGTAAATCAAACCACGCAAAACCACCATTCAGCTACTATCGTCACTTCCCTATATATATTTTCCCTGCTAACATTACTGTTTCCAAATTTATGGGTATTTTAGGGCTGAAAGGTTCATGCTTTTCTCATTCTAACCTAGTTCCTGAAAACCAAATGCTTGCTGATTTGGAAAAACTTTCTTCCGATTTTATTATCGACTTAAATATTCAAAGTCAAGACTCGCAAGAATAGAAAGAAGAAGTGAGTTAAATAGGCTATATCCCAGTTATGCGCATTTTCAATCACTTTTCAGCAATGGACGGTGTAGTTGAGGTCTTAAGACTTGGATCACAATCAATAAAAGACTGGAAGAAGGCTGACAGGAAGAAAAACTTCTAGCACTATATGTAAGAACTAAAATCATTCATCAACCTTCCATCCTTCTTTTACTTGTTTATCAAAAACCAGCAATATGTTACCTTGTTGTTTGAAGTTGCCTCAGGTATGCCTGATGATGAAAGTAGCAC
>Ga0316217_10004595_pt1 | contig 14785 bp, 12 predicted proteins | sample 1anoAmetaG_FD_203633 | JGI IMG/M metagenome (GOLD analysis project Ga0316217, IMG submission 203633) | Freshwater microbial communities from Trout Bog Lake, Wisconsin, USA - 1anoA | ecosystem: Environmental > Aquatic > Freshwater > Lake > Hypolimnion/Profundal zone | place: USA: Wisconsin... | reverse complement strand
TCAATCTAACCCTAAAAAACACAAAATAAAAAAATTAGTTTGAATGCTACGAAGGATAGTGGTGGGGAGGATTGCCTGATGGCCAAGGTGTTCATATAAGAAACAACGGCGATTGTTTTATTGGGAGCTTTAAGAATGGATTGAAGCATGGCCAAGGGTAGGAGCGATATGGGAATGGAGACTACTATTTGGGATAGTTTGTCAATGGTCTTCCTGAAGGTTTTGGGGAATACTAATGGAGTGATGGTACCTCTTACAAAGGAGATTTCAAACAAGGTCTTAGAAGTGGGTACGGAAGTTGGAAAGCTAGTAAAAACAGGCTCTAAAGCTATCAAGGTCACTATTCTTCAGACAAGAAAGAAGGTTATGGGGTATATTCTTGGGATAATGGCTGGATTTATAAAGGAAACTTTTAAAACGACTATAGAAACGGTTACGGGTAACTTTTTGACTCACATGGAAATTTATCCTACAAAGGCCAATGGTAAAATGGCAACCAAGTTTAAAAAAAGCACACGAATGTTAGATACTAGCCTCAAAACCCTGAGCAAAGCTATTCGCTCCATTAAGAATCAGACTATGAAAACTACAATAGTAATCATTTCACCAAAACAAGATCCGTTTCTCCAACCACAGCACGCCAATATGAATCTGCAAAACTGCTTCCACAAACACACTATAATCAAAGCTAGAGAGGCTAATATGCCACCTTGAGTGCTTTCGGCTAGCAAAATCTATCCAAGCGGCCTGAAGTGTCTAAGATGACTCGTGTTTCTAGTGTGAGCAAGAATATCAGGATAAGATAGCAAATAGGTACCCGAATTAGTCGACCTTTAGCTCCTGGACCTGAAGCCATCATGTTTAGGAACACGAAAAGCGCCAAAAAGCTATGACCACTAGCCATGATATACAGGCACTTATTAGTTTTTTTTAGTTGTTTTATACAAATTTTACATATGAATACGTTTTGTTTATCATTAGCTAATTCAAAATTTGAATTATGGAGCATTGAGGTAAAAAGACATTTTGGTTCGGAAGACAATCTATTTCCCAGGGCTGCAGACCACAAACGACAGCATTTTTTATGAATTAGGCTCAAGTTAGATTTCCAACTTGCGATTTGCTGTCAATGTTTAGTTTTCCAGCTACAGATTGTCCATTTCAAAAGTTATCTCTTCAATGTAGGCATATTTGTCCATCTTATTTTGGTAAAGCATCACAATGCCTCCACTGTAGTTGTACGTCTTTATCCTCACATCAATCTACTTTCCCTCTATTTCTCTCTTTTTGACTTTGGTTGGTTTTTTGTCAGCGAGTTCTTTCAGCTTCTAAAGTGAGTACTTCTAAACGATGTAGAACTGAATCTTGGTTGAGAAAGAATAAAAGCTGTTCCCTTCTTTATTGACCTTCAACTTAACGATTCTTTCCTAGGCTGGATAAACTTTAACTGTAAACTAATCTTTCTCCTTCTCGCCTAAGACATCAATAAATTTCCTTTACTTTAGAGTGACGGTCTAGCACAAGTAGTTGTTGTCTGTTGATTTGTTAGTGTAGTGATAGTAGACGTAACCAGCTATGGATCCTGTGGTTCGTTTTACTTTACTATCCTTCGCATATTAGTATATCCTCTATTTCTATGTATGCTTTTAATGCAAAAGGACGATTTCATTGAAAAGGGAGTTCATGTCTAAAGGTTTTGTGTCTTCCACTAAATTGACTGGATGCTGCCCATAAAAATTGACAGTTAACTCTCGGGTGAAGTTGCATTTCCAATCAGCCTCTATTATTAGATAGTAGTCTCCTGGATCTAACTCAACCCTCAAGGTCCCATCTCGGTCGCAGTCAATCAGATCATTAATGTACATTCCCAAGGTTGAAGTTCCTTTGTCAAATTTTAACACTATTAGTCTGACAAGAGAGTATTCATAGGCTTTAGCGAATTTTCGATGGTCTTGCTGAATAAGGGTTATGTAGCCTTCAGTTCTATTGGAAGTGCTGAGGAAAACGCCTTTGAACTCGCTGAATATCAACAGAAATACTTTTCTAGATCTTTTGAGAAGGTGAGAGGTATGGATGTACTAATATAGTTTTTATTGTATTTGCAAGCACAAATCTGTCCAAAGTTTTCAACGAAATCCTCAATGTTTATCCAGAAGATTCCATCATCAGCCTTTTCAAAGTGTAGCTGCTGTCGCAGTTATTAGCTCCAGACGTCAGAGTAATCGGACCAACGGCCTATATAAGGTCAAATATACCTTTCCATTCATATTTTCCCCAAGGATTCATCATCTTTATGATTCTTTCTTTCTTCTTTTTCTATTTTTTGGTAGCAATGTAAACTTCCTGGATGTCTAAAATGCTGTAGGCGTGTGATGATACAAGCCCCAAATATCCGTTTCTATCATTGTTTTAAGAGGAGCCAGTGAGGATGTGCTGCATTGAGAAGTTTTGGCTGAGAAAGTTCCAAGCTGCTTATATATCAATAGTGGCTTTGGAGTCTTTATTTAGGTACTAAAAAGGTGCTCCAGTTAAAGCATTCAGTGCGATTCCTGTCAATCCCGATTAGATTGCTTGATAGTTTTTGAAGACCTTTGCATACGCTTTTTAAAGAAGCATCACCCATATCTACCCATTATGGTCTTTTGAAAAAATGGGCTTCCCCCCATGAAGTGGGAAATAGTCATCTATAACTATGCACTTCCAAAAGCCGTCAATAAACATCCAAATTCCGTAGTAATTGTAGGAACTTATTTCGGTGGTCTAGAACAACCTTTTGACCACGAAGGGGAACTAACTTATGGCTGTTATTGCGGAAAGAAGGTAGCAATCGCCCAGTCGGCCTTGCTTAATGTCAAGCGGTTCTATCTTCCCTTCGAAGACGCTATACTCCTTTAGGAAGTCAATAGCTCTTTTCCATTCTATTTTCTCAGGATACTGCTCAGGTCCGATGGATTATTGATTATGAGGAAATTCCTTGTCCTAAAATTTTTTATCAGAATCGAGAGAGGCTTGTAAATCCAGTTGCTGGTAAGCGAGGTAGAGTGGGGAACTGTTTTTGGTGATGAAATCTGTGATTTTTCCTAAATAAATGCCAAAATACCGTTGGAGGAATGGACCTCAAGCGGAGCGTTGAGGGCCGGGGGCAGCTAAAAAGTCTTTTTTTCGATATTTTTGAATTTGTTTTCAAGCAAACTTGAGGGTAGTTTGGGCATTTCCGCATCGTCAGTTGATGAACTGCAACCTCCCATTTTATAACTTATAATAATTAACTCAGATTAAGGTTCAATAAAATTGTATCTCCAGCCAACTACACAAGCCATCATAAAAAAGCAAAAGGCAAAGCACTAGAACGAGAATGATTCAAGTCGAATGAAAATAAATAATCAGTTGAACTTCCCCCCTGCTGTGCGTTGCCGAGATAGGTGGGTCTTCGTTTCTAGCTTCTATAAACCGTATTCATTTTAGTTGCTGTGTCTTCCCTTGATCTGCGTTACTCTCGACTCTTTGAACTAGGCTCTCCTCTTTTTGAGCATCTCAACGATTGAAGATTTGCTCAGGCTGTCATCTTTCTTTGAGGTTTTATTGATGGAGTTGTTTGGTCTTTAATTTGCCTATATTTCTTCACTAGCATCAATCCACTCCTGTTCTCTGCCTCTCTCGAAGTGTCCTAGATCCTTATAGCTATGGAAACGTTGTCCTGTCAGTCCATAAGTATTCTTGCGATGAGGAGAGCCAAAGCTCCTCATCTTATGCTGCTAGTACTCCTTTTCTATGAGCGCGTGCTTCAGCTGTCTATTCTCGGCTATTAGAGCATCAATGGTGAGCCTCATTTGCTCTTTCTCTCGAGAGTACTATTTGGTGAGCAGCACATTCTGGTTTTTCAGTATGTTCATGAGAGTCATGCGCTGCTAGAGCTGGTACCTTATTTGTTGATTTTAGCCCTTTAGCTGCCTTGCCTTATTCTCAAGTTTCTCAATACAGCCGTTTTTATATTCAATTTCTTCCTAAAGAATTCGCTTTTCTTGTAGAAACCGCTGCTAAAGCTGTGTCTTTTCTGCGATGACTTGCTACAGGACCACCTACATCCTGGTTTTTAGGTATTCGATTAGGCCCAATTAGCCTTCTTGGTCCTCGATGGAACCTTTGCGGTCGGTGAGAGCGAATTATGCGGTTCTGGATAGCATAACTTTCGGAAGCCCAAAAGATGAATAATAAAAATATATACTCAGGCAATCACTATTTCAGCAGTATTTGATTCACCCAACCCATGCTCTACACTTTGATCACCCCCGCCCAGCATTTAACCTGCGATCAAGCAACACTCATCACCCAAAGATGCTGAAAAGGACAAACTTTTTCTGGACAATTTTAGGCAACAAATCTGATTAATGTAATGGAAGTTGAAGGATAAGATATTTTGACTATTTTTGAATGAATTAACTAACGATCTTGCGTAAATATATTTTCCTAAAAAGTTGCAGCCGAGCTACTGGCTTTTGCAATACCCCACAACACAAGCACTTTCAATCATCCCAAGTTGAATTTGTGAGGTACATCAAAAAGCATCGAGTTATATCGTAGATAAGACATTTTTATTGCCTATTTATAGCTTGGCTTTTATTTACCTATAATACCAACAATCCGACTCCAACCTTTATGTTCTATAATACAACCATGTTGAGCTAAACCAGGTGGCAATCCATATAATTAAGCCCTTTGCTTACAATTCTTCAATTCATCATAGATATCCATAATCACACAAAAGTGAGGTGTAAAGTGCGTGAGCCCAGTTCCTCAAAAATCAGCTTTTTTGTTTTCTAGGTCAGACTTGTGTTATGCAGATCGATGTGCAGAAGGGAGACAGCACGTTGCAGCATGGTCAGAACCCCCTCGTCAGTTATCTTTCTGCAGTATTACAGACTCAGCACCTGCAGCTTGCGCATGTATTCGCCAATCATCGACAAAAATGTGTCATCCACTTACAGAGAACCTACGTAAAACTTCTTCAGGTTGCGCATCCTTTCCACCAGAAGCAGCAGACTCTCAGCGAAGATGTTAGAACAACTGCCTTGGTTAATCCACAATTACTGATATTGAGGCACTGCAGCTTCTACAAGTTATGAAGCAGGGCGATCAACGAGCTGCTGGTTATCTTACTGCATCCGGAAAGATGCAGTTCTTCAAGGTTAGATATGGCTGATAGGGTCGAGAGCGAGTTATCTGTAAGATTCTTCATTTCGCACAGGTAGAGTATTCTCAGGTTGATGAGGTTTCTGCTGATCTATTTCACACTGCTATCAGTGAGATTCTAGCAAAAGGCTGCATTACACACGATGTACAGAGGTTGAGGTACTATAGCTGGAGCAGTGAGCTGCAGAGCCACCCTACTCCACTGTCCGTTACCTAAGCGCATCCATCTGCATCAATCAAGAGATACTGAGGTTGAGGTAGAGTAGTTGCTGTTGAAATTGGGAGAGCTATAGGAGGGCGTTATCGGTTATCATGGAACACCAGCTCAGATCGATCTGCATCAGTTTCCCCCGCGAACTGTCGCAAAGCTTCTAGATTGCGGTATCGCTCACGCCGATGCACTATCCTGAATATTCAAAAATGGACTTAAGTCGAGGTATTCTATCTTTTTGAGGGACTCAAATAGTCTGATGAACCCTTTTGATGTTATTTTATCGCATGAGGCTGTGTTTCAGGTTGGGTACCTAGTGAGATCCAGCGTAGCTTCACAGCTCTTTTGGAAAGGCTCAGAATAGCCTCGTCGTAGAGGGTAGGGCAGTAGTTCAGATTTAGTATTTTGAGTTCGTTCAGATTCTCCGCGATAAAATCGATGCAGTTTTGAGTAATGCCGCACCATTCGACCTCGAGCCTGCTAATTTTCCTCAAGCGCATGGCAATCAAGCCCAAAGAACGGTCATTCAGCCCCTCGCAGCCATCTGAATCGCCAACAACCTTACTCAATATCAGTGTCTGCAGGTGGTTCATCTTCTCCGAGACATAGGCCAGTGCATCGTTGGTGATTTGTTCGCACTTGGCCAAATTAAGAGAGAGCAGGTTGGGCAGGCAGTTGCAGATTTTGTATAATACCTAGTCTGTGACGTTTTTGCAGTGGGCCAGGTTGATGGTGGTCAGGGTCGGCATTTTCTCGATCAGGTACAGCAGGCTGGGACTACTCACGTTTATGCAGCCGTTGAGCGTGATCTTCTTTAGCTTCTGCAGCTGGTTCGCCACCTGGATTACGCCCTTGTCGCTCACTGAGCAGCACTCGTCTAATTCTAGCCAGATTTACTGAGCTACAGCTACTCTAGTTTGGTCATATTGCTGACGAGGTCACCCAAGAGCGGGTCGGTCAAATTGACGAACCGCTTCAAGCTGAGTCTTTTGAGTCTGCTGCATTTCCTGACCAGCAGTTGGACTGTCGAACTGTGCAGATCCTCACAGCAGTCTAGCCATAGTCAAATGCATACTGAAGTATACTCCATCGAGGAGAGGTTGGTCCCCAAGCAGAATCTAGACCTCGCGGTCGGTGATGTTATCGTTGCTGGTCATGTGGGTGAGGTAGGCCAGTTTGTTGACGAAGAGCATGGTCCCGGGGTTGCAGATCAGCTGCAGCCATTCTGAATGAGGGCGTGGGTACTGAAGTTGAGCTTGTTGGTGGAGTAGAGTTGGCTGATGCGCTCGAGGAGTTAGTCGTAGTTGAGGTGCTTGAGTTGTGAGAGTTCGAGGTAGTTGAGGTTGTAGGAAGTTGCGATGAGGTTGACGATGCCTGTTTCTGTGACGGCTTCGAGTTTGTTGGCCTTGAGGCTGACGTATTTGTACCCTGACAGCCATTTCAAACCCGCGTCGCCGACCAGCCTGCATTCCGAAATATCGATTTCCTTCAGATTCTAAAATCCATCACTGGCTAATATCTCCAGCCCTCTCTCGCTGATGTTGCTCCCACCTAACTCACACCACATCTACGCACACACAACCGCGAGATCTTGCTGAACTACTTCAGCCTGCCGATGTCCCCATCCGATATCATTTCCTCTGCCCGCACTGGGTTCGACAGTAGCGTCACTCCCGTGGCACTCAGGCACCTCGACTTTATGCGGTACAGCTGTTGCTCCTGCAGCTGTGACTTGCCTAACTTGGCATAGAAGTACGCAGGGGGATCTCGGTTTTGTCGCGGTACTTGTTGAGGTAGGTTTAGATATCGGTCTCCTCCTACTCGTAGTGAGGCTTGTCGCCGAGGGTTATCAGAAAGAGGCCAGTGCCGTTTTCGGCGTTGCTGATGAGCTGGGTGAGTTGTGAGAGGTGGAGGTGGAGCTACTTGAAAGTGGCTGAGCTGACGATGTAGGAGGGGGTTTCGAGTTGGTCGTAGGCCTACTCGTAGTAGCGCTAAAGGAGGGTGGAGAGTGCATCTACTGACTATTTGAGGGTTTCGTAGGACTGGGTGAGTTCTTGGCGTTATTTGGCTACCGGGTCGACTGACTCACTCATGAGTTATTATAAGTAGTTATCTTCAAGCGGCGATAACCATCCGCGCAGGGTTGGCCCAGATACCCTCAGACACCTAGCTGATAGTCACATTTCAAACTGATACTTCATCTCGATGGGATAGGAATTCGTAGTATTCGTAGTTTGGATATTCTTTACAGAATTGATAAAAATAGACTAGAAGCATGCTCAATTTATCTCATTTGCATATTGTTTTCCGATTCATAGCCACAACTAACCGCCAGTGCAAGTTGCTACATGATATTGCATAGTCTATGCCTATAATCATACAATGATGGATCAATCCATTCACGCTTAACTATAGCACCCACTCCCCTAATAATACCTACTTCTGTAGCTCCATGCCCAGCTCACCATCAGCCGCATCCACCACTCCACCATCACCCCCCTACTCATCTCTCCCCTCTCAGAACCTCTCATCTTCAGTATCGTCAAGCAGGTCATCAGCAGGGAGAGTCCTGAGCTGCGGAACTAGCCCATCCAGGACATAATCAACACTATCTTCTAGAAGGGCGACTCTCAAAAGGCCGACCTGCTGGTGGAGGACATCTTCGGGGCGGACAACTGTGCGATAATCGGGCTGCCGGCCAAATTGATAGCGGCTTCGCTGGGGAAGTTCGCGAAGCAGGAGCAAGTGAGTAGCAGCTTCTGGGACCAGCTGAGTGGTCTGCTGAACGCACTGGCCATAAATACGGGACTGCTGGCACGCGAGTGGATGATATTGACCAACTTAGACCGCCTGGTATTCAAGACCAGCGTGCAATGGCCCAACCGCATGCTCTACACTCTCAGAGTAATTATCTCAAGACTTAGACCCTGCTCGGCCCCGAAACGCAGGTGTTTATCGCGGCAGCCAATAAACTCTCTTTCCAGGTTCTCCCAAAGCAGCTCTAATTCTGAAGTTCTTATTATGATAACGTGTGTCGAACATATAACAATTTAGCTGCTGATAAGTAATTGAATATATAAATGGTTGGCGCAGCATTCACTGGTGGTGATATTGTTCGAGGGTTGGCACCTACTGGAATGTCCACATCCAATACCATCTTTTCAACCAGCTTGATAGCTATACTCTATCTCGCTAATATATCCTGTGATTTCGAATTGCACCCCTCATACTACCCAACCCTGCAATCGAGTGTTCTAGTTTGGTCAATATAAGAAGAGAATGCTATCAGCTGTACTTTTTTGATGCTTTTGCCTGCCAATAATCATCGCTGTCTCTGCCCAATGAATCTTCTCCCTACTACTTCGGGTAGTAAATCGAACTGTGCACTTCGCTGCGTTTCAGCTCCGTTTTATACGGCCTATTGTCCTTGGTTTTTTTAGCTGGCTCGACCTCTGCTTTCAGTTAGCCGATTTTTTTGTTATGCTGCGCAATTGTTTCCTGCTTGGATGGGGTTGAAGTTGGCAGATATACGGCGTTCTGGTCCTTTTTGGTTTTGGGCATTTACGGGGTTTGAATTTCTGTGGAATTAACAAAATATTTAGAGGGCAGTTTGTTCTTCTAAGGGGTGGCTGAATGCTGATCAAACAGAGGCATCTTTTTATGGGTCTTGGGTGGTGTTTTGTCTCTGCCCTATTACTCTAGCTCCTCGATGTGTTTGAGGTGACTCTATTTGATGATGCGATAGGCACCATTGTTCTTTTCCTTACTTCTATGCTCAAAGGGGTCAACGGGTTTAACCAGTTCGATAGACCCATCCGGCTCATTTGATTGAATTGCGTGCTATTTTTTCTACTAGGCTGGGGCATGAGCTGTCCGGTAATACTTGTTATGCAGGGTGAGCATGTTCTCTGATGAATGATACTGAGTAGGTCTAGGGTAGTTGAGTTACTCCTGCTAGAGATGCTTGCGTGAGAGTTTGAGTTTCTCCTCTATTTTGAGGTTGATTTATTAGTTTTTGTTTTTGAGCTCTTTGATGCATTCGATCAGCTGTTGGTTCTGCTGGGACAGATGCTTGAACGAGCTTAGGTATATCTGTCCGGGGCCTGGGCGAGACTAAGTGGGGTGTTGTTTGGAGTTGACGAGTTAGTGCGTGTGGCGGTACCTTGGAATGGGTGAAGTTCTCTCGTGCATATTAATAAGGTTAGAAGACTTACAATATAATTTATTGAAGGGTTGAGATAAAATGTTAGCTCTATGCTCATGCTGACTATAGCCCATTTATGATGTGCTTGTAGTTTGAGTATTATTTGTCGGTATGAAGCTATTAAGGTTGAATATTCTAGCAGTAATATAAACTAGCTGATGAATAGTTCAATATTGGGTTAAATCATTGATAGAGATGATCAGATTACCATTATCGGCGGCTTTGTCAAAGATTTTATATGCTTGATTACTTGAGATGCTAAAATAACCATCTTCATTGCATTATACTCACTTCCAGACCAATATGGCAAGCATAAGGTCAGATTAACCATATTTAGCCAGCTAGATTATAATCCCAATTCAAAATCTATATCGTTTTAATTGATGCGAAGAAACTGGTATATCGAATACGACAACCAAACATTCGCCATCATGCATAAGCCCAAATACGAGAAGTACATCTTTAAAGCGGCTGATATGTTTGTGAATGCTGAGATGGACCTGCCTCCCGAAATCGTTGAGGTGGCGGATTGGGTGATGGCACTGTCATATGCAGTTAGAGACATCATTCAGCTGCTTTATAACTTTTTCTATGTTGAAGAAAAGCTTGTGGAGCAGTAGATCGTCAAAATGACGTTTTATCAGTTGCAAAATGTGCTGAAGGTTGAAAACCTCTACTCCAAATTCTTCTTCATCGGCAGTTAAAACTTCCGGATCAACCGAATACTCGCATGCATGATACGCCTGAACCGCTTTCTTGAAGCCTTGTTCGCCAATATTGAAGGAATCAAGAAGACTCTCGATTTGACTTTCATCTAGAATCTTGATGAAGTCTACATTTACATTCAGCAGAAGCTTAAATAGACGCTCTCACGTACCGAACGCCTGGGCGATAATGACATCAACATTATTTTGCTGGACACTCTCTCTCTTATTCTCAGAAATTTTGGAGACACCACCATGCATAAAATATTGGACAAGACTAAAGTTACCAAAATTATGGAGTTTATCGAAAAGGAAAACGAAGTCTACCAAGAATTTGAGCAGCACAAGAAAAAAGAGGAGCAACACTTCAAGGAAAATGATCATTTCTAGGTTCCATTTCCTCCAGAGGAAGATCCGAACCTCAGCAAGAAGATTCAATAGGTCGTAGATGATGACGATTGATTGTATAAGATAGCACATTGTTAAATTGTATGAACCAGACAAAGAATCACTTTTTGGGCAGCTTTTAAGAGGAGTTGGGTTTGTGGCGAACGTTTGGATCAATGCTCGCATCCATCAAGCGATAGATCCTTTAGCGCATGTGGTTTCCGAATTCGTTTTAGAGTCTTCCCTAAGCTACCTTATTTGGAATTATGCGGTTCATCCAAGCCGTTTCTCTGACTTTGGTGGTATATTCGGCATAATATATTACTAGTAGTTCTTCAACTGCCATTTTTATTTCATTCCTTACTTATTCGTACCTTTTTTCAGACAAAAAGCGTTTCAGCCTTTTGTTGGTCTACTTAGTAAACTATAGTTCCATTTCGAAGCCCGTCTTCTTCTGATCCTTCAAAGAGGCCGAATAAAAGTTGATGAACAGTTTTCTTAAGTAATCGTTGAATACTTCTTTAGTTTCACTCATCAAATCGCCTAAATCAGCACATATTTTCAAGTCATTGATGTTGAAGACCTAGCTGAAGGTGAACTAGAAAATGTTTCCTTTGCACACTCTCATCTGTCTTTTTAGTCTTATATCGAAGGGTTTGGTTATACTTTTGCAAATCTTTGCCAGTGGTTACATATCCTTATTGCTCAAATTAGTCTAGATCTCTTTGTTTATGGCCATTCTGAAAAACTGCTCAGCAAAGGCATAATCTGATTGTTTGCACAAAGGCTCTTTGATTGTCTTTTTCCATCCTTGGCTCTATGTATAGCTATGCCTTCCCTGTAGTTGAGACGAGGTTTTCTCCTTTATATAGAGATCAATTCTAATCTCATTTTAGTCAATCATCTAGAAAGTATGGTTGAAATTAAAGCTAGCCAAGTGCTGGTACATGCTGCAAAGCTATTTCTTTGGCTCGTACCTTTTATAGTTCGTAGATTCTGTATAGATGCATAATTTGGTGAAAAATTCACGAATATGATAGAACTTTTTGTTTTAGTACTCATTGAAGCCTGATACCAAACTGTAAATTTCCTTTCCTAATGGATTCAATAATATCACGGACTGTTTGGAGAGAATTTTGAGACTATCCAAGAACTCATCAGCCCGTTTCCTGAACAGTGATTCGACTTAATAGCGATAGGTCGTTGGAATCTCTCTGAAATCATTCTCATTGAAGTTCTGATGAAAGTAATTAATTAAAGCGTACTTGAACTAAATTTCGACATTTTTGTAGTCCTATTTAGCGAAGGCATGCTAGAGGTTGGAGATGACTATATCGTAGAACTTGTCTTGGTAGGGTGTAATGAGAAACAGATTATTGGCCATTTGACAAGGTCAAATATTATAATCCTGCTATTAGTATATTACTTGATAGAATTGGCTGCTAAAAGTCTGATTGCATATAAAACTAAAAAATTGGGGAATCATCCAATCTTGAAGGAACTCTAGATATTTGAGGGGTTTTTTGAAAAAGCTTTCCGTTTTGCAAAACCTTGATTTTTGGTGATCTTTTTTTTTTTATTTTTTCGCAAATTAATCATGGAAACGGCTAGAGATTGCCAAATAAAGTGATTATCTGGTGTAATATCTTAATGGAAGTTTGATTATTTTTCATTGGATTTAAAAATTCCACTCCAAAATTATTTGAACATTTAATTTCTATAAAAAACTGAAAGAAAATGCATCTAGCTTTGAATTTTGGACAAAGTAGACATATTCACTCGGCTAGTTCTACTCTGAGGATGGTGGATACTAAGCAGGCTTTGGAGCAGTAATAGTTTGGAAAACCACAATCTTAGCCTCTCATCGGACAAGACAAAAAACACAAAAAAGACACAACTGACATCAAATCATTTAAGGAAAAGGAACAAATTTCAGACACAGACCCTCCTCTCAGCTGTTTTAGACTAATCACCTATCAGCAACCCAAACTTTTTATCACTCTGGAAGATCTCAATAAAATTGACTTCCCGATGTTGTCCTACACTACTTCCTAATTAATTAACTTCTCCAAAATGGTAATATAGGCCACTCCTGAGCGAAGGCACGTCGGGAAATCCTTCAATTTGCACAAACTCATTTAGCTTATCTCATAAAATTACAATGTTACAGCCTATCACAACTTTACCCACGCCTTCTCCTTAATGCTTGTAAGTAATCGACTATTTAGCTCCTTTTTCAGTCTTACAACAGAACTCCGGATTTGAGAAAACTGCTTACCTAAAAGCAGTGGTTTTACGTCTTCATAGCAGCCTTGGCGCATGATTTGAATCATCCTGGAACAACGAACACTTTTGAGGTCAAAAAAAGAAGTCATTTAGCAATCGAGGCAGAAAATACCTCTGTTCTATAAAAGATGCACTTGAATGTTTTTTGGTCTATTCTAAAAAAGAACAGCCAGGTCAACTTTTTGCAAGGCTATAGTTCTTACGAGTCAGCAGGCATAAAGTAGCTTATAACGAAGATGATATTAGCCACAGATGTGTCTTTCCACTTCAAAAGTTTGTAATCTTTGAAAAAAATCAAAAATACATTCGATGTCCAAAACGGAAACTCAATGGTAATTCTAGGTTGATTTAGATTGCTATGACTAATATTTTCCATGCTTGTGATATAGGGAATCCTTGCTTGGATTTCAAGAGCTACATGAATTGGGGGGCTTTAGTGAGCTACTAATTCGACCAAATCGCAAAAAGAGAGTAAGCTTTAGGGTGGGAAGTAACCAGTTATTTGAAGTATAGCGGAATAAAGAAGTACTACAATGATCAGCTTGGCTTTTGTAATGGTTTAGTGCTTCCTTTGTGGAAGTAGATTGCAAGGCTATTTCCTGATTTGAGCTTAATGAAGTAAAATATAGAGTTGAATATCAAAGAGCTGCAGAAACAAAAATAGGCTGAGCAAAGTTAGGATTGATCTTTGTAGTCTAAGACATAGTTTAATATTCATATCATAGGCAATCTATTTGATTGAACTCAAAAGATTCTGACTGGATTTTAGTTTTTCAGTCTTTTCTTAAAGTTTTAGAAGCAACTTTTTCTTGGAGAAGTACAAATTTCACTTTCAGAATTATTCTAGCTTTTTGAGTTGACTTTATACTTAAAATCTTGCTTATTACTACTTTGCTTTAATAAGAACATTTGGCTTAAGATTATGATAATTTCGCCAAGAAAAAGGCTTCCAGAAAAATGAAAAGCTGAATTACCTTGAAATGATATCCATTCAACACTTACAGAAGAATGACACCCAAAATTTGATTATGACTGTCAGATTTTGACGATTTTTCAAAGAATAAGGAGGATAAACGTATGTTACAGATAAAATAGCCCAACCTCAACTTCTGTTAATGATTCATTCCCCTGATAGTTATTTTTAAAGATACTATTTAATAATATAGGTTATTGAGAATACAATTTCAGTGGAAATAAGCCAAAAGCCTGTTGAAGAAATTGTTATGCTCTTTGCTGAGATTTTTCAGTTCTTTGACTCCTGGTAAACTATTGAAGCTTTAATTTGCTGCATGTTTTTGGAGTGCTGATGAGGCTTGGTCTATTTCGGCAGCAAATCCAAAGTTTGAAGCCAACACAGTAGCCTAAATGTCTTCGTTGTAGCGGTCAATGAAGTCACCAACTGTTTCGGGGATATCAGCGTTGAAAGAAGACAAGGTATAATCGAATCTAATCTTTTGCTCCAGCACCCAAGTAAACCTGCTCTCCTTCACGAATATGCTTGTTGAAAGTTTGCCCAAAAGAGTTGGGTATACTTAGCTGAAATTAACTCTGAGTTTTAGATCCTTGCTGAGGAATCGATCCCAACTTCTCTCGCGCTTTGAGAGGAAGAATTAAGTAGTAATGTTTGTTCCCTATCTAACCCAAAACGTACATATTTAGCGTTGAGAGTCGCCACGATTGTATTGACGACTTGAGTTTCATAGGTTCTTGCCGGCAGACTGGAGATGTGAACCCAATCAGGATATTGGCCGTACTCCCAAAGATCCAAATACATGTTGTGAGGAGAGTGGTTCATGGTAGTGT
>Ga0316217_10004593_pt1 | contig 14786 bp, 6 predicted proteins | sample 1anoAmetaG_FD_203633 | JGI IMG/M metagenome (GOLD analysis project Ga0316217, IMG submission 203633) | Freshwater microbial communities from Trout Bog Lake, Wisconsin, USA - 1anoA | ecosystem: Environmental > Aquatic > Freshwater > Lake > Hypolimnion/Profundal zone | place: USA: Wisconsin... | reverse complement strand
GGCGTGACTTCCTTTTCGATTTCGTCCCCCACTTTTGCGTCCGCCTTGAGGCGGCGGGCGTCAAAAACCGAAATCTGGTCATGCTGCGACACCACGCGGTCGGCCACGATGAGCTTGGCAAAGGCCTTGATGTCGCCGGATTTGGGATCCATGTCCACGCGGAGTTCGCGCGCCGGCCCGACCGCCTTCTTGGCAGCTTGCAACAACGCTTCCTGGACGGCAGCCATGAGGGTTTCACGGCTGACGCCTTTCTCGCGCTCCCAGAATTCCAGTCCGGCTATAAAATCGGCATTCATACGCTATCACTACGCGGCGACGGCGGGGCATCCAGCGAACAAAAAAGTCGGAAAGACCTTTGTCTCCGACTTTCGCACGCTGGACGAACCAGCCAACTACCGCTTAGAACTACTAGGATAAGTTTTCCCCCTAAGACGTCAAGCTAAAACACCGACTTAAATTCGTACGTGCCGGAGCCCACCGCGAAGACCGCGCGATCGTTTTCCTCGCGCAGGAATTGCGCCCCGGGCCGGTTGACGTCCACGCGGGTGCCGGGATTGGAGGGCACGAACACCGTGGCCGTCGTATTAGCCGGAATCGAAATCCGCAGGGTGAATGTTTCGGCGGCACGCTGCCAGTGGCTGCTGATCGGGCCGCGGACGGAAGCATAATCCGCCTTCACCCACTGCACGTCGCCCACCGGCTGGGGGGCGATGACGATTTGTTTGAAGCCGTTGCCGGCGGACTGGATGCCGGCCAGGTCGTGATAGAACCATTCCTGAATCTGGCCGAGCATGAAATGATTTTGCGACGAGCCGCCGTCCCAAGCTTCGGTAAGGCTGGTCTTGCCTTTGGCCAGTTGCAGGCCGTAGCCGGGCTTATTGGTCTGGTTGTTGATGTCAAAAATCACGTCGCTGTGCCCGCTGTCCGCCAGCGCGCGCAGCAAGTAGCGGTAGCCCACATCACCGGCGGTCAGCGCGTTGCCCCGCGCCCGCACGTCGCGGACGAGGGCGTCGGTTACGGCCGCCCGGTTCGCGGGCTCGCACAGGCCCATCACCAGCGGCATCGCATTGGCGCATTGCGAGCCAGTGGCGTAATCCTGGTTGGTGGGGTCATAGAACTTCTGGTTGAACGCGGCGCGGATTTGTCCGGCCAGCGTGGCGTAGATTTTGGCGTCGGTGGTTTGGCCGAGGAGCTGCGCCACCCGGCTCATGATCTGGACATCCTGAAAGTAAAACGCCGTGGCCGTCAGCGCCGGGGGCGTCAGTTGGGAGACGCCCGGATGTTTGGGGCCCAGGTCGTACCAGTCGCCCAGGCCGTAGCTGAGGATGTTATGGTCGGCGCGGCTGCCAAGGTAATCGAGATAGGCGATCATGGCGTCGTAATGGCGGCGGAACAGGTTCAGATCGCCGTCAAACTCGTATTGCTGCCAGGGCACGAGGATGAACGCGCTGCTCCATTCGGGCGAATCGCCAAAAGCGTTGCGGGGATGTTCCGGGTCGGCCGCGTTCCGGAACACCGTGTATTCCGGCGCGGTGGTGGGCACCAGGCCGTCGGGCAATTGCGAATCGGCAATGTCGTTCAGCGTCTTGGTGAACAGTTGGGCCAGGTTGAATTCATAGCGCAGCGCCGGGCCATTGAGGTGGTCCTCCTCCAGCCAGCCCAGGCGCTCGCGATGCGGGCAGTCGGTCAGCAGGCTCATCATGTTGCTGCGCTGCGCCCAGCGGACGAGTTGGCGCGTGCGGTTGAACAGGTCGTTCGAACACTCAAAGTCGCCCACGGGCGGCGACGAGGATTGGACGACGCGGCCCGCCAGCGACTGGATTTGCGGCCGGGCGCCGTTCGGGTCGGCCGGCGTCAGGTGCAACTGCACGTACCGGCAGCCCACGTAGAAGAATTTCGGCGCCCAGGTTTCCACGCCGGCCGTGCCCTTGGTGTATTCACAGTAAATGGCGCCGCGATGGCCGGCCCCCATGGAACTTTGATTGACCGCCCCGTCGCCGTCCAGCAGTTCGGACGGCAGGAGCCGGACCTTGCTGCCCGCCGGACCGGAAACGGCGAGGCAGGGAACGTGGGCGGCATTCTGCCCGAGGTCATACACCACGTCACCGTTCGGCAGGGCATGCCGGGAAATGGGTTGGTGGGTTTCAAAGAATTTCAGCGGCGGCGCGGCGCAGGACAACCCGCGCAATTCTCCGCCCGGGCCGGGGAGGGCGAGGGCGTGGGCCCAGGCCGAATCGTCGTAGCCGGGCCGGTTCCAGTGCGGGCGCACCAGGCGGGCGTCGCAATCCTCGCCGCCGTATATCGAGCTAAACGTGATCGGGCCGGGGGCCACGCGCCAGTGTTCGTCCGAGCCGATGAACTGCGTGGTGCCGTCGGCGTATTCCAGCCGGATTTGGGCGATGACTTTTTGCGGGCCGAAGGAGCCTTTGAATTTGGTGAAGCGGCCGCCGCCAATCACGTTGTACATGCCGTTGCCCAACTCGAGGCCGAGGGTGTTGGCGCCCGGCTTCAACTGCGCCGTGATGTCGCGGGTGTCATACAGGCAGGTCCGGTTGTATTTGGTCCAGCCCGGCGAAAGGAAATCATCGCCCACCTTGCGGCCGTTGAGGGTCAGTTCATATTCGCCCAAGCCGCACAGGTTGATCAGCGCGCGTTGGAGTCGCGGGTGGCGCGGCACCTCGAAGTCGTGGCGCACCAGCAGCGACGGAATGTTGGTATCCGCCGCGCCAATCCATTGTGCGTGCCAGTCGGTCGGCTGCAAAACCCCCATGGTCCAGGTGGCGGGCCGGCTCCAGGCCGAGCCTTTGCCGGCTTCATCCCAGACCCGGACTTTCCAGGTTATCTGGTCCCACGATTGCAGAATCGCCTGACCATGAAAGAGGATCTGGAGGGTGGCATCCGATTCCACCTTGCCGCTGTCCCACGTGTTCTTCGGCGAGGGTTTGCCCGGGGACGAAGCTTTGGTGGCCACGATTTCATAGGCCGTCTGGCGCTGGTTGTGGCCGGTCCCGGCGACTGCCCACGACAATTGCGGCGCGGGCGAATCCACGCCGAGGGGATTGACGGCATGATCGCAGCGCAGATTGCAAGGTGTGAGGCTGGCCGGGGCGGCGAGGGCGGCAGAAAAAGCAACCACGGCGATGGCAACAACGAGTTTCATTTTTGTTCCGGCGTATTATTGACCAGATTCTGCGAAGTGGCCAGCGCGAGAACGCGGCCCCGGACGCCGACAGCGCAGTAAAAGTGGTAAACAACCCCGTTCCATTTGACGACCCACGGCTTGTGCGCGTAGATGCGATCGAAGGGTTCGCTGGGTTCCACCAAATGGGGGCCGGTCCATTTGGTCCAATGGACCAGGTCGTACGAGGCGGCGAAGGTGTCGAAGGCCTTGGGCTGCCAGCCCGCGCCGAAATAGAACATCACCCACAGATTGCCCATTTTGACGATCTGCGGGTCGCCGCTGATGCCGTTCTTCTTGGCCTCGCCGTTGACGATGACGGCATTGGTGCCGTAACGGGTCCAATGTTGCAGGTCGCAGGACACGGCCATGCCGATTTGCTCGAAGCCATTCTTGTATTTGGCGTTGTAGAACATCACGAACGGCCAGCCCAGGGACCGGCTTTCGTCGTGGATGATCTGGCTTTTGTAGAGCGTCTTGGTTTCGAAGCCGCGCGCGTCGGATTGCTTGGGCGTCAGGACGGGGTTATCCGCGAGGCGGATCCATTCCCGCGGCCAGGCGGGATTGCGGGTCCAGGCCAGGCCGATGGCCAAGGGATCGGTTTCATAGCCCTGCGCCGCGCCGCCGATGTAGGAGAGCCAGTAACGGCCCATGAAGGGTTCCAAGGTGTGCGGGCCGTTCCAGCGGCAATCCGCCAAGGCCACCCCGCCGTCCGCCTGCCAGGCATCCCAGTGGCCCGGGCCGCTGAACGAAAGGATTTTTCCCAGCGTCTGCCAGTGCCGCAAGTCGTCGCTGCTCGCCAGGAAGGTCTGGTAGCCCACCTTGTTGGAAATGGCCACATACAGCATGTACCAATGCTCGCCGTTGCGAAACAGGCTCGGGCAATCCACAAATTCATTGGTCCCTCCGGCAGTGAGCACCACGCCGTATTTGAACGGCGTTTTCACCTCCTCGTAAATCCGCTGCATCGCGTTGGTATCCACCACGCGGTCTTCGGGCAGGGCGGGGATCACTTCCGGGCGGGGCGCCGCCGGGGCCGTTTGGGTGAGGACGATGCTGGCCAGGAAAACCATGGCCCTAAAGGAACAATTCATGGAGATAAAATAGTTCTAAACGCCGGTTTCAGGCCGGCGGCGGACTTGATGGCCGCCGCCACCTGCGGGCCGTTGTTGGTCCAGACGTTGCCGGGACCGTTCGCGTTTCGCAAAAACTTCTCCGCCGGACACCAATTATCCCGCACAGTGATGAGCGACGAGCCTTCGTCCAGGTAAAGGTAGAACCAGTGGTTCGGGTCGGGCACATACGGACTGGGCGCAATGTCGGCAATGCAGTTTTCCGCGATCACAGTCCCGGGTTGGGCCGACAGGCAGTAAATGCCGCCCAAGTCGCCCAGCCGCCGGCCAATGTCATGCACGTAATTGGCCAGCACCAGATTGTCGCGCAGGGCATTGGTCCTCGGCGTCCAGCCCCAGCCCAGACTGATGCCGGTATAGGGCAGATGGCGGATTTCGTTGTGCGCGATGGTGACGGACCGGACGTATCCGGCCGCGATGCCGGCGCAGCCCCAATCCTCATTGCCGCAGTCCATGATGAGATTGTTGACGATCTTTTCCCGCTGGCAAAGGTCGTTTTCATCGGCGGGCAGCCAGGGGGTATGCGTTTCGACGTTGGTGGCCGAAAACTGGCCGAGCTGGAGGCCATTGCCACCGAGGTCGCGAAAGCGGCAGCCCTGCACCAAGTCATCATGGGTGCCACTTTCAAAATCCAGACCGGCGGAAGCCAGATGCTCAAACGTGCAGTTTTCGAAGTCAATCCGCCCGGCGTCGCGCACCGCCACAGCGGCGGGCGGGCGGCCCACCCAGGCGACGTTATCGAGTTTCGGTTGGTACGGCGTGCCCTTGGGCGAGAGCTTTTTGGCGTCGAGCATGAACATGCCCACTTGCAGCGGCACATGGCCAGACTGGGAAGGCCGCAGCCAGGTGGTATGAGCGAAGGTGAGGCCTTGAAATCGAACCGGGCCGACGGGTGCCCCCGGCTGGCCTTCGATGCGCACCAAGGTTTCCAGGGCAGGCACGAAAACCTGGGCGCGGCTCATGTCTTCATCTGCGCGCGGCCAATAATAGATCTTGCCCCGGGCCACATCTTCAAACCATTCGCCGGGTTGATCCAGAAACTCCAGCGCGTTGGCCAGGAAGAAGGGCGCCTGGTATTTGGCGTTCACGGTCACCGGCGGCCAAGGATGTTGAAATTCGATCCGGCTCTCGGGCGCTTTGAACGAGAGCCGCGCCCACGGGCCCTGATATTCGATGGTGGCCACGCGCAACACGGCAATTTCCCACACCTGATCCACCACCATTTCGAGCCCGTCGGGCGGCGGCAGTCCCCGGAGCGCCGCCGCCGGCACGGTGGCCACGTGATTGGTTTTATCCCAGGCCACCAGTCGGTCCAGACTTTCGCCCTCCGGTTGGCGGGCGCGAATGGCTTTCCGTCCGTTGACCCAGAGCTCGCGGAACTCCAGAACTTGCCCATCCCGTCGGGGTGCCGCCGTCACCCAAATATGGCCGCGGGCCGCGGCGGGCAGCCGGGGCAGGTCGCCAAGCTCACGGTGCCAGGGGCCGGCCCGCACCCCGCCGCTCAAGATGGGCTGTTCGCCGGGCGCGGCTTCGATACTGAGCGCGCCGGCGGGCGATGGGCTGTGGGCACGCCCAAGCGAGAGCGACTGCGTCAACGCATAAGTGCCGCCGCGGAGAATGATCCGGGCAGGCGCTGCCGTTGGCGCCGACGGGTTCCCGGCGCGGTCCCGCCACTGTTCCAAGGCGGCAGCGAGGGAAGCGAGCGGCGCGTTGGAGGCGCCGTTGTTGGTATCCGCCCCGCCGGGTGCGACCCACCAGGTGGCGGCGGCAGCGGCCGGGCGCGCCGGCATCAGCGCGCCGGCCAGCAGCCCGAGTGCAAGCAGAGTCTTGATCATGGCATGGGCGGTGGCGGCTCCATTGTGCGGCTCCCATTGTGCGGATTCATTCGCGGATGTAAACCCCGGGATTCATCCCGGGTGGCAATTGGCATAATTCGCAATTGTTTTGCTTTTTTTCGTATTACACATCCGGAGAATCTGTGCTACCGTACAACATCACCAAAGTTGAATTTATGCCAATGCAAACCAGTTTAAAAATTCTGTCGTGCCGCCGTTCGCGTTTGGTTTCCGGTTTCCCCCGTTCCCGGGCCGGTGCGGTCGCGGCGTTCACTCTCATCGAGCTGCTGGTGGTGATTGCCATCATCGCCATTCTGGCCGCCATGCTATTGCCGGTCTTGAGCAAGGCCAAAGCCAGGGGACAAGGAATCGCCTGCCTGAACAACACCAAACAATTGGTCTTGGGGTGGATCATGTTCGCGGGGGACAATCAAGATGTGCTGATCAACAACGGCGGCTCCGGCGCCAATAGCGGCAACCTGGGTATTAATTGGGTGGCTGACCATCCGTATCTGGATTGGAGCACCACCTCCATCAATACGAATTGGGCGATATTGGTTGATCCCACGCAATCCCTCATGGCGACTTATATCCGGACGGCGGGAACCTATAAATGTCCGGGCGACGTTTATGATGGGCCGGTCGGGAAGCGGGTGCGGAGTGTGGCCATGAACGGCGCGCTGGGTGGCGGTTCGGGTCCGACGGCCCTGGGCAACTTTCCCAATCCGCCTGGGCCGACCTATTTTGGCAGCGGTAGCTATGGCACCGGCGGTTCGGTCAATAAAATGACCCAATTGACCAAACCCGGCCCGGTAAACACGTGGGTGACCTGTGATGAGCAGGCCGACTCCATTGACGATGCGGTATTCATGTTCAAACCCGGCGCCCCGCGGGCGTCGGAAGTCTGGCAGGAAGACCCGGCGGGCTACCACGGCAACTGTGGCAGTTTTTCCTTCGCCGACGGCCATTCGGAGATTCATAAATGGCTGCAAATAAATGGCAAAACCGTTTTTCCGGTGCAAAAAGTCTACTATCCCAATTCCGCCACGTCGCCTTGGGGCAGTCAGGTGATGCGGAATTCCAGCGATTACGAGTGGATGGAGAGCAAAATGCCCTATCAATGAACGGCGGGCTGCTTCGGGAACCACGGAGGAGCCGTCTAAACCTGTGAATTTGCAAAGCTGAACTTTAGATCAAAACCAACACATCCGTATCAGGGCTGAATCCTTGGTACGCCCAACAAAAAGACACCATGAAACAACCAACCCCCATCCCTACCGGCTTCACGCCGGGATTCATTAACCAGGCGACGGCCTGCTGGTCCGCCCTGTTGGCCCTCTGCCTGCTGGCCAATTTCACGGCGAGTGCGCAGTCGTCCGCCTTTCGCTGCCAATTCACCCAACTGCGGGCCACGGTGCCGGTGAATTCCAGCAACACGACCATTTTGGGCGGGGCCTTTTATACCAACAACACGGTGTTTCTGGTGAACGGCGCCACCAACGCCAATTTTGACGTTTCGGGCCTGCCGGTCGGCGCATCGGCCGCGTTTACGGATGGCTACGGCAATCCCTGTCCCTCCACCACCCAATCCACCAACCTGCAAATCGTCCTGAGCACCACCAATGTGCCCGAGGGCGTTTACAATTTCACCCTGAATATTGGCGGCTTGGATACGAATGGCCTGCCGGTGACCAATCAGTTTCCGTTTGTGCTCCAGGCGGCCCACATCTGGCTGGGCAACGGGCCCGGCGCCTTGGGCTTTGGCTACAGCAACAACTGGGCAAACGCCAGCAACTGGCTGGGCGGTCTGCCGGCCGCCACCGATGACGTGGTGATTGCCGACAACGGCGCGCAGACCAACACCGCGGTCTATACCACCTCCACCACGCCGAACATCGGGGTGGATACGAGCACGACAGTTGCCTCGCTGCGGTTTGCCCAGGACACGTTTACCAACAGCGTGGCCACCAATGCGCTCTACCACTCGGTGCGCATCGCCAACGGGGCGACGCTCTCGGTCACGGGCACCAATGCCCTGACCGGTTTCAATGTCTTGCGCGACACGGTTGCGGCCTTCGGCTATTCCCCGGACAGTAACCTGGGCGTCTATATTTATGGCACCAATGGCACGCTGTCGGTCAACAACACCAACGCTTTGTTTTCAGTGATGCCGAACGGCGGGGAGAATCCGACGATGAATTTTTCCAACTTGGGCACGTTTTCCTGCAACGTCAGCCGGGTGTCGCTGGCGGATTTCCGGGGTTATCCTAATTATTACGCCCTGAATGCGGCGTTCAACGGTGGGAACGGCTCCAATAGTTACAAGGGTCTCCCTGGTCAGATGTGGGCCACGATTTTCCTGGCCCGGACCAATCTCATCAAAGCCGCCTATGTGGATCCCAACAATTACACCAACGAGAACACGCGGACCTATGCCCTGACCCTCCAGAACAACGAACAGCAGGGCAACGGCAGTTCGGTAAACACCTACTTTTATCTGGGCCGCACGAATGTGTTTAACCTGGACAGCATCAATTTCATCGGGTCCAGCAGCGCCAGCGGCAACGGCGGTGGTACCGTGTTCAATCCCTACGTGGAGAAGCCCGCCGCGACCAATCCCGGCGCGCTGTTCCGCAATGCGGACGGCGTGAGCCGCATGTCCATCTTCGCGGTCTCGGATGATGGCGGCACGACCAATGGCGGGCAAAGCAACGTTAAATCCACCACGGATTTTAGCTACGACAATTTCAGCGGCACGGGCGCCGGCAGCGGTTACCTCAACCTGCTGGTGGACCGGTTGTATGTGGCCCGCGACCGCACGTGCATCACCTCCAACCAGTCGCCGAACGTGCAGGGCAACCTGACGATTGGCAGTGGCATTGTGGACGCCAATTCCGTCTGGCTGGGTTGCCAGGAGCACAGCAACAAGGTGGATTGGAAGACGCTGTACAACGCTCAAGCCTATCTGAATTATTGTCAGGGCTACTTGGTGGTGACGAACGGGCCATACAGCCCCACGGTTTTCCGGGTGAATAACACCCTGACGCTGGGCTACACGGCGGATAGCAATCCGGTGGGTTCGGCCCAACAGTATAACACCTTAGGCTCGGTGAACATTTATGGCACGAACACCACGTTCATGGTCAACAAAGTGGTCTGTGACGGCGGGCTGAATTACTATGACAGCAACAAGCGTCAAAATACGATCACCGTCAATGGCGCCAATCTGGTGGTGACCAATACCATCGGCTACCCCAATCCGGGCGCGAATAATTTTTCGGCGGCGGACCCGCGCGGCATGTACCTCGATGCCCTCACCCTCAACGCGGGCAAGCTCACCCTCTTTGTCAATCCCAGCACGGTCAATGTGTACACGCGAAGCCTGAGCACGCCGGGCATTGTGGCCAGCATCATCAAGGTGGCGGCGTTGAACAATGTGACCTCCTTTCCGGCGCAGATTCCCATCATTTCCTATTTGAACACCCCAGCCCCCTTCCTGAATGCCGACATGTCCTCCTTGGGCACCAATTATCACGGCTATATCCTCAATGACGTGCCTAATAATTCCGTGGACTTGTATATTACCACCAATTCACCGAACAATTTAATTTGGACCGGTGCCGCCAATAATAATTGGGATACGACCTCTTTGAATTGGGTGACGACCGGCGGCGTGACCACCAATTTCAATCTGGGGGATGCCGTGACGTTCAACGACAGCTCCAGCGTGACCAATGTCGTCATCGCCGATTCCGTGGTGCCCAGCCAGGCCGGGGTGGGGCTGACCATTTCCAACTCGCTCAATCAATATGTTTTTAGCGGCGGCACGGTGGCGGGAACCGCGCAGGTCATCAAGATGGGCACGAATCTGGTGGAATTCGACGCCGTGGAACAGGGACCGATCAGCATCACCGCCGGCACGTTTATCGGCAGCGGCGCAATCGGCACCGCGATTGTTTATTCCAATGTCGTGTTGAATTACACCGGCAACATCAATGGCGGCCTCACGTCTACCGGCATGGTGATCTTCGCGGGCACCGAAACCGGCCCCGTTTCCATCCAGGGCGGTTGGCTGGACAATTCCGGCACAATGAGCACCACCAGCGGCCAGATCGTTTCCATGGCTGCCGGCACCTTCCTAACCAACGAATTCAACAGCACCATCAATGTCGGCACCCTGCCGGTCAACAGCAGTTTGAATTTTGATGTTCCCGTTGGCTCGGTTGTGGCCAATTTCGGCACCATTAATCTGTGGCAGCCGAAGATGTCGGTCGAGGGACTGCTTTACGGCAACGGGACCATTTCGTATCCCAATGGCGGCGGTTTGGATTCCATTGCCAACACGAGCGATCCGCGCCTGGTGATCAACACCTATGGCGTGCTTTCACCCGGCCTCCAGCCGTATGATTCGATTGGCGATATGAATCTCTATTGCCGGTTCGACTTTAATAATGATCCCAGCGCCGGCCAGGACGGTGTGGCCGGCGTCTCCACCGTGCGGATTGAAGTGGATTTCAGCAATCCCAACCAGAACGATGTCATCAATTGCGACCGTTGGAATAATGACACGGGCTATCTGCTGATCACCAACATCAATCCCAGCGCCGGCAGCTTTGCCTTGGGTCAGACATTCCAGATCTTTGCCAACAGCAGCGGCGCGGCCTCCAATACGATTGATACCCTCGGCTTTTGTCCGACCATCCAGCCCTATGTGCCGGGTCCCGGCCTGCAATGGGGGGTGGGCAACTTCAATCCCTACGGCTTCGTTACTGTTACCAACAGCCCGAATGTTTGGGATGGCGTGTCTTCAGTCAACTGGAGCACCAATGCCTCCGATACCAGTTGGAAGACGGGACAGATCTTTGCGAACGACGCCGGAGCCGTGTTTGACGACAGTGCCAATGGCTCGAGCACGATTAATCTGGCCGGCAATGTGGCGCCGGAAGGTTACACCAGTTATTCGGTCACGAACACGGACGGTTCCACCTACACCAATATCTTTGTTTATACCAATCAACCGGCGATCTATCCGGGCATTGTGGTCAGCAACGCGCTCAAAAACTATGTCATCGCCGGTCCCGGCCACATCCGCGGTATTACCGGGTTGTACAAGACCGGACCGGGCACCCTGACCCTGCTGACATCCAATGATTTTATCGGCAACGTGATTGTGGATAACGGCACCTTGGCCATTTCCAATTATAACGTCATGCCTAACATTGTGTCCTTGGGCATCCAAGGTGGCGGTGAAATGGAAAACGATATCATCCTGGACGGCGGCACCCTAAACTATGTTGGCACGACCAACGTTAATTTGAGCAACGGCAAGGACGGATATCCGGTCTTTAATCCCAATGGCGGCACCATCGGGGTGGCTTCGCCCACCAACATGTTGACCATCAACAAATTTGCCACGGGCTTGGGCTCGCTGACCAAGGTGGGCGCCGGAACCTTGCAATTGACGTCGACGACCGATAATTACTCGGGCGGAACCATGGTCAATGCGGGCATCCTGGAGTTGTCCGCAGCCGCCATCGGTTTTGGCACGCTGACGCTTAATAATAGCTGCGTTCTCGCGCTGACCAACAACTTCACGCTGACTAATTCGGTGAATATCGCGGGTCCCGCGACGACGATTGAAGTCTTGGGCCCGAGCACCAACTTCTTCACCGGTCCGTGGAGCGGCAGCGGCACCGTCACCTTCAGCAATGCCGCCCTGTTTGGCTTTGTCAGCTCGCTGTCCGGTTTCAACGGCACGTTGTCCTTCGGCACCAGCACCGGCACGTTCCAGTTCAACAATGCCACCAACAGCAACCCGTGTCTGGGCAGCGCGGCCGCCACGTTCAATCTGGGCACCGGCAGCGCCACCTTGCGAAACTTCAACGGTTCCAATCTGGTGTATAACTTGGGCGCGCTGAGCGGCGGTCCCAACACCCAGCTCATTGGCCGCGGCACCAATTCCGCGGACCCGGCCGGCACGGTGTATAGCATTGGCGCCAATGGTCTCAGCACCACGTTTGCCGGTACCATCGCCAATGGCTTGGACCCCGTGTCGGTGGCCAAGGTCGGCGGCGGCACCTTGTGGCTGAACGGCGTGAACACCTACACCGGCGCGACGACGGTCAGCAGCGGTACCCTCGGCGGTACTGGCAGCTTGGCCAGCGCCTTGACGGTCGCGGCGGCGGCCACGTTGGCACCCGGCGCGTCGGCCACCTCCATCGGCACCTTTACGGTCAGCAATAGCGCCACCTTGGGCGGCGCCTTGGTGTTGAAATTGAATACCGCCAATGCGCCCGCCATCAATGACAAGTTGGTCGTCACGGGCACGCTGACCGGCGGCGGCACGCTCCTCGTCACCAATATCGGCGGCACGATCACCAATGGTACCACCTTCAATTTGTTCAACAAGGGGGTTACTGGTTTTGCCGTGACCCTGCCTTCGGGCGGCGGCAGTTATAACTGGAATAACAACCTGGCGGCGAATGGTTCGATCACATTGGTGAGCGGGGGCTATGTCCCGATCAATACCAATCCGACCAACCTTGTGACCTCGGTCAGCAATGGGCTGTTCACCTTGACCTGGCCGTCTGACCATACGGGCTGGCGCCTGCAAGTGCAGACCAACCCCCTGAGCGCCGGGTTGAGCTCCAATCCCACCAACTGGTATACGGTCCCGAGCTCAACCAACGTGAATACCGAATCGTTCCAAATGGATCCGACCCAAGGTAGCATCTTCTACCGGCTGGTTTATCCGTAAATGAAACTGGATTAAGCGAAGCCGGGGTTGAGGTTCACTTGGCCCCGGCTTTTTGCTTGTCCAAAAGGAATATATGGCTGTAATGAAATATTTTGCCGCGGCGGTCGTGCTGGCGGCGGTTTCCGGTCTGGCCCGCGAAAACTGGCCGGCGCCGGGCGAGGACATCAAGCAGCGCGACGCGGCGTGGAATGCGTACGAGCAGCAGATCATTTCCAACGCCGCGCCGGAAATCGCGGCGTGGGCAAAGAAAGGCAAGCCGTTCCGGCCTTGGGCCGCCAAGCCGGAGGATTTGCCGCAAGCCACCGTGCCGGCGTTTCCCGGCGCCGAAGGCGGCGGCAAATTCTCGTTTGGCGGGCGCGGCGGCAAGGTCTATGTGGTGACCAGTCTCGCCGACAGCGGGCCGGGCACCTTCCGCGAGGGCTGCGAGGCGGCCGGTCCCCGCATCGTGGTGTTCAATGTGGCCGGAGTGATTCACCTGCAGAAGCCGGTTTATATCGAGGCGCCGTATCTCACCATTGACGGCCATACCGCGCCGGGCGACGGCGTGTGCATCGCCGACAACGGCTTGGTGGACAATGTCCATGACGTGGTCATCCGCTACATGCGTTTTCGCCGGGGCAACCCGGATATCTTCAACCGGCACGGCGTCCACTATGGCAATCCCGTGGGCAACATCATCATTGACCATGTTTCAGCGAGCTGGGGCAGCGATCAAAACATAGACACTTACCGGCACATGTATCAGCCGCCGGCGGGCGGCCCGACGCTCAAGTTGCCGAGCGTCAACGTGACGATCCAGTGGACGATTACCAGCGAGGCGCTCAACACCTATAACCACGCGTTTGGCGGGGATTGGGGCGGGCGCAACAGCCTGTTTCACCACAACCTGCTGGCCTGCAATACGGGCCGCAATCCCAGCATTGCCATGACGTACGATTTCAATTTTGTGAACAATGTGCTGTTCAACTGGCGGCACCGGTCGGTGGATGGCGGCGGGGCCGAAAGTCTTTACAATATCATCAACAATTATTACAAGCCCGGTCCGGCCACGCTGGATAACGCCGTGCGCTACCGCCTCCTGGAGCCGGCCCAAAGCTGGAGCAAGTCCAATCCGGTGAGCCGCTGGGGCAAGGCCTACGTGGCCGGCAACGTGGTCGAGGGCAACGACGCGGTGACCAAGGATAATTGGAACGGGGGCGTGCAATTCTCCAAATCGCCGGATGCCGATGCCACCGGTGAAATCTCCAAGGGAATGGTTGGCGACCCCGCCGAGATTGCCGCGATCATCGCCAAAGTGCGCGTGGATCAGCCGTTCCCAATGCCGCCCGTCACCTTGGAAAGCGCGGCCGATGCGTTTAAGTCCGTGTTGAACGGCGCCGGCGCCACCCTGCCGCGCCGCGATTCGGTGGATGAACGGGTGATCACCGAGACCCGGACCGGCAAAGTGTGGAGCGAGGGCCAGGAGTTTTCGCCGCCGCATATCAAAGGCATCGCCAAGAACAACATCGGCACGGCCGGCAACGGCATCATCACGGATATTTCGCAGGTCGGCGGCTGGCCGGAATATAAAGGCGAACCGATCAAGGACCTGGGCGCCGACGGCATCCCGCTGGCGTGGAAGAAAAAATACGGCTTGGACCCCGACGATGCCGCCTTGGCGCAAAAGGATTTGCAGGGCGACGGCTACACGGTCATGGATAAATACCTGGCGGGGCTGGATCCGCGGAAGAAAATTGACTGGCACGATCCCAAGAGCAACGTGAACACCTTGCAGTGAACCCGCGCCCCGGGCCAGCGACCGCGACGATGCCAACTTACGCGTGGGCCGTGGTGGCCCTGCTCTGGCCGGTCGTGATGCTGAATTATCTGGACCGACAGATGGT
>Ga0316217_10004591_pt1 | contig 14794 bp, 16 predicted proteins | sample 1anoAmetaG_FD_203633 | JGI IMG/M metagenome (GOLD analysis project Ga0316217, IMG submission 203633) | Freshwater microbial communities from Trout Bog Lake, Wisconsin, USA - 1anoA | ecosystem: Environmental > Aquatic > Freshwater > Lake > Hypolimnion/Profundal zone | place: USA: Wisconsin... | reverse complement strand
GACGGTCAGGTCGGTGAACGAGGGTTGGGCATTGCTTCGCTGCATGAAAAGTCTCCTGGTTGCGCGTAACCAGTGTATCATATAATTATTGTGATTGCAATAGGAGGTTTTTCAAAGGTCTCAATTGCCGATTGCCGATTGGAAAATGCGAAGACGACCAGGGCAGCTTGTATTCATCAATCGGCAATTGGCAATCGGCAATCGGCAATGCTCTCACCGGCTCCAGTGCATCAGCGAATTCATCAACTCGATCACAAACAAAATCACCACCGCGATTTCCAACGCGAACATCCACCGATTGTTCTGGTCGGCGCGCAAAAGCTGGTAAAGCTCGTCCAGCGTCTTCAGCTTTTCATCAATGGTGTGGTGCCAATCGGTCAGATGGAAACGGGCTGACAAACCCGCATAAACCCGCGCCAAGTGCCAATCGCCAAAAAACTTGGTGATGTTGGATAATTCATCGCTGGACCGGGCCAGATCGACGCGGATTTCCCGCAGCTCGCGCTGCACCGCAGTGGTGCGCAGCGCCAGCGTCCGCCGCACCGATAAATCCCGATACGCCCGGTCCACCGCCTCGTCCAAAATGCGGTCGTAAGCTTCCAGCTCGGCCAACTGCACATTGGCCAATTCCATGATGTAAAGAATCTCGTCAAAGTTACGCGGATCATTCACAATCAGGGCCGCGTCCCAGTCCACCACCACCAGATCATCCTTGTAATAGCTGAAACACCGCGAGGTGCTTTCTTCTGCTTCCTGATCCGACAAAATCGTCGGATCGGTTTCTTCCGTCAGCAGCGACGCCACCGCCCGCCGGTTATCCACCAGCCATTTTTCCATCGGCGGCCGCTTCCCCTCCTGATCGAACACCGGCGAATGCAAACAAAACACGGTATACGCCTCTTCCTCCGGCAACGCCGGCACCGGCCGATTGAGATAAGGCGCAAGTTCCTTCCGCGCATCCTCCGCCAACTTGCGCACCTCATCGTAAAGGTACGTCCCATCGGCAAACCGCAAATCATGGAACCCCACAAGCTGCTGCAGTTGCTCCACGGCAAACGGCACGCTGATGGTAATCGCAATCGCCCCCACCGGCAGCAATTTCACCGACCGCTCAATATCCACCGTCCCATGCAGACTGGTCCGCTGCACTGTCGGTAGCCGCAGCATCTGCGGCCGGTAAAAAAACAACTGTTTGGGCCCGCGTTTGGAAAGATCGACTGCAAACTGCTGCACCGGATGCCCGAGCAACTGATGCACCGGCTGCCGGTGCATTTCATACGCCACGTCAAAGGCGTACATAAACACGACCTTGCCGGCCAGCTTATTCGGAACGGCATAAGGGCGAACAGGTTCAACCGGAACGGTCATGGCTCATCCTCGGGAGGTATTGTACCCGACGGAACGGGACGTGCCGACGAGAATTCAGCCGCATGCGATTCCAAAACCCCGCGCAGCCGTTAGAATAGTTCGTGCCACCGACGGGGGACCAACCCGAGCGAACCCATACATGGACATGACGTCATTGCCCGAAAAGCGAATTGGGCACCGGATTTTCCACGAAATGCAACATCATTTGCGGATTGGAAAACTCGCCCTTTCGATTCTGGCCGGACACGACGGTGAGCTTGTTACCGCGCTGCAATTGCACGAGCGCCCCTTTGAAAGTCACTGCCGGCGTGGAGGTCAACGCAAAGAGTTGAACGTGTTCGACAGAGACTTCTTGGCCTTCAAAGTTCTTGTGAAGATCTGCGGCAAGCTGATCCTCACTGTAACTGAATAATCTGCCCAGCAACGTGGCGAACTTATCCGAAAACTCGAAACTACCTGACCTGTCAACACCCCACATGGCCTTCTTCATTTCTTCCAACCCGCGTATGTTGTTCGTCGAGAAAAAAAGCCAATAGATCACTCGGTTCGAGTCATCGCGCATGGCGAAAGGATATACATACTTGGCACCGCCGCGCCGATTCAACGCGTTGATGTAGATATCACGGAATCGATCTTCTTTTTGCTGGCCATGGAGGTCAACGACTTGCAGCCACTCATCCCCGCCAAAAGCTTTTGTTATTCCATCTCGCTTGTCAGGATCGGCCATAAAGGGATGGAGCATATTCCAGTTCAGATACGAAAACACCTCGCAAATCTCATGTTTCAGTATTCGATTCACCAAGGACATTGAGAAGGATGTATAGCCGAATTGATCCAGGAAAAAGAACGCCGGCCCGAGCGGGCATCCAGTGGCTTCGTATTCCGTCACCATCGCAAGGATTTCCTGCTCACATTCGCCGACAATCGGCGGATCGACAACGATTGTTGACGGCAGACCTCTGGCCCGTGCTTGGTTGATGAGTGACGTGAGATGATCCACGCGATCTTGACGTTTTTCAATGAGTCGTATCTGGATTGGAACCGTTGTGTTTGAACTAGCAATTGCAGCGTTAATTGCGACCAGCGGACTCCCCGGAACGTCATTTTTGTACTCGCCCGCCCCCGCAAACCCGTCTACATAAAGTAATCGTTGGTTCGAGCCAACTTTGAGCGCCTGGCGTGACAAAATGGTAAACCATTTCGTCAAGTAGCCTTGGAGAATTCTATGCTTTGCTTGCGTATGCGGATCAGCGGGGTAAACCGTATCAAGAGGGTCTGCCATGTTTGATTCCCTGAATAAAAGATGCGGGCATGTCGTCCCAAGTTCTCCCGTCGAGTTCACGCCCCGTTTTACTTTTGATGGTGCCACCCCATTGTTTGAAAAAGAACGGAACTCTTGCAGCGTTACACCTATCGCGGATTTGACGTACCCACGCGACATCAATGGGACGGGCGCCCGGCCCGGACTCACCACCGACTATCACCCAGTGAATACCCTTGAGCGGAAGCCGCGGAATTGGACCGATGAGCGGCTCGACGGACAGAAATCGAACGAACGCATTCGTTTTTTGAAGCGCATAAACACGGTCTGTGACGGCCGCATTCTCAATGCTCGTTCCCATCCAAATATGGCTATTCCACGGTAGTATTGATGACATTGATGCCACCCGCTCCGGTCGTTTGGTAAGAATCTGAAAGGTATGCTGCGGGGACCGGTTCATCGCGCTGAACGCGCGAAGTATGAAATCGTCGGGTACGTCTTCGTGAAACAGGTCGCTCATGGAGTTAACAAAAATGACGCGGGGGGCGACCCAAGTCTGTGGTTCATCGATCGCCGCATAATCAAGAAAAACAGAGCCGTTCCAGCGGCCATTGCGGTTAATCACCTGAAGATAGGCGGCCTTCTTCCCTGGATTCTGGCCGGCGTCAATTGCGGCCGTGGCCATCGCGGCCAGTCGTTTGGCCATACGCTCCGCATAACAATTCTTGCAGCCGGAACTCAGCTTTCGACAGCCAACGACCGGATTCCATGTCGAATCCGTCCACTCGATTGACGACGACTGAGCCATAACAACACCCTAACATATTGACGGTTCCTGTCAACTGCCTTATTTGGGTTATCGTCTGAAACGCTATCAAGAGTTTAGCAAATCTTGGATACGACTGCGCCGGCGTGGAGAAGATAGCGAGCGGCGGGCCGTAGAGATCCATGGCGCGGCGCGCATGACAAATTAAATAATCTGTCAGGTTGTCATGCGCTGCCGCTTGCCAGGCAATAACGAGTCAAAACCGCGTTATTCATAGTGAAAAAGGTAGCATAATGTAGCATGATGTAGCATGCTCAGGGTTGCCTTGGCCGGCAAGACTGGAACTCGGCCGGCATATCTGGTTGAATCGGGGCATTACCAAGGAGTTGATCGATGCGACTGGTGCGGTTTGGAATTTGCGGCTGTGGTGGGATCTCGGGCTTACATGCCGAGTGTCTGAAGAAACTGGAGCAGGAAGGCATTGCCACGCTGGTGGCCGGGGCCGAGGTGGTGCCGGAGCGCGGGGCGGCTTGGAGCCAGAAGTGGAACGTGAAGGTTTATCCCAGTTTGGGCGACATGCTCAAGCACGCGGATGTGGATGTGGTGACCGTGACCTCGCCCAGCGGGTTGCATGGCCAGCATGTGATCGAGGCGGCCGAGGCCAAGAAGCATGTGCTGTGCGAGAAGCCGTTGGATGTGAAGCTGAGCCAGGCCGACGCGGCGATTGCCGCGGCCAAGCGGAACGGGGTGACGCTGGGCGGGATTTTTCAGCAGCGGTTTGCCGCCGGGCCGCGCAAGGCCAAGCGGGCGATCGAGCAGGGGTATTTGGGGAAGATCATTTTCGTTCATGCCGAGACGCCGTGGTATCGGGCGCAGAGCTATTACGATTCGGGAGATTGGCGTGGCACGTGGGCGTTGGATGGCGGCGTGCTGGGAAACCAGTCGCCGCACATGATCGACCGGCTGCTTTGGCTGGGCGGGGAACTGGCGGAAGTCACCAGTGCCAATCTGCTTTGCGGGTATGAACGCAACATCGAGGCCGAAACGGTGGCCGCGGTAACCATCAGGCTGGCCGGCGGCGCAATCGGCACGATCACCGGGACGACGCTGTCTTATGACGGCATGCCGCAGCGCGTGCTGATTTGCGGCACCGAAGGCAATTGCGGCTTTGCCGGCGATGAACTGGTGCATTTCAAGACGCTGCGTCCGTTTGAGCCGAATCCGGAAGATGCGCCGCAAGCAGACCAGCCGGCGGCGACCAAAGGCAGCGGGGCGGCCGATCCGCTGGCCATCAGCGGCGATGGCCATTTGGGCAATATCCGCGATTACGCCCTGGCGATCCGCGATGGGCGCGAGCCGTATGTCACCGGCACCGAGCATCGCAAGGTGGTGCGTGCGTTGAACATGATCTACGCCAAGGCGGGCATACCGGGATTTGCAATGCCGGCGTAAGACGCGGATCGCAAGCGGCATTGTCCTCGTTTTCCGCTTGAGTTTTTGCGACGGCCGTTCTAGCCTATGGTTATGCGCCAGATTGTCGTCGAACCCGATGTTTGCAATGGCCGGCCCACGCTTGAAGGCACGCGAATCACGGTACAGACGGTATTGGAGTTTCTCTCCGCGGGGGACAGCGTTGAGGAGGTTTTGCAAGAATATCCGTCTCTGTCGCGGGAAGACGTGCTGGGGTGTTTGGCTTATTCGGCACGGTTGATGCAGCACCATTTCGCGGTGCAGGCGGTCGCTTGACCGGATTCCTCTTTGACGAGAATCTTCCGGTGCGGCTGACGTTCACCCCGTCACTTCCGCTGATCTGATCAACCGCTCTCGGCACGCGCCCATCCGACACCGCCCTCTGGAACCATGCCCGCAACAACGCAATGGTTATCGTGACCAAGGATGCCGACTTTTCCAACCGCATCATGTCCAGCCATCCACCGCCGTGGATCGTCCATCTCCGCTTCGGCAATTTACGTCGGAGGGAATATCATGCCTTACTGGCCAAGGTATGGCCGCAAGTCGAATCTCTCCTGCCGGCCCATAAGTTGATCTGCGTTTACCGCAACCGCATCGAATGCTTCCGCGATTAACCCGCAGCGCTTATGTTTGCGGCACAATCGTCTTTTCTCGTGCCGTCAGCAGTTCCAGCGCCAAATGGGCCGCGTTGCGGCTGGCGCCGGGACGATTCAAGTTTCCCATCAGATGCCGCAGTTTGGTGCGCTGCTCGTCCAGCAGCAGGGGATTGTGCAGATATTCGATCGCCTTGTTGGCCACCGGGGCGTTGGAGCCGTACCAGGGGATGTATTCGGGCACGATTTTTTGATGGCTGTCGTTGAGCAAGTTCACCAACGAATAGGTCCGCGTTTTGACGATCCACCGCGCGGCAAGATGCCAGAGGATCGGATTCAAGCGATAGACCACGATCACCGGCGTACAATGCCCGGCCACGTGCAAACTGGCCGTGCCGGATACCGTAATGCACAAATCGCAGCACGGCACCAGTTGATCGAACTTTTCAAAGCCCACGATAAATCGGCCGCTGCGTTGCAAGCCGGGCTGATTGGCCCAGGGGGGCAATTCGCTTTCATCGGATCGGCCCAGTTTGACCAGGTGTTTGTCCACGATGGCCCGCACGGCATTGTCGGTATTAGCCAAAGTGGGAATGGCAAAAATCGCCTTGGGATATTGCGCGCTGATACGCTGGGCCACATCCAGCAGATTGGGCAAATTTTCCTTGGCCACGCTGGAACGCGAGCCGGGCAATAAACCAATCACCGGCGGACGGTTGGGATAATATTTCAGGGGATCGCGCTGGGAATCTTCCGGCAAGGCATCGAACAGCGGATGGCCGACAAACGTGGCCGGAACATCATGCTGGCGGAAGTATTCTTCTTCAAACGGCAGAATGCAGGCGACGCGATCCACGTATTGCCGCAGCTTGACAATGCGGCCGGCGCGGCTGGCCCAAACCTGCGGGGAAATGTAGTACAGCACCGGCACGTGATGCTCATGGGCCAAGCGGGCAAAATGCCAGTTCATCGCCCAGGAATCGATGCAGATCATCAAATCCGGCGGGCTTTGGGCGAACAGCGCCTTGGTCCATTTCAGTACTTTACTCAGCTCGAAATAGCGCAGCATGGCCTTCCAGCCCATGGCGGCGCGGGTCACGGTTTCGTGATGAATAGTCGCCCCGGCGGCTTTCATGGCCGCGCCACCGATGCCTTCGATCTGCAACGTCGGATCGATGGCCAGCATCTGGCGGATGAGATTCCCGGCGTGCTGATCGCCGCTCACTTCGCCAACCGTGATGAATATCCTGCGATTCATGCCAATGCCCAGCACACCGCAATACGGCGTAACTGTCAAGCAACTCAGCCCCGCCTGCCGCAATACAAAAGCCCACGGATAGCCATCCGTGGGCTTTGTAATTCGTAACCCAACTCCCGCGCGAATTATCGCTTGGAGAACTGGAAGCGCCGACGCGCGCCGCGCTGGCCGTATTTTTTACGTTCCTTCATGCGGCTGTCGCGCGTCAGGAATCCGCTGCCACGCAGCGGAACTTCATTAGCAGAATCATACTTGGCCAAAGCTCGACCCAAGCCCATGACGATCGCGCCGGCCTGGCCGGTCGGACCGCCGCCGGCACAGCGGGCGAAGATATCCAGCTTGCCGCCGGTGTTGGTCACCTCCACCGGGCCGAAGATCGACTTGCGATCGCGCTCAGCGGTGAAATATTCGTTGAGCGTCCGACCGTTGATTTCGATCTTGCCCGAACCGGGGGCGATGCGTACGCGGGCCACGGCAGATTTCCGCCGGCCCACGCCCCACGTGAAGGTGCGATTCTTGGGGATTTCCGGGACCACATACGCTGGTGCCGACTCGGTCGGCTTGACTACCGGTTGTTCGGTCTTCACCGCTTCGACGGTCGGCGTTTCCGGTTGCACGGGTGCGACAGGGACTTCCACATTCTGAGTATCTTGCGACATAGGCGTTTCCGATTACTTGGCTGAAAGCTTTAATTCCTTGGGTTGCTGGGCGGCATGAGGATGCTCGTTGCCGGCGTAAATTTTCACTTTGCCCAGAATATTCCGGCCCATTCTGCTCTTGGGCAACATGCGGCGGATGGCCAGTTCCACCAGCTTTTCCGGGTGCTGCTTCTTCATCTGCTTGAAGGGATAAAGATGCCGGCCACCGGGATGCTTGCTATACGTGTCGTATTCCAACACGTCGGCCTTTTTGCCGGTCACTCGCACCTTTTCCGCGTTGAGCACGATGACAAAATCACCGGTATCGACAAACGGCGTATAAGTGGGCTTCAACTTGCCCTGCACAATCATGGCCACGCGCGCGGCCAGCCGGCCCAGCACCTGATCCGTGGCATCAATCACGTGCCATTGGGCGGTGATTTCACCCGGCTTGGGAAAATACGTACTCATCTTGCGTCCTTCAACTGAAGTTGCGAATCTCATCGTCCGGCAGGCCAATCCGCCCAAACGAACCTCCACCGGACACACCACGGCGTTCCGACAGCGGAATTGAGCAGTGTACCTACTAAATAAGTGATGTCAAGGCCGATGAGGGCAATGCCAATTGCCAATTGCCGCGGGTGTATCGCGCATTTTAGGAACTTTTGGTAAACTTGCTTGGAAGTGATTTTTTCATGGGGGATGGCATGCTGTACGTGAATGATGAAGAGCGTCTGATGGCCGAACAGGCGGTGTTGCATTACCGGGAACTGATGGAGAAGAACGCCCCGCATGGCCAGGGGATGGCCGTGCTGGAACAGGCCGTTCGCGAAAAGGGTTTTTAACAGATGCGGCAAACCCTGGGCTTGCTGGCCAGTGCCCAAGACGAGTCGCTAAAAAAACGCCGCCAATAGCTGGCCTTGCACCTGTGGCGGGTCGACCTACTTCAAAGGTGGTACGAAAAAGACCCTGTTGACTGTGGTCGGCGCGGTGGAGGTGAATCGGCGTTACTATTCGTGCCGCAAGTGCCGGGCGAACTATACGCCGTTCGATGCCTGGTCGGGGCTGGGCGCGGGCATGGTCACCCCGCTGGCGCGGCGGATGTTGGCGTTGGCCGGGATGAGTTTTTCCTTCGATGTCGACGCCGACCGGCTGGCGGAACGGTGCCTGCTGAAGGTCAGCAACGACACCATCCGCCGCGTCAGTGAAGCCGAGGGCCAAGCATCGTAAGAATTCCTGGCCAGCTCCGTGGTGCCGACCAAGGCGTTCGCCAAGGGCCATGGCGAAGTGGCGTTTTACACCGACGGGGTGACGGTCAACACTACCGAAGGTTGGCGGGACTTGCGGCTGAACGTGTTCGACAAACGTGAAGCCAGTGCGCCGCCGACGCCGGCAAAGTGGGCCCAGCGGGTGCTGCCGCCGCCCAGCGTGCGTGTCGCCTGGGCGTCGATGGCCGCGTGCGAAGCACAAGGACTGGCGTGGCAACGCCAGACGGCGCAACTGGGTCTCAATGCCGCCGCGCCTTTGAGTGTGTTGGCCGACGGGGCCAAATGGATTTGGGATCAGGCCCGCCAGTGCTGGCAGCAAGCGCAGTGGGTGCTGGACGTGTTCCACGTCAGCGAACATATCCACGACTGCGGCAAGGTGCTCTACGGCGAAGGCGATGGTCAAGCCCGGCGCTGGTCTGAAGCGCAGGTGCAAAGCGTGATCGAGAATGGTCCGGCGCCTTATCTCAAGAAACTGGAGGCTTTGGCGGCTTTGCCCCACGAGCCGGCCAAGCTCAAGGCGTTGGCAGTGCTGCGGGGTTATCTGACGCCGCACGTGGACAGCATGTGGTACAAGCAGCGGCTGGCCGCGGACCGCCCGATTGGCTCGGGGCTGATCGAAGGTGCCAACAAGAGGATTGTGAGCAACCGGCTGAAACTCAACAGTGCCCGCTGGACCCCCGAACATGCCGAGCACACCAGCGCCTTGCCTTGCCTGGATTACAGCGGTCTATGGGACGGCTTTTGGCTCCAGCGGGCCGCGTGAGTGCCGACAACGTGAGTTACACGCTAACGAATACGGCCCAAAGCCAGTGATTTTATCTGTGTTAATCTGTGCCCCATCTGTGGCAACCGGTCTTGGGGCATTTAACGACGCGCTCACGGTTCCGGCGGTTTATACAGGTCGTGGCCGATGGGGCCGACGCCCAGCTTTTCTTCGCCGCGCTTCTGGTAAACGCGAACGTAACTGATCTTCAGCGACTGCGGAAAAACGGTATCGTCTATGCCATAGCGGCCGGCCCATTGGCCGCCGATGGCCAGGTTGAGAAGAATGTGGGCATAGGGGGCGGCGCTGCCATCTTGGGTGACCCAATTGTAGTGGGCTTTGATGAGTTTCACACCATCGACGTACCAGGTGAGCGTATCATCGCTGTCCCAGAGAAAGCCGAAGACGTGGTAGTCTTCGGGGAAGTTGAAGGGGGCGTAGTAGTAGGCGCCGATGCCCTGGGCCTTGACGATCTTGTCGGCGGCAAACAAGCGTTGGCCCAGCCAGGGGCCGCGGTCGCCATTTTTCAGTTTATGATCGACCGCGCCGGTATGGATCATGTTGGGGCGGTCGTCCTTAATGTTGTTGGCAAACTCAAAGACATCCATTTCCGGTGGCCAAGTGGCGTGGCCTTTGTCGTCGGCATCGCTGGTCATCCAAAAGGCCGGCCAGACGCCCTTGCCGGCGGGCATTTTGATGCGCGCCTCGAAATAGGCGTATTTGAAAGTCACCTTCGAACGGATCATGCCGGATTCGTAATTGATGCCTTTGGGATCATTGTCGCGCACCTTGCGGGCGGTGAGTTGCAGTTCGGTGCCCGTCATGACGTGGTTGTGGTTTTCGCGATAGCGTTGTTTTTCATCGTTGAGCCGATCCAACATGCCGTCGTTATAGATATAGCGTGTCCACCATTTGGTGGTATCCAAGGCCGGCTCGTGAAATTCATCATTGAAGACCAGCAGGTAGCCATCGGGCACATATTGGCTGGGTTTGGGGATGGGAGTTTTGGCGACTGAGGTAGGAGCCGTGGCCGGCGCGGCAGACTTGGCGGGAGCCTCGTCGGCTACCTGCGCCATAACCGGCAAGGCCAGCGATAACAGCGCCACGATCATTTGCAGAAACGACTTGTTTGCCATAGCAGCCTCGCATTGGTTTGGGCGGCATGTACCACCGACAAACGCAGAGGATACTTCCGCTGGCCAGCGGGTCAAGGGTGACAGGGTGAAAAGCGTTAAATGCGAATCGCGTCATTCCTTTCGCGTGGGTGGAGAACGCATTATCATCAACGATGGCTCGCCATGGTGGTGGGCGCGGGAGGTTGGTTACATGAAACGTTTAGAATTTCCCGGACGTTGGATGATGCTGGTCGCGACATTGGTGCTGGCGGTATGCGGCATGGTGAACGCGGCCGATACCACGCCGGTGATTCAGCCGGATGCGGCGGTGATGAAGTTCGATGAACTGGGGCTGTATGGCGTTGGTTACGCATATCGCGGCAAGCCGGAGGTGCGGTTCCCGGTGGGGTGGCAGGGATTTTTTGAAGAGAACACCGGGGTGTGCTGCCAGCCGGCGGCCAAGCAAAATGGCAAGGCGGCGTTTTTGCTGCATTGCCCGTGGCGCGCCGGCACCGGGGTGACGTTTCAGGAATTCGCCGTGGCCCTGCCGGGTGGCGATCAGGTCAAGCGTATCATGCTGCGCGGGGCGACGGCGATGCGTGCCGCCGGCACGGAAAAATCCAATGGGATCACTTTCCATATCTATCTGGACGGCAAGCGGGTTTTGGATGTGCATCGGCGGGACACCGCCTGGCAGGATTTTAGTTTCGATCTGACGCCTTCGGCGGGGAAAACGATTACCATTCGTTTTGAGACCGATCCGGGGCCGAAGGATGATCCCAGTTTTGGCTTTTCGGTGTGGGGCGATCGCGAGTTGGTGCTGGAAGGATTTGCCACGCCGGAAGTGAAACATCCCGCGCCGCCAGCGGTGGAATTGGCGCGGCTGCTGTCGGCGCAGAGCGGCACGGTTGCGCCGGCTAGCGCGTTTGCCGGGCAAACGGCGGCGAAAATTGAGGGGGATACGGCCACGCTCTCTTATGCCGGGGCCGATGGGCAGTTGGGATATCGCTGGCAATTGCCGGCCGGCGGTGGGTCGCCCGCGTTGGGGACAATGAGGCTGTATGCGCGGATGGCCGGCGATGATGTGGTGGAATTGCCGCTGGCCAGCGATGCCGCGATTGTGTGGACGCAGTCGGCGGCGTGGGTCGAAAGCCATTGGGAAAAAGCGGATGATGCCAATGCGGTGAGCGGGGTTTGCAAATATCAAGTCGGGGAGAAAACGGCCACGCTGCGGATGACCGGCAGGATATTGGGTAAGAGTTTGGTGCTGGATGTGGCCTGCGATCAGCCGGTGATTAAGCAGCTTACGCCGGGCAAATGGGGGCCGGTGTTGCGGCGGCGGACCATCCCGGTGCCGTACTGCCCGTTCCGCGTCGATCTGCTGCCGGTGCAGAATCTGTTTGCCAGCGTGATTCTGGATTGGACTTGCTCGAATGCTTCATCACAAAATGAGGACCGGGCGAGTTATGAAGCATTGACCAATGGCACGCGCCATCCGCTGCGCGAGCGGGTAGCTTATTGTGCCGGGTGGCATTTGGATGAGGCGCTGCCGAACATTCCTAATCCGCCTTCGCCGCACATCGGCACGCTGGCGGATCGTCTGGTGCTGGATTTGTGGGGCGGCACGTTTGCCGAACTGGCCAAGCGGTTGCAAGCCCTGGCGGATATGGGCGTCGATCATGCGGTGGTGTTGGTTCACGATTGGCAGCATCTGGGCTACGACAACGGTTATCCTGGTTTTCTGCCGGCCGCCGAAAGATTGGGCGGCGATGCCGCGATGAACGAACTGGCCGCCACCGCGGCGCGGCTGGGTTATCTGTTCGCGCTGCACGAAAACTATGTGGACTATTACACCAACTATGATGCTTTCGATGCCAACGATATCGCGCTGGACGCGCAGGGCAAGCGGCAACTGGCGTGGTTTAATCCCGGCACGCGCCTTCAGTCTTTCGCGGTCAAGCCAACCGCGATCGCCCGGTTGGCCGCGACGCAGTCGCCGGTGATCCATGAGCGGTTCGGGACGAGCGCTTGTTTTCTGGATGTGCATTCGGCGGTGGCACCGTGGTTTCATGTCGATCAGCGGGCCGGCGAGCCGGGGGCGGGATTGTTTGCCACGGTGTGGGAGGCGCACAAGGCGCTATGGCAATACGAACGCCAGACGCATCAGGGGCCGGTGTTTGGTGAAGGCAACCGGCACATGTATTGGAGCGGTTTGCTGGATGGCGCCGAGGCGCAATTCGGCCAGGGCTGGCCGGACAATGAAGGCATGACCGCCCCGCTGCTGGTCGATTTTGATCTCCTGAAAATCCATCCGCTCCAGCTCAATCATGGCATGGGCTATTTTGAGCGATGGTGGCCCATCAAAGGTTATGGGAATCTGCCGCCGCTGGTGGTGCTGGACCAGTACCGTATGCAGGAGGCGATTTTCGCCCACGCGGGGTTTCTCAATGTGAACATGGTGCGCGATGGCCGGCCCGCCTGGCTGGAGCATCACTTGCTGACACCGCTCACACAGCGGATCGCCGCCGCCAAGCCGGTGCGGATCGATTACCTGTGCGACGGGCGATGGTTGGATGCCACCGGTGCCGCCAAGGCCGGGGATTTTCGCCGGCCGCGCGTGAAGTACGACAACGAACTGACGCTGGTGGCCAACGATTCGCCGGACGAGTGGAACATCGACGGCCTGACGCTGCCGCGTTTCGGTTGGTTGGCCCAAGGTGCCGGGCTGAAAGCGTATACGGCCATGCGCGATGGCGTGGTGGTGGATTTCGCGCAGACGCCGGACAGTGTGTTCGTCAATGCGCGCGGGGCCAATACGTGGGATTTTGGCGATGTGAAAGCGGTGAAGCCGAGCGTGGTTGATTTTACCGCCACGGGTGCGCGATCCTGCCGGTTTTCCTACCACTGGCAGATCGCCACGGCACTGAAGCAGGACTACACCTGCTTCGTGCATTTTGAACCTGCGCTGCCGCCGCATGATGCGCCGGGCGAGCCGGTTATCTCTTTTCAAGACGATCACGCGCCATCATCGCCGACCTCACAATGGCAGGCGGGGCAGGCTCTGGATGATGGGCCGCGCGAACTGACGATTCCCGCCGATGTGCCCGCGGGCGATTACCGCTGGTTGATCGGGCTGTATCGCCAGGACACTGGCCGCATTGCCCTTGAGGGAACCGATGCCGGCGGTGACCGTGTGTTGCTCGGAATCGTGCATGTTGCCGACGGCGGCAAGGCTCTGGGTTTCGACCCAGCCCGGGATACCTCTGATGTTCGCCAGGCTCTCTACCAGCAGCACGTCAACACCAAAAACGTGATCATTGATTTCGGCCCGGTGCGCACCAACGCCAGCGTGTTGATCCGCCGCGAAGGCCGGGATTGGGTTTTGCGCGGCTTGCCGGCCCAGGGCGATTGCACTGTGGAATTGGCCGCGGAATCCTTTGGAACGCCGACACAGATAACCTGCGTAGGCGGAAAGAGCGCCACTATAACGCCCGCGCCAACCGCCCCACCGCCGCGTTTCTGGGTGTTGCCGCTAAACGGGGCCGCGCAATATCGCTGGGCGGTTTCGCCTTAGGACCACCGCGATCCGTCGAGACATCGCGGGGGCAGCGCCGGCAGGCTCACTTCCGCCGCCGGCGGCGACCCAGCAGCGGGATGCCGCCGAGGAGCAACAGGCTCAGGCTCGCAGGCTCGGGAATCGCGGCGGTAATGCCCGTTGGACTTGCCTCGCTGCTCACGCCCGGTTCGGATGCCGGTAGATCAGCCGCCGCCAACGCGCCGCCCAGCGGCTTGGCCAAGTCGAAGGCCGTCAGGCTTGCTGAAGCGGTTAGACTGTCGGCACCGATAAGCGTCCCGGCGGTTAGCCTGGTGTCGTAGTTGGGAGCCATCGCCTGATAGTCCAGAATGTCCACGTGGCCATCGTGGTTGAAATCGCCTTGCGACCAATCGTAAGTCCCAGCCTCATCATAATGCGGGGCCATCTGCTGATAGTCCAGAATGTCCACCGAACCATCGAGATTGGCATCGCCCGCCAAGGTATAGGCCACTTCCACATTGCCGGTGGGCACGGTGCTGATCTCGGTGTGATCGGCATAGCCCACGGCATACTTGCCGGCGGTGCTGGAGTTGGCATTGGTGGCGATCACCGTGCCGCTGACGATGGCACCGTTGCTGGCATTGCTGGCGTTGCCGTTGTTGCCGGCACCCCAGGCCACCGCATTGATCACCGCCGCCAGCGGCGAAGTGCCGTTGCCATAGTTCAGCAGCACGGCGTTGTTGCTGATGTCCAGGG
>Ga0316217_10004590_pt1 | contig 14794 bp, 10 predicted proteins | sample 1anoAmetaG_FD_203633 | JGI IMG/M metagenome (GOLD analysis project Ga0316217, IMG submission 203633) | Freshwater microbial communities from Trout Bog Lake, Wisconsin, USA - 1anoA | ecosystem: Environmental > Aquatic > Freshwater > Lake > Hypolimnion/Profundal zone | place: USA: Wisconsin... | reverse complement strand
TGGTGTCATCGGTGGCGTGGGTGGCTTCCGCCAACAACAACTGCAAGCGCAGATGCTGCGGCTCATAGGCGAGGCCTTTTTGAATTAGTTGCAGCCGCAGGGTGGTGCCGTCTTTTTGGCGGGGCGATATTTGCCCGGCCCAGGCGGCGCAGACATCCGCAATGGCGGCGGAATAAACGGCATTGGAATTGATGGCCTCCTGCTGCTCCAAAGTTTGCAAGGCGGGCTCGAACTTGCCATTGGCCAGCAATAGCCGGACCATGCTGACCCAGAAAGCCGGGCTGTCCTGCGGCGGCGCGTTGGTGCCGCTGCCGACGCCCGTCTTGGCCACCGGGCGCGCAACCGCATCCCGCCGCGGCGCATAGAGTTGTTTGACCCCCAGCGACTGGACCAATCCCAAGCGGTCCGCCGGATTATATTTGGGCGCGTATTTAATCAGATTCTGTTCGTAGGCATTAATGGCCCGGTCGGCCCAGAGGACAGCATTAACTTGGTCGTTTTGCTGGACGCAACTGAGGGCCAACAGCAGGGCGACCTCCGGCTTGGCCGAATAAATCTGGGTCAAATATTTTTGGGCTTTGACGGGGTTATGGGTATTGATGTACAACCGGCCGAGCAGCTCATTGGCCGGCAAAGACTGGGGATCCACGGCCAGCGCATTCAGCAAATGGCGTTCGGCCAGGTGCAGTGTTTCCGTGGTGGCGTTGGTGGCGTTGAGCGCAGTGGTTCGAATAACGGCGGTGGAAACATTGGTGGAGCTCAGCAGAGACTGGGCTGTCAGAATTTGCGCCTCGGGACAGCCGGGCTTGTCCAGCGGCGCCGCCAGGTTGAACAACTGCAGGGCCTCATCCTTGCGGCCCAAACCGCTGAGGGCGAGGCCCAGGTAAAAAGTCTTTTCCGCCCGATCCCGGTCATTGGAGGCGCGGAGCAGCTCATGCAGGCTGGTCACGCGCGCCTCTTCAAAACTGCCGTTGGCCAGGAATCGTTGGGTCATGCGGGTATAGCGCTGGTCAACATCGTGCCATTGATGACTCAAAAGTGCCACGGCAGCCACCAGCACGGCCAGACCCACGGCCAGCAAGGCCGGCGCACCCAGCAGAAAGATCCGCCAGGGCCGGCTGAACAGCCATTCGTCAATCCGGCGCATGCGCCACAGCAAATTGATGCTGCCCACCGAGGCTTCAGTGGCCTCGCGCAACTCTTCGTCGAGGCGGCGGCCGAGGCGGCGGATGAAACGAAACGGGTTCATTGGGCGGGGGATTTCTGCAATTGCTCCAGCAACTGCTGCACCAGGAACTTTCGGGCTTGCAAAAAGAACTCGATGCAATCGGCCTGGGTCTTGGCTGAGGGTGGCGCGTAGCCAGTGACGATCAATTGCACGCGATAACCGGTTTGCGGCGGGCCGAGCGTCTCCGAAAAGCGGCTGCTCACGTTCAAAGGCGCGCTCAACCAGTTGCCGTGCGCATCCACCACGGAATGCAGCACCAGCGCGTATTGGATGGATTTCTGCAAATCCAGCTTGATGGCGTGCAAGTCCGTTTTGTCCGCCGGGTTGAGCAGTTCCGTCTCCCCCAGCACCTGCCAGCCATTGCCGGTATAACAATTCCTGACATTATGGAACCCGTCCAAAGGATAATCCACCGCCACGGTGGCCGAGATGTTATCATGGCGAAAACTCCAATCGCTTGAACGCACCCCCAGCGTCTGCACCCAGGCCGCATCCCCGGTGTCGGCATTGTTGCGCTGCCAGCCGGCGAAGGTGGCGGGCATGGAAAAATTTAACTGCCGCACGGTTTTGAGACTGGGCAAAGCCGCCACGCCATTCCGTCCCGCCATGAGCCCATGGACCGCAAACGAACCCAAGCCCACCACCGCCAGCGCCAAGCCAAGAGATTTAAAGCCCAAAACCGGGATCGAGGGCGCCGCCGCATCCGCAGGCGCGGTATCCGGCGCGGCCCTGGGCGCTGCGGCTGCTTTATCCGCCGGCACCTGGTCAGTCCGCTGGCCGGAATCGGTCAGAAAAACCAGCAACTGGTCCCAGCTCAAAATCAGGCCCGCATATCCGAGCAAGAGCACCAAGCCCAGGGTTTCATGCTTCCAACCGCTCAACAAATCCACATGCCGATAATAATAGGCCGCCGCGCCGATGGTGATGCGGAGGATGTTGCCCAACACCACAAAACAACTCGTCGCCAGCATGGCCAGCAGCCACCATAGGAGCGGACGGTTTTGCCACAAACCCCAGAACACGCAAAAGGCGTTGCACAAAATGAAGGAGTTAATGCCGCTGCAAGCCTCCTCCACCAGCAAGGTTTTGCCCGGCAACAGGAGGGTGTTGCCATCCTGCGCATGGATGACCTGCAGCCAGTCGAGCAGCGCGCTGCTGGTGCTCACGGCGATGTGCCGCAACCACACCGTCAGGGTTTGGTCGCCGTTCAGCGGCGGCGGCAAAATGGTCAGCAACATGATGATGGCCGGCCCCAGGCGCTTCAACAGGGCCAGTCCGCCCAGGCTCCAGACCGCCGCCGCCACGCCCACCAGAAACGCGGCGTAACCCAGCCAGGGCGACCACAAAAAACAGGCGGCCAGAAACAGCGCCATCGTGGTCAAGCCAAGCCACCGGGAGACCTTTAAACTCCCGGTCGCCTCGGTCGTGATCGGGGTTTCCAAGGCCCGCCACGCCAGCATGGCGGCCGCGATGATGGCCATGGGGAAAAATTGGTAGCTGGGCCGCCCCCAGGACATCACAAAAAAGAGGCCCACCATGGGCGCAAACCCCAAAGCCGCCAGCGCCAGGATTTGCCAATTGGCTTTGATCCGCCGCGTCAAACTGCCGGAAGCTGCTGTCAAATCACTCATGCGGGATCAAGGGGGCAGCTGGAGGTAGCGCAGGTTTCCAAACCTGCTGGCAGGCCGAGCTTCGGCTCGCCGATTTCCAAATCGGCCGGGCGGCTGTTATCACAGAGGCACAGAGAACGGAAATAATCCCCCATTCTCCATTCTCCATTCTCCATTCTCCATTCTCCATTCTCCATTCTCCATTCTCCATTCTCCATTCTCCATTCTCCATTCGCCATTCGCCATTCGCCATTCGCCATTCGCCATTCGCCATTCTCCATTCGCCATTCGCCATTCGCCATTCGCCATTCGCCATTCGCCATTTGTCCTCTCTGTGCTTCTGTGGTGTACTCGGTCTTTGGCTTTGGAAAATGGCAACACGGAAACGCTGGCCGAGGAAGCGGCGAATTCAGCTTCTTTGGCCAAGGCATTCCGGATTATTTCTGACAATGATCTTCTGGACATCTCCGACTTATTCAATCCATCCGCGCGGCTCACTTTTTCGTTCAAATTCGGACCGTCCGCATTCGGCGCGATTCACAAACTGCATGAGTTTATGCAGTTGCGGGGAGGAGAGTCCAGCCAAACCAACCGCCAACCGAATGCAAATGAACCTGCCCCAAAGGGAAGGTGGGAAGGGGGAAGGGGGCGTAAGACGAAGTTCTGGAAGACACAGAAAAAGCCAGTATAAACGCGGTCTGCATATATATGAGCGCATGTATTGAGCAGAAAGCTGGGCGAACCGTGACGCCGGAGCGCGACTGTGCTGAAAGCCAGTCGCAGGAACGTTCGCCATGCGATGGGCTCGATTCGCTCGACCGATCTTCTGGCTGGCCACGCTTCTGCGACTGGTCTGCGACACAGTCGCGCTCCGCCAGACGGGGCGTCCATGCAAGCTTGGGACCGGCCAGAAGTATTTTGCCGTACACCCGGGCGCGGGAAACTCCTTGGAAGAAACTTGCCTTGGGCGCAGCCAGTTTCCATACTGTTGTCGCGGCAACCTCTTGATGCGAACCCGGCCGCAGTTGGAATGGCAAATTTTCAAAACATCGTAATCTGCGCCCTGGCCGGCTTTGCCATCAGTTTTGGCGTCATTGCCTTGGGTCTGCGCTTTTGGCGACAGCTCGCGGCCAACCCGCTATTTGCGCAGTTTCAACTGGCGGGTCAAAGCAGCACGCCGCCTTTGGGCGGACCCGCTTTGGCGGCGGCGTTTGCCCTGCCTTGCTTGGTGTTGGAGTATTGCTTTGGCCTCGAGGTGGATCCGCTGCACCGGGTGATTTTGACCATGACCCTGGCCATGTGCGCCCTGGGTTTATGGAATGACTCGCTCGTGCTGCGCGGCCCCGTTAAAATGGGCGGCCAGGTGTTGATCGCCAGCATCACCTACTTTTGGGGGTTGGGCATTCATCACCTGAAAATTCCCTTATCCCCCGAGAGCATTGATCTGGGCGGCTATGGCTGGCCGGTCACCGTCGCGTGGCTGCTGCTTACCACCAACATCCTGCGTCTGATTGACGGCGCGGATGGACTGGCGGGCGTGGTGGCGCTGATGTTGATGATTTTGCTGACGGTGATCAGCGGTGCCGGGGACATTGCGCCCTTGATCGCCGTGGGCATGGCGGGGGCGCTGCTGGCGTTTCTGCAATTCAATTTGCCGCCGGCCCGGGTCCGGCTGGGGGCCGGAGGCGCCTATTTGCTGGGCTTCCTGGTCGGCAGTCTCTCGCTTTACAACACCCGGCACGACAAGGTGGTGGCCGCGCTGATTGCACCGCTGCTGGTGCTCACGGTGCCCTTTCTGGATGCGCTGTTCGCCCTCTGGCAGCGCTACCTGCTCGGCTTGCCCTTGTTCGGCCGCTACGGAAAACACCTGGATCAGCGCCTGTTGCAGGCCGGGGTATCCAAGGAGCGCCTGGCGCTTGGCACTTACGTTTTCACCGCCATTTTTCTGGTGCTGGCGTTGGTCGCCTTTTGCTGGCGCGGCCAGAGCGTGCCGGTGGTGGCGGGCGGGGGACTCCTGGCCATCCTGTGGCTGGCCAGCCGGCTGACCTCCAGCCGCGATTGGTTCAGCGGCCGATCCAAATCCGCGCCGTCGCGCACGGCCCGGCGGGATGTCCAATTTGCCCTGGCGCAATCCGACTGGCTGGGCTTGGAGGGTTTACGGGCCGCCAGCCTGGAGGAGCTTTGCGAGGACACCGCCTGGGTCGCGGGCAAACTGGGGTTTGCCGGCCTGAAAATTCACCTGGAGGATAAGGAAAAGCAATGGCAATTGTTGCCGGCCGATGCCAACTCCAGTTACAATCGCCAGCCGACAGTCGGAACGGACGGGGACGCCATTTTAACCAGTCCCTCCGGCGCCCGGTGTCACGTTTACCGCCATCGTTTAGCCACCCATCCGGCGTGTTGGCTGGAACTGCAAACGCCCGATCTGGCGCGCGCCGGCAATGCGCCGGACGCAGCCTCGCAAATGACGCGCCAGGCCTCCACCTTCGAAATCATCAGCCAGGTCCTGGCGGATGGCTGGATGCGGTCCCTGAACCATTGGCGCCAGAAGAACAAGCAGGAGCGGTTGCAGTTCGGAGGGCAATTGATAACTGACAATTGATAACTGGCTGCGCGCTCGTTCTGCGTTTTGTCCTACGAAGCCTTGCGAAGCAGGAAGCTGGTATGGACCAGGAACTGCGAGATTAATGGAAGGGCCAAAGGTCCGATTTATACCAGCATGGGGCACCCGCCCCAGGTGGCGATGGCATAGAGGCATAAGCGCCAACGGTGCGCTCCAGCCAAGGCGGCCAATCACGTTGGATGACGGGGGAGATGGGGGGACGGGCCTTCAGTCCTTGCCATGGTGCGTGGTCGAAAGCCCAGGCCGTTGGCTCAACCTGCCCGGCGGCGACTGACAAGCGATGGCAAAAGTGGCAATTAAAGGTGAAAAGGGAGCGGGGTTAGCGGATTTCCAGCAGCCGCACGCCTTGCTCGATCCAGGCAAGGATTTGCGGCAACTGCGTAGGATCAAGCACCATATGAGAGAAAACGAGCCATGTTATGGGTGACCCCTTTTATGACCGACGTGCCGGAACGAGTGGCCGGAACGGAGCGATAATCAACGAAAAACCGGTTGCCACTAACCGCATCGTGCGGTATTACTTAAGGTATGACTACAACCAAGATTGTGAGTTTTAAGGCGCCGCTGAAAATATTCCGCGCCCTGCCCGGCGCGCACCAGGGACGCAGCCGGTTCATCATCTCCGCACTGGAGGAAAAAATATCGCGGCGCGAAGCGGAATGGCAACCGACGACGGAGCGCGGCCGGCGGCTCAAAGCTATACTGGACCGGGGCGCGGCGGAGCGCAGGCCATTGTTGGACGATGAAGGCATTGCCGCCGAACTGCGGGAGCGGCGCGGAGGCATCCCGTGAAAACTTTTTTGGACGCGGGAGTTTTGTTGTCCGCCTGGAAGGGAAATTCGCAAAGGAGTGTCGCGGCAAAAATCGTCCTGGAGGATGGCACGCGCGAGTTTTTCACATCGGATGCGGTGAAACTGGAATTGCTGCCCAAACCGACCTTTGAGAAACGCCGGGCAGAAGTGGAATTTTATAACGCTCATTTTTCCGACGCGGAGGACAGCGAGCCATTCAGTGCGGAATTGGGGCGCGATGCTTTGTCCCTGGCCAAAAAATTCGGCCTGTCCGCGATGGACGCCTTGCACCTGGCCTCGGCCATCCGCCAGGGAGCGGACGAATTCATCACCAGCGAATTGCCGGGCAAGCCGGTGTTTCGGGTTACCGGGATCAATGTTGTTTCGCTGTACTCACTTTAGCGGATGAACGGTGTGTTAATGTTCAGGTTAATCAAATGCTTATGAAACGCATATAGCGACTGAAAGCGGGTTGCACGGTGGTGCCGGAGCGCGGCTGGGCTTAAAGCCAGCCGCCGCAGCGTTCGCCTTTCAATGGGCTTGATCCGCTCGCCAGACTTTCTGGCTGGCCACGCTGCGACTGGTCTCCGGCACAGTCGCGCTCCGCCCGATGGGTCGCTCATTCAAGCTTTGGACCGGGTAGAAGACCTCTGTCGCACACCCGCATCCGCGTCAGCCCGCAGCCTTCACCTGGGGTTTCTTTTGGCCTGCGGATTCCGGCCTCTGGCGGTTCACGGCTGGGTGCTCACAAACTCCCGGTGCAGCCGCGCGTAGGCGCCATTTTGGCGGAGCAGGCTTTCATGGGTGCCGCGCTCCACGATGCGGCCCTGATCGAGCACCAGCACCAGATTGGCCTTGCGAATGGTGCTCAGGCGATGCGCCACGATGAAGGCCGTGCGCCCGCGCAACAACACCTCCAGCGCCTTTTGCAGGCGCGCCTCGGTCACCGAATCAATCGCGCTCGTCGCCTCATCCAGCACCACGATGCGCGGGGCGGCCAGCATGGCGCGCGCGAAACAGACCAGTTGCCGCTGGCCGAACGACAAGGACGCGCCCCGCTCGGCCACGCGGGTCTGCAACTGCTGCGGCAGCGCCTCGATCAGATCCAGGCAGTCCAGCGCCGCGAGGGTGGCGCGCACGTCCGCCTCGGTCGCGTTGGGCCGGGCCAGGCGGATGTTGTCCAACACGGTGCCGGTGAACAGGAAATTGTTCTGCTGGACGCTGCCCATTTGCGACCGCAGTGAATCGCAGGTGATCGCGTTCAAATCCACGCCGTCCAGCCGCACCCGGCCCTGGGTGGGCAGATAAAACTTCTGGAGCAAGCCCACGAGGGTGGTTTTCCCGCTGCCGGTGTGGCCCACCAAGGCCACGGATTGGCCCGGCTCGGCCACAAAGGAAATGTCGGTCAGCACGGGCCGGCCAGGCTTGTAGGCAAAATGCACCGACTCGAACTCCACGCGTCCCTGGATGGCCGGCAGCGGCTTGGCGTCTGCCGCGTCCCGCCACTCTGGTGGCTGGTCCAGCATCCGGAACAGCCGTTCCGCGCCGGCCATCGCCATGAGCGCCTGGTTCAGCTGGTTGCCGATGACCTGGACCGGTTCGAAGAACAGATTCGCCAGAAAAAAGAACATCACCAGATCGCCGACGTCCATGTGCAGCCAGCCGTGCCAGCGCAAGGCGCCAAACGCGCCCAGCAGGGCCATCGCGCCCAGGAAAAGCTGGCTTTTCAATTGCAGCAGCGGCACGAACACCGCCGAGGCCTGCGCCACGCCCACATTGTATTCGCCATGCACATCAATCAGCTTTTGAAAGAAACCGGCATTGACGTCGTGCCGCACAAACGCCTGCGTCACGCGGATGCCGCTCACGGACTCGGCCAGGGTGGAGGCGACGCGGCTCCAGGATTCCTGCACCTTGCGCAGGCGCCGGCCCATTTCCCCCCGGTAGTTCTCATTGACCAGCCAAATGATCGGCGCCATCAGGACCATCAGCGAAAATAATTTCCAGTCGTACCAGGCCATCAGCGTGGCCGACACCGTCATTTGCAGGATCTGCACCACCAGCACAAACGCCACGTCCTGCACGCCCGCGCGCACGCTGTCAATGTCCGAGGTCAGCCGGCTGATGATGCGGCCGAATTTGGTCTGGTTGAAAAAGGACATCGGCATGGTCATCAATTTGGCGAACAACGCCGTGCGCATGTCGTGGACCACCGCCTCGCCCAACTCCAGCGCGAACCGCTGGCGGAAGTGGAACGTCGCGATGGTGAAGAGCGCCACGGCGCCATAAGCCGCCGCATACCAGCCGATCTCGGCCAGGTTGCGCCCGGCGATGGGGCCGTTGATGGTGCGGCCGATCAGCCAGGCCAGCGCGGGCAGTTGCAGGCCGCGGGTGAAGGTGAGCGCAAACAGCCAGTTGCGCTTGGCCGCATAGGGTTTGGTAAAGCCGAAAATCCGGCGGATGAGCGGCCATTGCAGCGGCGCTTTGTCGGCCTCGCGCTCCTCGTGCGGATTGTAAAACGTGATCGCCGCGCGCGACGCCGGATCGCCCCGGGCAATCTTGGGCGAAGGCGATGGATTGGCGGAGGGCCGGCTCATGGGGCGGGGCTCAGAGTAAGGTGGCGAGGCCGCCGATGGCGGCCGCCAGCAGCCACAGCATCAGTACGGCTTGGGTCCGGCTGCGGCCGGTCCGGACGAGCCGGTGCGAAAGGTGATTGGTGTCCCCGATCCAGAACGGCTTTTTGTGCAGCGTACGAAAGAGGGAGACCTGCGCCAGATCGGCCAGCGGCACCGCCAGCACCAGCAGCGGCGCCAGCACGGCGGCGGGGCGGGGATGCGTCTGCCGGGTATAGAAGTGGGGCAGGATGGCCATGACCGCCAGCAGATAGCCCACCAGATGGCTGCCGGCGTCGCCGAGGAAGGCGCGGGCATGGGGGAAATTCCACGGCAGAAAACCTGCCAGTGCGCCGCACATGAGAAAACCCGTGATGGCCACCAGATACTCGCCATTGGCGGCCGCAATGAGCGCAAAAACCAGCGCGCCGATGGCGCCCACGCCGGCGCACAGCCCGTTCATGTTGTCCATGAAATTGAAGGCGTTGATGACGGTGAGCAGCCACAAAATGGTGATGGCGTAGCTGAAGACCTCGCTGTGGACAAAGAGCGTAATGCGCTTGCACGCGGCGGCCACGACGATGGCGATCAGGATCTGCCCGGCGAATTTGGGCAGCGCTTTCAATTCATGCCGGTCGTCCCATGCGCCCAGCAGGGTGATGGCCACCGCGCCGGCCGCCAGCACGGCCAGTTCCAGCGCCCGCCGGTCAATGCCATGAACAATCAGGCCGGCGGCGGCGAGCTTTACGAATCCGACTTTGAGCAGCACCGCGCCCGCCGCGAGCGGCGTCAGAATTCCCGTCAACACCGCAAACCCGCCCGCCAGCGGTACCGGGGTGTCGTGAATTTTCCGGTGCCCGGGATCATCCACCAGCTTCGTCCGCACACACCAGCGGCGCCAGAGCGGCAGCGCCAGCCACGAGGTCAACAGCGCGCCGGCGAAGGCCGCGGCAAAAAAGTTGTAGGGAAAGGGCATCAGTTCACGACTCGGCTCGTTGGGCCGCGAGTTTCAAATACGTATTGTATTGGTCCTCCACCATTTTTTCGACGGAGAAATTTTCCTTCACGAACGCCCGGCCCGTCTGGCCCAGGGTGGCGCGCAACGCCGCGTCGCCGGCCAGTTGCCGCAAGTGCCGGGCGGCGGCGGCGGTGTCCCCGGTGCGCACCACGAACCCCGTGCGATTTTCCAGGCACACTTCGTCCGCGCCATCGAAATCGTAAGCCACCACCGGTTTGCCGGCGGCCAAGGCCTGTGGCAGGGCGCGCGACAGCGCCTCGCGATACGACAGGTGCGCCAGGCAATCCATGATGCCGACGTAGCGCGCCACCTGGCCGGGCGGCACCAACCCCGCGAAAATCACCTTGTCCGCCAGCCCCAGCCCGCGCGCTTGCTGCTCCAGTTCGCCGCGCAACAAGCCGTCCCCCACCAGCAGGAGCCGGGCGGACGGTATTTCCGGGGCGATTTGAGCGAACGCCGAAATCAAATCCGCATGGCCTTTGAGCCGGAAGAGCCGGCCGATTTTGCCGATGACAAAGTCTTTTTCACCGAGACCGAGTTGCCGGCGCAGGGCCGGATCATTGGACGCGTTCAAGAAGGGGGCCAGATCAAACCCGCTGAAAATCCGCGTATACATGGCCGGCTGGCCGATGCCGGCGGCCAGATACCGACGGGTCATGGCGTCGGCGGAACAGAAAAAGTGGCGGGTCACGCGGGCGGCGCGCCGTTCCGCGGCGGTGAAGACCCAATTGGCGAGCGGGCCTTGAAAATTACCGAACGACGGGCCATGGATATGATGGACGATGATGGGCACGCCGGCGCGCTGGGCCGCCAGCCGCCCGAGAATGCCCGCTTTGCCGCTATGGGTATGGACCAAATCCGGCTTTTGCTCCTGCAGCCGCCGGATCAACTGGCGGTACGCAATAAAATCCTTGAGCGGATGGACCGGGCGGACCAGCTCGGGTATCAGGGTGAGCAGGCCGGGAACTTGGCGCGCCTCGGCTTCCAGCGAGCCTTCCGGACCGACGGTGGGGCCGGAGATGAGCCGGACCTCCAAGCCGGGCTTCCGGCGCAGGCCGCCAATGGTGGCGAGCGTGTTTTCCTGGGCGCCGCCGATGACCAGCCGCGTGATGATATGGGTGACGCGCATGGTTTAGTGATGCCAGCCGCGCGATGGTTGGCCGGGCGGCGGGGGGTGCACGTCAAGTCACCGGTGGCCCGCCGGCTGGACGGCTTGCAGGCGTTCCCGAACCGATTTCAATTCGGGAACGTTGGCGGGCGCGTTGGCCAGGAGGAGTTGATAGTTGCGAATGATCTCGTTGGTCTGATGCTGGCGCCAGGCAATTTCGCCCAAGTTGTAAGCCACCTCCAGGTTGTTGGTGGCGGCGGCCTGGAACCGGAGAAAATCCGCGCGCGCGGCATCCAAATGATCGCTTTTCAAATAGGCAATGCCACGGTTATACAGGGCATTGGGGTTGTTGGTTTCCATTTCCAACACCCGGCTCAACGCCTTGACGGCGTCATCGTAGGCGCCGACTTGAATGCAGACAATGCCCTTGCCGAAGATCCAGATGGGATCATCCGGGCTGCGCGCCAGCTTGCGATTGATGACCCGCAGCGAGTTGGTGTAAAGATGGTGCATATTGAAACTTTGCGCGGCCATGAGCAGCAAGGTTTCGTTGTCCGGATGCCGGTCCATTTCCTGTTCCAGCAGGGCGGCCGCCGCGGCGCCGTCGCCCTTGGCCAGGTAGGCGCCTGCCGCCAGGATGTCCAATGACGTGGTGCCCTCGTCGTAACCCGACAGGGCAAAGCGCGCCGGAGCGTTCAGCGGATCTTTCAAGACGTCCAGAGCCGCTTCCGGTTGGTGGAACGCCAGATAGATCTGCGCCAGGAAAAAGCGGGTGGGCAGGTTGTCCGGCGCCAGTTGGCGCACGCGGTCGAACAAGGCGCCCGCCTGATGGGTCAGCGGTGGGCTGGCCTGCATGAAAAAGACGCCATTTTCAAAGCAAAAACTGCTCTCGTCGAAGGGCCCATTGGCGGCCAGGACTTCCGTCCAGTTGCGATAGGAGCCAAACCGGTCGGCGGTGATCTTGGTGGGACTGACCGGAGTGGGCCGGCCGGCGCGCAGCGTTTTATTGAACTCCAGATTGACGGCGGCCGCGATATTGTTGGTGTTCAAGGCCAGGGCATCGCTGAAGCAGGCCGCCGCTTTTTCCAAGTCGCCTGACCGCTGGACTTGCACCCCCAGATAATCGAGGCTGCGCGAGTAAATGGTTCCAGCCGTGAACGCATTGGGGTCGGTCACCGGGGTGGCATGCAAGTGTCGCATGCACCAGCCCACGGCGCCCGGCAGGCGCTTGTAATCCCGCGGGTGGATGGCCTGCTCAATGGCCTGGCGGCTTTCGGCCAGGGCTTGATTCCAGAAGGCCTCATTTTCGTCAATTACCTTTTGGTCCAAGGCGGGTTGCAGGACCGTGTTTTCGGGAAAAGGCTTGAGGGTGTAAATCAAGCCATGCGGCTCGCTATAAAACTTTTCAAAATAAATGCCAAAGCTGGGATTCAGGTAACACAAGGTGTTGCTTTTGGCCAGGTCGCTCAGGATCAACAGCGTCCGAAGTGGCGAGACGACCACGAGTTGATTGGAGGTGGCCAGGTCCGGCCAGATTTTGGGGAAACGCTGGTGTAGAAAATCGTGGTAGTCTGAGAGGTTCAGCCCCGAAGTGTTGATCACGGGGTAGTTTTGCGTCCGCCCCTCCCGGGCCAGCGCCGCCTGAACGAGGAAAGCCCGGGTTGACATGCCGTGATAGGCATCGTCGGAATCGCTCAAAACGATGGCGCCGTCGCGGGGCAACGAGCGCGTGGCCAATTGCGCATACTTGAGGAGCGCATCGCCGTTGACGGCGCGGAGGATGGGCGCGTTTTTGTAAAGCAGGAGCCCGGCCCCGGCCAGGGTGCCTGCCAGGGTCAACGCCACGATAATTGGACACAACCACATGAGGAATTGCGGCAGGGCCTTCTCGGGGTGCGGGTTTCGGCGCGTCGGCACCGGCGCCTTCCCGAAAATCAGCAAGCAGTAGCCTAAATAGTAGCCCAAGCACAACGCGCCAATGTAATACAACGTCAGTGCCGGCGTATTGGGGAGCAATTCCTGCACCAGTCGCGCGGCGCTGAACGGCGGATCAAAAGTGGCCCACACCAGCAAGCCGAACAGGACCACGCCGACCACGTGCATGACGTAATTGACCAGGGTGGCTCCCAGCTTGCTGCTGTCGCCGAAACTGGAGCTCCAGCGAATGGACATGGCAAAAGCCGGGAATAGCGAGGTCAGTGCCATGAGTGCCAGATCTTTGCGGATGAACCCCGCCTGCACCCCCTTGAGGATCACCCAGTACTGCCGCAAATTATCGTGCAGCTTCTCCCAGAAGCTCACGTGATAGCTGACCGAAAGCTTGGCCAACAATGGCAGCAGCAAGAAAAGCAGCAATCCCACCCCCCCCCAAAGGGTCATGCGGCCCAGAAAATCAAAACGGAAGAAGCTGAGTTTTTTGAGCCAGATGATGGCCATCAAAAACAGCGGGATGAACCCCAGCAGGGCCCAATTATCCGCGAGGCCCGAGCCGAACAGGAAAGCTGTCAGGTAAAGCCGCCATTCGGCTTCGTCCAGCCGGTATTCGAGCCATTGCCAGATAATGAGCGCAAACCACAACAATTGAAAACTTTCGCCGCTGAAACTGGTGGCATGTTCCCAGAATCCCAACTGGAAGCCGGCAAAGATCACCGCTGCCAGCGGGGGCACCCAGGCGACCCAGCCAGTGAGGAACGCCAGATCGTTGCGCTCCCGGTTGCGCTCCATCTCAGTGCGGTCATGGGGCAGAATGGCCACCGAACGCGCCAGCACCCCCAAAGTGGTCGCCGCACAGAGGGCGGAAAACAGGTTCATGGCCAGGGGCACTTGTGCCGTTGGCAGCCAGCGGAAGGGCAGCTCCACCAGATACATCAGCGGATTAAAAACGCGCGGCTGCCACACCCAGCCCGAGGCGGTGGCCACTTGGAGCAAATTCAGCAACGTTACCCAAGGGTTGAGCGTCAGGACATAAACCAGCAACATTCCGCCCCCCAGCAGCCAGGGTAAGTAGCGTGGTACAAAGTTCTTTCGCAGTTCTAACTGCTTGTCGTTTGGCATTGGGGTTTTTTTCAGTTGAATCTAAGAATTGCGTGTTGGCAAGTTCCGTTTCGTTACGAAACGGCAAATTTCGCCCTCAAATCCGCCACGCATTCCACGTGCTGCGTCTGAGGAAACATGTCCAGTGGCTGCACACAAACCAATTCAAAGACATGATCATGGCACAGAATGTTCAAATCCCGCGCCATCGTCGCCGGATGGCACGAGACATAAATGACCTGCGCGGGGCGGCTTTGGCGCAGCAACTCCAGCAATTCTGGCCAGCAGCCCTTGCGCGGCGGGTCCAGCAGCACGGCTGTTTGCCCGGCCAGGAATTTCCGCAGCAAGTCGGGCAGGGCAGTTTCGGCTTTGGCGGCAATAAATTCGCCGTTGGTGACTTGGCGCATTTTCATGTTCTGACGCGCCGCGGCGATGGCCAGTTGGTCGTGTTCGACCCCGGTGAACGACTCCACTGCGCTCGCCGCTTCCAGGCCAAAAAATCCCACGCCGCAGTACAAATCAATCAAATGCCGGGCGCCGCCCGCGGCGAGGAAACCGCGCACGGTTTCCACCAGCTTGGGCAGCAGAAAAAAGTTGTTCTGAAAAAACGAGTCGCGTGGCACCTCCCAGCCCTCCGGTTGCACGCGCAGCACCACCTTGAGGCCGCCTTTGGGCGGGGGATTGGCGCGCACCTGCCGGATCTGCTCGTTCAACGCCGGTTCAGCAATCTGGCATTCCTCGATGTCCTCCACAAAGTGGTTATCCGTGCCG
>Ga0316217_10004588_pt1 | contig 14796 bp, 1 predicted proteins | sample 1anoAmetaG_FD_203633 | JGI IMG/M metagenome (GOLD analysis project Ga0316217, IMG submission 203633) | Freshwater microbial communities from Trout Bog Lake, Wisconsin, USA - 1anoA | ecosystem: Environmental > Aquatic > Freshwater > Lake > Hypolimnion/Profundal zone | place: USA: Wisconsin... | reverse complement strand
GCACCGGGTCCGGTTGGTGCAGGAACGCCTGTTGCAAACCCCGCCACCAAGTTTGCAAACCATCGCGTTGCAGTGCGGCTTCCCGGATCGCCGCCGGCTCAACCAGGTGTTTCGCCACCTCACGGGAAAATCCCCCGCCGCGTGGCGGCAGGCGAATCTCACCGGGGCGAAGACATTCTAAGGCGTGTTTTACAATTAGGGAACGGAGCGCGCCCGTCCCGGGCGCAGCAATCCTCCCATCGCCAAGCCGCTAAAACTGCCGGAAGCCGATGATCGTAACAGCCTGGCTGCGGCCGAGGACGGCCCGCTCCCACAATTTAAAAACACGGGCTAATGGCGGCGACACAAAGTACCCCCTGCGGAGCGCCGGCCTCTGGTACGGCTCGTTGATGCGCGGAAGCGTCGAGCCGTGCCGGAGGCCGGCGCTCCACTGGCCAAGAGTGGCCATTGGCGGCGACGCAAAACAGCCCGTGGGCGACGCAACTTCACCCCTCGCCAGACATGGCTTGGAGGTGGATGCTGGCCGGAAATTTACACCCATTGACGCCATGAGCCATTTATCTCACGCCGGCCACATGCGAGCCACCAGCCATCCGCTGTGGTGGATCGCCGTCTTGACGCTATCGTTTCTGTCGCAGGCAGGTTTTGCCGCCCCGGCCATCTGGTTTCCGCTCAGCCAGACGCCCGTCACCGGCAATTTGCAAATCACCAACGCGGCGTCAACCAACACCGCCTTTTGGGGCACCCTGAGCGGTTCCGGGGCGTTGCCAACCGTGGTGGCCGGCGCGCGGACAAATATTTACACCACCAACGCCTGGCAGTTCAATGGCGGTTATTATCTCGCCGATGGCCCGTGCGCCGTGACCAAGAGCCTGGGCGACATCACCAACACGGCCGGGTTCAGCGAGGCGTTTTGGGTGAACTACACCTCGCAACTCACCGACCAGTGGACGCGGTTGTGCGGGTTGGGCGGCTCCGGTGAAACGTTTGACGTAGCCATCCAAAATGCCGGCTCGGGAGTGGGATTGGGCACGCTCTTGTTCACCTTCGGCTACGTGGACGCGACGGGCGGGCGCACCGTGGCGCTGACCACCCCGAACGCGGTGCTGAACGGCGTCTGGCATCATTGCGTGCTGACGGTGGATTTTCGACGCACGAACAACAACGCCGTGCTCTACGTGGATGGCGCGGCGGCCGCCTCGAGCTCAAGCCTCATTCCCAACTCATTCACGACACTGAATTCGAGTGTGGACATTGGCGCGCGGGGCAGCGGATCGCCATGGCTGGGTGGGCGCCTGGACCAGTTCATCCTTTACACCAACGCGTTGCAAGCCGCCGAGGTCACGCAGCTTTATTCGCTGGGCACGGTCACCAATTACGCGCCGGTGGTGATGATCAGTCCGAGTTCGGCCGCGCTGGAATGGACCAACGGTGTCAACACGAACCTCGCCTTGAACCTGGCCGCCAGTATCACCGACGATGGCCAACCTTATGGCTTGCTGACGAATGTGTGGACGGTGACCAGCGGCCCGGCGGGAACCGTTTTCAGCAGCCCGACCAATGCGGCCACGACCGCGACGTTCACCCATCTGGGCACTTATGGATTGCGCTGCACCGCCAGCGATGGCGCGTTGACCGATTACGACCAAATCACCGTGGTCGTGGCCACCAATGCGCCGCCGGTCATCGGTTACCTGGGCGCGTCGCCGGCCACGATGTTGAACACCAACCCGACAATGGTGACACTGGCCGCGTGGGTCACGGACGACGGCCTGCCCAATCCGCCGGGCATGGTGACCAATCTCTGGTCGCTCATCAGCGGCCCGGCGGCGGTGACCTTTGCCGGTGCGACCAACGCCAATACCACGGTGACGATTCCGGCGACCGTCGGCACTTATGTTCTGCAACTGCTCGTTAGCGACAGCCAGTTGACCACGACCAGCAGCGTGACCCTCACTGTGACCAGCGATTTGGGACCGGCGATCACGTTGTCCGCAGACACCCAAACGATCACCTGGCCGAGCAACAGCACGACGGTGCGCGCGGTCATTGCTGATAACGCCAATCCGCCGCGCACGGTGACGAACCTATGGACACAATTGAGCGGACCAACCCCGGCGACGCTGTTTTCTCCGGCAACCACGAATTGCGCCGTGGCCAATCTCACGCTGGGCCAGTACGTTTTCCAATGCGTCGCGGGCGACGGCCAGTTGCTGGCGACGAACACGACTTATGTCACCGTCTGGTCGCCAGGTTCGCCGCTGGTCATGGCCGGCAGCAGCCGCGTCGCGTGGCTCCCGACCGCGAATCTGACGCTGACGGGCAGCTACACCAACACCAGCGGGCCGGTTTCGGTTGCCTGGTCGTTGCGGCAGGGGCCGGGCGGGGTGGCTTTCGGCGCGCCGAATTCGCTGACGACAACCGCCGCGTTTTCGCGCGCCGGCAAATATGTGCTTCAGTTGACCGTGACCAACGGCATTTATGTCAACTCGGACAGTTTGGTCGTGGAAGTCTATGACAGCGCGACGGGGAATTTCGGTTACACCCCGGGCCTGTTTTACAACTGGACCAATGATCTGAACCTGACTTACGACGACACGGGCCTGAATTGGAGCCGCATCAAGCCGCCGCCGCCGGCGTATATGCATCCGCGGCTGTTGCTCAATCCCGAGGATGTGCCGGATCTTCGCGCGCGGCTGACGAGCACCACGGCGGTCGGGCCGATTTTGATGAACACCATCCGCACGACCATTGTGAACACTCTGACCGGCGCCGGAGCGCAGTGGCGCGCAGCTTACGACCAACTGGCCGAGGGCATCACCACAGCTTTCGATGCGCTGCCGGGGACGCAAGAGTACCTGGCCGGCACACTCGCCTATGAATGCTTCCGTTGTCTGATTGACAACGATGCCGTTGGCGGCGCGAAGGCCGGCGCGGCACTGGCGACGATTGCCAATGAGAAGTACGCCTACCTGACGGCGAACCCCAGCACCGATTGGCGCAATGCCAACAGCGGCACGATCTACTACCAGTTCATGGCTTACGGGTACGATTTTGATTACAATTTCATGACGTCCGCGCAGCAGTCGGCGGTGCGGCAGATGCTGGCGCTGGCCACGTCCAACCAGTGGAGCATCGGCATGGATGCGCTGCCGTCGCTGGGCGCGAATTCCAGCAATTGGATCAACAACAACGCGCTCTACCTGCTGCTCGACGTTCTCGCCATCGAGGGCGAAACCGGTTACGACACGAATTGTCTGCCGCGCTTGCAGGCGTGCTACGACCGTTTCTTCACCCTGGGCGCTTTTTCCGAAGGCGCGCTGTATGAAGGCATGGGCAAAGGCTCGCTGTACACCGAGACGCTGCTCGCGCTGGCCAAGCGCGGCATCCTGCTCGCCGCCAGCACCACGGCGAAGAATTATATCCGCCAATTTCATCTGCATTGCCTCGAGACGACGGGCTATGGCTGGACGTGGGATGAATTGCTCGGCGAAAGTTTCTCCGCCTCCAAATATGCCGACATTCCGGTGCTAAAATATCTGTATCCGAACGATCCGCTGATGGATTTCATGGCGCGGAACGAGCTGGGCGCGAACTGGACCAGTTCAAGCTGGCTGACCAGCATCAATCTCGATTTCATGCCCGATGTTTCCGTGCAACTGGTGCGCGCCATCTGCGCGCAGGATTTCAACACAAACCTGACCTTCGTGCAGGCGCTGACCAATCAGGTCGCACCGAACGCGCCGCTCTCGTGCTTCTTCAATAATCGCGGCCTGCTCATCTCGCGCAGCGACTGGACCACGAATGGCTCGCGGCTGTTCTTCCAGCCGCGCAGCGAACCCGGCGGCCATTCCATGCCCGACCGGAACAGTTTTGATTTCAGCGCGCTGGGCCGCATTTGGGCGCCGGAACTGGACGGCTGGGCCTCGCCGGCCGACATGTCCACCATTGCCTCGGTGATGCGCGTGGACAATGTGGGGCCGTCCACCATGCCGGCCGCCGTTGTGGATTTTGCCGACACGCCCAACTTCACCTATGCCGCCGGCAACGCTGGCGATTGCTATAATTACCAGTATGGGGCCACCGTCAGTGGCGGCGGCACGGCTACGCCGTCCGGCCCGGTGGTCAGTTTCACCGTCAACCAGAAGCGGCTGTTCACCAACTCCGCCCCGTGGATGAACCTGCCGTGGGGGGTGCTGGCGGACTGGCAGTTTTCCACCGCCGACACGACTTACTGGACCAATAAGTTTCCCGTCCAGCGCGCGTTTCGCACCGCCGGCCTCGGGCGCGGCACCGACCCGTATGCCCTCATTGTGGACGACCTCCAGGCCGGCAATACTGCGCACGCCTACGACTGGCGCATGATCCTCGCCAGCGATTTGACCAACGTCACTTTCACCGCGACGGATGCCATTTTTGCCTCACCCATCAACAATGCAAAACTGCTCGTGCGCCTGTTGAAAACTTCGGCGGCGGCGTATTCGATTCAGACCAACAGCTACACCGGGCAGTTGGCGCTGGATATTCTGGCGACGAATCTCGCGCCGGATTTCAAGATCCTGCTGTTGCCGTTCACCAATGCCACGCCGCCGGTCACCACCACCTGGAGCAGCAACGTCCTCACGATCACCATGAATGACGGGCAGACCGATCAGATTTTCTTCAGCACCAACGCCGGCGACGGACGCACCCGCGTCAGTCAGTATCGCATCGCCGGACAGGGCGCGGTGCGATCCGCGCCGGCAAACCTGACAGCCAGCGCGGCGAGCGGTCAGGTGAAGCTTCAGTGGAACGCCGTCTCCGGCGCGAGCGGATACAATTTGAAGGTCGCGAATGTCAGCGGCGGGCCCTATTCGGTCATCGCCAGCAATCTGACGGCAACCGCGTTCACCAATTTTGTGGTGAACGGGCTGAATTATTTTTATGTCGTCGCCGCCGTCAGCACGAATGGCGAAAGTGAATTGTCCAACGAAGCTGGCGCGTCGCCGGTCGGCGCGCCGCCGGTGCCGGCGCTCACGGCGGTTTCCAGCAACGCCGCTGCCAGCTTGAATTGGACCGCCTCGTTGGGCGCGTCCGGCTACAATTTGGGCCGCGCGACCAATCCTGGCGGACCTTACCTCCTGACTGCCACCAATCTAAATGCGACGGGGTTCCTGGACACCGGCCTCACCAACGGTTGGGTCTATTATTACGTGGTTTCGGCGCTGGTCGCCACGCCGCTGACGCCGCCCGCCGCGCCCACGGGACTGGTGGCGGTTGCGGGCAACCTGAGCGTCGCGTTGAGTTGGAATCCCGCGTCCGGCGCGACCAGTTACAACGTCCAGCGCGCCACCATCAGCGGCGGACCGTACGCGACGATTTTTCCCGGCTTCACCGGCACGAATCTGACGGACTATTCCGCGTACAACGGCGTCACCTATTTCTATGTCGTGTCCGGCGTGAACGCGGGCGGGGTCGGCGCCAATTCCGCCGAAGTCAGCGCGCTGCCAACGTCTGGCGGATCGCACACGCCGGCGAATCTGTTCTGGCAGGGCGACAATTCGGCGAATGTCTGGGACCAGCAGGACACCGGCAATCTGGTCTGGCTGAACAACGGCACGAAGGTCGCGTTTTGGAACGGCGACACCGTGACATTCAATGACAGCGGTTCCGAATCTCCCGCCTTGAACGTCGTGATTCCCGTTGCGCCCGCCGGCGTGGTGGAATTCAATGCGACCAACAGTTACACTATTTCCGGCGCGGGCAAGATCACCGGCAGTTGCGGGCTGCAAAAGGACGGCGGCGGCACGCTGACGATCTGGAACACGAACGACTTCACCGGCGCGCTCACGGTCAACGCCGGCACCCTGCAAATTGGCGACGGTGGCAACAGCGGCCAGCACCTCGGCGCCATTGCGCTCATGGGGGGCAGCCTGACGGTGAATCGCAGCGACAATTTCGCGCTGGCGGCCAGCCTCAGCGGCGCGGCCACCAACAGCGCCATCAACAATACCAGCGGCAGCGGCGCCTTGACGCTGGCTTTTGGCGCGGGCAGCAACGTGTTTTCCACCCTCAAGAATTCCAGCCCGGTCAATTCCCTGACCTTGGGCGGCGCCGGCTCGACGAATGTTTTTGTCGGCGCGCTCAGCATTAATTACGGTCCCCTGGTTTTCAACGGCGGCGTCTGCTGCCAGTTCCCCAACCCCGGTTTTGGCAACGGTGATCAATCAGGCAAGGGGGCATTCACGGTCAGCGGCGCGGGCACGCTGGTCAGTCTCGGTGCCGGCCGATACCTCTGCTGGACCAATATCACGGTTGACGGTGGCACCCTGGCGATGGTGGGAGGCGACCGGTTTGGTCCGGGCTTTGCCGCCGGGGCCAATACGATCACCTTGACCACCAACAACGGGACGATTCTCGTGAACAGCACCGCCTATGGATCAAGGCTGGGCTGTGACAGCGGGGCTGGCTCGGCCAACAACAGCATCACGATCAATCAAAACGGCGGCACCTACAATCAGGCCGATACGCACGGCATCAACCTGGGCGGCGCCTCGGCCAATACCACCAACCTCTATAATCTGGCCGGCGGCACGCTCATCGCCGGTTCCGGCGGCATCACGCTGGGCGCGGACACGGGCGGCACCAGCACCACGGCGTTAACTTTGTCCGGCACGGGCGTCTTGATGGTCAGCGGCACGATTCAGGGCAACCAGGGTGCGGGGGCGCGGCAGAATTTGGCGTTCAATGGCGGCACACTGGTGGCGGGAACCGTGAACATGACGAAACTGACGGCGGCGGGGCCGACGGCGGCAACGGCCACCAATTTGGTGAACAACGGCGGTGTGCTGGCGCCGGGCGGCTTGGGCACACCAGGCAAAACGACCATTACCGGCAATTACACCGTCAATTCTTCCGCTGCCTCGCTGGCCATAGACATCGGCGGCACCAGCCAGGCCAGTTCTTTCACCAACGCGGCTAATGACTACGACTTTGTCTCCGTCAGCGGCACGGCGACGCTGGGCGGCAATTTGAGCGTGAGTCTCATCAACAATTACCAGTCGGGCATTACGACCAGCAACAGCTTTACCGTACTGACCGCGTCCGGCGGCGTGAGCGGGATGTTTGCCAATGTTGTCAATGGCCGCGTCGCTGCGGCCAATGTGCCGGGCGGGAGTTTTGTGGTCATGACCAACGCGACCAGTGTGATTTTGACCAACTACGCGGTGCTGTCCACACCACCAGTGCTCGGTGGCCTCAGCATCGTCGGCGGCAATCTGGTCCTTACCGGCGCCAACGGCATGGCGGGCGCGAATTACCTGGTGCTGGCCACGACCAATCTTGCGCTGCCGGTGACCAACTGGAATTCCATTGCCACCCAGCAATTCGGTCCGGGCGGCAGCGTTAATTTCACCAACCCCTTAAATCCCAATGGCCCGCAGACGTTTTACCGGCTGCGGTTGCCGTGAAGCGCTTTCTCAACGACGCAAAATCATCCCGTCTGGACGCAAAATAGCCCCTTAGCAAAATCCAGAATTGCATCAGACTGATGATCAATCAACCAAAATACTGTGAACAAATTGCGCGACCATAAATCCCGATCCGTGCCTCAGGCAACGGCTGCCTGGGTGGTCCAGTCATGGAACTGACACTGAACGCAGCCATCGCTTTGCACCTAAGTTTTTAAACCTCCTTAACCGACCTGAACACCATGAAAAACAACAACAACACCATGAAAATAATAAATCGCGGCCTCGGTTGCCTGGCGGCTGCCGCCCTTGGCCTGCTGGCCGTGAATGCCCCGGCGGCGGATTACATCAAAGCTGACACCACCAGTTTGACCACCACTGCCGATTGGACTACCGCCATTGTGCCGGGGCTGGCGGACATCGGCGAGTTCAACGCCACCATTTCTTCGGCCAGTGCAGCGGCGCTGACCTTGAGCACGAATTTGATGGTTGGCGATTTTCAGTTCGATGGCACCCTCAACGGGGCGGTGACTATTGGCGCCACCACCAACACGCTCACTCTGAACGGCGTCAACGGCCTGGGCATTGACATGACCTCGGCGAATCAAAACGTGACGTTGAACAATCCGGTGGTGCTGGGCGCCTCGCAAGCTTGGAATGTCAATAACGGCAGAACCCTGACCATCGGCGGCCCGGTTGGCGACGGCGGGTTGGGCTATGGCGTGACCAAGCTGGGGACCGGCACGCTGCTTTTCAACGGCACCAACACCTGTACCGGCACCAATTTCATCAGTGCGGGCACCTTGCAGGTGGGCAATGCCACCCCTGCCATCCTTGGGGTCGGCAGTAATTTTGTATCGGCAGGGTGTACGCTGGCCTTCAATAGCACGGCGAACCAGACCATCGGTTCGATTGATTCGACCAACGCCACGGCAGTTATCAAGAACAACAACACCACGGGCGTGGTCACGCTGAACCAGAGCACGGGGGTCCATACGCTTGGTCAAATCAACGGCGTGAGTGGCGCCACCGTCCTTCTCAACGGGGCCGCGACTTCGAGCAATATCGTCATGAGCGCCTTCAATACAGGCGGCATGAACATCAAGTTCGAGGGTGGGATATGGTATCCGCTCTTCAGCGGCACCATTTTCTCCGGCAACGTGGAGATTGATGGCGGTTCGGTGCTGGTGACCAACACGAGTGGGCAGAATTTTTATATGAATACTGCCAACCAAACGCTCACGGTGACCGGCGGACAGTTGCTGGTCACGAATGCGTATGGCTTGAGGTTGGGAAGCACTTTTGGCGCGAACAATACTGGCGGCAATTTTACCGGGAAACAAACTGGCGGCTCGGTGGCCATCAACAATAGCAGCATGGAATTGGGCAACACCAGTGGCACCACGGTGTCCTATACCCTCGCGGGCGGCATCTTGAGCGCTTGGAGTGGCAAGAACATCAATATTGGTGCGGATGTGGGGGGCGTCGGCACGACGACCTTCACTTTGACGAACACCGGCAAACTTTACGCCAACAGCACCATTGGTGGCGATCAGGCGGCTCCGGCCCAACAGGTGTTCGCCTTCACCGGCGGCACGCTCGTGGCCAACACCATTACCGCCACCCATCTTTCCGGTCCGGCCGCGCCCACCACCCAGGGCACACTCTACAACAACGGCGGCACGCTGGCTCCGGGCGATATCGGCACGCCGGGCAAGACCACCATCACCGGCAATTACACCGTCAACTCGGGCGCGCTGGCCATTGACATTGGCGGTGCCTCGGCGGCCAGTTCCTTTACGAACCTCGGCAGTTACTATGACTTCGTCTCGGTCAGCGGCGCGGCGTCGCTGGGCGGGAGCTTGAACATCAATTTGATCAATGGTTACACGCCCCCGGCGAACACGACCAAGTTCACCGTCCTGACCGCCAGCGGCGGCTTCTCGGGCACAAGTCCCGCCAATTTTGTGAACAACTATGGCGGCTATTTTATCGCGTCCCAGTCCCCGCTCAAGTACATCCAGGCGGTGGTCAATGGCAACAGTCTGGTGCTGACCAATTATGGCGTCATTCCGCCCGCGCTGGCCGCCAGCTTCACGCCCACCAACGCCATAGGCGTGGCGCCGTATGCCGTGTCTTTCACCGACACCTCGGTTGGCGCCATCACCAACCGCTACTGGATTTTCGGCGACGGCAGCACGCTGAACACAGCGGCCACCAGCGTCTCGCACACCTACGCTCTTGGCACCTTTACGAACATTCTCACGATTTATGCGGCGGATGGTTCCAGCAGTTCCGTCACCGGCAGGGTTTATTCCTTGTCCTCGGCCCCGACCCTGGTCTGGAAAGGCGACGGCACCGTCAATGCCTGGGATACCGCCACCAAGAATTGGCTCTATTCCGGCGTGGCTTCGGCTTATGGCGATCCGGACAGCGTGATCTTCGACGACACCGGCTCGGTGACCCCCAACGTCAGCTTGAATTTTGGCGCGCAGCCCGCCAGCGTGACGTTCAACAATTCAGTTGAAAACTACACTCTCGGCGGCTCCGGCGGCCTCAACGGCAGCGCCAGTGTGACCCTGAACGGCGCTGGCACGGTGACGTTGCTCACCGCCAACACTTACACTGGTCCGACGGTCATCAACTCGGGCGCGCTCCAAGTCGGGAATAGCACCACCTCCGGCTCGATTGACAACTCCAGCGCCCTGACCAACAACGGCGCGTTGGTTCTGACCCAAACCGGGTCCCACAGCATCAGCGGCATCATCACCGGTTCCGGTTCGTTGACCAAGGCGGGCACGGGCACATTGACCCTGGGCGCGGCGGACAACAGTGCGACCTTCTCCGGCACCATCACCAACAATGGTGGCACGCTGGCGGCGGCCACCGATAACACTCTGGGCGGCCCCAGTGTTTCGGTGACGCTGAACAACGGCACTCTACAATACAATACTTTGAGCACCTTCACCCTCAACCGCAGCCTGACGCTGACCGGTACGAACGATGGCTTGAACATGAACAGCGCGGTGATTCTGCCCAATCCACCAAATGTTGCGGGTTTGCCGACGATGACACTGGGTGGCAGCGGCTCGCTGCAAATTGACACCGGCGGGAGTTCCGTTTCCCTGCCCACCAACGTCGTGTTGAACGGGGCCAGCCTGATTTACCAGCGTTCGGATGATTACGCGCAGCCCGGCGTTATCAGCGGCAATTCCTCCGCCAGTTCCATCTACAACCAGAGCACGCCGGCTGGCAATACCAATACGCTGACCTTTGGCGATGGCTTCAACGCCTTCGGCAGCATCCTGAACACCTCGGCCGGCGAGCTGGATCTGGACGGGTCCCCCAATTCGACCAACACCCTGGGTGGAACCGGCGGCCTGACCTATAGCGCCAATGCCATGCTGGTCGTCAATGGCGGCACATTCACCGTGACCGGTGCCAGAGTGGTTGGCAGCTCGGCCGCAACCTCTACTGGAACGCTCATCGTCAACGGCGGCACGGTGAATTCGTCCTTTGTCTCCGGCAACAACGGCGGTTCGGAAAATTTCCGGGGCAATCTGATCCTCAACGGCGGCACCTTCCATGTGACCAGCGGCCGGTTGAGCCTGACGGACCCGAGCGGTTCGCAGATGCTGGCGATCAATGGCGGCAACTTGCTCATTGATAACAGCAGCGGCGGCGGCCTCTACGGCCTCCGCCTTGGCAACGACAACGGCGCGGGTAATGCCGGCGGCACCGTCAGTGTCGCCGCCACGCAGACCGGCGGCAATGTGGTCGTGAACGGACAAGAACTGGATCTCGGCGGGGCCGGCGCAGCCACCGATAGCTACGTGCTCTCCGGTGGCAATATCGTGGTTACCAATAGCAATACCGGCACGGGCTTATTGCTCGGCGCGACCAATGGTGGCGGTGTTGGCACCGCCACCTTCACGCTGACTAACACGGGCAAATTGTTTGCCAACAACACCGTGCAGGGTTCCCAATCCGGTTCGGCCCAGCAGGTCTTTGACTTCGAAGGCGGCACGCTGGTGGCCAATGCGATCAACGCCACCCATCTTTGCGGCCTCGCCACGCCCTCAATTCAGGGCACGCTTTACAATGTCGCTGGCACCCTGGCGCCAGGAGACATTGGCACGCCAGGCAAGACCACCATCACGGGCAATTATGTTTGCTCCAATGCCGCAACCCTGGCGATTGACATCGGCGGTCCCTATCAGGCAACCGCCTTCCAGAACGGCAGCACAAACTATGATTTCGTCTCCGTCAGCGGCGCGGTGGCGCTGGGCGGCACCTTGAGCATCAATCTGATCAACGGCTTCACGCCGGCCGCGACCAACGGCTTCACCATCCTGACCGCCGGCGGCGGTTTCACGGCTGGCCCGGCCAATCTTGCGAACAACTACGGGGGCTATATTATCGTGTCTCAATCCCCGCTCGAATACATGCAGGCGAAGGTCATTGGCAACAATCTGGTGCTGACCAATTACGGCGTCCCACCGCCCGCGCTCGCCGCGAGCTTCACGCCCACCAACGTCACGGGCCTGGCTCCATTCCTGGCGACCTTCACCGACACCTCCGTCGGAGCCATCACCAACCGCTTCTGGAGTTTCGGCGACGGTGGCACGCTGGACACCACGGCCACCAACGTGTCCTACACCTACAATAGCATCGGCGTGTACACAAATATTTTGACCGTGTATGCGGCGAATGGCACCACGAGTTCCGCCACCGGAATCGTACATGCCGTGGCCGCGACCGTGAATCTGACTTGGACAGGCGACGGCGTTGCCAACGCCTGGAACACCAGCACCTTGAACTGGTTGAACGGCGGAACCCCGGCCCTTTACGCCGACCCGGACGATGTGACCTTCGATGATACCGGTTCCAGTACACCCGCCGTCCAACTGAATTTCGTCGCGCAGCCCGACAGCGTGACGTTCAACAACTCGGCTGAAAATTACACCATCGGCGGCACCGGCGGAATTGACAGCAGCGCCAGCCTGACCTTGAACGGCACCGGCACAGTGACGCTGCTTACGGCCAATACTTATACCGGACCGACGGCAATCAACTCCGGCACGTTGCAACTCGGTAACGGCACGATCACGGGTTCGATTGACAATTCCAGCGGCATCACCGACAACGGCGCGTTGATTTTTAATCAACCAGACAATCACAGCGTGGCGGGCAGCTTGAGTGGCTCCGGTTCGCTCACCAAAGCCGGCGCGGGCACGCTGACCCTGGCCGGGGACGCGGGGACGTCGGCTTTCGACGGAACGGTCACGATCAATGGCGGCACACTGGCTGCCAACTCCACCCTCGGGAATGGCAGCGCCCTGGCCTTGAGTCAAGGCGGCGTGTTCAGTCTCACGGACGTAACTCCTGTGTCGTTGACTCGCACCGTGTCGCTCACCAATGGCGGCGGTGGCTTCAACCACTCGGTCAGTTTGGACGTTCCCGTTGTCCTAAGCGGACAAGGGCCTTTTATCAAGGGTGGCGGCGGCTTGATGACGCTGGACATCGCGAATACCTACACCGGTGGCACGATCATTAATGGTGGCACGGTGGAAGTGGGCGTAACCGGCTTGGAAGGCGCCACCCTTGGCGCGGGCGGGCCGCTCACCATGGCGGCCGGATCGAAGCTGACTTACAACACCGCCGTCAGCCAGACCAACAGCCCGGTGGACGCCGCCGGCGCCAGCATCATCAACAACAACACCAATGCCATCATTACGCTGGCGGAAACGGCCACCAACCACACTGTGGGCGCCGTGAGCGGCGTCAGTGGGGTCACCAATATTTTGACCGGCGTTCCAGGCGCCGTCACCACCATCAACGGCGCTGGGGGTGTTGCACTGGGTGTGGCCGGCGTGTTGGCGCAGTTCACGGGCGGCACCTGGTATGATACCAGCAGCGGCTCACAACCCGCGAACGTGGAGATTGACAATGGTTCGCTCATCCTGCCCGCCGGCGGCATTAACTCCCAATGGCTGACGCCCGGCCAGACGCTGACCATTCACGGCGGCTCGCTGGTCAGCTCCAATTCTTATGGTCTCCGGATCGCCAATCTGTTTGGCGCCAACGCCGGTGGCGGGGCTTCCGGGCCTTTCACCGGCGTGCAGGACGGCGGCTTGGTGTTGAGCGCTTCCGGCGATGGACTCCAATGGGGCAGTCAGATCTGCACCAACTTTAGTTACACCTTGAGCGGAGGAACCATCCAACTTTTGACGTCGGCCGGTCCGCTCAATCTCGGGGCTGACACCAATGGCGGTGGCGCCAACGTATTCACCCTCACCGGCACGGGCAAGCTCCTCGCGGGTAGCAGCGTCCAGGGCGCGACCACGAGTGCATCCTCGCTTCAGGTGTTTGCCTTTAATGGCGGCACGCTGGCGGTTGGCAGCTTTAACGCCACTTACCTGCGGCCCACGGCCTCTGACCCGGAAGGCACCCTCGTCAACAACGGCGGCACTTTGGCTCCCGGCGACCTTGGCACGGCGGGCCGGACGGTGATCACCGGCAACTATGTTGTGAGCAACAGCGCCGCCGTGCTGAGTATTGACCTCGGCGGTACCACCCAGGCCAACGCCTTCCAAGTGGCAAGCAATGCCTATGATTATGTGCAGGTGGGCAACACCAATGCCAATGTCGTGCTTAACGGCGGCCTGGACGTGCGCTTGATCAACGGGTTTGAACCGCTGGTTCATCAGAATAGCGCGTTTACCATCCTGGCCATCAACAACGGCACCAACGCCCTCGGCCTGCCCGGCATCTCCGGCACCTTCACCAACCTCAGCGGTGGCCGCGTCTATCTGGTTAATGATACCAACCGCAGTTTTGCCGTGAGCATCACGACGTCAAATGTGGTGCTGGGCAATTACCAAACGCCTTCGCCGCAGGCCTACTTCACCCAGAGCGCCGGTGCGGGCAGCACTCCGCTCGCGGTGACCTTCACGAATCTGTCCAACGGCGCTGGCCTGACGAACTGGTGGAGTTTTGGAGACGGCGGCACGTCCAGCTCGACGGCGGCCACGGTCACGCATACTTACACCGCTGTGGGCACCAACACGGTCAGTCTGACGGTGGGCAGCACGCTGGGTGTAAACACCTTCACGGTGTCCAACGCCGTGGTGGTCACGGTTCCGCCGGGACCGACGGGTCCGGCGCATTTGACGAATTCGGTTGCCGGGAATGTACTGAGTTTGAGTTGGCCCGGAGGCCTGAATTGGCGGTTGGTGGTCCAGACCAACAACCTTGCGTTGGGCCTCAGCTCCAACACCAATGACTGGATGACGGTTCCCGGCTCGACGGGCACCAATCAGGAAAGCATTCCGTTGAATCCGGCGTT
>Ga0316217_10004587_pt1 | contig 14798 bp, 11 predicted proteins | sample 1anoAmetaG_FD_203633 | JGI IMG/M metagenome (GOLD analysis project Ga0316217, IMG submission 203633) | Freshwater microbial communities from Trout Bog Lake, Wisconsin, USA - 1anoA | ecosystem: Environmental > Aquatic > Freshwater > Lake > Hypolimnion/Profundal zone | place: USA: Wisconsin... | reverse complement strand
CCCCCCGTCGCCCCTCGAGCACGGGCCCGTTCCGCGCGCTCCGGTCCCGCAATTTCACCATCCTCTGGTTCGGCAACCTCCTGGCCAACACCGGGACCTGGATGCAGCAGGTCGCCGAGCCGTGGCTTGTCCTGCGCCTCTCGGGCTCGCCGTTCCTGCTGGGGGTCGACTCCTTCATGATGGACGGGCCGATCTGGGCCCTCATCCTCGCCGGGGGGGTCATCGCGGACCGGTGGGACCGGCGCCGGACCGCGCTCTTCTTCCAGGGGATCCAGGTCATCTGCCCCATCCTGCTGGTGGTGCTGCTCCTGCTCGGGCGCGTGCAGGTCTGGATGGTCATCGCCCTGTCGCTCGTCGTCGGGGTGACAGACGCCCTCTCGGGCCCCGCCGTCAACGCGCTCGTACCGTCCTCGGTCCCCGAGGACGACGTCCCGAGCGCCGTCGCCCTCAACTCGGCGCAGTTCAACCTGTCGCGAATCCTGGGGCCGTTCTTCGCGGGGATCGCGATGGCCACGCTCGGCCCCATCGTCTGCTTCGCGCTGAACGCCTCGTCCTACGCCCCGTACCTGCTCGCCATCTACCTGATCCGCCTCCCGTCGCGCCCCCCCGCCCCCTCCACGACGGCGACGAAGCGGCCGACAGGCACGCGGTCGCTGCTCGAGGCGGTCCGCGCCGTGACGCGCAAGAACCGGCTCCGGCGCGCGCTGCTCACCGTGGTCGTGACGAGCCTCTTCTGCATGCCGCTCATCACGTTCATTCCGGTCCTGGTGCGCGACGCCTTCCACCTCGGCAGCACCGAGTTCGGCGGGGCGCTCTCGGTCTTCGGCTTCGGGGGGCTGGTCGGCGCGGGGGCGGTCCTGCCGCTGAAGACCAACCGCCAGCGCATCCGGCTCTCGACGCTGGCGGCCCTGGGCCTCGGCACGCTGGTCGCGTTGACGTCGGTCACGCACGTGTTCGGGCTGGAGCTCGCGCTCCTCTTCCTCATCGGCGGGTCGATGGTCGCCAGCAACACCGCCGCCAACGCTCTGCTCCAGAGCTCCATCGACGGGCGCATACGGGGACGCGTGTCGAGCCTCTACACGCTGGCCCTGCGCGGCGGCGCCCCCATCGGCAACCTCGTCACGGGCGCCGTGGCCACCCACTGGGGCGTCCGGACGGCCCTCTTCGCCAACGGCGCCCTCGCCATCGCCTGCCACGGCGCACTGTTCGCCTGGGAGCTCGTCCGGAGGCGCAGGGCGAGCCGGTTTCACGCCGCCGCGGCCCAACCCGCAAGCATTCGACATCCACGCAAGTAATCAGGACATCACGTCTTACCGTCCACCGATCACATGGACACGTGAGGCATTACGCCACACTGTTCCCGTATTTACGTTCACCGTTATGCGATCCGTCTTGTACGATCTCGGTTCATTCCGATCTTTTCACCTATCGTTGCCTGTGCACGCCAGGTGACGAGGGCTGAGCTCCCAGCCTCGGCAGCGCCACCGCGGTCGAGCGGACACGGCGGGTCGACGCAGCGCGCGGCAGGCGGGCTCGAAGGGGGCCCGCGAGGAGCGTCGGACGGTGGGGGGACGCTGAACTCTCCCGCGTGACTCTCAAGTCGGGCGCGAAACCGCCGTCCTGCAGGGCCATGAGCGCTCTCGCCCGCGAGTGGAGGGGTCACAGCGAGACCGAGGCCCACGCCGTGGAGCGGCGCCACGGCTCCGCGGAACTCGAGTCCGGCACCCACGAGGTCGCCGACGACCCTCGTTCGGGGCGGATCCTGGCGGCGATGGCGCCCGGCGTGATGAGCATCGTGTTCCAGCCCGTCGTCGACCTGAGGCGAGGGGTGGTCGCGGGGGCCGAGGCCCTGGCGCGCTTCGCGATGGAGCCGGTGCGGACGCCCGATCTCTGGTTTCAGGAGGCGTGGGACGTCGACCTCGGGATCGACCTCGAGGTCATCGCCATCGAGCGTGCCCTCGCGCTGCTCGACCGCCTGCCGAACGAGGCGCACCTGGCGATCAATGCCTCGCCTCAGACCCTGGTCTCGCCGCTGCTCGACAGCGTCCTCGCGCGGGCGCCCGGGCGGCGCCTCATCATCGAGCTCACCGAGCACGCGGAGGTCCACGACTACGAGCGGGTCAAGGCCGCCATCGACAGGATGCGGGCGCGCGGGATCCGGCTCGCGATCGACGACGCGGGGGCCGGCGTCTCGAGCCTGCAGCACATCCTTCAGCTGCGACCAGACCTCATCAAGCTCGACCGGAGCCTCACCCGGGACATCGACGCCGACCCGGTCCGCTACTCGCTTGCCGCGGCGCTGGTGACCTTCGCGGTGAGCCTCGACGCGCACATCTGCGCGGAGGGGATCGAGCGACCGGAGGAGCTGGCGGCGCTCCAGCACCTCGGCATCGCCTACGGGCAGGGCTACTTCCTCGGACGACCGCACCCGCTGCCGCTGGCGGCGCCGCCGAAGGGCGTCTGGCTCTCCGAGCAGCCCCCCGCCATCCTGCGCGAGCGTTCGGGCTTCCGGTCGCTGCGGGCGCCGGCAGCGCCCCCCGGCCTGGGAGAGTCCGTCCCCCCGCTGCCGACAGCGCTCTGTCCGTCCCCGATGGTCCGCGACGCCGATCGCCTCGCCGCCACCCGTGAGACGGAGCTGCTCGACACCCCCGCGGAGGAGGCCTTCGACCGCGTGACGCGCTGGGCGGGCACGCTGCTCCGCGCGCCGATCGCCCTCTTCACGCTCATCGACCAGGACCGGCTCTTCTTCAAGAGCGCCGTCGGCCTTCCGGAGGCCTTCGCGACGACGCGCCAGAGCCCGCTGTCTCACTCACTCTGCCAGCACGTCGTCACGACGGACGGACCGCTGGCGATCTCGAACCTGGTCGACCACCCCCTCTCGCGCGACAGCCGCGTAATGGCCTCGTTCGGCGCCGGCGCCTATGCTGCCGTTCCGGTGCGCACCGCGGGTTCTCAGCCAATCGGGACGCTGTGCGTCATGGATATGCACCCGCGCGCATGGAGCGACGACGACAAGCGGGTGCTGGGCGAGCTGGCGGCCTCGATCGTGACGGAGCTCGAGGTTCGCGCGATGCGGCGACACCTCCGGGACGGCCTCCGGCTCGCGCGGCCGGAGGCGGACCGGTGACCAGCGGAAAGCCCCCCCAGGGTGACCGGATGCACGTCGTGGACGTGAACGTCGCCTGGTCCATGATGCCGCCGAGCGGCAGCATCCCCCCCCCGGCGGAGCGGTCGTCGCGCATCCTCGTCATCGACGGCGCCTCGTCGATCTCCGCGAGGCTCAAGCTCGCCCTGCCGAGCACCACCTACGACGTCACGTGCCGGTCCGGCGCAGACCGCCTGACGCGCACGATCGAGGAGATCGACCCCGACCTCCTCATCGTGGATCTCAGCCTCGCCGACCCTTCGGCCTTCGAGGTCTGCAGCGAGCTCCGCGCGACCGACCTCGGCAGGGGCATCCCGATCCTCGTCGTGAGCACGGTCCCCGTCGCCGACGACCAGGTCGCCAGGGGGCTCCTGTGCGGCGCCGACGACTTCCTGACGATCGACGACCGCGTGGGTGAGTTCCAGGCGCGCGTGCGGGTACAGCTCCGGAACAAGCGCGAGCGGGACCGCCTCGCGCGCCTCCGCAGGGAGCGCGACGCCTACCGCCGAGAGGCCGTCGTCGACACGCTCACCGGCATTCCGAACCGCCGGTCCATCCGCACGACGCTCGAGCGGCTCCTCGCCGGGCAGTGGCAGTTCGCCGTGCTCTTCTTCGACGTCGACCACTTCAAGAGGGTCAACGACACCTTCGGCCACGAGGTGGGCGACCTTGTGCTGAAGGCGGTGGCCGGCGCTCTCGAGTCGAGCCTCGGGCCCGAGGACCACCTCGGTCGCTACGGGGGCGAGGAGTTCGTCGTCGTCCTCGCGGGGGCCGACCGTGAGCTCTCGCTGGCGGCAGGCGAACGCTACCGAGCCGCGATCGAGCGCACCCTGGTGCCCGAGATCGGGCGCGCGGTGACCGCGAGCGTCGGAGTCGCGCTGTTCGACCCCGAGGCCCCGGACGAGAACATCGACGTGATCGTCGCGCGGGCGGACGGCGCGCTCTACGAGGCGAAGCGGGCCGGGCGTAACCGGGTCGTGCTCGCCGCCCACGACAACGAGGCGACCTCGGCTCCGCCCCCCGAGGTCCGCATCTCGACCGTCCCGGAGAGCAAGGAGGCCTCCGTCGAGGCCGCGCTGCTTCGAGAGCTCGCGGCGGAGCGGGCTGGCCTGCCGCTCCTTCCGCAGGCGGCCGCCGAGGCGCTCCGCCTCGCGGAGGACCCGCGAACGAGCATGGCGCACATCGCCCGACTGGTGGAGCGCGACCCGCCCCTCGCTGCGCGCTTCATCGCCATCGCGAGCTCGGCGCTCTACTCACGCGGGCCCAAGGCCGCGACGATGCAGGTGGCGCTGGTCCGCATCGGCCTCGCGGCGGCTCGGGACCTGCTCCTCCAGGTTGTCTACGAACGCTCCAATCGCGAGCTCATTCGCTACCAGGAGGAGGTCGCCCAGTCGTTCGACCACAGCGTACGGACGGCGATCGCCTGCCGCGTGGTCGCGCGCGAGATGCAGATCGCCTACGACAACGCCTACCTCTGCGGCCTGCTCCACGACATCGGCGAGGCGCGGATCTACCGGATCCTGTGCAAGCTGCCCGACGCCCCCGCGCCCGGCCCGTTCCTCAAGGCGCTCGTCGACGCGCACCACGCGCGCGCCGGAGCCGACGTCGCCATCGCGTGGAAGCTCCCGCGCGACATCGCCGACGTCTGCCTCTTCCACCACACGACCGAGGACAGCACCATACCGGCCGTCGTCATCGTCCGCGCGGCAGAGGCGCTGATCCGCTCCCTCGAGATCGCTCCGTATGACCCGCTGGAGCCGATGGCCCACGTCGACGCTTCCCAGCTCGAACCGATCGGCAAGGCGGGGATCCGCGAGCTTCGTATTCCTGGGCTCCTGGCCGAGATCGATCGCCAGGTGACCGTCCACCGCGACTCGGTGGCGGGCGGTGGAGCGCCCGCGCACGGCTAGCGCGCACGGCTACCGACCGCCTCGGCTCCCGCCGTCACCGCGCGCGGACCGGGTCCGAGCGCAGGGCACCGCGCGACGGGGCGGTCAGAGGTTGCGACGCTTGATCATCTCCACCAGAGTCGTGCGGTTCAGACCAAGAAGCTGCGCCGCGCGGTTCTTGTTGCGCCCCGTCTTCGCGAGCGCGTCGCGGATGAGCCCGTTCTCGTACGTCTCGACCGCCGCCCGCAGATCGATCCCGTCGCTCGGCAGCTCGCGGGTCGGCATCGCGAGCCCGCTCGGGAGCTCGCGTCGGAGACGCGGGGGGAGATCCGACACCTCGATGTGCGGCCCCGGGGCCAGAAGGACCGCACGCTCGACCGCGTTCTCGAGCGCTCGCACGTTCCCTGGCCACTCGTAGACGTTCATCAGCTGCAGCGCCTCGGGGGAGAAGCCCTCCAGGTCGTCCCGCCCCGCGCGCGCCGTGCACTCACGGAAGAAATGCGCCGCGAGGCTCGGGATGTCGGTGGCCCTCTCGCGGAGGGCGGGGAGCTGGATCTGGATGACGTTCAGCCGGTAGTAGAGGTCCTCGCGGAAGCGCCCCGCGGTCACTTCTTGCTCCAGGTCGCGATTCGTCGCAGCGACGATGCGGATGTTGCACTTGAGCGTGCGTGAGTCGCCGACCGGCGAATACTCGCGCTGCTGCAGCAGGCGGAGGATCTTGACCTGCACAGCGAGCGGCAGCTCGCCGATCTCGTCGAGGAAGAGCGTCCCCCCCTCGGCGGCGGCTACCAGCCCCTGCTGGGCGGCGTGGGCGCCGGTGAAGGCTCCGCGGACGTGACCGAAGAGCGCGCTCTCGATGAGGTTCTCCGGGATCGCGCCGCAATTGACGGCGATCAGCTTGGCGTGGGCCCGCGGGCTCGCCTCGTGGATCGCGGCGACGACGAGCTCCTTGCCCGTGCCGCTCTCCCCGGTGACGAGCACAGTGCAGGCGCTCTGCGCGACGCGACCAACCGTCGCCATCACGGCGCGGATCGCGGGGTGCTGGCCGACAATCTTCCCGCGGCTGGTGGGCCTGAGCGTAGGGCAGGGCTCGAGCCTGATCACCTCGCTGGACCGCTCATCCGACCGGTAAGAAATTGCCTCTGCTGCGCTCATGAGACCTCCCGCCTTCAGTAGGCATGGGCTCTAGAGCAACGACCAGTCCATGCGCCTTTCCCCGGCGCACTCGAATATTTCGCGGTGGAGAAGCGACCCTCAGGGTCACATCCGACCCACCCCTCCCTCGCTGGAACCGGTCCCGCCCCCCTGCAACCCGCCGAAACTACGGACGGGTCGCAGGATACCCCCTGGGTATGCTGTTACCCGGTCTTCGCGAAGCGGGCTGCGGAGGCCTCCGCCTCCCGCGCAGCGGCCGCCTGCTGGACGGTCCGCTCGGCGGCCACGGCCCAGGCGCTTCGCAGCGGAAGGAGGACCCTGATGATCTCCTCCAGCATCGCCGGATCGCGCTTCAGGTTGGCCGCCGTGCTGTGGCGCAGGCCAAAGAGGTAGAGCGACGTGAGCCGCTCGTGAAGGAGCGGGTTGGCCTCGGGGACCATGCTCCCGAGCATGTGACGGAGGATCGCGTGAGCGCGCGAGATGCGCTCTCCGGTGCGCGGTCGGTCGCCCGCCTCCATGGCCACCATCGCTTCCCGAAGAAAGCGGAATAGGCCATCGTAGAGCATGACGGTGACCTGCGCGGGGGAGCTGGTCGCGATGCTTACGGTGCCATACTTCGCGAGTGCGTTCGTCGGGTAGCTCATCACATCCTCGTTCACATGAAGGTGCCGCTGCCGCCAACTGCAGAGAAGAGAGTCCGCTCGGTGTTCACCGTCTCATCGGCAGTGGTGAACTCGGTCTGAAGCAATGACTGGTACGCCTGGATCTGAATCGTCAACGCAGACTCTTGCTTCGTGATCTGCGATGTCTGCTTTGTGAAGTACTGACTCTCGCTCGTGAGAACGGAGTTCCCGTTGGTCGCCAGGGAGTCAATGGTGCTCGAGATCGTCCCCATGACCCCGGTCATCCCCTGGCTCGTGGAGGTCACGAGGAGCTTCTCGACCCCCGTCGGATCAGACTGGATCGCCGCCGCGAGCTTGGTCGAGTCGAGCGTGAGCGTGCCGTCGGAGTTCAGGTTGACGCCGACGGAGCCGAGCGTGTTGACGCTCGAGTCCGTGCCGCCGACCGTCCCCGCGACGATCTGTGCCAGCTGGTCGAGGCACGTGCGGATGGCCGGGTCGCTCTGCAGGACCGAGTTCGCAGCCGGCGTCGTGGCGTATCCGGTGTCGGTGTGGCCCGCCGTGACGACGGTGTTGTAGGCCGTGATGAAGCTGGTGATGTTGGTCGCCAGGGCGGAGCTGCTCGCCAGCACGTTCACCGTGGCAGCGCCGGTCGTGGGGCCGGTGACCGCCAGGGTGACGCCAGGGATCGCGCCGGTGATCTGGCTCGTCGAGCTCGTCACCGGGATCCCGTCGACCGTCGCCTGCGTGTCCTGCGCCGCTTGGTACGTGTTCTTCGCCGTCGAGAGGCCGAGCGAGAAGCCCGACTCGTTGAACGTGATGGCGTTGGCGGCGCCGGTCTGCGTCCCCTGGACGTCGAGGCGATACTGGCTCCCGTCGTAGACGACCGACGCGGTGACGGGCCCCCCGCTGGCGGTGATGTTCGCCGCGATGTCCGCGAGTGAGTCGGTGGATGAGACGGACACGTTGTACGTCGAGCCGCCGACGGTGAGGCCGAGGGTCCCGCTGAGCCCCAGGGCAGTGGTGTTGGTGTCCTGCGGGTCCGAGTAGGTGGTCTGGGCCTGCGCCACGGTCGTGACGGTGACGGAGTGCGTCCCTGCCGTGGCCCCCGCCGCGGTCGTCGCCACGACCGAGGACTGGCTCGAGGAGGCCGAGAACACGTTGTACTGTGTCGGGTCCGAGAGCGAGTTCGCGGCCGTCTGAAGAGACTTCATGTCCGACGTGAAGGTCGCGAGCGTGCTCGAGGCGCTGGTGATGGAGGCCGCCTTTGTCTGCAGCGTGGTCAGCGGCACGGAGTCGATCGCCACGAGCTGGCTGATGATCGACGAGTCGTTCATCCCGGTGCCAAGACCGAGAGACGACAGGTTGATCGATGACGCGACGCTCGTGCTCATGCTTCCTCCACCTACCTCCCACCACGATACAAAAAGCGCGCCGAGGGCTCTCCCTTCGACGCGGATTCCGTGAACCCCCCGGCTGCTGGGGGGGGCTCACGCTTCACATACCCGATAGATCTCGTTCGCTTCCTGACGTATCGGCGCCTCCACCGCGTTCACCCTTTGCCTGCGGCGACGGACCTGCTCGCTCGGCTGTCGCCGGGCGCGCCGCCCTTCACATTCTGGGGAACGGTCGCGCCGTCCATGCCTTGAGCACAAATGGGTGCGTCACTCCCGGCGCGACGGCTCGGCGATCTTGAGCGCGGATTGCGACAGGGCATCGAACAGCCTGGCGACGTCTACCGAGCTGGCAAAGGATGAGGAAGAAGGCACCGGAAGAACGGGCGAATCGGTCACCGCCGAGCCCCCCCCGCTCGCGGACTTGAGCGCGGCCGCGTAGTCCGCCTCGCTCGCCGTGTAATACCCCGCCTGCTTCAGCGCGTGCGCGAACCCGTCGAGGCTTCCGCTCGCCGCGTAGGGGAGGGCGCCTCCGAACTTCTGCACCATCAGGCGGACGTAGTCCTCTGCCCCCTCGTCCAGCGACGCGTAGGCGCGGAAGTCCTGGTGGACGGTCACGTCCTTGCCGCCGATCACCTCGTGCGTCAGGCAGTTGGCGGTCTGCCCCCCCGGACCGGCGCCTTTGACGCCGCCAAAGTTGAAGTTGTACATCGAGCGCCCGCCGGCGGTCTCGAGCGAAGCCTGCGCCGTCAGGCTGTTGACGAGGCTCGCCGACGGCGCCTTCCCCGTCACGCGCGTATACGCGCGACCGATCGCGGCGCGAAGATCGCCTACCCCTACGGGCGTTCGCTCGGGGTCGACGTGGCGTACTGCCCCGAGCCCCACCGCGGAGATGCCCGGCGTGCTCACTTTGCCTCCTGTTCTGCTTCGCCGTCGACCAGGTCCGAGTGCAGGGCGACGACATCCTCGAGAAACGCGAAGAGGATGGCCTCGAGCTCGCGGTTCCCGATGACGGCGATCTGCTCCGACAGGCCAGGCGGGCGGGCCCCCCGGCGCAGCTGCACGAACCGCTCCTCGATGCGCGCGGCGAGCGCGTCGAGCTGCCGGACGTGACGGGCGACGCTGCCGGCGCCCGCGCGCGGGTCGTTCAGGGTGCTGAGTAGCTCGCCCAGAACATCGAGCCGCTCGAGGTCGCGCCGGCTCACCTCCCTCCTGCCGGGAGCCTGGCTGAACGCCGGCCTCGACAGGAAGGCCGGCAGCGGCGCGTCCCCCGCCTCGGTCGGCGACGAGGGCCCGGGTCCGGCGCGCCGATCGGTCGGGTGCGCTCGCTTCATTGGTCAGCGTTGGGGACGGTCGTGGTCACCTTCTGGTCCGCCTGCTTGAACGCATCGATGGCCCGCTGGAAGGCATCGAAGGCTCGACTCGCCGACACGAGCTCCGTCATCGACCCGACGACCGACGTGTTGGACTCCTCGAGGGACCCGATGTCGAGCTTCCCGGTCGAGGGTACGGCCGCGCCGGACGCGCTGGTGGCCGCGAGCACCGCCGCCCCCTCGGCGGCGAGCTGGGTCGGCGATGGGAAGGTGACGACCTTCAAACGGGCCAGCAACTGCCCTCCTTGGGACACCTCTCCGGTGGGGGCGATGGTGACTTCACCAGCGTCCGGGGTGGCCCTGATGGCGCGCCCCGCCTCTGACATCGCCGGATCCCCGCCGCGCGTCTGGAGCGTACCGTCGGCAGCAATCGAGAGCGCGCCAGCCCGCGTGTAGCGCTCGCCGCGGGTCGTACCCAGCGCGAGGTAGCTGCCCGTCGGCAGGGTGACGTCGAGGGGCTTTCCGGTCACGCGCTGGGCGCCGCGTGTCGGATCGAGCTGAGTGCTGTCCGTCGTCACGTGCTGAAACGCGGGGGAGTCCGGCTGCGAGCTCGCCTGCGCGGTCGCCAGGGCCTGATGGAACACGGGCCTCAGCCGCTGGTATCCTACCGTCGCGGCATTGGCGAGGTTGGTGGCGACGATATCGAGCTTGTCGCCCTCGGCGATGGCGCCGTTCAGTGCGATGTAGATCCCGTCACTCATCGCTAACGCGAACCGATGCACGCCCTGAGGCGATGCATGGCCTCCGAATGAAGCTGGCATACTCGCGACTCGGTCACCCCGAGAATCAGGCCGATTTCGCGCAACGTACAGTCTTCCTGATAGTACAGCGCGAGTACCTGCTGGAGCTTCGGGGGGAGGGTCTCGATCGCATCCGCCACCACGGCGCCGAGCTCCCGACGACTCACGTCTTCGTCGACAGGGAGCGTCTCGCTGCCGATGTCTACACGGTCGAGATCGAGCACCTCGAGGCGTGCGAGCCCACCCTGAGAAATGCGCTGCAGGAGAGCGTGGTACTCGTCGATGGTGAACTCGAGCTCGGACGCGATCTCCTCTTCCTGTGGCGGCCGGTTGAACTTCGCCGTCAAGGCGCGAATGGCCTCCGTCAACCTCCGTGACGCGCGCCGAAGATCGCGAGTCGCCGGGTCGAGCGTCCGGAGGTAGTCGAGCATCGCCCCCCGGATGCGATAGGATGCGTACGCCTCGAACTCCTGTTCGGGCATGTCGGGCTGCGCGCGCTGATAGGCCTCCATCAGACCGACCCAACCGTACCCGATGAGGTCGCCGACGGTGATGTGCTCGGGGACCTTGCGCACAAGCCTCATGGCGGCGCGCCGGATGAGCGGGAGGAAGCGCTCGTACGCCCAGCGGTCGAGCGCGGGCCTCGCCGCGGTTTCCACGGAGGGCGTCGTTGCTGAAGCGGTCATGCAGCCCTAGCCTTCCTGGATTCCGTACGGGGGACGAGTAGGTCGACGAGGTGCTGCACGTCTGCCGGCTCGATGTCCTCCGGGACGCGAGGCCCTGCGCACGTTGCGACCACGGGGAGTCGCGTCGTCCACGTGGCGTGGATGATACCTGACGGTACGCTCGTCTCGTCGAGCTTCGTGAGCGCAAGCGCGTTTGGTGTCATCGCCCCGAAGGACTTCACGGAGCGCAACACGTCGACCTCTCGAAAGGTACCTGGTGTACATAGGAGCACATGTCGGCGAAACGGACTGCACGCGTCGCTCTCCGCGAAGCGTTCTTCGTTCAGCAAAAGCTCTGCACCATTCGTACCAGGCTCGCGACCGGACGTGTCGACGATGACGAGGTCCGCCTTTGACCGACCGATGATCGCTTCGAGCTCGTCGGCGCTTCGGGCCGTGTCGAACGGGATATCGAGGAGCGTCGCGTAGCGGCGCGCCTGTTCGACGCCCCCGACGCGGAACGTGTCACAGGTCACGAAGTTCACCGTGCGGCCCCCGGCCCGCGCCAGCGTAGCAAGCTTGGCGAGCGTGGTCGTCTTGCCGACCCCGCTCAGGCCAACGGCCGCCAGGACGACTCGCTCCGACCGAGTCGGTACGGGCCAGGCTCCGACGGTGATCATCTTGCTCAGCTCGACTCTCAATCGATCGGTGATCGACTCACCCGAGTCGCTCTTGAGAGCACGCCCGATGACGGCGCCTGCCCGACCGTCGACGCCGCGGGCGCGCAGCAGCGACGCGACCTTGTTGCCACGCGGCGCGGGCGGCGCAAGTTGCTCCAGGGCCTCGCGCATCGCCGACATCTCGGCGATCAGGTCCGCGGCCTCCGGGCTCGAGTGCGTGGCCGTGCGGCCGAGGGCCAGCTTGACGGCCCGGATCTCGCTGCGAAGGTCGGCGCGGAGCGCGTTCACGACCGCGGCGCGCGAAGCCTGGTCCTTCGGGCCAGTCACGGAAGGCTCGGTCCCGTAGGCGCCCAGAGAGAATGGCCCCTTGGGCGCAGCAGCGACAGGGGCCGAGGGGGGCAGGCTCGCCGCTGCGATCTCGACATCGGTCGCGCCGAGCAACCCCAGGAGACCTGCGCGCTTGACCTGACGCGTCGTGAGCACGACCGCATCTCGTCCAAGCGCCGCCATGGCAGCGTCGCGAGCGTCGGTCAGGGAACGGGCACGGAATACACGGGTAGTCATCGGGATCCTCACTGAGGAAGCGGTCCGGCGCTCGGGGCGAGACGGTCGAGTACCTGGATTGACGCCGAAGGGTCGATCTCTCGGAAGGAGAGGACGCCGATCTGCGGGAGCCGTCGCTCGAAGACTGCCCGGACGTAGCGTCGGATATCGGGCGATGTGGCGATCAGCGGGGTCGCGGACAGTACCGAGAACTTCTTGAGGGCCTTCTCGGCGGCGGCAGTGACGGACCGCAGCGTCTCCGGGTCCACTGCGCCTCCCGTGCCCGAAGCGATCTCACGGAGCGACCGCCGGAAGGCGTCCTCGAGCCTGGGGTCGAGCGTCAACACGGCGACCTTCCCGTCGGCGCCTTTGACACGTGAGGTGATGTGCGCAGCGAGCCGCTCGCGGACGAGCTCGGTGAGCTGCTCGACGTCCTTGGTCTGCGTGGACAGCTCCCCCAGCGACTCGAGAATGGTCCGAAGGTCGCGGATCGAGATCCCTTCGCGAACGAGGTTTCGGAGAACTCGAAGCACGTCGCCCAACGGGAGCAAGTTTGGAACCACATCATCAACGACCTTGGGAGCGGACCGCGACAGGACCTCGAGCAGGTGCTGAACCTCCTGCCGACCTAGCAGCTTGTGTGCGTTCGTCCGGAGCAGCTCGCCTAGGTGCGTGGCGACGACCGTGGCGTGATCCACGACCGTGTAGCCAAGCGCCTCGGCCATCTCCTTGTCGCGGATGGCGACCCATCGCGCAGGCATTCCAAACGTGGGGTCCAGCGTCTTCTCCCCCTCGATCGGCGGAGCCGTACCGCGCGGGTCAACCGCGAGGAGGCGCCCGGCCATGCAGGTGCCTCGGCCAACCTCGTTGCCCGACACGAGCAATCGATACGTGCCCGGCGACAGCTCCAGGTTGTCGCACACGTGAATCGGCGGCATGATGACGCCGAGGTCGCGTGCGAGCTGCTGGCGGAGGGCGGCGACGCGGTCGAGCAGGGTCCCGCCCCGCGAAGCGTCCACCAGCGCGACGAGCTCGTACCCGACCTCCAGGCACAGGAGATCGAGCGCGAGAGCAGCATCCACCTCCGCGGCGCTCTTCTTCGGGTCAGTCGTCGACTCCTTTGCCTTGGTAGGCGTCGCACCCACGTCGGCCACGGCGCCAATCCGACGCCCGAACGCCGCGAGCGTGACCGCGAGCGCGAGACACGGGAGCGTGGGCATCCCGGGCATGAGACCGAGGACCGTCAAAAGTCCGGCGGTCAGGAGGACCGGTTGACGCCTCCCGAACAGCTGCGCGCCGAACGCGCGCCCGAGCTGGTCGCCGGTCGCGCTCCGGGTGACCACGATGCCGGCAGCCGCCGAGATGAGGAGCGCAGGGATCTGCGACGCAAGCGCGTCGCCGACGCTCAGCACCGAGAAGGTCTCGGCCGCCTTCCCGACGTCCATGCCACGTGAAACACCGAGGATCAGGCCGCCGATCAGGTTGATTCCCGTGATGAGGAGCCCGGCGATAGCGTCGCCGTGGACGAACTTGCTCGCTCCGTCCATCGCGCCGTAAAAGTCAGCCTCCCTCTCGAGGCTCTTCCGTCGCGCGCGAGCCTGGTCCGACGTCAACGCCCCGGAGGAAACATCAGCGTCTACGGCCATTTGCTTGCCGGGCATCGCATCGAGGGTGAAGCGCGCGGCCACCTCGGCGACGCGACCCGCGCCCTTGGTGACCACGATGAAGTTGATGACAGCAAGGATGAGGAACACGACCAGGCCGACCAGGACGTTCCCTTCCACGACAAATCGGCCGAAGGCCTCGACGACAGAGCCGGCCGCCCCCTGCCCCTCCCCGCCGTGGAGCAGAATAAGCCGTGTTGTCGCGACGTTGAGGCTCAACCGCAGGAGAGTTGCGATGAGCACGACCGCCGGAAAAGCGCTGAACTCGAGCGCGGTCTCGATGAACAGCGCGGTCAGGAAGACCCCGATCGCCAGCGCCATCGAACACGACAGGAGCAGGTCGAGCAGCATCGCCGGCAGCGGCAACACCATCATGAGGACGATGCCGATGATCCCGAGCGGGACGATGAAGTCGCCGGCCCGGGTCGAGCGTGTGTCGGGCAGGGCTTCCGCGGTCACATGGCTCTACTACGCACGTCGCGTGCCGGGCACGCCGCGAAGGCGAAACACGAACGCGAGGACCCGGGCAACGGCCGCGAAATGCGCCGACGGGATGGGGTGACCTATTTGCACCTCGGCGTCCAGAGCGCGAGCAAGCGGGCGATTCTCGAGGATGGGGATACCGTGCTTCCTTGCCTCGGCGCGAATCTGGAGGGCCATCTCGTCGTGCCCCTTCGACACGACGATCGGCGCAGGATCGGACGGCGTGTAGCGCAGCGCGACGGAGATGTGCGTCGGGTTCGCGACGATCACCGTGGCCTTCTTGACGTTCGCGAGCGATCGCTTCCTCGCGAGCGCCCTGGCGCGCGCCCGCATGCGCCCCTTCAGCTTCGGGTCTCCCTCCTGATTCCGGGTCTCATCCACGATCTCTTGCCGGGACATCCGCATGTCCCTCGCGAGCGTGAAGTAGTTCTTGGCGAAGTCGATCGC
>Ga0316217_10004586_pt1 | contig 14799 bp, 11 predicted proteins | sample 1anoAmetaG_FD_203633 | JGI IMG/M metagenome (GOLD analysis project Ga0316217, IMG submission 203633) | Freshwater microbial communities from Trout Bog Lake, Wisconsin, USA - 1anoA | ecosystem: Environmental > Aquatic > Freshwater > Lake > Hypolimnion/Profundal zone | place: USA: Wisconsin... | reverse complement strand
TATTTTGGTTGTGGCCCGAACGGCCCGCAACCGTGCCAAGCACGCCAACCGAAATGGGATCAATCGCCAAAACGATGCCGACCCAGCCCAGCACGGCCAAGCAACGTGGCTCTGGCACTGAAAGCGCGGCACCTTCTTTCGCAACAAACATAACAGACATTGAAAGTCCCATCCATCAACAATTGAAAACGCCAGAGGGATTTCAACGCTCGCTTGAAGCCAAGAATGCACCGATTGAATTTTATGGAAAAGTCATTGACCAAGATAGCAATGCACTGGCTGGTGCAAAGATTAAAATCGGAATCAGGCACAGGACGGTGCCTTTGCCGTTCGAGGTTGGATCAAAGGAGATTAGTCTCGAACAGACTTCGGACGCGGCTGGTCGTTTTGAGTTTCATGGCGCAACCGGAGATGGCTTTGGTATCGGAATTATAAAAGACGGTTATGAATTAGAACCCAACCGCTATGGTTTTGGCCCAATCGCAGGCAGTTTTGAAAATCCAGAACTTTTCAAAATGTGGAGCACGAACGTCCATGAACAGCTAATAACCGGGGACAAAAGCTTTGAGGTGGTGCCCGATGGCAGGTCTTATTTCATCAATTTGACGGACGGCACGATATCAGAGCATGGAGGCGGTGACTTGAAAGTTTGGATTCAATACACAAATCAAGTCGCGCAAGGGCAGTTATATGATTGGTCGGCTGGCATCGGCGTCGTTAACGGCGGGCTTTCGGAAGTGCCACAGGCGGTAATGAATAGCGGTTTCTTGCCAGATCCACCATTTGCAATGTATTCTGCTCCAACAGACAGCTACATTCCCTCATTTACGCTGAAAAGCCAAGTCCAGGGCGGACAAAGTGGAGAGATAGGAAACCGTTATTTTTATCTACTTTTAAAAAATGGGACAGAATATGGCAGAATGAGCATTAATTTGTTTGCACCTTATGGGCGCTTGCATCCCGGTTTGGTTCGGCTTTCCTACGCCATCAATCCTTCCGGCTCGCGCATTTTGCGATAAGCCGGAGTTGTCACGGCTTGGCAGCGGCCATTTCCATTTTGATTTGTTCGGCGATGGCGGTGGCTTGCGCCGCGGCTTGGGCGGGCGGCAGGCCCGGTTTGGCCCTGGGACCACCCGCCACACCGGGACGCTGGTGGCCAATTTGCGTCATCCAGGAATTGAACCGCAGGACCATCCGTTCATGCACCAGCTTGCGGATTTGCTCTCCGTGAGCGGGGAACAAAGCCTCGGCGGCCGGCACCCCCTCCAATTTGGCGCCCAGAAATTGCGTGAGGATTTCCCGCGCCATCAGCCAGTGGCCTTCGCGCCCCGGATGCACCCCGTCCTTGGCAAATTGGAAGGCCGGGTCTTGGGCCCGGCCGGCGTCCAGCGCCCGGCGCATGGGGGTGTGAATGTCCACCACGTCCCAGCCATCGGCGCGTTTCGCGAGCAGCCAGGCCGTGTAGCGCGTCAGATTTTCATCGTGCGATTTCTGCCGCGCATCGCCCTTGGCATCATGCACCGGCGGCGTACACAGCACGACCCGCTGCACGCCGGCTTTCAGGGCGGCGGCGCGCAGATGGGTGATGGCGTCGGCAAAGCGTTTGGTCCCCGATTCATCCGGCGGGAGGCTGCTGCCGTCATTCATGCCGTAGCAGGCAAAGAGCAAATCCGGTTTCGTCGCGGCCAGGGTGCGTTCCAGGCGCTCGCTCACGAAGGGCCGGCCAAAACCATATTGCTTCAAATGGCCCGCGTTCTCCGCCGGGGTCAGGTCGCTCGCGGTTTCACTAGCCAACCCGAGATTCAGGACCTCGATTTGGAAGCCATGCGCGAGCAGCCAGCACTCGAAATCCGTCACATAATCGCCGCCCTGGGTGATGCTGTCGCCAAGAAAAGCAATCCGGTGGACGCCCTGCAGCCGGGCGGCGGCATTGGTGTCCGCATTCGCGGACTGCGCCAGCGCCGGCGATGAATTTGCCAGCAAGGCGGCCAGGGTGACGACCGTCGCCGATACAAAGATGCGCGGTAGGTTCATATTTTGATCAGGAATGTTGGTGTAATTGATGGAAATTCCGCCCGTGAAGGTACCGGTCTTGGACTCAAGAATCCATCCAAAATGATCGGCAGGCGTAAGCCGAATTTCTTCCGAGTGTGGTGGCTTCAGCACCGCTTTCGCGAGCTGATCGCTGACTCGACGGCGTCCAGCCAAACGCAAAAAGAGCCGGAACATCGGTTCCGGCTCTTTGATTGGAGCAATAATCTTCAGGTACGGGCGGCGGGCTTCTTGGCGGCCTGGTCCAGAATCGTCGTGAGGACGCTGTTGGGCACCTGCGAAAAGGTCAACGGCTCCATGGAATACGAGGCGCGGCCTTTCGAGAGGGAACGGATGGCGGTCGCGTAACCGAACATTTCGGCCAGCGGCACCTGCGCATTGAGAATGGTCTGGCCATTCTTCGCCTCAATGCTGACAATCGTGCCGCGACGACGGTTGATGTCGCCCAGCAAATCACCCTGATATTCGTCCGGCGTCGTGCATTCGACTTTCATCAACGGTTCGAGCAAGATCGGACCGGCTTTCTTGAAGGCATCTTTCAGGGCGAAAATGCCGGCCATGCGGAAGGCGAGTTCGTTCGAATCCACTTCATGGAACGAACCGTCCACCACTTCCACCTTGATGTCAATGACCTGATAGCCCGCATAGACGCCGCCTTTGATGGCTTCTTCGATGCCGTCAATGACCGCCGGAATGTATTCTTTCGGAATGGTGCCGCCGACGATTTCATCCACGATTTCCACGCCCTTGCCCTTTTCGTTGGGCGCGACCGTGATGCAGGCATGGCCGTACTGGCCTTTGCCGCCGGATTGGCGGATGAACTTGCCTTCGCCCTCGGCCTTCTTGGTGATGGTCTCGCGATACGCGATCTGCGGCGCGCCGGTGTTGGCCTCCACTTTGAATTCGCGCTTGAGCCGGTCAATGATGATCTCCAGATGCAACTCACCCATGCCCGCGATGATGAGCTGGCTGGTTTCCTCATTGGTGAAACAGCGGAAAGTGGGGTCTTCTTCCGCCAGCCGTTGCAAGCCCTCGGACAATTTGTCGCGATCCTGCTTGGTCTTGGGTTCGACGGCCATGCTGATGACCGGTTCGGGAAACGTCGGCGGTTCGAGCGTCACGTCAAAGTCCTCATCGCACAGCGTGTCACCGGTGGTGATGTTGCGCAGGCCCACCAGCGCGGCAATGTCGCCGGCAAAAACTTCGTTGATGTCCTTGCGCTCGCTGCCCTGAATGATCATCAGGCGGCTTACCCGCTCGCGTTTGCGCGTGCGCGGATTGTAAATGGTGTCGCCCTTTTTCAAGTGGCCGGAATAAACGCGGAAGAACACCAGCTTGCCCGCGTAAGTATCGGTCCAGAGCTTGAACGCCAGCGAGCAGAACTTGGCGTGGTCGTTGGTTTCGACGGCAACCTTGTTTTCCGTGCCGGGTTCGAGGCCTTCGGCGCCGGGAACGTCCAGCGGACTGGGCAGGTAATCCACCACGGCGTCCACGAGCACCTGCACGCCCTTTTTCTTGAAGGCGGAACCGCACAGCACCGGCACCAGCTCAATCTTGCACGTGAGCCGGCGGATGGCGGCCTTGAGGGTTGGGGCGTCAATGGGCTTCTCTTCCAACACGAATTCGGCCAGGATGTCGTCCTTGTTGGAAACCGCCTCGATCAATTCGGTGAGCGCGGTCTGGGCGCGTTCCTTGTGCTCGGCGGGAATCTCGCGGACTTCGTAGTTCAAGCCTTCGTTGATCACGTCGCCTTCGCCAAACCAGAAGCATTTCTGGTTCACCACGTCAATCAGCCCGGCAAATTTGTCTTCCGCGCCGATGGGCAGGAAAATCGGGAACGCATACGCCTTGAGCTTGTTGCGCATGTCGGCCAGCGCATTTTCAAAATTCGCACCGGTGCGGTCCATCTTATTGACGAACGCGATGCGCGGCACATGATACTTGGTGGCCTGGCGCCAGACGGTTTCGGATTGCGGCTGCACGCCGGCCACGCCGCAAAATACGGCGACCGCGCCGTCCAGCACGCGCATGGAACGCTCCACTTCAGCGGTGAAATCCACGTGGCCGGGAGTGTCAATGATGTTGATGCGGTGGGGCACGTCCCGGAACGCCTTGTAGATCTCGCTTTCGCCCGGCTTGACCGCCTTTTGGGTCCAGAAACAGGTGACCGCCGCCGAGGTGATCGTGATGCCGCGCTCCCGTTCCTGCTCCATCCAGTCGGTCACGGTGTTGCCGTCGTCCACGTCGCCGATCTTGTGGATCAGGCCGGTGTAAAAGAGGATACGTTCCGTGGTGGTCGTCTTGCCGGCGTCAATGTGCGCGGCGATGCCGATGTTACGGGTGCGTTCAAGGGAGTATTCGCGGTGGGGCGAATTGACTGGTTTGGCTTCAGCGCTCATAAATTCAAAGTTTTTAACTTAAAAATGGCGGGGAAGCCGAAAGACTTCGCCGCCATTGGACAAATCGGAACCCTCATAATACGCGGGAAACGCCTTGAAGCAATAAATTTTTGAAGAAAATTGGGCCGCAGGGCGGATCCAAGCAAGCGCGGATAGCGGGGTGGGGACGGCTCGTCCCCACGTTTTCAGTTTCGGGCGCCGGAGCCTGGGGACAAGCTGTCCCCACCCCTGTGCTTGCATCCGCCCCAGGGCCGCCAGCGCAATTCCGGCGGCTGGACGCAGGCTGAATTTCCCTTGCGCCTTGGCTCAGTTTGCCAGGATTTCCTTCAACTTGGGCTCCATGGCATTGGCCCAGATTTTGTAGCCGGCCTCGACCGGATGGAGATAGTCGCGCATCATCGCCTTGGAAATCGAGCCGTCGTTTTCAATCATCTGGGCGCCAATATCCAGGTAGAAAATGTTCTTGCCGTCATCCAGCCGGGCCAGCGCCTGGTTGACCTGCAGGATTTTTCCGCGTTGCGGGCTGAAGGTCTTTCCGCGGGGGAAAATGCCCAGCAAAATCACCTTCGTGTCTGGCTGCCGCTGGCGGATTTGATTCACGATGGCGGTCACCCCGGCGAGGATGTCCGCTTCGCTATTATCCTCTTTGTTGGAATTGTTGGTGCCAATCATGACCACGGCGGCCTTGGCCTTGACGCCGTCAAGCTGGCCCTGTTCAAAACGCCAGAGGACATGCTGCGTGCGGTCGCCGCCGACGCCCAGGTTGATCACCTTGCGCTGGCCGTAAAATTCCTGCCACACATCCTTGCCCGCACCTTCCCAGCCTTGGGTGATGGAATCGCCAATGAACTCAATGTCGTAAGCGCCGGGATTGTCCTTTGCCCGCTGGAGGACCAGCGCCTGCCGGTTGGTGGAGCTGCCCGTCCGCGGGACGGGAATGATGGCCGTATTGGTATGCACTTCCTCCGCAACCACGGCCGGTGCGTTGGTCTGGGCGGCGGCGGAAAATTGCAGGCACAATGCAGCCGCGAGCGTGAGAATGGCAAGGAATCGTTTCATCCGCCCAGCATGGCGATTCTCTGGGACGGCGTCAATTTCTTGCTGGTGCTACTTTTTCACAGCCCCGAGCGGCAGCACGATCTTTCCGTACAATTCGTTCAACACCTGTGCCAATCCGGTGTAAATCGCCGCCAGGCCGCAGACAATGCCTTCCCAGCCCGTGGCGTGTTTGAACCCGGCACTCGCGGCAGTGTAATCGCCGATGGCGAGCAGAAAAAACAAGACGGTCAGTGTGCCAAACACCACCTGGAGCGCCCGGCTGAGCCGGAAGGTGCCGAGAAACATCACGGCGGTGAACACTCCCCAAAGGGCGAGATATGCCGCCATCGCCGTTTCGTTGGCCGCCGTGACGGTGGGAATGATTTTGGGCAGCACCAGGAGGGCCACCAGCGAAAGCCAGAAAAAGCCGTACGAAATAAACGCCGTGGTGGCAAAGGTGTTCCCCTTTTTCCACTCCATGATCCCGGCGATGACTTGCGCGGTTCCGCCGTAACAGAGGCCCATGGCCAGGATCATGCTGTTCAGTTCAAAACAACCGGCGTTGTGCAGATTCAGCAAAACGGTCGTCATGCCAAATCCCAGCAGGCCGAGAGGGGCGGGATTGGCGGTGGTGTCTTTGAGTTGCATCGTTGTGGAGTCGTTCATGCGAGTATTTAGTTTGATTTATTTATGCATTGGATACGCCGCCATAATGGCAGTTTTCCAACGCCGGTCAAGAACGGCGAGAAGGGAGGGCGAGAGGGGGGGCAGAGAAACATTCAACATCCAACATTCAACATTCAACATCCAACATCCAGCATCCAGCAATCCAACATCCAGCAATCCACCAATCCACCAATCCAGCAATCCACCAATCCACCAATCCACCAATCCACCAATCCACCAATCCACCAATCCACCAATCCACCAATCCACCAATCCACCAATCCAGCAATCCACCAATCCAGCAATCCACCAATCCAGCAATCCACCAATCCACCAATCCTGAAACCCAGGGCGGCTGGCGATTTCCCTTGTAACTACGCGCCTTTCGCCAGCGTCCAACTCCGCAACCATTGTCCTGAGTCCATCATGAAATTCAAGAAACTGGCCGTGCTTGCCGCCATGTTGCTGCTGCCGGCGGTCGTGCACGCCGAAAGTCTGGCCCCCGTCAGGATTTCGACGGACGAGACCTCGTTCACGCTCGCCAATGGCATCGTCACGGCGCGGGTTGCCAAGCGATCCGGCGATTTGCTTTCGCTGAAATACAAAAATCTGGAAATGCTCGATGCCGCCGGGCGTCAGGGCGCCTATTGGTCGCACAATGCCGCGCGCGGCCAGCAGACGGCGCGGATCACGATTGATCCCCAAACGAACGGCGGGGAACGCGGCGAGGTTTCCGTGAAAGGCATTGCCAACGGCAATGCCATGGGCAGCGGGCCCGGCGGCAGCGTGATTGCCGACATCGAAATTCGCTACACGCTGGGGCGCGGCGATGCGGGCGTTTATACCTATTCCATCTTCAGCCACCCGACGAATTATCCGGCCACGTCCGTTGGCGAGGCGCGTTTCTGCATGAAGTTGAATGATGACCTGTTCGACTGGATGACCGTGGATGCCAATCGCAACTTGAAGATGATCACCACGTACGATTGGGATCACGGCACGCAAATGAATTTCAAGGAAGGCCGCCGGATGAACACGGGAATCTACCAGGGCATGGTCGAGCACAAATACGATTATTCGGCGAATCAGTTCGCGGTGCGCGCCTGGGGTTGGTCGAGCAGCGACCAGCACGTGGGCATCTGGCTGGTGAATCCCAGCGTCGAGTATTTGAGCGGCGGCCCCACCAAATTTGAACTCTCCTCGCATCGTGACGCGACCTTCAATGTCAACGCCCGCAACGCCCCGGCCCCGCCGACGCTGCTGAATTACTGGCGCGGCAGCCATTACGGCGGCAGCATCTGCAATATCGCCGCCACCGACGCCTGGACCAAGGTCATCGGGCCGTTTTTGATCTATTGCAATTCCGCCAACGGCCACGACGCAATGTGGCGGGACGCGCTGGCGAAAGCGGACACGGAGGCGAAGGCCTGGCCGTTTGACTGGGTCAACGGCGTGGATTACCCGCACAAAAGTGAACGCGCAACCGTCACCGGCAGGATTGTGCTCAATGATCCACCAATGCCGGGTTTGCAAATGAGCAATCTGCTCGTTGGACTGACCGCGCCGGATTACCCGCTGGCAACCATGTCGCGCAGCTCGCGCGGCGGCGGACGGGCCGGCAGCTTTGGCCTGGCGGGCGGCGGTGACGACGAAGCGGCCTTGACCAACCAGAATAATTTTTCCGCCGCCGGCAATTTCACCAATCGTTTCGCGCGCGTTGGCACCAATGGCAATCGCGGACGATTTGGCGGCGGCGGCTTTGGCCTGCCGCGCTCGGTGGACTGGCAGACCGATGCGAAACATTACGAATTTTGGGTGCCGGCCGACACCCGCGGCTATTTTGAAATTCCCAACGTGCGCGCCGGCACCTACTCGCTGCACGCCATCGCCGACGGGGTGCTCGGTGACTTGACCGTTTCCAACGTGGTGGTGGCGTCCGGCCAAAAGCTTGCCCTGGGCACGATTGACTGGCAGCCCGTGCGTTTCGGCAAACCGCTCTGGGACATCGGCATTCCCAACCGCACCGGTTCGGAATTTTTCAAGGGCGACGATTATTTTCATTGGGGCTGGTATCTGCAATATCCCAAACTGTTTCCCTATGACGTGAAATACGTTGTCGGCCAGAGTGATTTTCACAAGGACTGGTTCTTCGAGCAGGTGCCGTTCAATGAGGACACCAACAATACCACCGGCAGCGGCCGGGGCCGCGCGACGACTTGGACGGTGACGTTTGAACTGCCCGCCGCGCCCCATGGCAAGGCGATCCTGCGGCTGGCGATCTGCGGCGTGGGCACGCGCACCCTGCTGGCGGACATGAACGGCCAGTCCATTGGCGGTGTCAGCAATCTGGTCTATAACGGCACCATCAATCGCGATGGGATTGGCGGCTATTGGAGCGAACACGACCTTGTATTCAACGCCGCGCTCATGAAAGCGGGGAAAAATGTCTTGGGCCTCACCGTGCCGGCGGGCGGCCTGATGAACGGGATCATCTACGACTACCTCCGGCTGGAATTGGACGAAAACGCCGAACCGCCCAAGTAAGTGTTGGAGCGAATGACTGCGACCCGCGTATGCGCGAAGCGTTCTGGATCATGTTGGCGACGGCAGGCATCTTTTAGCGCCGTAGGCGCGGCATCTTTGTAGCCCCACAGCCCAAGAACATGAAAGCTCCGTAGGAGCGACATCGGCGGGAAATATGTCTGTGGTGCGATATTGTGCCTATTTGCCTCGGATTTATGGGGGCGGTGGCGTGGCTTATGCTGGTAATTTATGCCAAATTAATTTGGCATTGCTTTTGGAAAGAAAGTGCGCCAAAACAACCACGTCAATCACCAAACAAAATATGAAAAGACTATTTGTCCTGCTGGCCCTGGGCGCTTTGGCCGCGACTGGTTGCCAGAGCACGAGCGGCACTGGCACGAACGCAACCAGCCAAACGGTGACTCCGGTGCCGCATTGGCCCCCGCCTTCACCCAATACCATGAATAATCCGCCGCCATCCGTGGTGAATGGGACTTCTCATTAAGCATTCATGCTCAAATTCCAAGTGTGGCGCTGATGGGAGGAATGGGACTGAGGGGATGGACGGCTGGCGCCGCGCGGTTGGTCCGGAAGCCATTCCGCTGTGGCAGCCGACGTGAGGCTCCATTAAACAACCGCTTGAAAATGGATTTGAGCCTCCTCACGTCGGCGGCTACATCGGACTTGAGAACTATTCCGGCATGGCCTTCAACTGCTCGCTGTTCGCGGGCTGAGGATGACCGCCGAGGGCGTCGCGGATTTTCTTGACGTCGTCGGCCGTGACTTCGCCAGCCTTGTTGCCCCAGGAAACACGCATGTAGGTGAGGACCGCAGCCAGATCGGAATCCGAGAGCGCCACGCCCATGGCGGCCATGTTCAGATTCCATTCCTTGCCTTCCACCACGAGGGTGCCGCTCAATCCTTGCAAGGGAATATGCACCAGCCGGTTGATGCCTTTGGTCGTGACCCATTCGGAACCGGCCAGCGGCGGGGCCTGTCCCGGTTTGCCCAAGCCGTCCACGCCGTGGCAGATGCCGCACACCGCTTCATAAACCCGCTTGCCCTGCGCCGCCGCCATGGCCGCGCCCGACTTGGGCTGGAAGGATTCCAATTGTTCCCCGCTGTGGTAAGGCGCATAGACTTTGGCGTCGAACCAGCCGCCGTGGCTGTCCAGATACAGCCCGCCGAAAAACAACAGGCCCAGGGTCAGGACAATAATCCACATCGGCGCGGCTGAACGCGTGACGGTCGGCTCGGCGTTGGCGGCGTTGCCACAGGATTTGTTTTCGTCGCTCATTTATTTGGCAGCGGTGACAGGGGTGAACGGCGCTTCATACAGCGGCGCATTGGCTTTCAAGCTGGCCAGATAGGCCACAAGCTGGCGGGCTTCCAGCGTCGGCACCACTTCGAGGTCCGCCGCCGGCGCAAATTCCGGCTTCCATACCAGCGCGCCGGGCGCAGACTGGCCAGCAACTTTTTTGCGCACCTCGAACAAAAAGCGGAACGCCGGCATGGTGGAATCCGGCACCTGCGAACGCGGCGCGTACAGGTGCTGCAACTGCCAATCCGCATCCGGATGGCGGACGCCAATGAGCGTCAAGTCCGGGCCGGCGCGCAAGCTGCCGAGCTGCACCGGTTCGTCGTATAAATAATCCGCCGCGACACTTTGGCGCACCCCCCAGCCACGCGCGAGGTCCGCGCCCCTGGCCACGACCAGCGCCTCGGTCTTGACGCCCACCGGCTTGAGTTTGTCGGCCAGGGTGGAAACCACGGTGCTGTCATCGCCGGAATAAAGCGTCATGGGCACGCTGCCATTCCATCCCGCGAGTTTGCCCAGGATGGTGTTGGAATCATTCATGAGGGCCGGCACGACCATCAGCGACTTCAGGAAGTCCTTGAAGTCCGCCGCTTTTTGCGTGCCGAGACTGGTCAGGGCCAGCTCATTGGCCATGCCCGTCTGGCGGACTTGTTCCGTATGGCAGGCCGCGCAACCATACTTGCGATAAACTTGCAAACCGAGCGTGGCCTCGCCGGTGCGTTGGGGCGGCCAGTTGTCGGTGGATTGCAGGATCACGGTCTGCTGCGCGCCGCCCAGTTGATGGAGCGGCCCGCGCACCAAGCCAAACCAAGACGCGCCGAGCGCCACGAACGCGGCCAGAAAAACGGTGCCGCCGGTCTTCATGCTTTCACCTCCTTGTCGCGCCGTAGCGCAGCGGAGGCGGACTCAGCGCCCCCCAGCACAGCGGAGGCGGACTCCCGCTCCAGCGGCGCTTGGACGGCGGCAATGACAGTCTTGAGCAAACCGAGTTTCCATTGGACCGTCAGAGTCAGAATATTCAGCAACAGGCACAGCGAGCCGAGCAGGAGCAGGAGTTGGCCGGTGGTGCTGACGCGCAGAAATATCAGCGCCACGCCGCTCGCATTGGCAAAAGCCACATTCGGATCGCGCAGTTTCATCCCTTGTTCCACGCCGCCGATCAGTAGCGGAATCACGTAAAGCAGCACGCCCAGCGCACAGGCGTAGAAATTCACCCTGGCGAGTTTGGGATACGGCAACGCTTTTTCCATCACGCGCGGCAGGATTTCATAAATCGCGCCGCAGAGAATCATGCCGGCGAAGCCCAGCAATTGCCATTGCGTGACCCCGAAGCCAAACCAGGTGAAATCCAGCACGCGGCTGTAGCGCGGACAAAATTCGCTGAGATAGAGCAAGGCCGACAAAACGAAACTCAGCGTGCCGAAGCGGATGAAGCAAAACGGCCCGCCGAAGCAGGCGCAACCCGCGCCCCGGATGGTATTCCAAGCCACGAGAGCGAGGGCCAGGACGGGAATGAGCGAAAGCATCGCGGCGAACGCGCTGATGGCCGGCAGCCACGCCGGCACCGGCGCGCTTTGCGGAATGCCGCACCACGAACCGAAAAAGACCAACGTGAGGAACGCGAACAGTGTGAAGCCGGAACTGGCCAGCGGCTGGCCGGCCAATTTGGGCAGGAAATAAAATGCGCTGCCGATGCCCAAGAGCGCCAGCCCGACAAACAGGAGGTTGTTCGCGAACCACCACCCGATGATGGCCTGCACCACGCCCCGTGGCGGATGGCCGGAAAGGAGCAGTAAATTGGCCGTGGAATAAGTCCACGCAAACCACAACAAGGCGGCGAACAAAAACCAGTGCGACGGATACAATTCACGCTCCGCCCGGAAACCCAGCGTGGCCGCCGCGCTGACCGCCAGGAGCATGAACGCGGCAAAGATCAAAGCTGCCGCTGCCCGGGGATATTCGAGCCAGGCATGACCGCTGCTGTCGCCCAGCAGGATGGCGGCGGTGCCTAGCAATACGCCCAGATGCCATAGATTGGCCGCGACCACCGGGACGATGGGCAAGGCCAGCGGCGCCTGGCTCAAGCGCGCAAAAATCCAGAGCATCACGCCCAGCGCGGCCGGCAGGGCAAAGCCGTACAGCAGCAAATCGTTCGCGGCCGCTTGGGCGCGGCCATAGCCCAGCAACGGACAATCGGCGAACAGATCCGGTTTGTGAAACGACATGGCCGCCGCGAGGCCAAGCAGCAGGCCCAGCACCAGCCACAGCGCCGCGCCACCAAACAGCGCGAGCAAGGGCACGCGGCACGAGGCGTCAATCCCGGTCAGGGAGCAGCTATTTGTTTCGTCGGTCTTCATTCAAATGCGCTGGGTTTTTCCGGGACCTTCGGCAGCTCGGCGGCGGCTTTTTCCGCCCGCGCGGTCAAGTCGGCGCGGGCCGCGGCGGGGTTTTTCCACGCTTGCGCCGCCAGTCGCATGGCCGCATCCAGGGGCAGGCGGACAATGCCGCGCTGCGCGTCAAGCACGGCGGTGGTGGTCAGGGCCTTTTCCTCGGCCGCGCGGATTTCCGCCAGGGCCTGGCTGCGGGCGTCGCCCCGGGCGGCATCCACCTCCGGTATCGGCTGCAACTTCACACTCAAGGTCAGCGCCACAAAAATTCCGGCCACCAGGAGGAAACCGGCGGCGGCGGCGGAACCGCCATTGATGCGTTCGAGCTTCATTTTACGCCTCCGGCGTTGGCATCCACCAAGTCGCTGACCAGATGGGGATTGACGCCCATGGCTTCCAGCAAGCGCGGGTCGCGCTGGGGATACGGGGGATGGGCGTTGAACTTATTCATGAAAATCGTTCCGAGCAATCCGCCCATGAACAGCAGGGTGCCGGCGTGCAGGAAGAACCATTTGAGATGATGGCCGCGGGGATGCCACTCGGGCAGGATGTTGAAGGCCAGGTCCGCATAGTGCATTACGACGATGAGCAGACAGACGGGAACGAGCACCTTGAAATTGGTCTTGGTGTGAACCGGGAGCAGCGCGAAAAACGGCACGAAAAATTTGCCCAGAATCAAAAGCATGCTCAGGGTCCACCAATTGCCATTTTCACGCATCAGATACCAGAACGTTTCCCCGGGCATGTTGGCGTTCCAGACCACGAAGTACTGCGCAAACTCGGCATACGACGAGAGCAGCGTGAACGCGAGCAGCAGCAGGCCGAGGAAATAAAAATAATTGCGCTTCAACACCGGCGACAAAATGCCCTGCCGCAGCAGCATCGCGGCGATGACGTAGATGACCGCCAGCCCGGCCCACACGCTGCTGGCGAAGAAATAGACGCCGTACAGCGCGGAGAACCATTGATATTGCACGGCTTGCATCCACAAAACGCCGGAGAACGTGAGTGTTAGCGCGAACGCCACGATGCCCCAGCCGGCATGGAAACGCATTTTGCGGGTGCATTCCGCCGCGCCGGTTCGGTCCTGTTCCAGGGAAAGCGAACCCAAGCGCGAGGACAGCAGCCACCAGACGCCGAAGAAAATCGCCGAAGTGATCCAGAAGCCGGGAATCGTGAACACCGGCAGTTTGGCCGCCACCAGATTGTTGGTGGCTGCATCCAGTCGCATCCAGGAGTAAATTTTCGGCCCGCAGAGTCCGACCGGCAGGAAGAGAATGAACAGCCAGGGAAACAGCAGGGAGGCGAGATGTTCGCAGAACCGGCGGATGCCCACCGACCAGCCGGCGTCCGTCAAGTGATGCACGATCACCAGGAACAGGGCGCCGAGGGCAATGGTGTAATAAAACATGAAGGCCAGCAGCCAGGCCAAGCCGAACTCATGCCCATCGTTGTGCCACAAGCTGGCCACCAGGCCAATGGACGTCAGCACCGCGCCCAAGACCAGCATCACGCCAGGCAGCATGCTGTTCAGCGCGGGCACGGGTTGGTTGGTGGTCGGCGAAGTCATATCGTTATTCAGCACCAGTAGTGGCACGGGCGTCCCGCCCGTGTGTTGCAATGGCAAAACAACCTGGCAGACTGGAACCGCACGGGCGAGACGCCCGTGCCACTATCAGCGCAGGCGTCGGTTGATTGGAGGTCGGCTGGCTCATAACATCATTCATTTACTTCAATAACGCCGTTTGCGCGGGCGGCAAATCGTCCTTCGTCCCCAGCCAGCTCAGTTGCAGCGCGCGGAGATACGCGATGATGGCCCAGCGATCCGGCGTGGGCACCAGCGGGCCGGCGGCGCCCATGGTGCTCTTGCCCAGCGTGATCGTGTTGAAAATCTCACCGTCGGTCAGCTCCACGATGCGTTTGTCATGCAGGTTCGCCACGGTCGCCATGACGCCGATTTTTTTGGTGATGCCGTTGCCGTCGCCGAGCCGTCCGTGACACGGCGCGCAATAGATGTCGAAGCGTTCGTGCCCGCGCTGGAGGAGCGCCTCGTTGACGGGCAGCGGGTTCGTGGCGACAAAATTTGTGGTGCCGGTGATCCGCCCGGTGTTCACCGGCGAATCCTCGAATGCATAAACTTCGCCGGCCACAGTCTGCAGCGGCTGGCTGCGCGCCACCGTGCCGGCGGGCGGCAACTGCGAGCTGAGGCCATTCGCAAAGAACGCATTGGGTTCCTGCGGACGCAATTTCGGCTGGCGATCCATGCCGGGGAACAGCCGGTCCGAATAAACTTCCACGGGTGGCTGGCGCGAAATCCGTCCCGGCAGGCCGAGCATGCAGACCGCCGCCGCGCCCAGCGCCGCGCCGATCAAGGCGATGGAAATGAGGATGCGTGTCATTCCCGGTCCTCCACGAT
>Ga0316217_10004583_pt1 | contig 14803 bp, 11 predicted proteins | sample 1anoAmetaG_FD_203633 | JGI IMG/M metagenome (GOLD analysis project Ga0316217, IMG submission 203633) | Freshwater microbial communities from Trout Bog Lake, Wisconsin, USA - 1anoA | ecosystem: Environmental > Aquatic > Freshwater > Lake > Hypolimnion/Profundal zone | place: USA: Wisconsin... | reverse complement strand
GACCACCTTGCTGCGCCTGCTGCGCGGCGACCTGGCCCCCACGGGCGGAGCGATCCGCCGCGCCGACGCCCTGCGCATCGTACACTTCGATCAGAACCGCGAAATCGACCCCTCGCTCACGCTCGCGCGGGCTTTGGCGCCCGACAGCGACTCCGTTGTCTATGGAGAGCGCGTCGTCCACGTGGCCTCGTGGGCGGCCCGTTTCCTGTTCACCGGCGAACAGCTCAACCAGCCGGTCTCCAGGCTTTCCGGCGGCGAACGCGCCCGCATCCTCATCGCCAAGCTGATGCTCGAGCCGGCCGATGTCCTGCTGCTCGACGAGCCGACCAACGACCTCGACATTCAGACCCTCGAAATCCTCGAAGAGAGTTTGCTCGAATATCGCGGCGCACTGGTCATGGTCACGCACGACCGTTACCTGCTCGACCGTGTCTCCACCATCGTGCTCGGCCTCGACGGCCTGGGCGGCTCCGAGCGCTTCGCCGACTACGCGCAATGGCAGCTCTGGCAGCGCGAGCGCCAGCAGTTGGCTGCTTCTGCACGGCGAAAAGACACCGCACCCGCCGCGCGCTCGGCCTCTACGACAGGAAAGAAGAAGCTCTCTTATCTTGAAGCCCGCGAGTTTTCGACCATCGAGCAACGCATCGCAACGGCCGAACACGCCCTGACCGAAAAGCGCCGCGCCTTGGAAAACCCGGCCATCGCCTCCGACGGGCCGCGCCTGCTGGCCGCCGAAGCCGAAATGATCGCCGCGCAAAAAGCGGTGAACGATCTCTATGCCCGCTGGGCCGAACTGGAAGACAAAGGCATCTGAAGCCGCCCTCGCGTTGCCCTGCCTTTGCCGCAGTTAGCAGACGTTGGTTTTTTGACGGGTGGCTGAACCAATTCCCGGACAACTATCAGGTCGTTTCCGCGTTCGTCCGGCAGCCCGGTGCCCACCCTCCGCCCGCCTTTGGCGGTGGGTGGGACAATCCTGATAAGCTGCCCGTGATGGCGCTCCTCGAGCTCCGCAACCTGACGAAGTCGTTTCCGCTCAGCTCCACCATGTTTGGCGGCGCGCGCGGCGAGGTGCGGGCCGTCGATGACGTCACTCTGCAGATCGCCGCGGGCGAGACCCTCGGGCTGGTGGGTGAATCCGGCTCGGGCAAGAGCACGCTGGGACGGCTGATCCTGCGCCTGCTCGAACCCGACAGCGGCTCGGTTTATTTCGACGGGCAGGATGTCTTCGCCGCCAGTGGCGGCCGCATGCGCCAGCTGCGCCGCAACATGCAGATGATCTTCCAGGATCCTTTCGCCTCGCTCGATCCGCGCATGACGGTGGAGCAGATTGTGACTGAGCCGCTCGTGATCCATGAGCCGGCGTCACGCGACCAGCGCCGCCGGCAAGTGCGCGAACTGATGGTTGCCGTCGGCCTGGACGAATCGGCGCTGGCCCGTTACCCGCACGAGTTCAGCGGCGGACAGCGGCAGCGCGTCGGCATCGCCCGGGCACTGGCCCTGCGCCCCCGCTTCATCGTCTGCGACGAACCGGTCTCAGCTCTCGATGTCAGCGTGGGCGCACAGATCATCAACCTGCTGATGCAGCTGCAACGGGACTTCCACCTGACTTACCTCTTCATCTCCCACGCCATCCCCGTCGTGCGCTATCTCTCGACCCGCATCGCCGTCATGTACCGGGGGAAACTCGTAGAGGTGGGAGAAACCGAACAGATCACGACGCAGCCCACGCATCCTTACACGCGCACACTCCTCGAAGCTACGCCGGAAGTGGCAGAGTCTTAAAACCGCACGCCGCCACCGCTCCTGGGCAAACTTACTTCGTATACCGATTCCGCTTCTTGTCGCGGTGCCTCTCCAGGCCCAGCTCAATCAACCGGTCGATCAGCGCCGGATACTCAATCCCCGTCGCCGCCCACAGCTTCGGATACATGCTGATCGAGGTGAAGCCCGGCATGGTGTTGATCTCGTTTAAATAAATTTCTTCCGTCTCCGGATCCATCAGGAAATCGATGCGGCCCAGACCGGAGCAGTCCACCGCCTCAAACGCCTTGACGGCCATGACCCGCACCGCGGCGGCTTGCTCCGCGGTGAGATTGGCGGGGATAGACAGCTTCGAGCTTTCGTCGATGTATTTCGCGTCGTAGTCGTAGAACTCCTTGGCAGGCGCCACCTCGCCAACCACGGAGGCCCGTGGGTCATCATTGCCGAGCATGGCGCACTCCAGTTCCCGCGCCTTGTGCTCGGCCCCGCCCACGCCTTCTTCAATCACAATCTTGCGGTCATAGAGCGCGGCTTCGTTCATCGCCGGAGCCAGTTCGCTCCGGTTGTGCACCTTGGAGATTCCCACCGAGCTGCCCAGGTTCGCCGGCTTCACGAATACGGGATAGCGCAACGTGTTGCCGACGCGCACTCCCACCAGTTCGGGGGATGCCTCCCACGCGGCGCGCAGCACGGTCAGGTGCTTGACCAGCGGCAGGCCGGCATCGCGGAACAGACGCTTCATCACGTCCTTGTCCATGCCCGCCGATGAGCCGAGCACGCCGGCGCCCACGTAGGCCACATCGGCCAGCTCCAGTAACCCCTGGATCGTGCCGTCCTCGCCAAACGTGCCGTGCAGCACGGGAAATACCGCGTCAACCTCAACGGCGCTCCCGGCGGCCGAGCTCTGGAAGGGCTGCAGTTGGCCGCCCGGCACCGGCGGACTCACGATGGCATCGCCGGAGCGCAGCCTGGTGGCCTGCGGCGACGAATCGGCAATGAGCGCGCGCTCGGCGCCCGGATTCAGCATGGCCGCGGCCGCCGGGCCGGTCAGCCACTCCCCCTGCTTGGTGATGCCGATGGGCACCACCTCGTACTTGACCTTGTCCACGGCTGCCATGACCGATGCCGCCGAGCGCAGCGAAACCTCGTGCTCGCCACTCCGTCCCCCGAACAAAACGCCGATGCGTAGCTTCCCCATAACGGCAGGATACCGCATCGCAATTTCCGAGCGCGCGCCCAATCCCGCGCCCGGGACCGCCCTCAACAACCCCGCGCTGGCGCTGCCGCGCCTCGCAGGACAATCCAGCGGGATGCTGAATCCAGCTGGTCATTTATTTGTAGATTCAATAGCTTACGCAGACGAGATGTGATCGGAAAAAATATTTCAAAAAAGTCTTGACAAATAAAATAATTGAGTCATACTTCATCTGTCCTGAGATGCGGGTCAGGTGGCCTACAAAGCGGGACAGAAAAATTAAAAGGAGAGACTCCCATGACCAACATCGAAATCATCAACCGCGAAGAAAACGTGAGCCGCGAGGACGTCCTGGTGAGCTCCGAACTGACCGCCCGCATCAACACCGCCCGCCGCGCCCTGCGCACCGGGCAGTCCCTGACCAACGAAGAGATGCACGACCTGCTCGGCGACTGCGCCCTGCTGTTGAGCGACGCCGCCTGGGCCCGCCGCGAGAACGAAGCCCACAAGCTCGTCGCCAACCGCATCATGAGCCAGCTCAGCTTCAACGAAGTGCTGGTGTCGCCCGTGGAAGCCCCGGTTGTCATGACCGTCCGGGCCGCCGCGCCGCTGGCCGCCGTAGCTGCCTGAGCCGCGCCGCCTGAGTCTCTCCCCGGTTTGCAGTAGCGAGAGCCCCGGTCCGGCGCCCACCCGCCGGACCGGGGCTTTTGTTGGTTTCCGTCCGTTTACAGAATCGTCTTCCCGAAAATCGAACACGCCAACTCGACCGCCAAATCCGCCGTGCGGTTGCGCTCATCAATCACAGGATTCACCTCGACCACCTCGAAGCTCGTCAAACGCGCATGGTCGGCAATCACTTCCATCGCCAGATGCGCCTCGCGATAAGTGGCTCCCCCGCGCACCGGTGTGCCCACCCCCGGCGCGTCTTCCGGATCAATCCAATCCATGTCGAGCGAGACGTGGTAGCCCACGGTGCCCCGGCCGGCGATGCGCAACGCCTCTTCCATCACCGTGCGCATGCCGCGCTCGTCGATGTCGCGCATGGTGAAAACTTCTATGCCGGCGCGGCGAACGTTCTCTCTTTCCGCTGTGTCGATATCCCGCACCCCCACCAGCACGCAATTTTCCGGCGCAATCTTCGGGCAGAAGCCGAAGATATCGCGCAACTCGGGCGGCTCCAGACCCACGACGGCCGCCAGCGGCATGCCGTGCACGTTGCCGCTGGGGGAGGTCTCCGGCGTGTTGATGTCGGTGTGCGCGTCCAGCCAGATCAGGCCGACCCGCTGGTTGCGCCGCCGGTAATATTCGGCGACGCCGCTGATGCTGCCGACGGCGATGGAGTGATCGCCCCCGATGCCGAGCGGCACTTCGCCGGCCTCCAGCGCCGCCAGCACCGCCTCCGCGTAGCTCGTGCAGATGGCGGTGATCTCTTTCAGGTATTTGGCCTGCGGATGCCCCTCGTTGCGCTGCTCCGGCAGCAGCACGCCGATGTTGCCGCCGTCCTCGACGTTGTGGCCGATCGCCTCCAGCCGCGCCTCCAGACCGGCGACGCGCACCGCCGACGGCCCCATGTCGACCCCGCGCCGCTGCTGTCCCAGGTCAATCGGCACACCGATGACGCGCAGGTTGCGCGGCACGATGCCGGCCCTGACCACGGGACGCGAAACTGGAGGTGTCGTTGACACGGCGTTCTACCTCACGGATAAAGTCGATTCAGCATGCGCGCAAACGGGATCGTCTCGCGCACGTGCTCCAGGCCGCAGATCCAGGCCACGGCCCGCTCGATGCCCATGCCGAAGCCGGCGTGCGGCACGCCGCCGTACTTGCGCAGGTCGAGGTACCACTTGAAGGCTTCGCCCGGCAGCCCGTGCTGCTCAATGCGCTCGCTCAACAGCTGGTAGTCGCCGATGCGCTGCGAGCCGCCGATCACCTCGCCGTAGCCCTCCGGCGCCAGCACGTCCACGCACAGCGCGTACTTCGCATTCTTCGGGTCCGGCTCCATGTAGAAGGCCTTCACCGCCGCCGGATAACGATGCACCATCACCGGCCGGTCGTACTGCGACGAAAGATAGGTTTCATCCGGCGAGCCGAAATCGTTGCCGTACTCGAACGGATGCTCCAGCAGGCCCTTGGCGTGGGCCTGGTTCAGCATCTCTGCCGCCTCGTCATAACTGATGCGCGGAAACGGCGCTTTGATCGTCTCCAGCTTGCTGACGTCGCGGCCGATGGTGTCCAGTTCCGGCCGCCGCCGCTCCAGCACCCGGCCGACGATGAAGCTGATGAAGTTCTCCGCCAGCTCCATAATGTCTTCGAGAGTGGCGTAGGCCACCTCGGGCTCCACCATCCAGAACTCGGTCAGGTGGCGGCGCGTCTTCGATTTCTCCGCGCGGAACGTCGGCCCGAACGAATAGACCTTGCCCAGCGCCATCGCCATGGCCTCGATGTAGAGCTGGCCCGACTGCGTCAGGTACGCCTGCTCGTCGAAGTAGTCCACCGGAAACAGCGTGCTGGTGCCCTCGCAGGCCGCCGGCGTCAGAATCGGCGGATCGGTGCGCGTGAAGCCGCGCTCATCGAAGAAGTCGTGCATGGCCTTCTGGATTTCCGAGCGGATGCGCAGAATCGCCGCCTGCCGCGGTGAGCGCACCCAAAGATGGCGGTGCTCCATCAGAAATTCGACGCCATGCTCCTTGAGCGAGATCGGGTACGGATCATTCTCCGGAACCTTCTGCACCACCGTCGCCTGGCTGACGTCCATCTCATAACCGCCGGGGGCGCGCTCGTCGGCGCGGACGGTGCCGGTGATGGTGAGGGCCGACTCCTGCGTGAGGCCCTTGAGCGAATCCCAAACCTCGGGCGCGACCTGTTTCTTGAGCACCACACCCTGCAGGACGCCGCTGCCGTCGCGCACCTGCGGGAAGAGCAGCTTGCCGCTCTCGCGCTGGTTGTATAGCCAGCCGCGAATGGTGACCTGCTGGCCAACATGGTTGCCGATCTCACGGATTGTGACCACCGGGACAGCCTGCGGTACCGCTTCCGGAATTGTGCTCATCGAAGGTCCCTTCTGACCTGTGTTCCCTGGCCGTCGAAGACGGGGTGCAGGGTGGAACCGCGCCCGCTCAGTTGATTCCGGGCGGCGCAGTCAACAGAACATTATGCCACTGGCGGGGAGATTAGGCGGGAAAAGCCAGTTCTACTCGTCGAGCTTTAGTTGGTTGACGAACTCCTGCCATTCACGCCGATACTCTGGATCCCACGACTTGGCCGCTCTCACGCGCTGTCTACAAGATGGGCACATTGCGTGCCCCTCGATCAATATCGTGTTCAGAGGCAACTGTCGATTTGCGTAAATTGCTTGGCCGCATAGGGAACACTCTTGAAGTAAGCGGGGCTCCATGAACATGCCTATGCGTGACATATGTTCGCTCAATTCTAAATTGGGTGGCCCAGAGCGCCGATGCTATCTCACGCTGGGAACGAACGCAACTGCGCAAGGGGACCCGCCGTTTTGCTTCGCTCGGCTGGTGGCCCAGGTTTGAGCCGTGTCTTTCGGCGCGTAGCGTTTGCGCCTGGCCCGAAAATTGGCGCTGGAGCGGTTTTCAACATTATGCAATCGGAGAGGGTTGCGGAGTGGAGGCGGGTGGCCCAGAGTTGGCCCTCCAACTCTGGGGCTTCTGGCCCCAAACCTCATCACGGCGCGGCTCGGTATGATCCGCCCTCTTGGAACACTACTTCTTCCTCTTCCGCTACTCCGCGTCGGGGTCCCCCATTGTCAGGATGTTAAAGAAAGCAATATGCAGTTCGGCAGTGGGCACAAAGTTGATTAGGTGAACCAGCGTGTGATCGGCATCAAGCTTCTCCACCTTGGCATTCTTCGGCGGACAGAAACCCATCAGCACTTCACCGTTTGCCTCTTCCTCCGGCTTCGGGCGCTCAACGATCAGAGTGAAATCTTCGATGGGCTGTCGCCAGGTATTCGCGGTGGTGAGGATGTAGTCCACCCATCGCTCCTCAAAATCGCCGTAATTGGTATTCGGATGCTTGTTTCCCCTGATCTTCTGAATCAGACTGCGGAGTTGCGCCGGGGCGAGGCAATAACGGGAGATATCAGCGGCTCCGGAAGCTTTCCAGAGTTTGGGATTCGTCCGCGCCAAGGTTGGAGTGAGCGCGTTCTGTAGAGCTTTGATGGAATTATCAAGACTCTGTCCCGAGACAGGCGAGTATTCGTGCCGGATATGCGTGCTAGAGTGCGCCGGAAAGCTCTGCGTCCAATAGTATTGCAGATGGACCATCCAGTTTGCCTGACAGTTTATCGAATCAGGCTCATCGATGATGCCCATACCGGCTAGGCGCTTCTTTTCACTCTCCGGCAAGCTGAGAAAATTGCGACAGTGTGAGCCGGTGCCCTCGAAACGCCCGAAGCGGGCAATATCCAGCTTGTTCTTGACCAGGATGTCGGTGACATCCTTTCCTTTGAACATCGCCTTGACTTCGGTTTTGAACGAAGCGGGCTTTCCGTCGATCGAGAGCTTGAAGTCGGAAAACGACGCAGTGCCAGCGTCGGGAAAATCCATGCTCGATCCGTAGGGCGGTAAAGGAAATGCCACCTCGCTGGTCACGTCCTGGTCCGAATCGTTGCGGAAGTCGTAATCGACCACAATCTTTTCGAGACTGATGCGGAGGACTTCTTTGGCCATGACGACGCGGCTTTCACGGCGCGCCACGAGGCCTCCGGCAGCAACGGAAACGGCTCCGACATCCGCCCATGCCTCGACAGACGCTCCTGCAATACAGACGCACATGAGCAATACGCTGCAAAGCATGGTTCTTTGTTTCATGGCGAAGAGTGTAACAGCGATCTGCTGCTGGAGCTTATACCGGAGTGGCCACCCGCCAGTTGAAGGCGAAATTTGCCTGCTGCTGGCCGAGCCGAGCGACGAGGCCGCTTAACCCAATGCGCGGCAGCGAAGCGTGTTCATTATGTTGTAGCATTGGATGCGCACAATGCCCTCGGTGGGGATTGGACCGCTTGGGCCTGAAGGCAACTTATGAACAGACAGAAGACCATGGATTCGCTCGTCAAACTCTCTGGCGAGTTCACGATGCAGAGCAACACTGAGCGCGGCAATATCCAAAGGTTGTTTGAGCTTCAGATGGATATTCTGCCTCGCCTTGGCCCCCAGTGGAACATACATCAGACCGTCTTCCTTAGAAGGCAATCCCTGTCAAGGCTGATTTATTACTATGAGCTGTATCAGAAAATCATCACTGTGCCGGGCGTCATCTGTGAGTTCGGTGTCCAGTGGGGCGCCGGCCTTTCAACTCTCATCAACCTTCGGGGAATGCTTGAGCCGTTCAATCACTCGCGAGTGATCTACGGATTCGATACCTTTGAAGGTTTTTCCCAAATCGATGAAAAGGACGGGGGGTTCAGTGCCAAGGGTGATTATTCCACCACTGAGCACTACGACGAAATTCTGGAAGAGATCCTCCAGCTTCAGGAGAGCTTTTCTCCTATTCCCCACGTCAAGAAGTTTGAATTAGTTAAAGGTGATGCTTCCGTTACTCTGCCCAACTGGCTTGAGAAAAACCCTCACGCTATCGTCGCGATGGCGATTCTCGACATGGATGTATACAAGCCCACAAGAGATGTCTTGCAGCGGATATTACCTCGATTGACCAAAGGGTCGATCCTCGTCTTCGACGAGGTTAATTGTCGTCATTTTCCGGGAGAAACGGAAGCCGTTGCTGAAGTGATCGGCTTGAACAATCTCAGGTTACAGCGGTTCCCGCATCAGCCATTCTGCGCCTGGGCTGTATTTGGTGAATAGAATATCGCCGGGTGCCCCAGCTTCGCGCCGCGCCTTTCGGCGCTAACCTGGGACCGGAATTCCCAACTGCTCGCCACTCTGCAAGCGGCCCGCCTGCGTTTCGGATGCTACATTCCTGGCTTCATCGTGCCTGCCAGTTTCCCTGCGGCGGCAATATCCCAGGTTGGCGCCCAACAGCTGCGCGCGAACCTGGGGCCCCCGGCCAACGTTGCTTGTAAATGCGGGCGATAGTCAGCGCCGGCAGGGTGGAATTGTTGGCCAGGAACGTCAGTCGCCCGCCGGTGTCGAGCGCCAATGATCCAAATTCCGGACTCCGGTCCAGATTTGAGAATTCCTGATCGGTCGGAAGCGGAACTTAAGCCTTCGACTTAGCGTAAGCCAGCAGTCACTCCGGGCTTGCTCCAACCGCAGAGAACTCCTTTCCGACAGTATTCACCTCCTTGCAGTGCGTCGCTCGGATACCGCCTCGGCGTATGGAACGCCACGTGCCTCGAACGGGTTGTCAGCCTGGTTGTCCATTACTAATGGCTTCTGCTGGCCGAGAGCCCGCTGGCGAGACGGCGCATTGGGAGTATGGCGCGGCGGATCGCAGCTCTACCACTTCCAATGGAATAGCCGGGCAGGAATGCCGTGGCTAGCACATTCGGGGCTCGGGTTGGGCCAGGCGAACCCGGTGCCGAGCCTTGGAGGCCAGCCGGGAGAAAAACCGTGCGCTGGAATCGCCGGAGGGGTGCACAGCCTGGGCCTTACGGGAGCCAAAACGGAAATCTCAGTTTTTAGAGGACTCAATGATAACCATGAGGGATTTAGTTAGAACGAGGCGTATCGCCACGGTTTTCGCATTGCTGGCCATGATTTTCGCGTCGCTTGCTTTTATTTCCTGCGGTGGGAGCTCACCTTCACCTTCGGGAGTCGTTCATCAGGCAGGCTACTCATATGATCCGGCAAAATTTAATCAATTTTCAATTCCCGTGTGGTGGCAGAACGACGCTCCGGCAGTTTTGCCGACAGCGGTAGGAAGTTGTGCGAATAAGAATACCGGCGGATCGGCAACGGCAATCGCTGCGTCGGGAAGTGATATCTACATCGGCGGCTTCTCGACGGTTTGTAACGAAGTCAACGGGAATGAGTATTGGGCCATGGTCCCAGCCTTTTGGCTCAACGGCACACGTATTGACCTTCAGCACGGAGCTCCCCAAGCCCAGGTGACTTCAATCGCGGTTGCCAACGGAAACGTCTACGTCGGCGGCGGGGCGGGGGGAGGTTCACCAACCCCCGTGCTCTGGGTGAATGGCGTGGAGAACGACCTCCCGCTGCCCAGTAATGCGGATTCCGGGGTCCTGTCGAAAGTTGTGGTGTCGGGTAGTGACGTATACGCGATCGGATTGGTGCATGACGGAACAACTCATGCCTTCACTCCGGGCTACTGGAAGAACGGCGTTTATGCGGCCATCCCTCTCGGCAATAGCAGCTACCAGGCTACTGTCCCGGTCGCGATTGCAGCTTCCGCCACAGGTGTCGTGGCCGGCATAAATATCGTGGACGGTCCGCCAAACGAGGAGAAGGCAGCGCTATGGCTGAACGGCCAAATTCTGCCGCTGACCGACCTCAACTTCAACGCGGCGCCGTATTCGGGAGTCGATGCGCTTCTCTATGACGGGACAGCGAGCCTCGCCACAGGCTATATCACCAATGGCGCTATGGGTTTCCCCGCACCGGTGCTCTGGAATGGCGCCAGACCGACGTTTCTCTCGGTCCTCGATAACAATATCAACGGCGGCAGCATCGGGGAGGCTTATGACATCAAGCGTGATGGCAATGACCTCTACATCTCTGGGTATACATCCACGCAGGTCGATCCAAATACGGTCGTCGGGGTTCCCTGTTACTGGGTCAACGGCGTACGGCATGATCGCAAGGGGTTAACCTCATCGGCCAGCTTCAACAGCGTTGCTGCTCCGACGACGAGTCCGGCGCTTTGGACAGGCTTCCCGACCCCGCCTGTTTTCGGCAACAACCAGCGCACATCCGGATCGGTTCCATTCACCCAGACGGTCGCAAATACCGGCGTTGCGACGGCGATTGTGGTTGTGCACTGAAGCCGGGTGCAGGCTGCCCCAGATTGCTGCCCAACAGCTGGGCGCCAACCTGGGGCACCCGGCGGCAGATATCGTATCGTCGGCCACCGCAATTGACCTACTGCCAAACCCGGGGATCATTCGTCAGAATGGCGCGGCCAACCGCCGCTCCGGCCGCTTGCGAAAGATCACCCGCAACTCCTCGCGCCAATGTTCGTCGAGCGCCACCAGCGACACCTCAATTTCCGGCGCCAGATAGTGCAGCAGCGTGTCCGTGGCCGGATGAACCCGCAGCGCGGGGCAGACCAGCAGCAGCAGCGGAGACCGCTCGCTCAGTTGCATTCCTGGAAAATAGCCGTGCCGCTCGAATTCCCCGCGCGCCCGATGCCACTCGACCCGCGCCCAGTAGTCCACTCCCTGCAGCGGCAGGTGGATGTCGTCGTCCGCCTTGAGTTCAATCACTGCCAGCCGTCCCTCGCCGGTCGCCGTCAGCAGATCGATCACGCCACGGTCGCCCCCGGCGATCGCCGGCACCTGCGAATAGACCGGCATCCCCGCGAATCGCTGGTCGAGCACGCCAATATTTTCGGCCACCAGCGACTCCAGCCAGCGCTCCGGAGCCATCCGCCACAAAGGATGATTTCGCTCCCCGCCCGCCGTGCGAATGCCTGCGGCCAGGGCGAGCAACTGACGAAATTCTTCGCGATTATCTTCCGCCAGCACCGTCTCATTAGCCCCGGCACCGAAGCTGATCTGCTCGCTCGGCTGAAAAGAACCGGGCTGAGCTTCCAGCCTCACCCGCGCCACTTCCAACCCGTGCAGCCGGAAGCTCAACTCGCCCGCCGAGCGCACCTGTATCTGCAGCGGAACGCCCGGAGCAAGCTCGGCGATCTGCTGGATGGAAGCGGCAAAGCGCTCGCGCGCCGCCGGCTCGTCGGGATGGCGGATCAAACGGGTCTCGACGTTGCCCCGGTCGCTGGCATCGAGTTCCTCCAGGCTGCCCTCCCGCTCGTCCCACTCGAAGACCTGCCAGTGGGCAGCCGCGTGGTTGAGGTGGGCGATGCGTTCGCGGAGCACGCTACCCGTCTTCGGCGGGACGATCAGCTTGAGGCCCTCGACGTGGCGGGCGCGCCCGGTGGCACGCTGCCGGCAATAGTCGAGCCACAGAATGCCGAAAGTCAGCGTGCCATCAATGGCCGCCTGCTGCTCCTGGCTGTTAATGCCCAGCAGGGCGAAACTGCTGCTCCCCTGGCGCAGTACCGCCCTGGTATAGACGGAAGAAAAGCTCCGTTGCAGGTCCGTCTCCGAGGAAAACTGCTCGACGGTCCACCCGGCAAAGCGCCGTTCGAGAAAGGCCCTGAGGCGTGCCGCATAGGACTGGCGCGCCGCCCGCCGTTCGGAAGGCGAACGCCTGTCGGGGTCGCCCGTCAGCGTCAGGTTGCTGGGCTTGGCATGGCCGAAGCGCATCACCTTCAGCCGCAGGTTGTCGCCTTTGCGCTCCGCGCCCACGACCCGGCGCACGGCACTCCGCTCCGCCGACCATAGCTGCAACACGCACTTGCCATGCTCGGTCGAGACCGAGTACCGGGCGCTGGCGAAATCGAAGAGCACGGCGCCGTCTTCCGTCACCACGGCACGCGGCGAGTTGACGAGAAAATCCCGGATCGCACCGGCTATCTGCTCAGGACTGTCCATTGACGGCGCATTATATCCAGAATTTCCGCTGCCGCGACCACAAGCTGTCGCCCAGGATGCGAAAAGCCCCCCCGCGGAAACCAGCCGGACCCGGCGCGTGCCCACCGCCAAACTGCTGCCTGTGATAGCTTTAAGGTACCGGAGCCGCCCTTCCGGCATCGAATTACTATGGCGACTTCAGCCCCAGATAAGATTTTCAACCGCTACGGCCTCTCGGCCCGCGATCTGGAACGGTATTTGGCAGCGGCCCTGTCTGCGGGCGGCGACTATGCCGATCTTTTTTTCGAATATCTGACGACAAGTTCCATCAGCGTGGACGAATCGCTGGTCAAGTCGGCCACCGAAGGAATATCCGCCGGTTGCGGAGTGCGCGTCATCAGCGGCGAGCGCACCGGCTACGCCTACACCGACGACCTGGCCCCGAAGCGCATCCTGCACGCGGCGCGCACCGCCGCCCTGATCGCCAGCGGCCCCTCCCAGACACCTGTCGTTGACCTGACCCGCAAGTTGGAGCGCGACCTTTATCCGGTGTTGCTGCCCTCGGTGGAAGCAGCGGTGAACGAGAAGCTCAACCTGGTGATGCGGGCCGATGCCGCCGCCCGCGCCTATGACTCGCGAATCAAAGAAGTTCGCGTCGGATACGCCGATGAGTTGCGCGAGATCCTCGTGGTGGCCAGCGATGGCACCTCGGCCGAAGACCGTCAGCCATTGGCTCGCCTCAGCGTTTCTTGCATCGCCCGGGATGACGCTAACTCTTCCCGTGGCACCTCCGGCGGCGGCGGTCGGGTTCCCTTGGAGTTTTTCAACCATCCCAGTTCCTCCCCCGAACACTTCGGTTCGGAAGCGGCTCGTCAGGCCATTATTCAACTCGACGCCCGCCCGGCTCCTGCCGGCGAGATGGCAGTCGTGCTCGGGCCGGGATGGCCGGGGATTCTGCTGCACGAGGCCATCGGACATGGCTTGGAGGCCGACTTCAACCGCAAGGGCACCTCGGCCTTTACCGGCTTGATCGGCAAGCGCGTGGCCAGTGAAAAGTGCACGGTGGTCGACAACGGAACCATGCCTTCGCGCCGCGGGTCGCTCAACGTCAGCGACGAAGGCTCGCCCACCCAGAGCACCGTGCTGATCGAAAACGGCATTTTGAAAGGCTACCTGAGCGACAAACTCTCGGCTCGGCTGATGCGTCTGCCCGACACCGGCAACGGCCGGCGTGAGTCCTATCAGCACTTCCCGATGCCGCGCATGACCAATACCTACATGCTGGCGGGCGACGACGCGCCGGAAGACATCCTCCGCTCCGTCCGCAATGGAATTTACGCCGTGAATTTCGGCGGCGGCCAGGTGGACATCACCAACGGCAAGTTCGTCTTCTCCGCCTCCGAGGCCTACCTGATCGAGGACGGCAAGATCACGGCGCCGCTCAAGAATGCCACCCTGATCGGCAACGGGCCCGACGTACTCACTCGCGTCTCCATGGTGGGCAACGATCTGAAGTTGGACGAAGGCGTGGGGACTTGCGGCAAAGACGGGCAATCGGTGCCCGTAGGTGTCGGCATTCCCACGCTGAAGGTCGATCGCCTGACCGTCGGCGGCACCGGGCATTAGACCTCCGCCGCCGCGGCTGCGCGGCCCGGATTTGCAGAATCTCGCGATTACGGAAGAAGAGCCCGATGAATTTTCTGAACCTCCCGATCGGCGCGCGCTCGCCGGAATTCATTAATGCCGTGGTGGAAATTCCCGCCGGCGGCGTGAATAAGATCGAGTACGACAAGCGGCTCGGCATCTTCCGCCTGGACCGGCCGCTCTATTCGCCGGTGCACTACCCGGGCGATTACGGCTTCATTCCCAGCACCCTGGCGGAAGATAAAGATCCCCTCGACGTCATTATCCTCGTGGTGCAGCCGACCTTCACCGGATGCCTGGTGGAGGCGCGTCCGATCGGCATGCTGGAAATGCTGGACCAGGGCATAAAGGACGAGAAGATTTTGGCCGTCAGCAGCGGCAACCCGCGTTACCAGGAAGTCAAAGACTTTAGCGACGTCGATGCGCACGTGCTGCTGGAGATTGCCCATTTCTTTTCCATTTACAAGGATCTGGAAGGCAAGCGCACCAAGACGCTGGGCTGGCGCACGGCGGCCGAAGCCAAGCAGGTAATTGAAACCGGCCACCAGTGTTATCTGGACCGCCTGAAGTGCGGCGATTTTGCGATTTGACGTTGCCCGGGCGGTTCCCGCTGGACCATGAGG
>Ga0316217_10004582_pt1 | contig 14803 bp, 27 predicted proteins | sample 1anoAmetaG_FD_203633 | JGI IMG/M metagenome (GOLD analysis project Ga0316217, IMG submission 203633) | Freshwater microbial communities from Trout Bog Lake, Wisconsin, USA - 1anoA | ecosystem: Environmental > Aquatic > Freshwater > Lake > Hypolimnion/Profundal zone | place: USA: Wisconsin... | reverse complement strand
CGACTGCTACAAACTATGACATCGGCCGGTATCCAGACGATGCGGAATTGTAGCACCGGCCACCAACAAAAAAACACCCGGTCGCAGCAACGACCGGGCTTCTAGAAGGAGAGGCGCATGACCTCCCACGTAGTATACCCCGCGCAACCCTCGCGCACAACGCGCACCCGCGGCCCCATCGTCGCCAGCATCGATGGCAGGACCGGCCTCCTGCACCGCTGCGGCCACTTCGTTCCGGGCATCGTCGCCTCGGCTCCGGGCCTCAAGGTCCGGGAAGCCCTCGACCCCATCTGCCCCTGCCCCGTCTGCTACCCGGGCGGCGCCCGGTTCCACCAGCAGACCCTCGCCCTCGCCCACTTCTCCCCCAAGGCTGCCAAATGACCCCCGAGCCCACTTCCCTCATCGTCTCTGGTTCGTCCGCTCTGGAGGGTGTCGTCGAGGGCACCCCCGAGTCCCAGGCCCAGGCCAAGGTCCGGGTCGCCCAGGTCGCCGCGATGCAGGTCATCTCCTGCCCCGCTCCGGTCATCAAGACCGCCGACGAATACACCGCGGCCGGCGCGAATTTCGCCGCCATCAAGGCCAAGATCACCGCCCTGGAGGCCGAGCGCACCAGCATCACCCAGCCCATCAACGCTGGCCTCCGCAAGATCAACGACCTGTTCAAAGGCGCCACCGAGCAGTTGAATCGGGCCCTCGGAATCATCGAGGCCCCGATGCGCGGCTACGTCCGGGAGCAGGATGACATCCGGGCGGCTGCGGTGAGGGCGGCCCAGGCCGAGTCCGACCGGCTGCGGCGCGAGCAGGAGGCGGCCCAGGCTGTCGCCATGGCAGAACTGGATGCCGCCCGCAAGGTGGAGCGCGAGGCCGCCCAGGCTCTCGCCACGGCCAATCCGTTCCTGGCCGCTGCCCGCGCCTCCCAGGCCGACGCTGCCACGGCTGCCGCCCAGGTGGCCCGGGAGTCGGCCGAGGCCGCCATCCGGGAAAGCCACCGCCTCGCCTTCGCTCCCCCGGCTGTCGAGGTCCCCGCGGCCCGCGCCGCCGGCACCAAGGTCATGCGGCCCTGGAAATACGAGATCACCGACCCCTCGCTCCTGCCGCGCGAATTCCTCATCGCCAACGAGCAGTTGATCGGCGCCACCGTCCGCACCCTCAAGGGTGACGCAAAAATCGCTGGCGTTCGCGTCTACCAGGATCTTTCCATCGGCGGGCGTTAATCCGGGGAATTTCTAGTCACTGGTCAATGTTAACAACGAAAAATTCATAAATATCAGTTGAACGAGAATAATCAGCAAGCTAACCTCACTTCATCCAAATTCACCGCATCAACGTGGAGCACCAATGTCACCTGAACCCACCAATCCCCAGGACCCCCAGCTTCCAGCCACCCGCCCCTCTGCTCCGGTGGAAAACATCCGAATGGGAATGGACACCATCCAGGGCATGGAAGCCCTGCAGCGCGCCGGCAACATGCTTTCCGCCTCAACCCTCATCCCCGAGACCTACCGTCGCTTCACGGTCAACCGCGACGGGGAGCGCCTGGACAACCCCGCCGGACTGGCGAACTGCGTCATCGCCCTCAACATGGCTCTCCGCATGGGGGCGGATCCCCTCATGGTCATGCAAAATATGCATGTGATCGAGGGGCGGCCGAGTTGGTCCAGCATGTTCGTGATCGCCAGCATCAACCAGTGCGGACGGTTCTCGCCTCTCCGCTTTGACCTGTCGGCTGTCGGCGAGGAGGTCAGCGTCTCCTATTCCTACGTGGAGTGGGAGGTCCCGGCCGGGCCCCCCGCTGGGTCCAAGCGACGCCCGGTGGATAAGCAGGGGTCAATGAAGATCAAGCCCCAGTCCTGCCGCGCCTGGGTGATCGAGAAGGCAACCGGCCAGCGCCTGGAAGGTCCCGAGATCACGATGCAGCTTGCGATCGATGAGGGCTGGATCCAGAAGAAGGGCAGCAAGTGGCGGACGATGCCCGAGATCATGCTGCGCTACCGCGCCGCCTCGATGTTCGGGAAGCTCTACGCCCCCGAGCTCCTGATGGGCCTGCAGTCCCGGGAGGAACTGGAGGACATCATCGAGGGAGAAATCCTCGAGCCCGAGCCGAGGCGGGTGTCCTCCCCTGAGCCCCATGGGGCGCCGAAGGTAGTCACCCCGGCCGGCTGGTCTGTCGCGTCGATGGAAGAATTCGACGGGCTGATGGAGGAATCCTATAAAGCCTTCAAGGATGCGGGCTACGCCGCCGAGTATCAGGCGTTCGCCGATGGCTGGAATGCCAAGCGGGGCCGGTCCGAGGCTACCGCGACCATCGCGGACCTCCGCCTGACCATGGCCTCCCTCGTCGCCGCCCAGCCCGCGGCTGCCGATGCTGCTGCCACCCCTGTCACCGCGGAGCCCACCAACGGCAAGGCGGCCCCCGTCCGGCGCAACATGGACGACAAGATTCGCCCCCAGGAATCCCTGTGACCTCTCGGCTCTCCCTTCGCCGTGTCCTCGACCTGCTCCTGCAGGCCGGGGCCGGCGGTGCCACCGCCGCTGAATTGTCCGCTTGGTCCGGGGTCAACCTGGACCGCATCCAAGGATTACTTTCCTCTCTCCAGCGCCTGCAAAAGATCAGGCTGACCGCTGTTTCCCGGGCGACCGGGAACGTCTGGACCACCCAGGAGGCACAATGACCGCCCCCGTCAAAAAGTTGATCACCCTGAACCAGCTTCGGATCGTCCTTGGCGACCGGCTGCCGCACAAGCCCGACCATCGCAAAATGATGCGGGCGCTCGACCTGGGCATGCCCTCGGTTTCCTCCCCGATGCTCTGTGGATCCAATCGGATGCGCTACCTGTTTGACCTGGAGGCTGTCCTGAATTGGTGGTTCCCGACCGCCCAGCCGAAGGCCGACCGCTCCGCTATCGATGCGGCCCTGGAGGTCAGCGCGCGCCGCCGTAAGTCTGCTTGACCCGGGCCCGCAAGGCATTACGGCCGGTCTACGGCCATACACAGGGGCCTTGCGTGTGTCCTCTCGTCTCACCCTGGTTGTTCTCCCCGGAGTTCATGTGTCAGACGCACCCCAAGTCGAATACCTCTCCATCCCCCAGTTGGCCGTCGCGCTCACGAAGGTTTTCGGGCAGCCGGTGCATGCCGACCGCATCCGGCGCCGGGTGAAGATGGGGCTCCCCCATCACACCGACCGCTGCACTGGTTATCCCAAGTTCATCCTCTCTGAAGTCCTGTCCTGGTGGATGACCCCGGCCCCGGCAAAGACCGCCGCGACTGCCTAGGATCTCCCCCCTTCCCCTCTGGCTGGACCCCCCAGCCCACCGCGAGGTCTGTCATGTCGTCCGAAATCCGAGAGATCCCTGGGTTCCCAGGATATGGAGCAAGTTCTGATGGAAGGGTTTGGAGCCACTGGAAATGGGGAACAAGAACCCTCGCTGTTGGTTGGCGCGAGATAACCCAAGGGCATAAGCCCGGATCTGAGTATAAAACCGTTTCTATTGGCCCATTTGGTTTCCAGAAACGGTGTCAGGTCCATCGCCTTGTCATTGTGACTTTTCATGGTCCCATCCCTGAAGGGATGGTGGTTGACCACCTTGATTGCGACAAATCAAATAATTCCATCGAAAACTTAGAGATTGTTTCGTCCTCTGAAAACGAGAGAAGGGCTTTTGTTAATGGGCGGAAATTACGCGGGATAGAACATGGAATGGCTAAATACTCGGAGGCCCAAATCCAAAGGATCAAGCGGGAGTATGTAAGGGGTGAAATAACCCAAAAGGAATTGGCTAAAAAAATTGGTGTCGGAGCCGCTACCGTCTGCCAAGTCTTGACTGGGAGGCAGTGGACTCATGTGTAGCCGACAATTTTATATTAGTGGCGCCTACAGCAGCCCGGATCCGGACGAAATCCAGAAGAACATCGTCGTTGCCCTGGTGGCCGCAGTCCAGGTCGCCATGAAAACCGACTGGAAGCCGATCGTTCCCCATGTCAGCGGGGATCACCGGGTGTCCTGGATCGAGGCCATGGACCGCTGCCGTGGGATCGTGAATGCCCTTGATCCCATCCGGGATGCGGTCGTCATGCTCCCGAACTGGAAGAATTCCATCGGCGCCATCGAAGAGCGGCAGTGGGCGGTCGACCTGGGGATCCAGGTTCTCTACTTCGACGATCTGTTCCCGGGCGCGCCGGCTGAGGTCCACCCGGCATGATGGTCTGGGAATTCCACCTGGAGGCGGTAACCCTCTCTCCCAACCGGATGATGAAGATGCACTGGTCTGACTACCAGGGGCTCGTGAACGACTGGTTCCTGCGGCTCCGGGCGAAGTGGGGGGTGTCCTCCGTCACCAAGGCCACCGGCCGCCGCCGGGTAGAGATCGTTCGCTATGGCTTGCGCCCTCTCGACCGGGACAACCTCTACGGGTCGGTGAAGCCCCTCGTCGATGTGCTGCGGCCCGCCAAGGTAGAGCGGGGCACCTTCAAGACCGGGCCCCGGGCAGGCACCCCATGGGTCCGCTCTCGCCTGGGTCTGGGCCTGATCCTCGACGACACCGAGGCCATGCTCGACCTCCACGTTTCGAACGGCAAGCTCACGAAGGGGCAGAAGCCCTACACCCTGCTCACGATTTCCGATATTTCCCTCTGAGGTTTCCCATGCCCATCAAGAAAAAACTAGGCCCCAGAAAGATCCCTGTCAATCCCGACACCTACCGACGGGGCTGCGAATTCCTGGCGGATCACCTGCTCCGTGATGCGGAAGCGATGAACAGGTCCGCCGACGCGATCAATGAATTGCGCCTGGGCCTTGGTGTCCCGGAGAACGAGTCGATGAACGTCCACTACATCGCCGCGGCCATGGCGGTCTTTCTCGCCCATGAGATTGTCTCCGGGCGTCTTTCCCCCTCACCGTCCAAGGCCCCCCAGGAGTCCAAATGAAAATCGCCCTCGGTATTCTCTGCCTCGTGGGGGGCGCTGCCCTTGGCCTGTGGCTTGGGGTGTGGGTCTGCTTCATCGGCGGGCTCGTGAAGGTGGCCGGCGCTGTCCACCCATTCAACGGTCCGGCCATGGCGTTGGGCCTCCTGCGCTTCATCTGCTCGCCCTTCGTCGGGTGGGGCACCTTCGCTACCTGCTGCGGCCTGTCGGCCATCTGCTTCACCCCCCGGCGCCAAGCCGGCCTGCGGCGGTAGGGCATGTCCAAGAATCCGATCTCTGTCCGGGGCCTCACCCCCCGGGAGGTCCTTGGCCTCCACCCGAGCGCATCTGAGGACGAGGTCCGCGGGGCGTTCCGGCTGCTGGCGAAGGTGTTCCATCCCGACCTCCTGGATCGGGGCGCCGCCCTGTTCCAGTTGGTCCAGGCCGCCCATGATGCGGCCCTGGTGGGCAACGTGTGGCCCGGGGCGCTGGACGCCCTGGCTGGCTTTGAGCGGGGCTTCCCTCCTGGGGTCCCAGCTTCCCCCGCCGCGCCGCGCGCCGCGCGCCCTGGTGTCGCCAGGGCCTCCTGGCGGATGAACAAGAAGGGCGGCTGGTCGCGGAAGGAGAGCGGCGAATACGTGAATGTCTTTTTCCGGGGGCTGGACTGGCACTGGGCGGGCCCGGACCTCCTGGGCGGGACCAATTTCTGCGACGGCCGCTTCGTCTCCGCCCAGGACGCCATGGTCGACGCGGACGCCTACTATGGCGCGGATGCCCGATGAAAAGACTTGCAACCATCGCCCGGGGTCGTAACCTTGACCTCGGAGCGTTAGAAACTCCGAAAGAAATCTCAACGGCCAGCCATGGTCGGGATGCCCGAGGAATACAAGAACCTGCCGCAAGTGCGGTGAATACTCGGGGCGGTTCCTTTCACCGTTCTAACCATCCCGGCCCCCAGGCTGATCCTGGGTTGCCTCTTTCGGGCGTTAGAAACCCGACAACGAAAGGAAGTGTCGCATGAGCGATCCTCTCATCCAGGGCGAAGCCCTACCTCTCGTCACCCTCCGGGGTGGTGATCCCGTCACCACCAGCACCACCATCGCCCTCGGCACCCATGTGGAACACCGGGCGGTCCTGCAGTTGATCCGCGCCCATCTCCCGAAGCTGGAACGGTTCGGAGGGGTCGCATTTGAAATGCGCCCCTTCCAGACCCCCGGCGGAGAGCAGTCCCGGGATGTCGCCCTGCTCAACGAGCGGCAGGCCACCCTGCTCATGACCTTCATGCGGAACACCGAGGTCGTCGCCGAATTCAAATTCCATCTGGTCGATGCCTTCTTCGGCATGGCTCAGAAACTCCGGGATCCAGTCTTCTTCATGTCCACCATGACCAGGGCCGACACCCTGCGGATGGTGCTGGCGGTGGTGGAGGAAAGGGATGCACTCAAGGAGACCGCCACAACGCAGGCCGCCGCCATCTCCGTCCTGGAGCCCAAGGCGGCCGGCCTCGACCGGATCGCCAAGACGTCTGAGGGCGCCCACACCCTCACCGACGCGGCCAAACTCCTTCAGGAGCCCCCGCGCAAGTTCATGATCCGCCTTCAGGCCGAGGGCTGGATCTATCGCCAGAACGGGCGCTGGCTGGCCTATCAGGCGAAGGTCACCGCCGGCCTAATGGAACACAAGTTCTGCACCGTCCAGCACAATTCCGGCCCCGAGGTCGACGTCGCCCAGCCGCTGCTGACCCCCAAGGGAATCTCCAGGCTGGCCGTGCTACTCGGGAAGGAGGTGGCGTCGTGAACGAGGATTTCGCCGCCGCCTTGATGGCTATTTCCCGCGCCTTGGATGGGGACCCTGATGATCAGACCATCCACGGGGTTCAGATGCTCCTGGAGGTTCTGGCTGCGAATTCTGTAGCCTCTGTGGCGCTGCGAGGTGCCGCGTGATCACGATTTTTCGGTTTCAAAATAAAGAATCCGAGGATGTGCAAGTCGAACTCCTTGATGGCGGAAGTCTTGCGATCTGCAGCGCCCCCGACGATCAAGAGCGGTGCCGATGGATCTTGCTTGCTCCCGTCGATGAGGGCGATGCCCTGGGGCTGGCGCAATCTCTCAGAAAAGCCGCGTCCCATCTCGTAAAGTTCCACAAAACGAAGGGCTAGCCTTATGTCCACCCCCGCTCTCGGTGCCTACATTGCCCTCTACTGCCGCGAGGTCTTGGGGGACGTTCACCTCGCTGCCCTATCCGATGAGCAGTTCGGTCGGTGGGTCAAATACCTGTGCGTCATGTCCGAGATCGGCGGGAGATTGCCCGGAGATCCGGCAGAGATCGCCCGGAGATCCCGGGTAGATGTTCGCAAAGTCCGCCACGACCTTTCATGGTTTCCCACCTTCTTCATCAAGGATGAAACCGACGGAACGTGGCGGTCGGTTCGGCTCGAAAAGCAGGTTGCGAAATTCGCCAAGAAGGTTGAAGTTGCAAGGGAAAATGGAAAATCCGCTCACCCCGAAATCGGGGCAATCCCGCCCCCTGATTTCGACCCCTACTTGGGGGCATCCGCACCCCCCGAAATGGGGGCTAACCATGACCCCGAAATGGGGGACATCGCGCGCGGTACTCAATCTCATACTCAATCTTTAAAAGAAGAAACGAAAACAACAACAACCCCCCTTACCCCCCTGGGGGGGGCTGCTGTTGCTGCTGCTGTCCCGGCTTCCCGCGCAAGGCGTCCCAGGACCCCGAGGCCCCCTCGGATCGCTCCCCTGGTTCTGGACCCCACGGCGCCCATCGACCCGTCGGTGATCGCTGCCACTGAGGCGATCGCTGCTGCCACCCCTACCCGGGATCGGGCGAACCGTCCGGTTCGGGTGGATCGCGCCACCATCGCCTCCCGCCTGACTCAGATCCTCCACGACCACCCCCGCCTGGATGGCCCCAAGCTGGCGCAGGCATGGGTGGACTACGTCGACACAAACCCCTATGGGATCAAGTCTCCCTCCGCATTCTTTGGGCACCAGGAAAACAACGGGGATGGTGCGAATTGGTTGCCGTTCACCACCGTGGTTTGGCACCGGGAATCGCATCGGAGAGTGTCTCCGCCCACTCCCCAGCCAGAGGCTCTAGCTTCCGGCGGCATGTAGTCCAACCCCATCGCCGGCAGCAACCGGCCCCACCCGAAAGGACCCCGCATGACTCTCAAGCTCCCCGAGGACATCGACGCCGAACAATGCCTCATCGCCACCCTGGGCGCCCCTGGCACCCTGGACCCCGGAACCGAAAACGCGGATGCGCTGCAGGCGATCCTCGCTATCCGGCCCGAGCAGATCGTCCACCCGGTCTACTCCGCCATCCTGGCCGCCATCCTAGACATCTACGGCAAGGCCGAACCTGTGAACTGCTTCAGCCTGAAATCCTCGCTCGAGCGCCAGGGGACCCTGGGCCGGGTTGGTGGGTATTCCGGGCTGATGGAATCCCTCAGCGCAGAGGAGGTGGGCCGGCCGACCAAGCTCGTCGCTCGGCTGCTGGACCTCTGGCGCCAGCGGCAAGTCCTCCGGGTCTGCCATGAGGCGATGCTGGGCGCCGCGGACCCCATGCAGCCGGTCCAGGGTGTGATCTCGACCCTGTCCGGGAAGCTCTCCGCCCTGGCGGCCGGCTCTGGCGGCGCCAAGATCCGCAAGGGGTCCACCCTGGTGGACCGCATCGCTGCCGGGGAGGCATTCCGGGATTCCACCATCGCCGCCAAGCTGGTCTGGTTCGGGATCCATGCCTTCGACGAGGTGCTGGAGTGCAGCCCCGGACATGTGGTCATGATCGGCGCCCGGCCCGGCGTCGGGAAGTCCGCCCTGGGGATCCAGGTGTTCTGGCAGACCGTCCTGAATGGCGGGAGTCCGTTCCTGGTGTCCCTGGAAATGGACGATGGCGAGGTGGACAGCCGGATCGCCGCCTGGAGGACCCTGGAGGGATATCGGCACTTCCGGGATGGGTCCTGGACCGACAACGCTGCGAACGTCCTGATGGACTCGGTCCCAGAACTCGATCGCACGACGATCTGGTGCCACACCTCCGGGGTGCCTTGGGCCACCGTCGAGGCGGCGATCCGCGAGGCTGTGCGGGTGAACGGCTGCACCTCCGTGATCCTCGACCACGTTCTGCTGATCGAGAAGCCGAATCTCGGCAAGGGGTCGAACGACGCGGCATGCTGGCTCTGGCTCTCCCGGCAGATCAAGAAGCTGGCCGGCGAACTGCGGATCTGCATCGTTCCCCTCTGCCAGTTGAACCGCCAGGGGGCCGAAGGGGAGCCCAAGCTCTCCGACTTCCGGGATTCCGGCGGGTGGGAGGAGGATGCCGTCGCGGTGCTGATGGTCTGGCAGGTCGATGCCACCGCCGCCGATGAGTTGGTTGAGGCCCGGGACCTGTTCGTCAAGGTCGCCAAGAACCGCAGCGGTGCCTCGGGCTGGAAGCGGAAGGTCGAATTCCGCGGCGCCACCAACCGCTTCGCCATCGTCGAGCAGCACACCACCGCCTCCGATAGCCCCACCGGCCAGCCCTGCGCCTCCAGCTTCTGGGGTGGGGGAGACTGAACCCTGGGAAGGCCCCTTCCTGGCTGCAGGGTGGGGCGCCAAGGCATTCTGGCCCCATCCTCTGCGCCCTTCCCCCACCCGCTGCCCCCAGGTCGCTCACGCGCTGAAATCCGTTCTCAACAATCGCTCCAATGTTGACCACATTGGGGCGATACGTGTATTTACCGACGGTCTGCAGATGTTTGCGTGTGTTTGCGTGTGATATGCATATCTTGTATTGCCTACACTTACGCCGGAACATTGGATTACTCCGGGAGTAAAACATGGGCCAGAGGATCCGAAGCTCCCTTTCCGTGCTCATTGCAGCGGCGGAGGAAGCGTCGGGCGGCTCGGTCGACCCAGTCTTGTTCATGCGGGCCCTGATCCGGGGCGTCGAGGAACAGGCTTCAAACTCCCGGAACCTCTGCGTCGCCATCGGCTACAAGCGGCTGATCCGCTCCTACACCTGTGCCCTCCAGACCAGTCTCGCTCACCGCGTCGCCTGCTGGGGCATCCATGCCCTCGGGCCCGACGTCCCGCTCCGGGCATCCTACCCGCTCTACCGTGCCCTGGCCGAGTCCAGGAACCTCGTGCCCTGGGGATTCGGCTGGTATCAGCAGAACGCCTTCGGCTATCGCAAGGCCCGCGTCAGCAAGGAGAACGCATGAGTGATCCGACCCCTCGGGACACCACCCCGGCCATCCACCAATCCCCCGTCACCGTCCATGAGGCTCTGGCCCCCTTCGTCGCCGACCGGCCCGAATTAGCCAACCTGACCAGTGCCGAGGTCGTCGCGGTCATGTTGAACGATCTGGCCGACGCCTACTCCGAGTTGGCCCTGCTCCGAGCCAACGTCGCCTTCATGTGCCCCAAGTAGCCATGGGCCTCCCGGTCTGGTTCCACTACGGGGTCGTCATCTTCGCCTGGGTGACCGTGTTCTATGCCCTCTGGCGCCATGGGCGGAAGCGGTGAAGTCCTCCCCGCTCCAGCGCCGCACACCGCTGTCTCGCCGCTGTCCCCTCCGGGCCAAGGCCCCGATGAAGCGGAAGGACCGCCCCCGGCACACCGCCGCCGAGCAGGTCCACCTGGATGCGGTCCAGCGCCTCGGGTGCCTGGTTTGTGGTGCGCCGGCCCTGATCCACCATGTGCGTTCCCTGGCCGGGGTCCGGATCACCCGGAACCATCGGCTGGTCCTTCCGCTCTGCTGGGCCCACCATTCCGCCGACAGCCCGGTGGGGTTTCATGCGGGGTCGAAGCCCTGGCAGGTCCGCCACGGTTCTGAGGCCGATCTGCTGGCCCTGGTATCCGTTCGACTCGGCCCCAGGTATCCCGCCTGGGCCCCCTGCGAGGACTGCGGCGAGTTCGTGTGCGCGATCCACGGCTGCCACACCGGGGAGTGCTATTGCCCCGGGACGGAAGTGTGGGACCTGCTCGGCATCGACCCTTATTCCGCGGGAGGGAACCTCGCCCCTGCCGTCCTCCAGGCCCTCGTCATGGTGAAAAATGCCTAAAAAGAAGCCAGTTCCCGCCCCCGATCCCGCCCCCCAGGAGCGCGCCCCCCTCCGGGAGCCGAACGTGGTCAGGCTGCGGGTCGATGAGATCGTGCCCTGGGACGGCAATCCCCGGGAGCACAATTTTGAGCAGATCCGGCTGCTCCAGAAGTCCCTCGACCACTTCGGGATCGTCGCCCTGCCGGTCATCCAGGCCGGGACCCGGAAATTGATCGCGGGGCATGGCCGGGTGCAGGCCCTCGTCGCGGCCGGCCGTTCTGCCGAGGAAATCCCTGTTCTCGAGGTCGAGTTGTCCGACGAGGACGCCATGGCCTATGCCGTGACCGACAACCGGCTCACGGATCTGTCGTCCTGGAACATTCCCGCCCTCAAGGCCGCCATGGTGGAGCTGGATAACGGGGCGTTCGACGTCGAGCTCACCGGCTTCACCGCCGACGCCCTGGCCGATATGTTCCCTCTCGAGGCGCCCGACGACATGGGCCTGAAGCCCGGGGCCGATCCCGACGCCGCCCCGGGCTGCCCCGAGAAGCCCTTCCTGGAGTTGGGCGACCTCGTGCTCCTGGGCCGGCACCGGCTGCTCGTCGGGGATTCCACAAAAACTGCGGATATCGCCACCCTCATGGACGGGCAAAAGGCCGACATGGTCCTGACCGACCCCCCCTACAACGTCGACTACCAGTCGGATTCGGCCAGCCTGAAGGCCGAGGGGAAGGGCTCGATCAAGAACGACGCCATGTCCGCCGAGCAGTTCCAGCAGTTCCTCGACGATGTGTTCGCCCGGTATGCCGAGGCCACCGGCCCGCACTCCGCCTTCTACGTGTTCTACCCTTCCCGCTTCCACGTCGAATTCGAAGCGGCCATGCTCCGCTCCAAGATCACGGTCCGGGCCCAGATCATCTGGGCGAAAACCCAGGCCAGCTTCGGATTCTCCCAATACAAATGGAAGCACGAGCCGATCCTGTTGGGTGCCAAGGACGGCGAGACCCCCTTGGTCTACCTCCCCGCCCATGAAACCGCCTTCTACGCATTCAAGGCCAAGCAGGCTCCCTTCTGGACTGGCGACCGCTCACAGACCACCGTGTGGACCTGCGCCCGGGAGACCGGCTACAAGCACCCGACGCAAAAACCCGTCGAACTGCTCAGGAAGCCGATCACCAATTCCAGCCGCGTCGGGATGCTGGTGCTCGATCTGTTCGGCGGCTCGGGCTCGACCTTGATCGCCTGTGAGTCCATGGGCCGGCGCTGCAACACCATGGATCTCGATCCGAAATTCGGCGAGGTCATCTGGAAACGCTGGGAGGAGGCGACCGGCAAGAAGGGCACCGTCCTCCGCAACGGCCGCCCTGTGGAGGTGCCTCGTGCCCAAGATTGAATGCCCCCGCTGCGGAAACACCATGCTCCAGGCCGAGGGGCTGGACCTACCGGATGGAACCCATTGCCCTGTGTGTCGGGCGGTCCGGGTGTCCGCCTATAAAATCGTTTGGCCCGCCTCCACCGTCGCTCCCCCCTCGCCCTGCTGCCCGCCGCCGGCTCCCGCGGGCGATACCGCCCTGCGCGGGAAGCTCGCCATCGCCCTGGCGGCCCTGCAGGCGATCAATTACTGGGATGGCGAATGCCTCGACCACCCGAGCGCCATCGGCTCCCCCAACCCCCGCGAGATCGCCGGGACCGCTCTGGATGCCCTCGCGGCCCTGGGCGCATGATCTGCTCCGACCTTCCCCTTCGCCTCGTCCCGATGTCCTTCCGGGTGACCTGCTACTGCCCGCCCATGGCACCCATCGTGCCCATGGCGAGGCGCCAGCAGCCCCCCGCGGCCCCTCGGGCGGTTCGGGTCCCCTATCTTTCGCTCCCGGTCGATCGGCGGCTTAGGGAGCCTCCCCGCGCCGTCGGTTGGTGACGCGAAGGCGGCGACCTGCCCTCCGCCCGATCTGCCTCCTTGACCCCCCGGCGGGGATGAGGCCCATCCTCCCCCGCCGGTTCCTGCTGGAGCCTCCCGATGTCGAACAAGTTCAACCTGCCCCCCACCCCCCGCCTCATGCCGGCCGTCGACCGGGTGCGGGTGCTCTCGGAGGAGGTCTTGGCCTTGCGGATCCTCCTGGCCGCCGTCATCTGGAAGTTGGGCGGCGACGTCGCCGTGACCAACGAAGAGATCGGCTACGTCGCCACCCACTGCAAGCTCGACACCACCCCGACGCTGACCGGCCAGAAGCTCTCCGTGAGCAACCCCGGCATCCTCGACCCGGGCGGAGTCCACGATGCATAGGCTCATGGACGTCAACGGGGAATGCCCCGCCTGCGGCCGGCGCTGGAAGGAGCCCCAGGTGGGCGCCGTGTCCCAGGTGGTCCGCCTCTACCGGCTGCAGGGGCTCCGCGGCTTCCAGTGCCCTTCCTGCGCCACAAAGTTCACCCCGGCTGGGGAAATGATCATCCCGCCCCGCCCTGGCTCCCTGGATCCGCTATGACCACTCCCCCCCCGTCCCCCGCGCCCAAGAAGGGCGGCTGGCCCAAGGGCAAGAAACGTGGGCCCAAGACAGCGGAGGAGCGGGCCAAATTTGCACCAATTCGTCCGGCCAAATTCAAGACCACAAGTGTTGACTGGGTTGAAGTAAGAAATTGCTATGTCAGGGGAATCCTCCCGGAAGGCGCCGACGCGACCACCCCGAGGCAATTCCAATCGCTCAACGAATTGTCGACCCGGTTTGGAATGGCAATTGGAACCATTTCGGCCCGTTCTTCGGCCGAAAACTGGCCCGAACAGCGTGAAAACTTCCGTTCCGAATTGCAATCCCGCGAGGACAAGCAATTGCTTGAAAGGCTTGCGGCACAAGGCGCTCGAGCCCGCGCGGCCTATTTCGGGACCGCATTGCGAATCCAACAATCGGTGGATCGCAAGGTTCGCAATGACGACGTGTCTGATATGGCCCTCCAGCGCCTCGCTGGTGCCCTCCGTTCCTCCCAGCAGGTTTCCGATGTGGCCCAAGGGCGCCCGGTTGACGGGCCCGGGGTGACGGTGAACGCCTTCTGGCTGTCCTTTACGAAGGAGCCGGCCGCTGGGGTCCAGGCTGCCTTCCTCACGCTCGACGCCGAAGCCCTCCCCCCGATGGGCGTCGTCGCTTCCCCCCCGAGGTAACTCATGCCGCAACGGAATGGAATCCCCCGATACCGCTGTTTCAAGGAGGTCCAGGCCCTCAAGATCCTGGACGTCCGGCTCGACCCGGGCACCCTGGGCGCCACCCTGACCTTCGGCGATCCCTGGCCCACCTTGAAGCTGAACCACGAGGACACCTGCCGGTTCAGCCCCCGCGGCGGAGGCTACTGGGTTTGGTATGCCGACGGCTACCAGTCGTTCTCCCCCGGCGCCGCCTTTGAGGCCGGCTACGCCCTCGTCCCATGACCCGGCTCTGGTTCCTGCTCGGCTACAACGCCTTCCTGGCGGTCCTGGCCGGCGGGTCCTTCCTCTGGTTCGCCCGACTCCCCAATCCCAGCCAGAGCATCCATTTGGAAATGTTCGCCATGGCCTGGGCCTGCTGGTTCGCCGTCCTCGGGTTCGCCCTAATTCTCAGCTACATCCGTTTCATTCGCCGCTGAAAGGCCCCCATGTCCCTCGATGCCGAACCCCGCCCCCCGCTGCGTGATATGCGCGATCCATTGAACCGCTGTGTTTTTTGTGGCCTCGACCATGCCGGTCCTTGCGGGGCCCTCGCCCGCCAGCGGGAGTTGGCGGCTCGGCGGCGGACGATCGGCTGCCCATCGTGCGGGCTGACCCACGAGGCTGGCGACTGTGCGCCCAGGTCCCTCCCGACCTATCCCGAGTTTGCCCCCGGCCCGGTCGCCATC
>Ga0316217_10004581_pt1 | contig 14803 bp, 8 predicted proteins | sample 1anoAmetaG_FD_203633 | JGI IMG/M metagenome (GOLD analysis project Ga0316217, IMG submission 203633) | Freshwater microbial communities from Trout Bog Lake, Wisconsin, USA - 1anoA | ecosystem: Environmental > Aquatic > Freshwater > Lake > Hypolimnion/Profundal zone | place: USA: Wisconsin... | reverse complement strand
CTGCCCGGCTTCGGAAGGCAGCGGGCCCACCAGGATCGGGTAGGGCGGCCTGGGCAGGCTGCCCAGGCTCATCAGGATGGCCTGGGTCTGGTCGACGGACCGGCCGAGGCCCAGGAACAGGATCGGCGGGCGCAGGTCCCGGGCGGCCTGGTCCAGGTCCTTCCGGACGCAGGACTGGAGCCCGAAACCCAGGTGCTTCACCACCTCGGTGATCAGCCTGACCCGGGCCGCGGGCAGCCCCAGGGCCAGCAGGGTGGCCCTGGACTTCTGGCCGCGGAGCAGGGACCCCTCCAGCAGCGGCCCGAGGGTGGTGAGGAGCTTCTGGATCGTGGCGTCCGCTTCCACGAACCCGTCCCCGTCCATTTCCTGGAGCCTGGCCTGGTCGGCCTCGGTCGGGGGGTGGTCGAGGATGATGAAGATCGGCAGGTTCCGGAACAGGCTCCTGGACTCGGCCCGGAGCAGGTGGCAGAGCCGGTAGCCGTCCAGCGGCTCGCCAGCCGCGTCCACCAGCATGAGGTGGGCGCCGTTCCAGGCCTCGGAGGCCAGCGCGTGCAGATGGTCCTGGACCACGTTCACGGCATGCCCCGCCCCTTCGAAGGCGGTACGCAGCCGTTCGAGCAGCATGGCGTGCTTGGTGATGGCGAGCAGGTTCATGGGCGATTCTGAAACGCGTTGGTGCAGCTTAACCGCCCCGCCGCCGGTTGGGTAACTGTTTAATCGGCCAGACCCTGCTCGGCCAGCCAGCGTTCGGCGTCGATGGCGGCCATGCAGCCCGATCCGGCGGCGGTGACGGCCTGCCGGTAGACATGGTCCTGCACGTCGCCGCAGGCGAACACGCCGGGGACCGGGGTGCGGCTGGAGCCGGGCTCCACCTCCAGGTAGCCGGCCTCGTTCATGGGCAGCTGGCCGGCGAACAGAGACGTGTTGGGCTCATGGCCGATGGCCACGAACAGGCCCTCCACCGGCAGTTCCGACAGGGCGCCGGTGACCGTGTCCTTCAGCGCCAGGGCCCGGATCTTCCGCACCTTCTCGCCGCTGGGCAGGACCTGCTCCTGGGTGGGGATATCGGTGACCACCGCGTTCCATTTGAATTCGATCTTGGGGTTCTTCATCGCCCGCTCCTGCATGGCCTTGGAGGCCCGCAGCCGGTCCCGGCGGTGCACCAGGGTGACCTTCGAGGCGAACTTGGTGAGGAAGGTCGCCTCCTCCAGCGCCGTGTCGCCCCCGCCCACCACCGCGATCTCCTTGCCCCGGAAGAAGAAGCCGTCGCAGGTGGCGCAGGCGGAAACGCCGCCGCCGGACCGGCTGAGCTCCTCGTCCTGGCGGATGCCCATCCACTTGGCGCTGGCGCCGGTGGCGATGATGAGCGCGTCGCAGGTGTATTCGCCCTGGTCGCTGGCCACGTGGTAGGGGCGCCTGGACAGGTCCACCTTCAGGACGGTCTCGGCCTTGATCTCCGCGCCGAAGCGCAGCACCTGCTCGCGCATGCCGTTCATCAGTTCGGGTCCCTGGATGCCCTGGGGGAAGCCGGGGTAGTTCTCCACTTCGGTGGTGATGGTGAGCTGGCCACCCGGTTGCGCCCCTTCCAGGACCAGCGGGGCCAGGTTCGCGCGGGAGGCGTAGATCGCCGCCGTGTATCCGGCGGGCCCGGTGCCGATGATGATGATCTTGGAATGAGACACGTGGACTCCCCGGAAGCGGCGGCCGGACTTGGGCGCGGCGGCGCCCCCATTGTATCGAAAAAGCGCCGCCGGCGGCCAGCCAGGAGGGGGCGCCCAGTCTTCTTGACAAGGTGGGGTCCACACCCTAGATTTTCCTGATCGTGTTCTTGGCAATTGCATTAATTCATTTATTAAAATGAATAGAAATTTAAATAATGGAAAACATATGAATCATATGGCATTGACATCCGTTTCTGTATCCGAACAAGCGAACGCTGAGCTGCTGGAAGCAGCCCTGCTGCGGCTCGGCGAAAGGGCCAAGGGCGACCCGGAACTGGCCCTGTCCGCGCCGTTGCCCGCCGTTATCGAGGCGTTGCAGGACGGGCGGCTGGCCGCCATCGAGGTGTTCGCGAAGGCTTGCGAAGCCTATGCCGGGCGGCCCGCCCTGGGGGAGCGGGCGTTCGTCCTGGACCGCACGCCAAACGGCCAGGCCGTGCGCCATCTCCCGGCCTTCCGGACCATCACCTACCGCGAGGCCTGGCGGCGCACCGTGGACCTGGCCACGGGACTGGTCCGGGACCGGCGCACCGCCCTGAAGCCGGGCGAGATCGTGGGCATCCTGGGCTTCGGCAGCGTCGATTACGTGCTGGCAGACATGGCCTGCCTGTACGCGGGCCTCGCATCCGCCGTCCTGCAGATGAGCATGCCCGCGGAGGACCTGGCCCACATCGCGAACGAGGCGGAGTTCGCCTGCATCGTCTGCACCCGGGAAGGCCTGCCGTCCCTCCTGGCGGTGCTGCCGGGCTGCCCGGCGGTGCGCAGCGTGGTGGTGATGGACCTCCGGCCCGGGGCCGACCAGGAGGCCGCGGAACTCGAGCGGGTCCGCGGGCGCGCGGCCCTGCCGGTGCTCACCCTGCCGGACCTGGCGGACGCGGGCCGGGCGGCGCCGCCGCTGGCGCCGTGGATCCCGGCGGCCGGGACGGATCCCCTGGCGACGCTCATGTACACCTCCGGAAGCACGGGCTTGCCCAAGGGGGCCCTGCTCACCCAGCGGATCTGGCGCTCCCACTGGCGATTGCTGTCGCTCGCCCAGTTCGCGCGGTTCCCCAGCATCAGCCTCAATTTCTATCCCCTGAGCCACGCCATGGGCCGCAACGCGGTGCTGCGCACCCTGGTGCTGGGCGGGGTCACCCACTTCACCCTGGAAAGCGACATGTCCACCCTGTTCGAGGACCTCCGGCTGGTGCGGCCCACCTTCCTGAACCTGGTGCCGCGCATCTCGGAGCTGATCCACCAGGCCTGCCGGGCCGAGGACCAGCGCCACCCCGGCCAGCCGGACGCGTTCCTGGGCGATCGCCTGACGGCGGCGGTCATCGGTTCGGCGCCGACCGCGCCGGAGATCGCCGACTGGCTTGCCGGCCGCTTCGGAATTCCGGTCTACGAGGGCTACGGTTCCACCGAGGCCGGCATCATCACCGTCGACGGCATGATCAACCACGCGACCGTATCGGGCTACCGGCTGGCCGAGGTGCCGGAACTGGGCTACCGGCTGGACGACAAGCCCTATCCCCGGGGCGAACTGCTGGTGAAGACCAGCCAGAGCATCCCCGGATACTTCCGGAACGCCGCCGCCACCCGGGCCCTGTACGACGGGGACCGGTTCATGAGGACCGGCGACATCGTCGAGCGGCGGGGTCCCGACCAGTTCGTCTGGGTCGACCGCAAGAACAACGTCGTCAAGCTGGCCCAGGGCGAGTACGTCACCCTCTGGCGCCTGGAGACCACTTTCAGCGCCGGCAGTCCGCTGGTGGACCAGGTCTATCTGTATGCCAACAGCCAGCGGGCCTGCCCGCTGGCCGTGGTGGTGCCGGACTGGCCCGCGGTCAAGGCCCGGCTGGGCCGGGACCCGGAACCGGACGCGGTGAAGCGGCTGCTGCGCGCGGAGTTCAACCGCATCGCCGGCGCGTCCGGGCTGCGCGCCTACGAGGTGCCGCGCGACCTCCTGGTCGAACCGGTGCGCTGGACCCGGGAGAACGGCATGCTCACCGGCGTCAACAAGCCCGCCCGCCCCCAGCTGAAGCAGCGCTATGGCGAACGCCTGGAAGCCATGTACCGCCAGATGGAGGAAGGCGCTCCGGCGTCCCCGCAGCCGATGCCGGACGGCGGCAAGGCGCCGATGGCGGAGCGGGTGCGGCGGGCGGCGGCGGCCGTGCTCGGCCTGCCGGACCTGGAACTCGCCGCCGGGAGCTTCAGGGAACTCGGCGGCGACTCGGTCAGCGCCCTTTCGCTTTCGCTCCTGCTCGAGGAGGCGTGCGGGGCGCCGGTGCCGGTGTCGTGGATCCTGAACCCGGGCGGCACCCTGGAGGCCCTGGCGCGGCGCCTGGAGGGACTGCGCGCCCATGAAGCGGACGCGCTGCCGTCCTTCGCCGCCATCCACGGCCGGGACGCGGCCCTGATCCGTGCAGCCGATCTGCGCCTGGAACGGCTGCTGGGCCCGGCGGACCTGGCCGGCCCCGGGCCCGGGTTCGGGGCCGGCCGCGGCCCGGCGCCGGTCCGCACCGTGCTGCTCACGGGGGCGAACGGATTCCTCGGGCATATCCTGTGCCTGGAGTGGCTGGAGCGGATGGCCAAGGACGGCGGCAGGATCTGCGCCATCGTCCGGGCACCCGATGACCGGATTGCGGCCGAGCGGCTGGGAGCCGCCTGCGGCACCGGCGACCCGCGCCTCGCGGAGCGGTTCCAGGCGCTGGCCGGCCGGCACCTGGAGGTGCTGGCCGGCGACCTGGCCGCGCCCCGGCTCGGGCTGGCGGTCCAGGACTACGAGCGGCTGGCGGCCGACGTGGACCTCATCGTCCACCCGGGGGCGCTGGTCAACCACGTGTTCAGCTACGAGCAGCTGTTCGAGCCCAACGTGCTCGGCACCGCGCAGCTGATCCGCCTGGCCCTGCGCGGACGCCCCAAGCGCTTCGACTACGTCTCGTCCATCGGAGTCCTGGCTGGCGCCAGGGCCCCCGGGAAGGTTGCCGAACGGGACGGGGTCGACGCGCTGCAAACCGGCTGGCCCGTGACCGGAGGCTACGCCCACGGCTATGCCACCAGCAAATGGGCGAGCGAGGTGATGCTGAAGGAGCTGCATGATCGCTTCGGCACGCCGGTGCGGGTGTTCCGGCCGGACCTGATCCTGCCCGACCGCCGCTACCGGGGTCAGGCCAACGTGCCCGACCTGCTGACCCGGCTGCTGGCCAGCGTCGTCCTCACCGGGCAGCCGCCCCGCAGCTTCTACGCCGGCGGACGGAGCGCGCAGGCCCACTACGACGGGCTGCCGGCGGACTTCATCGCCGCGGCCATGGTGGCCATGTCCAGCGCCTGGGGCCCGGGCCACGCCACCTACCAGATCAGCAATGCCAATTGGGATGACGGGATCTCCCTGGACACCCTGATCCACTGGGTGGAGACGGCTGGCTACCCGATCCGCCGGATCGACGACTACGCCTCCTGGTACCAAACCTTCGGCGCCAGGCTGATGGAATTGACGGCGGACCAGCGCCAGCACTCCGCGCTGCCGATCCTGCAATTGTGGGCAGAACCGAACGCCGGCCGGGACGGCGAGCGCATCGACGCCAGCGAGTTCCGCCAGGAGGTGCGGCGGCTCAAGCCGGGCGGCGAGGCGGACATCCCGCATCTGAGCGAAGCCTTCCTGCATAAGTATCTGGCAGATCTCTGTGAGCTCGGGCTGCTCCCCGCCCGGGACCGTTCTCCCAGGATGCCGTCCACGTAATCATTCGGGTCCCTCACGCTTCCGGCGAGGTGCCCGAACGCGCGCCTCGCCGGAAGCGAATAGGGGCGAAAGTCCGGGACACGAACGAATACGTAGATGGGCCCCTGATATGCCTATGGGGGGACCGCGCGCTCGCGTTGCTCGCTTTCCTTCCCCCCACACCCCCACTCCATGCCGGGCGGAGCCCGGACATGGAGTCTATGACCGGTGGGCCGGCTTCTGGAACTGCTCGGCTTCCGTACTGCCGGTCAGGGCCAGGGTGGAGACGCTGTCCCCGCTCACGGCCTCGGCCACGGCGTCGAAATAGCCGGTGCCGACCTCCCGCTGATGCCGGGTGGCGGTGTAGCCGCGCGGTTCGGCCTCGAACTCCGCGGTCTGCAGCCGGGCGTAGGCGGTCATGCCCTCCTCCCGGTAGGCGCTGGCCAGTTCGAACATCCCGTGGTTCAGGGCATGGAACCCGGCCAGGGTGATGAACTGGAACCGGTAGCCCATGGCCCCCAGTTCGCGCTGGAAAGCGGCGATTTCATGGTCGCTGAGCTTTTTCTTCCAATTGAAGGAAGGAGAACAGTTATAGGCAAGAATCTTGCCCGGGTGGGCGGCAAGCACGGCCTCGGCGAAGCCCCTGGCCTGGGCCAGGTCGGGGGTGGAGGTCTCGCACCAGAGCACATCGGCGTAGGGGGCGTAGGCCAGGGCCCGGGCCACGGCGCACGTCTGGCCGCCCCTGATCCGGAAGAAGCCCTCGGCGGTGCGCTCCCCGGTGATGAAGGGCCGGTCCCGTTCATCCACATCGGAGGTGAGCAGGTTGGCGGAATCGGCGTCGGTGCGGGCCACCAGCACGGTGGGCACGTCCAGCACGTCCGCGGCCAGGCGCGCGGCCACCAGGGTCCGGATGAACTGGCTGGTGGGCACCAGGACCTTGCCGCCCAGGTGTCCGCACTTCTTTTCGCTGCTCAGCTGGTCCTCGAAGTGCACGCCGGCCGCCCCGGCCTCGACCATCGACTTCATCAGCTCGAAGGCGTTGAGCGGGCCTCCGAACCCGGCCTCGGCGTCGGCCACGATCGGCACCATCCAGTCCCGGCTGGCGCCGCCTTCGGCGCACTCGATCTGGTCGGCCCGCTGCAGGGCGCCATTGATGCGCTTGACCAGGGCCGGCACCGAGTTGACCGGGTACAGGCTCTGGTCCGGGTAGGTGGCGCCGGACAGGTTGGCGTCGGCCGCCACCTGCCAGCCGGAGCAGTAGATGGCCCGCAGCCCGGCCCGCACCATCTGCACCGCCTGGCCGCCGGTGAGGGCGCCCAGGGCGGGGATGTAGGGCTCCAGCTTGAGCTGTTCCCACAGGCGCTGGGCGCCGCGCTGGGCCAGGGTGTGGGCGATGGTCACCGAGCCGCGAAGGCGGGCCACCTGGGCGGAGGAGTAGGGGCGGATGACGCCGGACCAGCGGGATTCGAAGGGTGTGATGGTCATTTCAGTTCACCTCGGGAAGGACCGCGTCCGCCAGCAGATCGTAGGCTGACAGGGTGAGGAAGGGTGGGGGATCGGGGAGGGTGATGAGGGTTTCCAGCAGATCGGCGGCTTCCAGGTAGCGGCCCGCGGCGAACACTTCGTTGCCGATTTCGGCCTGGATCCGGTCCAGCGCGTCCTGGACATGGCCGTGGAACAGGGCCCGGTCCAGACGGCCCAGGCCTTCCACCTCCACTTCGTGGTTCAGCCACTGCCAGAGCTGCATCCGGGCGATCTCCGCGGTGGCGGCGTCCTCCATCAGGCCGTAGAGGGCGACGCAGCCTTGTCCGCGCAGCCAGGATTCCAGGTAGCGGATGCCCACCCGGAGGTTCTGGCGCAGGCCGTCGATGGTGCGCGGGCCGGCCGGAACCGCCAGCAGTTCAGCTTCCGCAACCGGTTCCGGGATTCGATCCAATTGGTTCATTCCCTGCATTTGGGAGTCAAATTGCAACTGGGCTACAGGAACCAGGGCGGGATGGGCCACCCAGGTGCCGTCGCAGCCGTCCCGGACCTCCCGGGCCTTGTCGGCCCGGACCTGATCCAGTGCCCGGGCGGTGCCTTCCTCATCGCCTTTGCGCGGCACGAAGGCGCTCATTCCGCCCAGGGCCAGACAGCCGCGGCGGTGGCAGGTGCGCACCAGCAACCGGGCGTAGGCCCGGAGGAAAGGCTGGTCCATGCGCACCGCCGCCCGGTCCGGCATGACGGCCCCGGGATCGGCGCGCAGGGTCTTGATGAAGCTGAAGATGTAGTCCCAGCGGCCCAGGTTCAGGCCGGCCGCCCGGGTCCGCTGCTCATAGAGGATCTCGTCCATCTGGAAGGCCGCCGGCAGCGTCTCGATCAGCATGGTGGTGCGGATGCAGCCCTCGGGCAGGTCCAGGTCCTGTTCCGCCGCCTCCAGCACCCGGTTCCACCAGCGGGCTTCCAGGTGGTGCTCCAGCTTGGGCAGGTAGAGGTAGGGGCCGGCGCCGCGGCGGACCAGCTCCCTGGCGTTGTGGTAGAGGAACAGGCCGATATCGAACAGGCAGGCGGGAACCGGCTGGCCCGCCACTTCCAGGTGGCTTTCCGGCAGGTGCAGGCCCCGGGGCCGGACCATCAGGGTGGCGACCCGGCCATTCAGCCGGTAGCGCTTGCCGGTCTCGGGATCCTGATGGCCCAGGTCGCCGCGGATGGCCCGATACAGGTTCTCCTGGCCGGTCACCAGGTTGTCCAGGGTGGGGGCGAGGCTGTCCTCGAAATCGGCCATGTACACCCGCGCACCGCTGTTCATGGCGTTGATCAGCATCTTGGCTTCAGGCGGGCCGGTGATCTCCACCCGCCGGTCCAGCAGCGCCGCCGGCAGGGCGGCCACCGACCATTCGCCCTGGCGGATCGGGGCCGTGTCCGGCAGGAAGCACGGCCGCTCGCCGCGATCGAAACCGGCCTGGCGCGCTTCGCGCTTGGCCAGGAGGGTCTTGAGGCTCGGGCCGAAGCGGAGGGTGAGGTTCTGGACGAAGGCGAGGGCTTCGGCGGTAAGGATGGCCGGAGTCTGGGAGGGCAGGGGGGCCCGTTCCCGGATTCCGCTGGAAGCTTGCACATGCATGATCCACTCCAGAGAATTGATCTCAGTCACAAATTGACTTAATATCCAATGGACGCAAGAACACATTGATTTAAAATGGGTTTAGTTGTCAAAAAAAGAAAATCAACCATCATGTAATCTGTAAAATCAGTCAATGGAGGCGCCCATGCCGGAATCCGCGGTCAAGCCCATGCCCCGGCTGGGGGCCAAGGTGCGGGCGTTGCGGCGCCAGGAGGGGCTGAGCCAGGTGCAGATGGCCGAGCGGCTGGCGATCAGCCCCAGCTACCTGAACCTGATCGAGGCCAACAAGCGTCCGCTCACCGCCAACCTGCTGATCCAGTTGGCCCGCACCTTCCATGTCGAGCTCAAGAGCTTCGCCCCGGAAGCCGACCAGCGGGTGGCCGAGGACCTCATGGAGGCCTTCGGCGACCCCCTGTTCGAGCCCCTGGACCTTCCGGCCGCGGAAGTGCGGGACCTGGCCCAGAACGGCCCGGCCCTGGCCCGGGCCGTGTTCCTGCTCTACCAGTCCTACCGGGAGGCGCGCCGGCGCATGGACACCCTGTCCGACCAGCTCAGCGACGGGCAGGGCTTCCCGGCGGCCTCCACCCCTCTGCCGTCGGAGGCCGCCGGGGATTTCATCCAGCGCCGGATGAACCATTTCCCCGAGCTGGAAACGGCCGCCGAGGCCCTGTGGCAACAGGCGGCGCTGGACCCGGAACAGCTCTACGCCGGACTGGTGGGCGCCTTCCGGCAGCGGGGCATCCAGGTGCGGATCCACTGGGCTGACGAGGCGCGGGGGATCCTGCGCCGCTACGATCCGGCCGCGCGGATGCTCAGCCTGTCCGAACTGCTTTCGCCCCGGAGCCGCACCTTCCAGTTGGCACACCAGTGGGCGCTCCTGGCCCTGGGCGATCTGCTGGACCAGCTCACCGAGGATCCGCTGCTGGCTGGGCCGGTGGCCCGGTCCATGGCCCGGGTGGCCCTGGCCAACTATTTCGCCGGGGCGGTGCTCATGCCCTACACCCCGTTCCAGCGCGCCACCCTGGCCTGCCGTTACGATATCGAGCTGCTGTCGCGCCGGTTCCAGTCCAGCTTCGAGCAGGTCTGCCACCGGCTGAGCACCCTGCGCCGGCCCGGAGCGGAAGGCGTGCCCTTCCATTTCCTGCGCATCGACATCGCCGGCAACATCTCCAAGAGCTTCTCCGCTTCCGGGATCCGCTTCGCCCGCTATTCCGGGTGCTGCCCCCGGTGGAACATCCATGCCTCCTTCCTCACCCCGGGCCTGATCCGCACCCAGATCAGCGAGATGAACGACGGCCGCAAGTACTTCTGCATCGCCTGCACCCTGCAACGGGACACCGGCAACTACCGCGGCCAGCACGCGGTCCAGGCCCTGGGCCTGGGCTGCGAGATCGGCTTCGCCCGGGAGCTGGTCTACGCCGATGGCTTGGTGCTGGACCAGGCGCCGGTGCCGATCGGGGTCACCTGCCGCCTGTGCGATCGCGCCGACTGCGAGCAGCGGGCCTTCCCGCCACTGCACCAGGCGATCGAGGTGGAAGAGGACGTGCGCCGGAGCAGCTTCTACGCCCACCTGACCGATGGCCAGGCGCGGGGCCGGAAGACCAGGTAGGGCAGGCGCAGCCCACTAGACCGAAATCGCGCAACGGCTCCGGCAGGTCAGAAGGGGCAGACGATGGCCTTTGCCGCCTCCTGGCGCAACGCCTCCAGGTCGTCCTGGGCCTTGAAACCCAGGACCTGTTCGAGCGGATCCGTCTCCCGGCCGTCGATCCACCAGCTGGCCTCGGTTTTCGCCAGGAGCGGCGGGAGGACGATGGCGAGGTAGCGCTCCGTGGCCGGTTCCAGACCCTTCCGGCTGCGCTCCTGGTCCAACCGCCAGGCCTCCAGCTTGACCTTGGCGACCGCCGCCGCCCGCAGGGACCGGGCCCAGGACACCTGGCGGGGCGCCCCGGCGAGCTCGGGAAGATCCCGGATGCCGCAGAGGGCCTCCTGCTCCTCAGCCTGCTGCATGGACCAGCAGGCGGTGCAGGCCTGGCCCTTCTGCCACTCGGCGTCCTTGACCTTCTTCCACTTGGGCCCGGTGAACGGATGGGCTTCCTTGTGCCCGCAGGTGTGCAGGACGGTGGTTCCGCCCCGGCGCGCGCCCCCGAGGCCGGAACCCCGGCGGGGACGGAAGGCCTTGGCCTTGGCCTTGGCGGCGGGACGGGCCTTCGGCTTCGCCTTGGCGGCGCCGCTCTTGGCGGGTTTGGCGGATTTCCGCTGCGGGAAGGCCATTCAACATCTCCTGCGCAGGAACCCCGTCAGCGTTCGATCCAGCCGCCGCCCAGGACCTCGTCCCCGGCATAGAAGACCACCGCCTGGCCCGGGGCGATGGCCCGCTGGGGCTCCCGGAACAGCACCCGCACCCGCCCGTCCGCCATGGGCTGGACCACCGCCTCCACCTCGGCGCTCCGGGACCTGATCTTGACCCGGCAGTCCAGGGGCCCGGAAGGGGCCTCCAGGCACCAGCTGAGCTCCCCGGCGGTGAGCTCCGCGCCCAGCAGGTCGGCCTCGCCGCCCACCCAGACAGTGTCCGTGGCCGGGTCCACCCGCACCACGAACAGCGGGTCCGCATGGGCCACGCCGATGCCCTTGCGCTGACCCACGGTGAATTTCCAGTAGCCTTGGTGGTGGCCCAGGATCCGGCCGTCCAGGTGGCGGATGGCCCCGGGCGCGGCCTGGACCGGCGCCAGCCCGGCCTCTTCGATGTAGCCGTCGTAGCGGCCGGGGATGAAGCAGATCTCCTGGCTTTCGGCCTTGTCCGCCAGGTGCAGGCCCAGGTCCCGGGCCAGCTGGCGCACCTCCGGCTTGCCGAAGGCGGCCAGGGGAAACAGGGTGCGTGCCAGGCTCTCCTGGTCGTGGGTGAACAGGAAGTAGCTCTGGTCCTTGGCGGCGTCGGCCGCCTTGAACAGGTGGTAGCCGCGGTCGTCCCGGCCGATGCGGGCGTAGTGGCCGGTGGCCACGAAGGCGCAGCCCATTTCGGCGGCGCTGCCGAGCAGCGCGCGGAACTTGAGGTGCTGGTTGCAACGGATGCAAGGACTGGGGGTTTCGCCCCTGAGGTAGCCATCCACGAAGGGCTCGATCACCGCCTCCCGGAACCGGTGTTCCAGGTCCAGCACATAGTGCGGGAAGCCGGACTGGAACGCCACCCGCCGGGCATCCTGGAAGTCATCCAGGGTGCAGCACTTGCCTTCGGCCTCCGGGCGGGTCCCGCCCCGGGTCTTGTCGAACAGCTGCATGGACACGCCCACCACGTCGAACCCGGCCCGGTGCAGCAGGGCCGCCATCACCGAGCTGTCGATGCCCCCGGACATGGCCGCCAGGACCCGGTCGCCCGGCCGCGGGCCGTCCTGGGCCCGGAGGCAGGCCAGGGCGTGCTCCAGCAGCAGGGAAGGTCCGTTTTCAATCGTCATGCCAGCACTCCAGCGACCTCCATGATAACCGGCCCGGGGTTCCGCTCCAGGGCGCCCGGATATCGGCGATAATCGACCTTTCGAAAGGATCTCCATTGAAGAAGAGGCTGCGCAGGAAATTCCGCACCGGCGAGTTCACCGACTACGAGTTCGTGGTCCAGTTCAAGATCGCCCAGCCCGGCGGCGAAACGGCGGTGGGCGCCATGCTGGGCGCCTTCCTGGACCAGGTCGAAGCCCAGGGTCTGGCGGGCGGCGGCGGCTGCAGCAGCGAAGGCGACTTCTCCTTCTTCGTCTCTTCCCGGCGCGAACGGGGGGCCGTGACCGAGGCGCACCGGGAGGTACTGTCGGCCTGGTTGGCGGGCAACCCGGAGGTCGCCGGCTTCACCGTCGGCCCCCTGCAGAACGTGCTGGGCTAGGGGCATGCATCACCAGCTACCAGTCCACCGAGGCGGATGTGGAGGAACTGCTGGCCGCCTTGGCCTAGCCCGTCTCAGTGCAGCGAGTCGGTGATGACCAGCGGCCCCGCCGGGTTGGGTCCGGTCGCCGCCGAACCCACGGGCGTCAGGGCCCCGGTGCCGGGGTTGATCGCATAGATCGTCAGGGCACAGGTGTCCGGCGGCGGCAGGGTCGGCAGTGAGTCGACCACGTAGGCGAACTGGCTGGACGGATCCACGGTCATGGCGGTGGATCCGTTCGGGATCGGCCCCACCGGGAAGCCCGGGATCAGGATGCCGGTGAGGTCGTCCAGCAGGAACGGCGAAAGGAAACCGGTGCTGCCGACGCCGTAGCCCGGGACGTAGGCGAACCGGCCCCCGGGGTCGATCGCGATGCCTTTGGATCCGGGGACGGAGGACACCGTGGCCAGGCTGGGCAGCGGGGTCAGGGTGCCATTGCCGGCGTCGATACTGTAGATCATGACCCGATCCTGAATGCCCCCGCTGAAATCGGCGACCGAGACGTACAGGAACCGTCCGGACGGGTCCACCGCGAGCCCCGAGGCGTTCGGATCCACCGGCAGGATGGCCGTCGGCAGCGAGGTCAGGGCCGCGGTCTGCCAGTCGAAGGTGAACGGCTGCACATCCCCGTTCGCCAGGACGAACACGAACCGGCCAGATGGATCCAGGGCGATCTGCCCGTCGGCTGCCGGAACGGTGGCGGATGAAGCGGCCGGGGAGACGAGTGTCCCCAGCGACGGCTGGGTGAGGTTGATGGCAAAGGCCTGGAGTACCGGAGAGTTGCCGTTCAGCAGGAAGACATAATGGCCGGAGGGGTCGGCGGCGATGCTGGTGGGTCCGGAGACGGGACTGGTGTCCACCGTGCCGAGGCTCGAAAGCGACCCGCCGGCACCGATGCTGAACTGGGAAATGGTGTGGTCGGTGAAGTTGCTCACATAGGCGAAATGGTTGGACGGTTCCACGGCGATCCCGGCGGGACTGGCTCCCGTGGCCGCGGGCATGCCGCTGATCGGGTTGAGGCTGCCGGTGGCGGGATCGACGGCATAGCCGTATACGGTTCCGGGGTTGCTGCCGCTGGGTAGATAGGCGAACGCGGGCACATGGGTGACCGGGAGGCCGGCCGTGGCCAGGGCCAGGGCGCCGGGATTCGACCGGCCGCGGATCCGGCCCGTCAGGGTGAGCGATCCGTCCACCGGATCCCGCTGGAACAGTTCCACCTCCTTGTCGTCGCGGTCCACCACATAGACGAAGCTGCCGGTGGGATCCATGGTGATCGCGTGGGCGTCCATGCCGGTCTGGGCCGACCCGGTCTGGGTCAGAGTGCTGGTGCCGGGGTCGAAGCTGAAGATCGTGACCGAACCCGGGGTCGAGGTGCCGGGGTTGCCGTCGTTGAGCGCGTAGACATGGGTGCCGGCGGGATCGACGGCCAGCCCGTCCGGAGCCAGGGCCCCCGTGGCCGTGCGGGCGCCCGGGACCAGTCCGGTGGATCCGCCGGTGCTGGCGCCGATGGTGTAGACCCCGACATCGCCCGAACCCGAGGCCGCCACGAAGGCGAAGGTCCCGGTGGGGCTGACGGCCACGGCGGAAGGCGCCAGCCCGCCGGAGACCGGCGTGCCCAGCCTGGTCAGGGCCCCGGTCGCGGGATCGATGCCGAACAGCGAAACGCTGGCGTCCATGGGATCGATCATGAATAGATGACTGCCAGTGGGGTCGATGCACAGGTCCGACGGGGTGAGCCCTGCGGAGATGGTGCCGATGCTGGTCAGGGTGCCTCCCGCGCCGATGGCGAAGGCGCCGATGGTCCCGGTGCTGCCGCCGGTCGTCCCCCCGGATTGGCAGGCCACGTAGAGGCGCGCCCCGGACGGATCCACGGCCAGGGCGTAGGGGGAAGCCCCCAGGGTCAGGGAGGAACCCGGAACAGTCACGGTGCCGTTGGCCGGGTCGATGGGGAGGACCGAAAGGGTGCCGGCCCCGCTGTCGGCGACGAAGACGTACTTGCCGCCCGGATCCACGGCCACGGCGGACGGGACGGACTGGAGCCCGGCGTAGCCGTGGTGGCGCAACTGCCCGGAACTGGCGTCCACCGTGAAGATCGACAGGGTGTTGTCGTCGAGGTTGCCCAGGTAGGCGAAGCGCGGGTTGACCGGCAATTGCACGGTGATGGTCACGGTGGAACTGACCGAGTCGGCGAGGTTGCCGTACAGGATCGTATACGGACCGTAGGTGCCCGACGGGGTGGAGCCATCCTGGGCGATGCTGCCGTCGGCGTTCAGGCTCAGCCCGGCAGGCAGCGGCCCGCCGCCGGTCAGGCTGGCGCTGGTGATGGCGCCGCCGGTGTTGTTGGGGACCAGGGTGGTGGTGGCGCCCGCTGCCTCGGTCAC
>Ga0316217_10004580_pt1 | contig 14805 bp, 15 predicted proteins | sample 1anoAmetaG_FD_203633 | JGI IMG/M metagenome (GOLD analysis project Ga0316217, IMG submission 203633) | Freshwater microbial communities from Trout Bog Lake, Wisconsin, USA - 1anoA | ecosystem: Environmental > Aquatic > Freshwater > Lake > Hypolimnion/Profundal zone | place: USA: Wisconsin... | reverse complement strand
TTTTCATTGTTATCCCATTGTATCCCCGTTCATCCCCGTTAATCCCCGGCGAAACAAGCCTTGCCAGTTGCCGGGGTGCAGGACGTGGGACGAATACCGAGCTCTCGTTGAATCCCAGCAAAAAAAATCAGCCGGGGATGAACGGGGATGAAAAAATGGATAAAAGCTGAAACACCCTAACCAAGCAGGTATGCCATGGCTGATGGCTCGAACCAATAAGCAATGTTATTCAAGAATCATGCTACTAGAGGGCGCTTTAAATGCTTCCGTTGGCGAATCGGACGTTTGAGGTCGAACATTTCTTTATCTCTTCTCCGCGTCCTCGTTTACCGGTCTTTTCTAGCCCGGCAACGAGCGTTCGTTCAATGAACGGGCATTCAATCATCACCACGAAAAAGCAGAGAAACGAGGACGCGGAGTCGCTGAGAAAAGCAAAGAAATTGTCGGCCCAAATAGCCAGTCGGAAATTATTCCCTTTCAAAACACCTCTATGAAACGCGAGGTTACTTTGTCTCGCTGGTTCAACCGAGCGTCACGCTCAATTTCCCGCCCAGCAAGGTGACCAAGGCCCCCCATCCCACGGTGGCAGCATCTTCATACCTCCCGGCGGCCGGCCGGGAACCGCCGCCGCTTCGCAGGCCGCCGAAGGATCCTCGGCCCGGAGAAGCGAGACAGCCGCGCCGGACCTGGGTAAAATGGGTCCAAATCGCTATTTGCCAAAAGGGCTCTCATGGAACTGAAGTATTTCGGCACAGATGGAATTCGCGGCCAGGCCTTCACGACGCCGCTTACCCTCGAGGAGACCGTGCGCTGGGGCGAGGCCTGGGCGCAGGTGGCCCGGGACCGGGGCATCGAGGAGCTGGTGATCGGCTGGGACCCGCGCCTGAGCTCGGAACCGCTGGCCAGGGCCTTCGTGGCCGGGCTGGACGGGGCGCTCCGCCTGTGCATCCTGGGCATGGTGCCCACCCCGGCGGTGGCCCACGCCACCGCCATCCGGCCGGGCGCCTGGGGGCTGATGCTCAGCGCCAGCCACAACCCGCCCGAGGACAATGGCATCAAGGGCTTCGATGGCAACGGGGAGAAGCTCTCGGAGGAGGACGAGGCCGCCCTGGAGGCGGTGTTCGAGGCGCTGCCGGCCCGGGAGCATGCCGAGGCCCAGCTGCCCATCCAGGAGGCCGTCACCGATGAATACATCCGCCACCTGGGCGGCCTGGACCTGCCCGCCGGCCTGGGGGTGGTGGTGGACTGCGCCCACGGCGCCACGGCCCCCTGGGCCCCGCTGCTGCTGCGCGGCGAGGGGATCCGCTGGACCGGGGTGCCCGCTGACGGCGCCCGGATCAATGTCGGGGTCGGCTCCACCCACATCGAACAGCTGGCCGCCCGGGTCCGGGAGGCGGGCGCCCAGCTGGGCATCGCCTTCGACGGCGACGGCGACCGCTGCCTGATGGTGGACGGCGCGGGCGCCCTGGTGGACGGCGACCAGCTGCTCTGGCTGCTGGCCCAGGACCGCCGGCTGCGCGGCCCCGAGCTCCCGGGGGTGGTGGGCACCCTCATGAGCAACGGCGGGCTGGAGCAGGCCCTGGCCGGGCTGGACATCCCCTTCGTCCGCACTCCGGTGGGCGACAAGCACATGCTGCGGGAACTGGCCCGGCGCGACTGGGATCTGGCCGCCGAGGCCTCGGGCCACATCATCCAGAAGCGGGTGGGCCCCACCGGCGACGGCCTGGCCACGGCCCTGGCCGCGCTGGCCGCCCTGCTCCGCCGGGAGCCTGGCGAACGCTGGTCCTGGCGGTTCCAGCCCTGGCCGCTGCGGCTGGTGAACCTCGTGGCCCGGGACCGCCGGCCGCTGGAGGACTGCGTCCTGCTGCCCGCGGCCATGGCCCGGCTGGAGGCCGACCACGGGGCGGACCTGCGCGTCGTGGTGCGCTGGTCCGGCACTGAACCCAAGCTGCGGCTCATGGTCGAAGCCCGGGAGACGGAACTGATGGACCGGGCCCTGGCCGCCCTGGAATCCGCCGCCCGGGCCGATCTTGGCCTCTGATTGTCGTATCATGGTGCGAGCCTGATTGTCCAACCCGTTGCAGGAGTCTCCCGTGTCCGTTCGTCTCGGCGTGAACATCGACCATGTGGCCACCATCCGCCAGGCCCGGGGCGGCCATGAACCGGAGCCGGTGGCGGCGGCGCTGCTGGCCCAGAGCGCCGGCGCCCACGGCATCACCATCCACCTGCGGGCCGACCGCCGGCACATCCAGGAGCGGGACGCCCGGCTGCTCAAGGAGGTCCTGGCGATCCCCCTGAACATCGAGTGCGCCGCCACCACCGAGGCCCTGGAATCGGTGGTCCCGGTCAAGCCCGCCTGGGTGACCCTGGTGCCGGAGACCCGGGAGGAGCCCACCACCCAGGGCGGCCTGGACGTCCTGTTCATCCACGCCCACCTGCGCCAGATCATCCGGGAGCTGCACGCCTCCCAGATCCGGGTCTCGCTGTTCGTGGACCCGGTCTCCGAGCAGCTCAAGTGCGCGGCCAAGCTGGAGGCGGACGCGGTGGAGTTCAACACCGGGGTCTACGCCGACCTCGGCCCCGGGACCGATCCGGCCCAGGAGCTGTCCCGCATCCGCGAGGCCGCCCGGCTCAGCGCCAGGCTGGGCCTGAAGGTCCTGGCCGGCCACGGGCTCACCCTGCAGAACGCGGGCCCCATCGCCGCCACCCCGGAGATCGAGGAGCTGAACATCGGCCACAGCATCGTCGGCCGGGCGGTGCTGGTGGGGATGGAGCGGGCGGTCCGGGAGATGCTCGCGCTGATCAACGAAGGCGCGGTGTGACCGGGCCCGGACGCCTCCGGCCCGCGGCCGCCTGACATGTCGACCCTGCGCGGCAGGCTGGACAGCATCGCCCTGGTGGACGTGCTGCAGCTGCTCCACGCCAACCGCAAGACCGGCGAGCTGCTGGTCACCGGAGACCGGCGCGGCGGGGTGCTGTACCTGGTGAACGGCGAAGTGGTGCACGCGGAGACCGCCCGGGCCCAGGGCGAACCCGCGGCCTTCGACATCCTGGAGTGGGCCTCCGGCGGCTTCGAATTCGTCGCCACCGCGGTGAAGGCCGTCCCCAGCATCCGGCGCACGGTCCCGGACCTGCTCATGGAGGCGGCCCGGACCACCGACGCCCGCCGGCACCTGTCGAGCATCTTCCCGGACCTGCAGCTGGTGCCCTGGCCGACCCTGCGCCAGCCCGGGCTCACCCGGGGGCTGAAGTTCTTCCCCGAGGACCTGGGCGCCCTGGTCTGGCTGGACGGGCACCGCACCTTCCTGGAGATCATCAAGGAATCCGGCATGAGCGATGTCAGCGTGCTGCAGGCGTGCGCCACGCTCCAGGACGCGGGGCGACTGGAACTGCTCAAGCCCACCATCTCCGCGGCGGTGGCCGCCTCCCGCCCCAGCCTGTTCGGCAAGTCCGGCCAGGTGAAGCTGGCCACCTTGCACGAGGCGCATTGGCAGACCATGGGACCGTACGGCGCCGGCCCCATCGCCCGGGTGCGCCTGCTCCTGCCCGGGGGACCCGCCGTGGCGCCGGTGAAGTTCGTCCAGGAACTTCCCGGGCACACAGTCGGCATTCCAAGGGAACTCATGAAGACATGGGAATTGCCCGAAGGTATATTTGTCGCCATCCGGCCTGCGCCCTGACCTAGAATCACACATTGGGAGATTTCCATGGACAACGAGCAAGCCCTTTCCGCCATGGAGCCGGGCCAGGAGGAAGATCTCCAGCCCGATACGCTGCTCAAGGAGTTCCGGGAGCGCAGCGAGGCCCTGGACGGCCGCCTGGACACGCTCCAGGAGCTGATCGAGATGATCCGCGGGGAGCTGCACGAAGGCTCGCGGCACAGCCTCAGCCGCCTGGCCCAGGCCGCCGAGGACATGACCAACGGCCGGGTGTTCCAGCAGATCGACATCCAGGCCAAGGGCGAGCTGGGGGCCCTGGTGACCAGCCTCAACACCACCTTGCAGAACCTCCAGCAGCTGGACACCTCGGTGAAGCAGCAGAGCACCCAGGTGCCGGAACTGGCCGCCCAGCTGGACGCCATCACCGCCGACACCGAAGTGGCCACCCAGAACGTGATGAACCGCCTGGACACGCTCATGGCCGCCAGCGACCAGGCCAGTTCGGCGCTCAAGGGCGCGGTGAAGGCGCTGCTGGACACCGGCGCCGCCCAGGCCGCGTTCCACGCCCAGATGGACAGCTTCCTGGCCCGGGCCGGCGAGGGCGAAGATCCGCTCCGGCTCTCCCAGGAGATCCTGGAGTTCCTCTTCGCGCAGCAGATGACGCCGCCCCCGCCCCCGGCAGACCTGGCCGCCTGCCTGGCGCCGCTGAACACCATCTCCGACGAGGCCTTCGAGATCCTCAACACCCTGCAGTTCCAGGACATAACCCGGCAGAAGGTGGAGAAGGTGGTGATGCTGCTCAAGCAGTTCAAGGAGGGCCTCAACCGGCTGCTGGACATCTTCCACATCGATGCCATCGATGGCGAGCCCCGGGTGAAGCAGGAGGAGATCTTCGAGAAGCGGGCCATCGCGACCCAGGAGAACATCTTCGAGACGACGCTGGAGGCCGACGGGAAGAAGGAATCCGTGGACGACATCATCGCCCAGTTCAAGAAATCCAAGGTCTGAATCACGACCCGGCCGCATACCCCGTGCTGAAGGCCGCCTGCAGATTGTAGCCGCCCACCGGCCCGTCGATGTCCAGCAGTTCTCCGCAGACCCTCAGGTTGTCCCAGCCCCGGACCTCCATCGTACGGGGGTCCACGGCCGGCAACCGCACTCCGCCGGCGCTCACTTCGCCCTTCTCCAGGTCCACGGCCCCGGGGGCGCCCAGGGGGAAGGCACGGACCAGGGCGGCCAGGGCCTTCCGCCCGGCCCTGGGCAGGTCCTTGAGCCTCTGGTCCGGGGGCAGGCCGGCCTCCGCCAGGGCCGGGGCGCAGAGGCGCTCGGGCAGCCAGCGCTGCAGCCAGGTGCGGGCGGCCAGATGGGGGTTGGCGCTCTGCTCGCGCAGCAGCCCGGCCTCCAGCTGGTCCTCGCTTTCGGCGGCCAGGGCGCAGCTGAGCCAGGCGGCGCCGGCCCGGCGGGCGGCCTCGACGACTCGACTCAGTTCCAGGGCGGCGGGGCCGGAGAGGCCGGCCCGGGTGAACAGGAGATCGCCGGCGTGGGCGGCCAGCAGCCGGCCGCCCTGGCCCGCCCGCAGCTCCAGCACCCCACCGCGCAGCGCCACGCCCTCCCAGGCCGGCCGGGGCCGCTGCAGCGGGATCGGGGCCAGGGCCGGGAACCAGGGCGCCACCGGCACCTCCAGGGCGCCCAGCCAGTCCAGGCACTCGCCGCGGGTGCCGCTGCGGGGATAGCTGGCCCCGCCGGTGGCCAGGATGAACCGGTCGGCGCCCAGCCGCTCGCCGCCCGCCAGCTCCACCGTGCGCAGCCGGGGCCTGGCGCCCTGGAGCGCCAGCACCCGCGCCCCCAGGCGCACCTCCACTCCGGCCCGGCGCACCAGGGTCTCGAACGCCCCGGTCACCAGGGTGGCCGAACCGGGCTGGTCCAGCGGGAAGACCCGGCCGTTGTCCCGGGCCAGGGTCTCCACCCCCTCCCGCCTCAGCAGGTCCAGCACATCGTCGTTGCTGAAGGCGTGCAGCCCGGGGCGCAGGAACCGGGCCTGGTCCCGGGCGAACGCCCCGAGCAGCTCCGGCACCGGGCCGGCGTGGGTGATGTTGCACTTGCCGCCGCCGCTGATGCGGAGCTTCACGCCCAGGCGCTCGTTGGCCTCCAGCAGGGTCACCCGGTGGCCCAGCGAGCCGGCCCGCCAGGCCGCCACCATGCCCGCCGCGCCGCCGCCCACGACGATGATCCGCAGCGGCGGGCCGGGGGGAACGGGGGCTGGCGGGGGCGGGGTCGTGGCCATGCAGACATCTTGGCAGTTTCGAGGCGGGCCGGGGTCCGCGGGCCGCGCTATCATGGAAGGCTGAGCCTTGACAGGAGCCGACGCGATGAACAGCAGTTCCCCCCTGGTGGGCATTCTCATGGGTTCCAAGTCCGACTGGGGCGTCATGGCGGAGACCGCCCGGACCCTGCAGCAGCTGCAGGTGCCCTTCGAGGCGCACGTGGCCTCGGCCCACCGGACCCCGGACAAGGTGCTGGCCTTCGTGGAGGCGGCCGAACCGCGCGGGATCCAGGTCCTCATCGCCGCCGCCGGCGGCGCGGCGCACCTGGCGGGCTTCTGCGCCGGCAAGACCCAGCTGCCGGTCCTGGGCGTGCCCATGAAGGGCTGGGCCCTGGACGGCATGGACTCCCTGCTGGCCACGGTGCAGATGCCCGCCGGGATCCCGGTGGGCACCCTGGCCATCGGCAAGGCCGGCGCGGTGAACGCCGCGCTGCTGGCGGCCGCCATCCTCGCCCTGGGCGACCCCGCCCTGCGCGAGCGGCTGCGCTCGTTCCGCCGGGCCCAGACCGAGAAGGCCCTGGCCGACGACGAACTGTCCCTGGGATGAGCGCGCCCGGCTTCACCCTCCCCCGCCCCGCCCAGCTCCGCCGCCTGGGCCGGGTGCTGTATCCGGCCGGCCTGCGCATGCAGCGGGCCATGGCCGACTATGTCCAGGACCAGCAGGCCGGGCCGCGGCCCGACCAGATCCTGATCCTGGAGCACAATCCGGTGTTCACCCTGGGCCGCAACGCCAGCCGGCAGGACATCCACGTGAGCGACGCGTTCCTGGCCGAGCGCGGAGTGGCGGTGCACGAGACCGACCGGGGCGGCCAGGTAACCTACCACGGCCCCGGGCAGATCGTGGTCTATCCCGTCTGCAACCTGCGGGGCGGCCGGGAGGACGTGGGCCGGCTGGTGCGCGGGCTGGAGGAGGCCATGATCCGCACCGCCGCGGATTTCGGCGTCACCGCCGCCCGGCTGCAGGGCTTCCCCGGGGTCTGGGCGGAGACCCCGCGGGGCCTGGAGAAGCTCGGCGCCCTGGGCCTGCACCTGCACCGCTGGATCACCACCCACGGCATCGCCTTCAACGTCGCCCCGGACCTGGACCATTTCCGCTGGATCACGCCCTGCGGCATCACCGACAAGGGGGTCTGCTCGCTCGAGTCGCTGCTGGGCGATGCCGCCCCCACCTGGGACCAGGCCGCCGACCGGCTTGAGGCCCACCTGGTGGAGCAGTTGGCGCTGGTGCCCCAGCCGGTGCGGCCGCCCAGCCGCAGCGTCTCGGCGCTCACCTGGCGTCCCGGCCCGGACGGCCCGGAGCTGCTGGTCATGCTCCGGCGCCCGGACCAGGGCCTGTGGTGGTCCAGCGTCACCGGCATGCTGGAGCCGGGCGAGACCCCCGAGGCCGCCGCCCACCGGGAACTGCTGGAGGAGGCCGGGCTGGCCGGGACCCTCACCTCCCTGGACTTCACCCACAGCTTCTGGATGGATCCGCGGATCCTGGGCCTGCCCGCCGGAGAGCCGCGCTACAACACCGAGATCTGCTTCCAGATCGAGGTCTCGCCCGAGGCCCCGGTTCGGCTGGCCCTGGACGAGCACAGCGAGTACCGCTGGTGCGGCTTCCAGGAGGCCCGGGAGCTGATGATGTGGGAGGGCTCCAAGACCGCCCTGGACCTCCTGGGCCGCAGCCTGGGCCGCCCGCTCCGGCAGGCCGCCTCCTGCTGATCCGGACCGCACCAAAGCGATGAGCAAGGTTATTGCGCAACGACCCCTAAACCCTTCCACCGTTCCCCCGCTCCCTACTTCATGACGGCCGGAAACGGGACTGGCTGCTATTTCAACAGCTGGTGAATCAGATCTTGTCCGCGCCGCGCAAGGCGTTCATGCTTGACTTTCAAGGAGTGGTAATGGTTCGAGCGTCCATGGTCCCCATGCTTCTGGTCTGCTGCGGCCTCGCGGCCCAGACCCCGGCGCCCGCGCCCGCGCCGGCCACCCGGCTGAGCCTCCGGGACGCCCTGCAGACCGCCCTGAAGAACAACCTGCAGGTGGAGATCTCCCAGCAGGCGCGGGAATTCACCCGGGCCGGGGTCCTCGCCAGCGAGGGCCCGTTCGACTGGAACCTGTCCGCCAGCCTGCAGGCCGCGCAACTCAAGAGCGCCACCAACGCGACCTTCAGCAACGGCACGCTGGTCCCCGACACTTCCAGCACCGTCACCCAGCGCGGGTTCGTGGGCGATCTCAACCGGAACTTCGAGTGGGGCGGGAACCTCGACCTGAACTACGCCCCCGCCTACCGGTACGCGGAAGGCTTCTACCGGGGCGCCAACCTGGCGCCCGAGTTCACCCCCTTCTCCACCGCCAACCCCTACAACGGCGCCTTCACCGCCAAATACTCCCAGAGCTTCCTCCAGGGCTTCGGCCTGGAGGTGACCACCGCGCCCATGGTGATCGCCCGGAAGAAGGCCGATGCCGCCGACTTCACCTTCCAGCTGGCCATGATCACGCTGGCCGCCAACACCGAGGCCCAGTACTGGGCCGTGGTCTACGACCAGAAGAACCTGGCCAACGAGCAGACTTCCCTGCAGCTGGCCCAGAAGCAGCTGGACGAGAACAACATCCGGCTCAAGGTCGGCACCATGGCGCCGCTCGACGTGGTCTCGGCGGAGGCCCAGGTGGCCAAGGCGGAACAGGCCATCATCAGCGCCCAGGCCCAGCTGGACAACGACAGGGAGGCCCTGGCCAACGGCCTCTACCCCAACGGCGACCGGCCCGCCGGCCTCGAGCTCACCGACGAGCCCACCCTCGGCCACATCCAGCTGACCGAGGCGGAGGCGGTGGACCGCGCCCTGAAGAACCGGCTGGAACTCAAGGCCAGCAAGATCACCACCGACATCGACCAGCTGAACCTGACGGTCAGCCAGGACAAGTTGCGGCCCCAGCTCAACGGCTTCGTCTCCTACAACGGCGGCACCGACACCTACAGCAGCCTCGGCCCGGTGAACAGCGACCTGGGCGGCCTGAAGTACCCGGGCTACACCGTAGGCGTCTCGCTGGCCATGCCGCTGCAGAACCGCACCGCCAAGGGCAATCTGGCCGCGGCCCGGGCCACCCTGCGGGGCGATGAGCTGACGCTGAAGAACCAGGAACTGGGCATCGTCCTCGAGGTCCGCACCGCCATCCGCAACATCGACGCCACCGAGAAGGGGGTCAAGGCCGCCGAAAAGACCCGCTACCTCCAGGAGCGCACCCTCGACGCCGAGCAGAAGAAGTTCGAGAACGGCATGTCCACCAACCTCAACGTGCTGCAGATCATGAGCAACCTGGACGCCGCCCGCTCGGCCGAGACCCAGGCCCAGATCGCCTACGCCAGCGCCGTCACCGCGCTGGAGAAGGCGGTGGGCAACCTGCTCCAGGCCCGAGACTTCGTCGTGCAGTAGTCACCAGGACTGTCGGCTGAAGGTTTCCGGATCCGGCATGCCGTAGTAGAACCAGGCGAAGGCCGAAGGGATGGCGATCAGCGCCCCGGCGGTGTGGGAGATCCCGTCGCCGGGGCCGCCGGTGGGCAAGGAAGAGGAAGGTTGCTGGTTCATGGGGCCGCCTCCAGGGGTGGCCGAGGTCAGCACGTCCCGTGCCAGGGCCCGGAGCGCTGGCGATTCAGGCCCTTGTCCCGGCCGGACCGGGGCCGTTCAATCAGGTTGATCGGCCCGGCCATCAAACTGATGGGCCAGCCAGGCATTGGTGAGGGCCAGGACCTGGGGATCCACCTCGTGGCCCATGGGCAGTTCGTGGTAGCCGACGCTGCGCAGGGCCAGCTGCTCCAGCCGGCGCCGGCTGGCCTGGCCGTGGTGCACCGGCAGGGTCCGGTCGTACTGGCCGTGGATCACCAGGGCGTCCCGCTGGCCGAGCGCGGCCGAGGCCTCGGGGCCGGGCGAGGCTTCGGCCAGGATCCGGCCGCTCCAGGCCACGGCCCCGGCCACCAGATCCGGCCGGGTCAGCAGCAGGCTCATGGCCATGATCGCCCCCTGGCTGAAGCCCAGCACATAGACCCGCTTCGGGTCGGCCCCCTGCTCCCGCGCCGCTGCGGGGAGCCAGTCCGCCAGGGCCCGGCGGCTGGCCTCAGCCTCGGTGGCGTTGTGCACCGGCCCGGCCGGGGTGAAGTCCACATGGAAGAACCCGTAGGCGCCTGGGCCGAAGTCCAGGGGCCCGCGCACCGCCACCCTGACGAAGCGCGGATCCAGTTCCCGGGCCGCGGCCAGCATGCCGGCCTCGCTGCCGCCGACCCCGTGCAGCAGGACCAGCATGGGCGGGGCGGGCCCTGGCTGGGCGGCAGGGATGGTCCAGGAGAGGAGTTGCGGGGATGGCGCCATGGCGGCCTCCGGGGAAAGCATTCAGGAATGGGTGGCAGGGACCGTTTCTGCGGTATCCCAGCTCCAGATCCGGAGCGAAAGGCTGCCGTGCTGCCAGCCGTCGAACACGGTCCTCACCGGCGCGCCATCCGCCGCCCCGACGGCGAAGTAGAGCGGGTCGAAGTGCTCGGAGGTGGGCACCGCCATGGCGTAGGACGGGGCCTTGGCCGCCGCGAACAGCGGGGCCGGGTCCGGCCCCTCCAGTCGGTCGGCCACCCAGTGTTCGAAGCCCAGCGCCCAGGCATCGGGCGCGGAATTCCCCGCCCAGTCCAGCAGCCGGAGATTGTGGACGATGCCGCCGCTGCCCATGATCAGCACCCCTTCCCGGCGCAGCGGGGCCAGCGCCCGGCCCAGGTCGAAGAGCTGGCGGGGGGTCCTGGGCACCGGCATGGACACCTGGACCACCGGAATCCCGGCTGCGGGGAAGGCCGACCGGAGCGGCACCCAGGCCCCGTGGTCCAGCGGCCGGTCCGGGTCCGGCTCGGCCGGCATCCCGGCGGCGCGCAGCAGCGCCACCACCCGGGCCGCCAGTTCCGGGTCGCCCGGGGCGGGGTACTGCATCCGGTAGAGCGCCTCGGGGAACCCGCCGAAATCGTGCAGGGTCTCCGGCCGGGCCGCGGCCATCACCTTCACCGCCCCCGGGCTTTCCCAGTGGGCGCTGAACATCACGATCGCCTTCACCCCACGCAGCTCCCCGGCCCAGGCCTGGAGCGCCGCGCCCCAGGCCCCGGGGTCCAGGGCCAGGGTGGGCGCGCCGTGGGAGACGAACAGGACGGGCTGGATGGTGGCTGCCATGGGAACCTCCGGGATGAGTGGGACGAGCAAGGGTAGAGCCTGGTGCCTGGGTCGTTGAGCAGGGGGCGTGGCGCACGGGAGGACCGGCCGTCCGCGACAATTAGATGTTTAAACATATATTTTGCCATGTCAAGCCCGCCCTGCAGATTGCAGCTGGATTCCAGCGCCGGCAGGCCCCGCTCAGCCGGCGCTGGGTCAGGAACCGGGGGGTGTACATTCTTGTGCTTTGGTGATGGCATCACCGTTTTGCAAGGATATTTTTCGTTTTCATGGAGCTTGCCAGGATGGTGGTTCGCGGACTCGCCCGGATCAGCTCCAAAATTGATGATATTTTTATAATGAACTTCGATCATCCCCCCTGCACCCAAGGACGGAGGTGAAGCCATGAAAGTCATGGAGGGGATCCAGCGCATCGCCCTGCTGCCCATCCTCGGATTGATTTATTTCTCATTCCTTTGCTGCACCGATAACGGCAAGAAGACCCGGGATGCGGCCCGGCCGCAGCCCGCCACCGCCGCCGTCCTGGCGAGCGAGCCCGCCTCCGGCTACCAGGCCATCCGCCTGAACATCGCCAGCATCAAGTTCATCGGCGCGGACGGCGCGGCCGACCGGACCCTTGCGGTGGCCCGCACCTGCGATCTGCAGGCCCCGGGGCGGATCTCCCTGGCGGCGGCGGACCCCCTGGCCGGCCAGCGCTACCAGGAAGCCGTGATCATCCTCGCCCCCCGCGGCCACTCGGTGACCCTGGCCGAAGGCGGCGAACACCCGCTGCACATCCCCGGGCAGCTGCGGAACGGCATCCCGGTTCCAGCGCCGGGCGGGCCGCTCAGCGGCGACGCCGGCGATATCACCTTCGTGTTCGATGCCGCCCGGTCGGTCCACCCGTGCCGCACCGGAGGCGAGGCGGACACCCGCTACACCCTGTGGCCGCACGTGTGGGCCGCCACCCAGGCGGACAGCGGCAGCATCACCGGGAAGGTGACGGACGCCGCGGGCGCCCCGCAGCCGGGCATCACGGTCACCGCCCAGGCCGAGGCCGGCGGCGGCCGGGCCCGGATCGCCGGGATCCCGGCCATGAAGGTGCTGCGCACCGTCCGCACCGACGGCAACGGCAGCTTCAAGCTGGACCTGCTGCCGAGGTCCCGCGGACGCTGCCACCTGGTCAGCCTGCCCGCGGCCGGCCGGGGCTTCGTCACTGCCGAGGCCGGCGAGGCCCTGGCCCTGGAGCAGCGGCCCCTGCAGCAAGGGGCGCGGGTGCTGCCGGTGGAACAGAGCGGCACCCTGACCGGGATCCTCCACTCGGCCCCCGGTGCGGACGAGTACGACGAGGTGGACATCCTGCAGTCGCTACCGGCCGGAGCGCCCGGCGCCGGCCGCAAGCTGTTCGTGGTGCGCAGCCTGGTGCCGGACACGGTGGTCGACCGCTGCGGGTTCGAGCTGGCCCTGCCCCCCGGGGAATACCGGGCGCGGCACAACCGCTTCCGGGTGGACGCCCGGGGCAGCATCGTCCAGGTCCGCTCGACCATCCAGCCCTGCCAGGTGGAGTCTGGCGTGACCACGGCCCTGGCCTTCCTGGACGGCCCCGAAGAGCTGGTCCGGACCGGTCCGGAAGGCTGATCAGGCTTCCGGCAGGTCCTCGGGCCGGTCCACGTCCAGGGCCCCCTCCGGGAACGGGATGACCACGGTCCCGGCCTCCCCCAGCAGCCCCCGGGCGCCCCGGTCGCCGCGCAGTTCCAGCAGCCGGGGCAGGCACCGGGCCGGGAACAGCGAGGGGGTGCCCCGGATCCCCTGGTAGCCGCAGGCGATCACCGCCCCGGGCTCGGCCCGGTGGGCCGCCAGCAGGCGTTCCACCAGCGCCGCGTCCACGGCGGGCTGGTCGCAGACCAGGAACAGGACCCCGGACGCCCCGGCCGGCAGGGCCCGCACCCCGCAGCGGATGGAGCCGGCCATGCCCTCCGCCCAGCCCGGGTTGGGCACCAGGGTCACATCCAGCCCGGCCAGGTCGGCCGCCACCGCCTCGGCGGCACAGCCCAGCACCACCAGCACCGGGTCGCAGGCCCGGGCGGCCCGCACGGCGCGGCGCAGCAGGGACTCGCCGCCCAGCTGGACCAGCTGCTTGGGCCGGCCCAGGCGGCGCGACGCCCCGGCGGCGAGGATGACGGCCGGGACGCTCAAGGCCCCAGCGGATCCAGGTTGAGCTCCAGGGCCCCGCCCGGCAGGGGGAAGCGCTCGCGGATCGGCCGCCCGGCCTCCCGGGCCCGCTGGCAGGCCCGCTGGAGTTCCAGGGAGAACCGGCCGTCCATGGGCAGCAGGCCGTGGTTGTGCGCATCGTAGCCGTAGCGGTCGCCCACCGCGTAGGGCAGGCCGCCCTCCACCCGGGCCACCAGGGCCAGCACGCAGGAACTGCCCTTGGCCAGATGCTGGGCGCAGAAATGCAGCCAGGGCGGCAGCCGGCCCGGCACCACGCGTTCCAGCAGCACCGGGCCCCCGGCCCCGGGCACGGTCACGCTCCGGCCGGAGGCCAGCACCGACCGGGCCGCATCCAGGAACTCCCGGGCGCCCTCCGGCGCCAGGAATGCCAGGTCGCCCTCCGGCGCCAGGATCCGCGGCGGACCGGGCGGCGCCAGCGGCGTCGCCAGCACCACCGGAGCCGGGATGCGCCCCAGTTCCGCGAAAAGATCCAGCAGTCCGGCCATGGTCGCTCCCTGCCCGCAAGTCTGGCACGGCCGTCGCACAGGGGGAACCGTGGTGTCGGGAGTCCGTCGTGTGGCTGAAACGTCTGATCGGGTCGGGAATCGTGCTGGGCATGGGCCTGGGGCTCTGGGCCCAGGCGCCGCCGCCCGGCCCTTCGGAACGGGAACTGCAGGCGCCCATGAACCTGGATGACGGTAAACCGACGCTGACGGCGGCCGCGCCCAGCGAAGGGCCCTCCGCCTGGCGGGCCCTTGGCTCCATGGTGCTGGTGGTGGGCCTGGCCGGCGGCGGCCTGTGGGCCTTCCGCAAGTGGGGAGCCGGCAAGCTGCCCGGCTCCGGCGGATCGCGGTTGAAGGTGGAGGAGACCCTGGCCCTGGGCGACCGGCGCTTCGTCTCGATCCTGAAGGTCGATGACGAGCGCTTCCTCATCGCCCTGAGCCCCCAGGCGGTGAGCCTGCTGACCCGCCTGGACAGCGTCGAGGCCGGAGGCCCGGCCCGGTTCGACCAGGCCCTGGAGCGGCAGGTGAACCTGACCACGCCCATGGCCGTGCGGGACATGGAGGCCATGCTCAAGCGGGAGCAGCCATGAACCGCTGGCCGGGCCGGGCGCTCCGGCTGGCCCCCGCCCTGCTGCTGGCGCTGGCCTGGGCCGGCACCGCCCTGCACGCCCAGCAGGCCGGCGCGCTGCCCACGGTGACCATCGACTTCGGCAAGACCCCCCAGGGCCCGGCCCTGAGCTCCACCCTCCAGGCGGTGCTGCTGCTCACCGTGCTGACCATGGCCCCGGCGATCCTGCTCACCACCACCTGCTTCACCCGCATCATCATCGTCCTGGGCTTCGTCCGCCAGGGCATGGGCACGGCCCAGACCCCTTCCAACCAGGTGCTGATCAGCCTGGCCCTGGTGCTGAGCTTCTTCGTGATGGCCCCGGTGGGCCGGGAGATCAACA
>Ga0316217_10004579_pt1 | contig 14808 bp, 5 predicted proteins | sample 1anoAmetaG_FD_203633 | JGI IMG/M metagenome (GOLD analysis project Ga0316217, IMG submission 203633) | Freshwater microbial communities from Trout Bog Lake, Wisconsin, USA - 1anoA | ecosystem: Environmental > Aquatic > Freshwater > Lake > Hypolimnion/Profundal zone | place: USA: Wisconsin... | reverse complement strand
GATCGTTGTTTGCTTCGTTGGGCATGAGTTGTTTAGATTACTATTCATGTTCGACCTAAGGGGTAGCTTTGCCAGCCTCGTTGTCTGTGGTTCTTGCCTATTACGGAGTATACAGGGGTTGGGATGGCTATTCGACTGTGCTGTCCGAAATGACCGTTTTTTATAGTGCGGACTATTATAGCTCCATCTGTCTGAATTATATAACAAACAGAAATCTATTCCGAATAGCTTTAATAATTATTTGTAGACTATTTTAGAAGAATATCAGCTGTGTGAAGATGATCTTCAGGGATTGCTGTTCGCACTAGTTACACCCTTCCGTTTGCTGCTGTCTTATCACAAAATAACAATCCTCTCATAATAATCCGATTATCAGTTACTGGCTTGAAGACCTAACTATTTCGAAGTTGAAGGATTGAGTGGTTGGGTGAATCTAAAAAGACCAGACTAAATGCAATATTGCGGTATACTACCCAAATATTTAAATAGTGAAGCGATTATGCAGATAAGCGCCAGCAAAAACGCAAACGTGGGACTGATATTCGATTTGTAGTAAGCTCCCCTCTCTCCCAACCAGTCAAAGACCAATAACTAAGAAGCAGACATGAAGCTATTCCTCAAGGATATTGAAACCTTGGGTCTACCCGAAATAAAAAACCACCCTTAAATATAAAAATTCAAAAGCAGAATCTATACGTTTGGCAAGCAGTATGGGCTGAAGACATAGAAGGCAACCTTCATCTTCATGAACTATCTTTAAAAAGTACGAGAAAGTGGAGTCAACCATCTCAAAGACAAAGACCTGCTCAAAGCCGCATCTTTTTTCGCAGAATGCCTCAGATTCATCGACCCTAAGTATGACTAGATCTTCTATGAGAAGTTCCTGATCGTCAAAATCGATGCTGTGAACAAGCTCATGTACTGTCTCTTCGAGCTCTAAAGCCAAAGGATGCGTGACTCATTAGACGAGCAATCTCGTGAAGGCAAATCCGATCGCTATCAGAATGCTCAGAACATACTTGACCGTTTTCTGGGGGAGATCAAATAGTTCCAAAAAATAGAGTCTTTGAAGAAAAATTAGAATTGCATGCTATAGCTCAACCACTTCTTTTTGGGGAGACTGTACCGCAAAAACAAGCGATATAATAAGGCGATTGAGGCTTTCCAAGAGGCAGAGACGATGATCCTGAACAAGCAGAACACCAAACAGAACCTGAAAAGCGAATAGATGCGTCAATTTTGGTCGAACCTACTCACCAAAATCTACTACAAGAGGTCCAAGTGCTATCGAGACCAGAACGAGCAGGACGATGAGAGGATAAAATATGAGCAATTGGCTTTGCAGGAGGCCTACAAAAATGGCAACCTCAAGCTTTAGTACTACATCCGCAGGAAGATACAATTCTATGAGGCCAAACAACGATTCAAGGCGCAGCTGATGACACTGGAGACCAAGAGACAGATCTAGGAGGAGACCTTCAAGCTGATTGAGGAGAGCAGGCAGACTGAAACTAAATCTTTGTATAATGTCTACAATTTCCAAGGGATCAGCACCAAACCGCGCTGAGACATGTTCTGAGTGGGTTTTTTATTTGGATTACATCAAATTCACCAATTTATTTAACTTGCAAAAGTGGTAACTAGTAACCAATTATGGTAGTTGGATTCGATGGTCCAGGGGTGGGTGACTTGGGCTATGTTTTGGCGTTTCTAGTTTTAGTTTGGGATTTGTGGATTTTACAAGAAACAATATTCAGTAATAGTGATGTTAAGTTATAGTGGGTATTCCGATTATTAATAATTATAAATGGGATTGTGTGCTTCTGAATAACTGAAAATCAAGAGAACAACTTCTAGATCAGTCTACAGAAAAAAGATGAGCAGCTCAAACCACTGTCAGAATGAGTAGACAAGGATTCAGATGTTCAATCAAATTTTCGATTAATACGACCAAGATGGCGACGGATTTCTCCAGAGGACAGAGTTTAAATAGATTATCAACAAACTTACAGCCATCAAGAAGTTCACGGAGACCTAGAGAAAGAAATTGGATGTGGCGGTTGACCAGTTCTTGGCTAAGCTGGACAGCAACTGTGATGACAAAATCAGCAAAGAGGAGTTCTACGGTTATTTTAGACTCCATTGATCTTTTGTTTGTTATTTTTTCAGAAATAGCTATTAACGCAGCCATTTGTCTCGGCATTCTTTGGATGAGGCCCTAAGCTCGTTCTTTAACGACGGGCGGTATCAATTTTTTTCCTCTCTTTAATTTAGCATATTTTTTGCACAAACACTATAGAGTCATAAGATGGGGTGTAAGAACTTGTCACTGCAGCTAAATTTGATTATGAATGTTTTTTCTGTTAAAGTTTTGTTGGCCGTAAAAATCTCAACCAAATCTAATTATACAAAGCCTTTGAGTTTTTCATTAAAGGTAGGGCTCAAATGTGGGTGGAAGACGAAAAATACGGTATTCGTATTAATCTATCGTAAATGGCGTTATAACACAATGAAAGAAGGCTGAGTTTTAGCAACATATATCTGGGGGAATACTGAAGCATTCGTCTTAAACCGGTGAACTTTTTGGGCCCAAAAACGCAAAAAAAGATGCACTTTTAAATTTGATATTTTCTTATTTTTTGCCAATTTATTTATAGCTAATGTTATTAAGTGTGGATTAAGAATTTAATGATGTGTGGGATGTTGCCTAGTACGAACAGATCCAGTTGATCTGCTACGAAGATATAGGCACTTCCTATGCAAGTAGCTGAAGAGAAATCAAAAACCTTTGTATCAGCATAAAATGGAAGGCACTAGCCTATTGTTGAAAAAGTTCAAAGGGAGGTCTTATAAGATTAGTTTTATGGCTGATCCCCGCGTGTTGAGAATATCTTGAAGAAGCAGGATATAATGACAGAGGTGATGTTCTATCAACGGTTCAAGATAGGGGTACTATCTATCTAAAAAATATGGTCCTAAGCAGTAGAAATAGAAAGCAATCGGATACAGTATCAATTTAATATAAAATTAAAAAGAACCTCATGCCATAAAGCTCTTTAACAAGGTTTCTTGTACTATTTTGCAATAGACAATAGCATTATACTTTTAAGCTGGATTCAGGAAACACGATGAAACTTGAAGTAGAGTTTTAGTGCTTAATTTGGTGGAAATAAGTTAGTGCAAAGTAAATGATTAATAAAGATTGATAGTCCATGAATCAACGATCTCATTAAAGGGTTGAGAGTAGGATTGATCGCATTAGCATTAACACGAGAAATTATGTCAAGTTCCAAGGGATGAGTGGTCTGGGTTGAGCATTTCGGGTAAGTTGCAGTCAGCTGAAAGTGAGTAGTGCTAGAAATCTCTAAATACAGTAAGTGTTTGCTATGGAGTGAGACAAATCGCGAAGCATCTTATACTGTTTAGATAGGTTTGTCTAAAAGCCAAATAAGAAAAGGCAGTCTAGGCTTATTCTCTCTGATTAAGCAAAGTTCTAGTTGATCAAGGCCAATTATTCCTGCAACAGTGATACTATGGTTTAGATAATCAAGCCTTTTTTTCGTTGAAAGTGATTGCCCTATCTTAAGATTGTACAGGCTAAAAGTTATGAATTTCGCATAAGGGCCAAGTAAGATCAAAAAGCCATCTGCGAATGAGAAGAAGCATCTATGCATTTTATTTGAACACTAATTCGCATAAAAATATCATCGATAGTGCTCTATTTTGGAAATACCTCAGTTCCACAATACAATCTTTGATTATTTCCTCTGAACTTTCCAAATAAAACTTGCTTTTGGTGATAATTTTATTTACAGGTTTAAGTTTTAGTTGACATTATATTTCTGGTGTTAATAGAGCAAAATCCAATGCAGACCTGTTTTAACAAAATCACACTCAACTAAAGCATAACCCCAAAAAACTACATCGGCTGTCTCCTCCATTACTTTATGCTATCTTTCGTGTTTGTCAGTGTTGATTCTCTGCAGCCTTTGCTGCTTCAGAAGTAGTTCAATATCGACCGCAAGGACCAAATATAAAACTTCAAAAACGCCCTAGTGATCATCTTCGACATTGCCGTCAAGTTAGCATGTGCGCCAGTTTTCGGCTATCTTTGTGATCGCTACGGCAGAAAAAAGATCAATCTGTATGGAATCATTTGCGTGAGTGCTGCAATGTTTGTGATGCCTTATTCTCCCAGTTTCTGGTTCTACGTCCTGGTTAGGTGTGTCTACGCTACTGGTAATCCTCGAACTATTTAGGTGCAATAGCCATTTCAGTGGTGCCTTTGCTGGCCGACTATGTCAGCCATAAGAGTCGGGGAACTTCTGCAGCTTTTCTAGTTCTGATGTCATCGCTTGGAGCTCTTGCCTCTGCTTATCTCAACTTTACTTTGTTGAACAATATAAGTGGAGATCAAAAGATATTTGTTCAGTATGGCGTCATCTCAACAATTATCATCGCTTTGGGACTGTTTTATACCAGTTTTTGCCTGAAATCGGGCAATGAATACTACGCTAGGGGAGGAAACCAACGCAGAAGCTTTAAAGAACTGATAACAGTGGCAAAAAAGTCAATGAAATGTCCTGAAATTACCAACGGCTACACAGCTGCATTTTTGGCCAGAGGAGACTCGATCCTTTTATCTCTCTACCTCGTCCTCTGGACCTACAGCTTCTACGACCCTGCCTAACGCTCCAGCGAAGTCTACGAGCAAGCCTTCAGCCATGCCTCCATGCTGAGTGGATTCGCCTACCTGGTCATCATGCTTACCTGCATCATCTACGGCTTTTACTACTAAAGAAAGAACTACAGCCGCGCTAAAATCATGATGGCTATGTTGGTTTTGGCCAGCACAGGAGCTTTGCTCATCAATTTCGCCAATTCCTCAAGTTCCTTCATGGCATACGCCTCAGTCATAGTGCTAGGACTCGGTATGTCTGGTCTGCTGACTGCCTCTCTCTATTTGGTCAATGAATACTCTACTCCATAATCACGTGGATTCATCACAGGAATCCAGACCTTCTTCGGGGTTGTAGGTATTCTGTTTCAGACCTTGATTGGAGCTTTGCTCTATGAGTATGTCAATAGAGCTGGGCCGTTCGACTATTTCGCAGCAACTGGAATCATAACTCTGGTTATAACGTTTTATATCTACCGCAATCGCAAGCAGGAGCTGAGTGGCACTCTCATCACTTAGAATACTTTGGATTAAAGTGACATTAAGCCCAACGAACTTTAAACAAGAAGCTGATTGGATATCCCTATTTTAACCTTTATAAAGTAAGGAGATCGTCTCAGCCAATATTCAATAGAAATGGCTGGTGAAGATTGAGTTAGCACGCATTTGTTTTATTTTCAGTTAATGGTATTTGATAAGGCAAATGGATCACTCTTTTAATGCTTTCATAAACTTCTTCTTCCTCTCCTCCATGGAAAGTCCTTGATCTTCGCAAAGCATGGTGAGTTGTTCCCTTATCTTCTTGTGCTTTTCGTTGAAGGGTAAAAACTAAATCATCCTAACTGTACCTTCAGGCTGGAGTTCGGATAGTTGTTGTATACTTGGTTCTTGGAGTTTTAAACACATTCTCTGACTTTTATGAAGAACTCGTCAACATTGTTTTTGAATAGTTCGCCTGCCTTTTTGTTGCGGGAATCTGTCACTTCATACTTTTTTACGTCTAAAAATATCAGTCTGATGTGTTCCACAACTGTGAAGATAAGATGCTAGGTGCCATAGTTCCAATTTTTCGTCATTTCTTCACCCAAATCCAGCTACCCAGTCTGAGCATCAACCATAGGATGGTAGATCTCACTAACAAACAAAACCTGTGGAGCCTTGCGCGGAAAATGTTCAAAGGTGATTTTAAACTTAAGCTTTGCGTCCTTATAGAGTCCATATCGAATAAACAAAACTCCATGCCAGACTGTATTAACTAGAGTTTACTCTCGAGGGTGTCGAGTTGAGGCATAATGTAGATGCCGAATTGGGAAGAATACAGTAAGAGAAGTTTGCTTGGTTAGGAGGGGCGTACTATTCGAATGAAAGGCAGGCCTACTTGGCTTAAGGCTTTTTTAGGGACTATTGTATGTTCTTTTGCAGGGTTATTAGGTTTACAGGTGACTTTTCAGCCATTTTAAATATTATTATACTCAGTTACTGCTTTGCGTTAGATAACAGCTCAGCAGAAAAGCCTCAGCTGAAAATTTTCTCAAGCAAACAGAATTTTCCTAACTGCTGACTTATTCCAAATAAACGATATCAAATGAAATGTTAACACTTCTTTGAAGTTTATTAGCTCGAAAATCTAGGAATATCTTTTTTATTAGGTAGAAAACCTCGACTTTTCCTTCTGCTGACTTTTCTATTTTTGAGCGTTTAGCCAAAAACGCCATGGATTTGAATTTGAGGAGAGTTGAATCAGTCCAGGCTCATAATCTAATCTTCTAAAATATAGATAATTAGATTCAATTACGAACAACTTTATTATTTGAAAAAAATCCATGTTTGAAAATTTTTATATTTGATCGATTTTTTTGATTTTGTTTGAATTTCTTACTCTGCTTATACAGAACATGAAAGAGGCACATAGAATTTTGATTCTCAAAGAACGATAATCTTATTTTTTTTAAATCATAGAATAGAATAATTTACATTGAAATATTATTTGAAATTTAGAACTTTTATAATTAAAATTACAAAGAATATGACCTCCCAAACAACCAAACGCCAAACCAAATCACCAAAAACACTATCAAAAGCCAAAAACATTGCGAAAACGCACAAAAAGATTGAAAAGCTTAGCTAATAGGTGAAACATGCTGAATCAGACACTGAATGCCACATGGCTGGCGATGGGCCGCAGTCACCTAAGTTTCAAAGTCAATTCGCGATGAAAGAGTTAGACTATGGAATTTATCGCGAGCCTGAGTCTCTTTGGTAGGAACTATTAAAGCTTTGAAACTTTATTAATGATTTTATGTGTCTTAATCCTTTGAATACTATCTTCCAACCAAATTTGAATCATCTCAATAGCTAAAATGGATTTTTTTGAATTCAAAATTTCTATTTTATGACACCTCCGCCTTTTTATCGCTTTCGATTAATATTAAAGCCCTAAGATTTTTTGAACAAATAATAAAAATAATGTCTAGGATCATCGGATTGTAAAATATGGAGTACAAGGGTTAGTTTGCTTAAGAGGTGGGAATGTAAAGGTTAATATACTTCTTTTAAGTTTAAATAAGTTATAAAATGTTCAAACCAAATTCCAAAATCATAGAGGTTGGCAATAACTTATACATATTAAAGTTTCTCAAGCTCTCTTGATATTTTGAGCTCTAGTTCCAAAATTATCAATTTTCCGCTCCATTCAAAGAATCCTTTGTGATTTCATCTTTCTATGTAAGGCTTTTAGTCAGTTTAAATTCTAATTTATAACAAAAAAAGCAGAGTAGCTTAAGGGGAAGATCCAAGCGCTATCGAATAGGATAGAACCGAAAAATAAGCTTAGATAACTTTAAATATCTAAAAAATCGATTTTGGGAGATTTTAGTTATAAAAACAGTATTTATCATTTTCCAAGCCTAAAAAGCTACCTTTTTCCAAATAAGGATTAATAAGTTAAGAAAGATCCTTTTGATCTTTTCCCAGGTCATTTGGAACGCAAAAAGGAGTCATTAATCTGAAGAATAAGAAAAGCTCCTTTATTTGGTTTAAATCGAACTTATGTCGAAAAGCAGTAGCAATATGCTTCAATATGCTCAACATATGATCCTAAGCAACCATTTTGAGCAATATTTAAGGATATTTGAATACAACCTTGATACCATTATTGACAAGCAATTAGTAGAAGAAAATCTATATCCCACTGACTAATAAGTAACCTTCTTAGAGCTCGGAATACCTTTTTACAGACTACTCAACCATTATCTTTATAATTTAATAAATGGGAGCCAAAAAAAAAGTATAAGTTGCCCCGCCACCGCCACAGCCTCCACCGTAGAAAAATCAGAATAGCATTCTTAAGATTATCACTTCTGAAGGTACAGAGTTCAAATTCAATGAAGAACTAATCACAAGATTTTCACCCAAAATTAAGAGTCTTGCATAAAACTTGAAAGACGGAATCCTTAGAATGGACGAAATCGATGCCGAATGCTTTGAAAACATCAAAAACTATATCGAGATCCATACAGACAAATAGCCAAACAAAATCCAAGTCCCTATCCGTAGCAACCAAAGTCTCAAACACATCATGGAAGACACTGATGCAGATCTAGTGGAGAAAATAATCGCTAAAGGAGACCTATTTTTGCAAAAAATGATGGATGCCACCTTATCTCTTGAGATTGAATCTTTCCGCAGGAGATTGGCTTGTGGAGTGGCGATGAAACTCATGAAGAGTACGATTGAGTAACTGAAGTAGGAGTATGGACTGGGTGAGTTCAACTTCTAGGACTAGACCTTACGGGCCGGAATGCGTCCTTTGATTGAGGAATTGAAAAAGAACTATATGTAATAGGAGGGTTGATCTGCATTATCTCACATCTTGAGCATTATCAATTGATGTCCTCCATTCTGCCTGCTTAAAGGCCTGCTTCTCCTTCGACGATTGATATCTTTTCATTAGATGTGGGGGTTTGGAAACTGATGTAGTAGTTGTAGCTAAACAGGCAGAGCCAGATAGCAGCCAAGATACCTAAAACCCACATCAAGCACTTTTCCATTTTCTTGATACCTTGCATCCCCATCTCCGAATCGCCATAAATCAATATCAGAAATTAGTTTCTGCCGTAGCGGTTGTAAATCTCTTCGATAGTTGGTCCTGGTTTCAATTTAACGTATTTGGCTTTATCTTTTTCGGAGTGCAGGCAAAAGAAAAGCAGCCCTTTTGTGTCTATTTGCTCGTACAAGCGATACATTGCTTGCTAGATTTTCAAATCTTTTTTGAAAAGGATCCTAAATTAGCTTTGTTTTACAGTGAATTTGTAGGTTATTTAAGAGAAGCAGATGCTTATTTATGTTTGGCGAAGTAAATTGGGATGCAGTCTGGGTGTTTATGCTTTAAAAATCGTATATGCTGCTTTTATGCCTCTTCGTACATTCTCTCTCCCTACTCATTTAACTCCTATTCCGCTCTCACTCTTATAGAATCTTTCATAAAATAATAATCTCTAAGATTCAACTGGAGTACTAACAAATCTTCAAATTTTTGTTAAACAATCAAAGTTTTGACCTTATTTACTGTACATCAACTTTCTTTAAAATCATTATTTTTGCCTCTACTGACTTAAATTACTGATTGATTGAGGGAAGATTCTAGTTTTCTTCCCCTGCCTCTCAGAAATACCTCTTTTCGTTTGAGCTACAGTCCAATACAAACTAAGAACTACCTGTTTTAACCCCCTACTCTTCTATTCTCTACAACTCCAATAAAAGATATGGGTTTTTCATGAGTTCCAATCTAAAAACTCTGCTACTTGCACTTTGGTATACTCTTTTGACTGCCGATTTCTAAAATTTCTTACTTAGATGTAGTTATCTTCATGAATTAGATCCCTTTGTTGGAATACACATTCATGTTCTTTATGTACTCATAATCCGCAAAATTGTAATCTAGTGTCTTGATATTGCTATACTGGGCGGGAATTGCGAAACTTTCGATAACCTTTATCTACTTTTTAGTATTTTTAGCGATATCTCCTTCAATTATCTCATATGTGGTTGTTAGCGATAAAATATGTTCCTCAGAGTAATTAAAGCTTATCTTTTTAATGCGGTAGTTTTTTTAAGTAGGCAGCTTTGAGCTGTCATCGAACTATCTAAATACCCCTTGGCCCCAGCTTAGTCCTTTTGATTATTTTCTCACTTCAAACAAATTGCCACTGGAATGCAAGATTTGCTCTGAATATCTTGCTGTTTTGATCGGCTAGAGAGTATTGAAATTTTTACGCTACTTTTACTTCAGTTTAAAGAGAAGAATGCTGCTTTACTTTTCTTTCCGATTAATCGTATCTTTGATTTAAGTGAGTTCTCTCTCAAGGGATTTAACTTTTTGCGATAAGGTGTCAATCTAATGTTTACTGCTTTTATCATTCATTTTCTTTGCGTTTTATAGTTGTTTGTATTTTTATCTTAGTCTTTCCAGCTAGTCTTATAATGGGCTATCTAATTTCGTTTTTTGTTTTTATTAGGCTCCATTGAATGCTTTCGCTTTACTTTCAAATAGGACTATCTCATTCCTAAGACTTTTGACACTTTTCTAAAGCTATTATTCTTTCTTTTTGCCTTCCTGCATCTTTTTCTTTAGATGAACTATTTCTTCATTTTGTTGTAATATCTTTTGAGTTAGCTATTCCTCCTTCTTGTAGCTATCACCATTTTTTTCTTGCTTGTCTAGTTTCTAGAAGAGCTTGATCTTAGCGTTAAGCTACTCAATGGCGTGTTCTTTTTCTTTGATTTCGTTTTTGAAAGCGTCAATTTTCTAGCTATCTAAGTATTTGCATTTATATCTCAGTTGATCGACCTATTTCCTGAGTATTCCATTCTTTTTGATTTCGTTCTACAGCTATTTCCTCATGATTTCTAATCTAGAATCAATTCCTTTTTGGTCCTATTACTTGGGTCGTTGTTGCATTTTTTTCAAAACTGAATTGAGCTGCTAATTCAGCTGCTTGAACTCCTATTTAAGTGTATCATTCTGCCGCTTTTGCTTCTGGATCAGCTTGAGCCTTGGTTAATTAACAAATACATTTAGGCGACTCTCCCCTGGTACTTTTTGATGATGCGCTTAACTCCTTACTTTGATTCAAACTCAGTATCAGAGACCACTATTTAGACTTTTATTGAGTCTAAAGATGTTTGGATCTCCTTATCGTTTGTGTCTTACATATCACTTTTATAAAAAATAAAACATCCATTCAAGCATCCTTAGTATTCATCACTTCTACCCTAAATTATCCCTGTGAAGAGAAAAACTTCCAATTAAATAAAATTTCTATAGTATACTTACAAAATCACATATCTTGAAATTACTAATCCTAACTATAAGCTTCCTGTCTCATCAGCTCGCAATAGCCCTTGAGTAGTTACTTGCTTGTTTAGTGCTCTTGATACAGATGTAAGTGGAAAGCCCTTCTGTTAACTTTTCTAACGTCATCTACATTTTAGAGTAATAAGAGATACTTTTCCAACTTTCGCAGCTATTCGTCTTGAATGCCAGTAAATGAAGTAATTGGGACTCCGTTATCTATGTTGAACCAGAAAGCATAAAGAGAGTTATCAACGATTATTATTTGGCTGAGGTCTCTGTTAAGTATTCTAAGATCTTTGATATAGGGATACTTTTCTCCGTGGAGATAGCAATTCGATCGATAAAGCCTATGCTGAATATACTTTTCTTAAGGATCAATATGCTCCAAAATGTTGTCAGCATAGCCTTCCACTGCTGAAGTAAAAACAACGATATAAAACTTTTGTGAAAGGTTTCTGATAAAGTCTCTTGCATAGTTTCTGATTGTGTAGTGCCTGGTGGTCTTATCGAATTCGAAAGAGAAAGGAAATATTTATTTGTTGGCTACCTCGTTCAGCCCTTGTGAATGTACTAATGTCTAGTCTAGGTCTAAAACTAGTGTCTTTTTGTTTGTGTACTCAAAGTTTCTCTTTAGTTTTATCTTTTTTATTTAGGACTCGTGTGGGGGTTCATCGATTGTTTTGCAGTTTTGAGAGCTTTTTAGAGTCTATTCGATGAAGGAATTCATCCGAAGTCCACACTTTATATTCAAAGCTTTATTGCCTTTATTGTAATTCAAAATTTCAGAGGCGAAATAAAGTCTATTATCTTTCAAAAGGTGCTTTAAAACTATCTTCTAACTATGAACGCAATTATGTTAATGCTTAACGTTGGGGTTCCTAGGTGGCAGATTATTGACTAGTATCTAATCTAAAATAGATTTTTGCTTTTTATTTATGAGATACTAAAGCTTTTATTCAAAGCTTGAGTTCCTTTTAACTTTTTTGATTTTCTTTTTTACGATAGTATCTTCTTCGCTTTTGCTTGGCTTACTTTTGAGCTTTTCTTTAACTTTGTAAACTTCAGCAGCTTATTTGTTAAATTTGGGTTTGATTTAAAGCTGAATGAAGTTAGCTTCCCCAAAGCTTTTCTCCTTAATTTTATTTCTTGTTATCCTCATTTCCTCATATTTCTATCCATACATCGCCTCTTAATACTTCTACACAATAGATTGGCTGTCTGCTTATTAATAGTCTTTTAGAAGCTGTTTAGACTTGTTTCTATTAGTTTCTTGACGAGCTGAACTCACTATTATGGGTCTTTATCTGGCCTTTTTCCCATTTTTTCTGATTATACTTTTGCCGATTTTGATCCCTTTTATTTCGTTATGAGATATACTTTCATTTTCTGATAATCTTTATCTCCTTTATTCAGACGATGAACATTAATTTCTCTATTATTACTTCCTATCCTTCATGGGGTTGTTTGCCTTGCTATTCATTTTTTTAATCACATCTTTGACTCTTTATCTGAAGCTTTGAGCTTGCTGCTTTTATTGAAGGCTTTGTACTGCATTCATTTTGATGATTTCACTGATTTTGCGTTGAATTTATTCAGGAAGAGCCGAAGACTTGAACTGAGACTGAGATTTAGACGGTTATTTTTGCTATTTTTTCTATTCTTACATTTACTAACTTTTTTTATCTTAGAATGAAAACTCTTAGAGGTTAAGACTATTGGTTTACTCTTGGTCTTTTGCTTCTTACTCAGTCAAGTCAGGAAGTGATGGAAATTTAGCTTTCTGCTTTTCAGATTTTAAGAATTTTCCAAGGGAAGAAACGTTTGTTTTGTCTATGTAAAAGACTTTAAATCCCCCTTTTTTCAGGAACTGAGTATTCGTCAGAGGTTGAAAAATTTTGTGAGTGTTCATTCTGAATTCAATCTCGACTGCTAGTTTTCATTTAATGTTTATGAATATATTTATAAAGTATTCAACAGATAGAATTATCATTTTTCATACAAAAATGCACATTTTTCCCTAATTGCTTGGTTTTTGATATTTCACCGAACAAAAGTAAAAACCTGGGCTGTCAGGCTCTTGAAGTACTGACAGATTATCTAATTACAGACTGTTATTCTTTGATAAATAGGTAGTGAATAGCTAGGTTAAATTTAAAGTTTATTTTAATTCTATTAGGTATCAAAAATAATGCATTATCAAATAGAAGGGTTATACTTGGTTAGTTTGGGTTTAAAAGTGCATACTTCTAACTCCTTCTTTCGTAATTCTTCCCGCATAATTGCGCTCTTCTAGAGTCTATGCACAATTAACTTCTTTTGGCGTTCTTAGAATTAACTCCTTTCCTTCATTCTTTTTGTTTTCTTCTCCATAATCGTATTATCACTTTAATTTTACTTGTTTGTACATTTTCGGGCTTCATCTTCCTATTCTTAGAAAAGCATTCTTCGTATAGAGCTCAATCTCCCCTTTTGCCTTTCTCCAGTTTAGCCTACTTTGGATTGCGTTGGATTATTTGATAGTTGTGATATTGTACGTCTTTAGTTGGATTCTCCCTTGATTCTTTAATTGATTCTTTGTTTGAGTGATCTTTTACCCTCAGTGCAGCTCTAAATTTAATAAATACTTTAGGTTTTGAGTCTTTACTCTTTATACTAAGTTTTATTGAGCTTCTTATGCAAAATTTTGAACAAAGGAAATAACTTATCTTCATTTCTACTCTGTGAATATTAAAGTTGGGGTCGAAAAGAGGCAGAACTAGTTTTTCCAGATCGCTAGATAACAGACTTATGCATTCGTTAAATATAATACACTTAATTAAAGCTATGAATGTATTCATTTAATTCACCCTTGCATAGTAATCCAATACCTCTAGCTTACATTTTCCTTGAGTAATCCTTAAGAATGAAACATAGACTTATCATTCAAAAGATTTTCTTTCGAAAATGGCCCAGTATTTGTCTCCTTTGTTCCTTTCCACCTTTTGGCCTTACTCAGTTTTATTGACCATCACTTGCACACATGGATCATTTTCTTCATGGATTTCTTGGAACATCTAATGTGCCCTCAGATGCTACATATGCCATTAGTGAAGCTAAAGCACGTCTGTTATGCAATAGATTCTTCCTTTGGGTTTCAGCAAGTAGGCGTACTCTGAAAGAAAGCCAGTGTTGATGATTCTTCTTCTGTAGTTTTTGGCCTTGAAATGAGGATCCGGGAAGCATATGAAAATTTTTTAGAGACTTTACTTTGCAAAGTACTGGCAAAGATGGCGCATGGTGTTCGTCCTTACAACCCCAATATGATCAAATTTCTTTGGCTCCTTGATTCTGTAGCCTCGGATCTTCTAGGCCACAAAATTTACCAATTTATCTCTGATTTAGAGACCTAGCAACAATTTGTCAGGCAGAACTTGAGCTAAGCCGAATAATAATCCTCCATATCCACAGCCAATATCTATTACAGTGACGTTTTTGTTATTGAGGGTGTAGTTTCTTGGGGACTAGTAAAAGGAGGGGTGTTCGACAGTATTGCAATAGGCTCTGTGGTTTTCTTCTAGTGTTCCTCCGAAGTGCAAAGGGTAGTGAGCTTTCCAATCAACAAAGGTATGATGAGGAGGAAAAGGGAAAGGTGTGGTATTGAGAGGATTGATGTGCGCTCTCATTCTGTAGTCTTTCTTTTTGGGTATGTAGGCTTATGTTTTGACTACTTTGCGATTGCCTTCATCGTTGTCAGACTCTTAGCTGTGCTTCTTTTCTCGCTTCATAAAAGAAATAT
>Ga0316217_10004578_pt1 | contig 14808 bp, 12 predicted proteins | sample 1anoAmetaG_FD_203633 | JGI IMG/M metagenome (GOLD analysis project Ga0316217, IMG submission 203633) | Freshwater microbial communities from Trout Bog Lake, Wisconsin, USA - 1anoA | ecosystem: Environmental > Aquatic > Freshwater > Lake > Hypolimnion/Profundal zone | place: USA: Wisconsin... | reverse complement strand
GGCGGCGTGGCGCTCCTCCGTGCGGCGGGCGCGCAGGTCGGGGGCCAGCTCGCCCTCGCGTTCCTGGAGCCGCCCCCTGCGACGATCGCCCCTCCCGACGACTGCGCCGAGACCTCCCTGGACGCCTGGATCACCGGAGGAGCAGCGGCCCGCGTGAACGAAGAATCACTCGACGAGGACCTCCGGGCCACGCTCCGCCGGGCGGGCTTCACCACGGTCGCCTCCGCCGCCGCGCGGCTCCCCTTCGCCGTGGTCCCGGCCGCGGCGGACAGCTGCGCGCTCGCCTGGAGCACGTCGCCGACGGACCAGCTGTCGGTGCGGCTGACGGGAGGGACTCGAGCTGTCGCCGACGCGACGGGGGCGGTTGGAGTCTGCACGAGCCACGCCGTCCCGTTCACCGTGATGCGTACGGGCAAAGGGGACATGGTCGTCGAACGCGTGTCGGCCACACGGGTTGGTGGCACGCACGGCCTGCGCGAGATTGCATCCCGGCTGGGGCTCTCGAGCGTCACCGCGTGGGTCCCTGACGATGACCTGGACTGGGACGCCTCCTCTACCCTGCGGGCCAGCGGAGTGCTCCCCGCCGAGATCACGGCTCCGGCCGACGCCCGGCCGGTCAAGGACGCGAGGGTCATCGCTCTGTCCGCCGTGGGAGCCACCGCCGTCCCGGACGGACCGCCAAACGTCGGCTACGCGTGCGAGCCGGCGCTCGGCGCCTCACCGCGCACCGGCACGTCCGTCTGCGTGGAATCCACCTCGCTGACGTGGCGAGGCAGCGGCGCCGGCAAGGTCGGGATCGCAGCGGCCACGTTCCCCTTCTGGATGGGGGCTCTCACCCGCGCCACCGATCCTCGGGCGGTCGTCGCGGAGCTCTCTCTGCTCCGGCTCGGTCGCCGTATCGTCAGTGACGGCTTCGAGCAGGCGAGCAATGATGGGGTGTCGGAGAAGGACGGCGTCGCGCGCGTCGTGGGGCTCGGCGGCCGGGACGGGGTCATCGCTCTGCAGCTGTCGGGGGAGGCCCCGTGGGTGTCGCCCTGCAGCAACGGCGAGGCCTGGACCGTGGACGGGGATCCTGCCGTCGTCTCCCTCGCTCCCGGTGAAGGCTTCGATCTCAAGTGCACCCCGGTCGCGCCGAAGGACCACCGGACAATCGTCTTCAGGCACGTCGCCCCGAAGCGGTAGCTCCTTTCGCGAGCCCATCGACCTCGCGACGATCACCACGGGGGCGAAGAGCGCAGCTCTGGCCACGGCCGCGGGCAGCATCGCCCCGCGGCCCCGACGGGACCACGAGCGCTCGGCGACAGGGGTCGAGCTCCGGGCGGCGCGGAAGGGGTGCCTCTGCGCGTCGGAGAGCGCCGCGGCGACGCGTCAGGCCAGCGCATCCGGGGCGCCGAGCGGGCCGCGTCCCTCCTCGACGACGACCTCCCGCTCGTACCACGGGCGCGAGTGACGGACGTTCCACGCGTACAGCAGCGGGGCGACGAGCATCGCCGCCCATCCGAAGACAACGGCACCGATCCCCAGGTTGGGGCGGAGCCCGACCCATGCCAGCCCGGTGTTGGGGACCACCAGGAAGGGGAGAGTCGCTTCGCCAGGCGGGATGGCCGGCGAGGCGACCTCCGCGAACGCCATCGCGCTGACCTCCACGTCGGCGTCCGACCCCTTCGCTCCGGGGCACTCGGCGGTGACGCCCAGGTGGCGCGCCGTGCCCGACTTGGAGCGAGTCGTCCACGCGCGCGTGTGGACGACCGCACACGCCTCCACGCGCCCGTCGAGCCACCCTAGCCAGAACGCTCCGAACGCGGTCAGGTTCACGAGGAGGCAGGCGATGGCGAGCCTGCGTGCCCACGCGCGCTCGAGCCCGGCGCGTAGCTCGTGGCGGCGCTCTGGCGGGTCGACCGAGATCAGCATCGGCCCCCCGCCCGCAGGCCGGAGGGTAGACGCAGGCTCTGCGTCGCGGTAAGCGCCGCCCGCGATCGGGGGTAGGAGCACCCCCTCGACATAGACATGCGTCCCCGGCGCAAGATCCGCGACACGGAACCTCTCCGCTTCCGACGGACGTTCGCCGGTGGTGAGCTGGCCCACGAGGAAGACGTTGTCCCCCGGCTCGACGCGCACTCGCTCGCCAGAGGCGAGCCGGAGCATGAACGGCGCCGCCTCGACCGACCGGCTCACCTCGGTCCACGTGTGGTAGACGCCCTGCTTCTCCTGACGCTCACGGCCCACCTGCCGGATGCGCACGCGCACGAGGGGGGTCCCCGCAGGTCCCAGGGCCTCGCCACGAACGACCGCCCTGCCCCGGCGCAGCGCGCCGCTCTCCGCCCCGCGCTCCGCCGCCAGCGCCGCGCGTGCCAGGCCCGCCGCGGCGCGCGTCCGGACGAGCGCGATCAGCGCGAGCCCGGGGAGACCGACGGCCCCCACGAGCGCCGCGCTCAGCAGGCTCGCTGCGGGGCCGAAACGATCGGGCGAGACGTAGAACTCCGGGTCGTGCCAGGGGACCACGGACCCAGCGTACACGACCGAAGCGAGGACGGACCGGGCGTGGAATCCCTGTCCGACGGGCCTCGATCTCGCAGATTGAGCCGGGTACGAACCTCTGGCGCGCGGTACTAGCCCGGCGACCCGCCGTCCCTGGGCCCCGCGTCGCCGCCGCTCGAGGGGCACGGCGCCACGGCGGCCCCCGCGTCGACCGGCGCTGCGACCGTCGAGGGCTGCGCGATCTCGTCCGCGTCGAAGGCGAAGCCGATCGAGATACCGTTGCAGGGGGTCCCGGCCGGGTTGGAGACGGCGCCCGAGCTGGTGTCGATGACGATGTCGGAGTAGCCCTCGATCTTCCCGAGGATGCCACCGACGATGCCGCATCCGTTCACGGCGGCGGCGACCTGGCTGACCGACGCGACGATCTCGCTCGTCTCGATGACGCCACCGATCATGGCCCGTCGCGTGTGGTACTGCCCCTCCGCGTCGATCGTGATGGGCATCGCGGTGATCGCGGCGTGGACGTTGACCACCAGGCTCAGGCCCTTGATGGGCAGCGTGAGCGTCACCGTGATCGGTATGCCACTGACCCAGGTTCCGTTGGTGATGTAGGCCTTGGGGAACCGGATGTTCGACGTCAGCGGCGGCGTGACGCTGCTGAGGAGGGCGCCGTTGACGGGCCAGTTGTCGCCGAGCGCCCAGCTGGTGTCGGGCGCCACCCCGGTGATGGCGGGGACGCCGCCGGTCGCCGTGTAGCTGGCGCCGGGGAAGACCTGCCCGGTGACGCTCGTGCTCGTCTGGGTCGACGGCGTGTCACTCAGGCCGACCGTGTCGATCTCGAGGGTGAACATCCCGATGGCGAGGTTCTGCGACACCGTCGAGGAGAGCGAGGGGATCAGGAGGCTCAGCACGTTGTTCACGAGCCCGGCGAAGGCGTTGTCGATGCCTCCGTTGCCGTCGACCTGCTGCGACGTCAGGCCTTGCGCGTGCGGCGTGCAGACGTCGGTGGACCCGGCGGTGGTGACCAGGCCGTCGAGGTTGAAGCCGATGCTCTTCCAGGCGTTCGGGTCCGCCGTGAAGCTCGGGGTAGGGTCGGTGTCACCGAAGTAGAGGCGATGAACGGCGAAGTTGTGCGGCACGGTCGCGGTGGCCGGCGACCCCGCAGGGCAGGGCCAGTCGCCCGTCGCGCTGCCACAGGACGCCTCGCCCGAGTTGTTGCCGCTGTCGGTCGCCGAGCCGTCGCTCGAGCCCGACCCGCTCCCCGTCGCGCTCCCCGACCCGCTCCCGCTCCCGGTCGTGGCGTCCTTCCCGGCGTCGGCGCGCTTGCCCGCGTCGCGTCCCGTCCCCGTCCCGCCGTCCACTCCCCCGCCCACGAAGCTCACGTCCGTGACCCCGACGATCGCGTCGCACCCGCTCGCCACCGCCGCGACCACCACCAGGGCGCCCGTGACCTCTCGAACCCTCATCGCGCGCGCGAGCTTCATCAGAACGCCCCGAGGACGGACATCCCGCCCTGCCCTGGCCCGACTGCAGGCACCACCGCGACGCTCGTCTCCTGCCCCTTGCGCCCCGCCGTGAAGAAGAGCACCGCCCCGCCAGCCAGCAGCGCTCCGCCCGCGATGAACGCCGCCGTCGACACCGCCCCGTCCGACTTCGCCGAGCTCTGGTCGGACGACACGGCCGCCTGGTTGGCGATGGGGCATCGGCTGGGCCCACCCGCCCCGCAGGCGCTCGTTACCCGCGACCACGCCGACATCGTCATCGCACCAAACGCCGCCCCGACTCCGACGCCGACCACCCCGGCGCCTCCGAGCGTGAGACCGACCCCCCTCCAGAGACCGAGCCCGGACGACGCGGATGCGGGCCTGGCGACGCTCTCGCCGGGCGACGCCGCCGCGCCGGGGCCCGGCACAGCCACGGCCGCCACGCTGACCGGTGACGCGGCGGTCAGCCCCATCGCGAGCCGCTCCCGCCGGTTCTTCTCGCCCTCGAAGATGACGAGCCGCTTCTCCAGCTTCACCTGACCCGCCACCGAGAACGAGAAGACGTGGTCGCCTGGGTCGACCGCGACCGCGGTCCCCTCGAGCCGCGGCGCCACCGGCTGACCGTCCATGGACACCGACGCGGCGGTCACGTCGTTGCCCGTCGCGTCCTTCAGGTCGAACACGACGGTCGGGATCGCGGCGGTCAGCTCCTTCACCCGCCCCCCGCAGGCGTCGCGCACCTCGCCCGGGCAGGTCGGCTCCGCGCAGACGAGCGACTGATCGCGCGACGCCCGGAGCTTGTGGCCGGACCGCAGCCTGATGGCGGACTCGTTCGCGGCCAGGCACTCGGTCATCGTCGGCGGCGCGGCGAGGGCCGGGCGCGACGCGACGGTCGCCAGGAGGAGAACGAAGCTCGACAGAGAGACGGGGCTCTTCTGAGTAAGTCGCAGGTCACGCACGGGGGCTAGCAGGAGACCGTAGCCACCCTCACGGGTCAAGAGCGGGTCGATCGCGAGGGCCGGGGTGCAGACTGCACCCCACGGGCGAAGTCCGAGCCGTCTCCGCCGACGCGGCTCCGGCAGGGGACGCCCGCACGGCGACCGCGGTGCTGTTCGACGGGTACGACGAGGTGACGCCGACGCTCTCGGACAGCTGGACGTTCAACGGCACGGCGTGGCCCGAGCTCCACGCCGCCGGCCCGTCGCCACGGCAGGATCGGAGCGCGACGAAGACCAGGGCCACGACGCCACCGCAGGGTTCTTCTCGGCGAAGGCGAGCAGCGCGGGGACCAGGTAGTAGAGCCAGTAGTATGGCCTCGCCCGGGCGGAGCTGCGACGGGCCCCGCGTGCCGGCAAACGTCCGAACGGGTGACCGGTGACGGGGTGGCGGCGCGGCCGGACGAGAAACCTCGTGCTCTCTCCCGCCGTGCGCTAAAGCCGCCCCCCCCATGCGACGTAGCGTTGGCCTCGACCTCGGCACCACCAACAGCGCCATCGCGGTCGCCGGCGACACCGGCGAGGTCACCCTCGCTCGCTTCGCGCACCGAGCGGGCGTCTCGGATACCTTCCGGTCGATCCTCTACTTTCACCCCGAGGGGGGCGACGAGCGCCGGGCCATCACCTCGGTCGCCGGCACCGACGCCATCGACCGCTACCTCGAGGCAGACGGTACGGGGCGGCTCATCCAGTCGCTCAAGTCGTACCTGGCCGATCGCGGCTTCCTCTCGACCAGCGTCTTCGGACGTACCTACACGCTCGTCGACCTCCTCTCCTTCTTCGTCCGCGCCCTCCGGACCCGCGCGGTCGAGCAGCTCGGGCCGCTCGGCGGGCGCGTCGTGGTCGGCCGCCCGGTCCACTTCACGAGCGGCAGCGGGGACGACGACGACGCCTTCGCGGAAGGGCGACTGCGCGCGGCGCTGGCCGCGGGCGGCTGCGAGGACATCGTGTTCGAGTACGAGCCGGTGGCCGCCGCGTACTATTACGAGTCGCGCCTCGACCACGACGAGCTGGTGCTCGTCGCAGACTTCGGCGGGGGGACGAGCGACTTCTCCCTCATCCGCGTGGGGCCGGGGGCGCGCAGGCAGTCCGAGGCGGCGGGGGGGCGCGAGCGGATCCTCGGCACGGACGGGGTCGGCATCGCCGGCGACGCGCTCGACGCCAAGATCCTTCATCACCTCGTGTCGCCGTCGCTCGGCCTCGGGACGACCTACCGGTCGATGTTCGGCGACAAGGACCTGCCGGCCCCCGTGTGGCTCTACGCCAAGCTGCGGCGCTGGCACCACCTGTCATTTCTGAAGTCGAAGAAGACAATGGAGCTGCTGCAGGAGATGAGCCTGCAGGCGAACGAGCCGGCGAAGATGGCGGCGCTGCTCGCGGTCGTCGAGAACGACCTTGGGTACCACCTGTACCGCGCCGTCGAGCGCACCAAGGTCGAGCTGTCGACGCGGGCAGCGACGCGGTTCGTGTTCCACGAGCTGGACGTGGACATCGAGCACGACGTGACGCGGCCGGCGTTCGAGGGGTGGGTCGCCGAGGAGACGTCGGCGATGGCGACGTGCGTGGACCGGCTGCTCGCGCGGACGGGCGTGGCGCCGCGCGAGGTGGACCGGGTGTTCATGACCGGGGGGACGTCGTTCGTCCCGGCCGTCCGCGCGCTGTTCGACGCGCGGTTCGGGCGCGAGAAGATCGAGGCCGGTGGCGAGATGGTGTCGGTCGCGAGCGGGCTGGCGCTGCGGGCGCGGGAGCTGGGCTAGCAGCGGCTCGGTGCCTCCTGGACGAATCCCGCCGTTGAAGGCGTCGCTGCTGGTGGACCAGGCCGGACCGGTACGCCAAGCAGCCCTCGGCAGCCTCCGCTGAGCCGGTAGGGCGCGCGGCATCTTGAGGGGCAGCGTCCGTCCCCGTACCGTGGCCAGGTGAGGGACGGCGACGATGCTTGATCCAGTGATTCTCGGCGCCCATTTGCCGCCGCCGCCGCGCAAGGTGCTGGGGGGGCCTGGCGTCGGGGTCTGGGTGATGCGGGTGTTCATGTTGCCCCACACGGTGGTGGGAATCGGCCTGATCGGCGCCCTGCTGGTGACCGCGCTGGCGTGCCTGTACGGAACCGACACGACGGGGTACGTGACCTCGACCCGCACCGGGAGCTCGAAGGGGCACGCGACCTACACCGTCGAGTACCGATATGACGGCGCGGCGCCCGGGCTGACCGGCGAGACGTCGGTGACCCCTGCCATCTACGCGTCCCTGAAGCGCACGAAGGGGGCCGCCCCCGCCGAGGTGCAGGTGAGCCACTACGAGCTCGGCCCGATCCACGTCTCCGAGCTCGCCGTCGTGGAGACGCTGTCCAGCAGGCTGGGGTTCTTGTCGGTCTTCGCGGCCATCTGGAACGCCAGCATCGGCATCTTCCTGTGGGCGCTCTACGTCGTGCCCTACCGCGACAAGCAGCTCGTCAGGCTCGGCGCGCGGACGCCGGGGAAGGTCACCGCCAAGCGGACGTCGCGGGGCAGGAACACCAGCTACTACGTCTCGTACGGTTACGAGACCGCCAGCGGCGAGCTCGTCGAGCAGGAGATGGGCACTCGCAGCGAGCTGTGGTCGCAGCTGGAGGAGGGGGCGGCGGTGACGGTGCTCTACTGGCCTGACAGGCCGAAGCGGAGCGTCGCGTACGAGCTGTGCAATTACCGGGTCCACGCGGACGCGCGGTAGGCGGGCCCCGTCGGAGAGCGCACGCGGCTGGGCGCGACCCGGGGCGAGAGCGTTGGTCGCTCGCAGACGTGGATGAATTCGCACCGCGTCCAGCAGCGCCCGCGACCGGGGAGCCCTGCCCCGTCGCGAGGGCGGTCACACCCGGGGGATGACCGGAGCGCCGACGGGCTGGGCGGTCGCCGCGTCGCCGGGTGCTCGGGCCCATGGGTCGTCGAGTCACGCTGGGAGACGCGGGCGTCGGCAGCCGCGTCGCTCCGCGAAGCCGCCCCGGGCGCGCTGGAGTCGGTCCTGGAGCTGGGGCCGGTGGCTGTCCGGCTGGAGCACGCCGCGAGGAGCAGGACGACGCCCGCAGCGGCAACCCCTCGGATCGTGAGCGAGAGCCTGTGCCCTCGACCGACGCGTGCAACGCGCGCGGGCAAGCCACCAGCCGCTCCGCCCCTGCGCGCGGCCACCAGGGCCCGGCGATCTCGCGTGAGCCCACACGACGAACGCGGTACGGTACGGGGAGATTTTCAGCATGATCGCGCAGCGCACCATCGGCAGGTACACGCTCTTCGACCCGATCGCAGCGGGCGGCATGGCGACGGTGCACCTGGGCCGGCTCATGGGCCCCGTCGGCTTCTCGCGGACGGTCGCCATCAAGCGGCTGCACGCGCAGTTCGCGCGTGACCCCGAGTTCGTCGCGATGTTCCTCGACGAGGCGCGCCTCGCGGGGCGCATCCGGCACCCTAACGTGGTCTCGACGCTCGACGTCGTCGTCCTCGACGCCGAGCTTCTGGTGGTCATGGACTACGTGCACGGCGAGGCCGTGTCGCGGCTCATCCGGCACGGCGGCCCCGTCCCGCAGGCCATCGCGTGCACCGTCCTCGCCGGGGCGCTCTACGGCCTGCACGCGGCGCACGAGGCGAGCGCCGACGACGGCTCACCGCTCGAGATCGTGCACCGGGACGTCTCGCCGCAGAACATCCTGGTCGGCGCCGACGGCCTCGCGCGCGTCGTCGACTTCGGCGTCGCGAAGGCCGTCGGGCGCCTGCAGACGACCCGCGAAGGGACCATCAAGGGGAAGCTGTCGTACATGTCGCCCGAGCAGATCGCCGCCGACGCTGTCGACCGGAGGACGGACATCTACGCCGCCTCGGTCGTCCTGTGGGAGATGCTCACCGGCCGCCGGCTCTTCGACGCTGACAGCGACGTTCGCAAGATGCACCGGGTCCTCCACGGGGAGGTGCTCCCGCCGAGCACCCTCCTCCCCGTCGACCCGGCGCTCGACGCGCTCGTCATGCGCGGGCTCTCCCGGCACGCCGACGCGCGCTTCGCGACGGCGCACGAGATGGCCGAGGCGCTGCAGTCGATCGCGATGGCGACCCCCGGCCAGGTAGCCGAGTGGATGAAGCGCGGCGCGGGGGAGACGCTCGAAGAGCGGACGCGGCAGGTCGCCGAGGTGGAGCGCAGCGGAGGGGTCGCCTCACCGACGGACGAGGAGATGGGGCAGCTGGTGGTCGAGGACGACGTCACGTCGCGCACGCCGCCGGCCGCTCACCCGCCGCCGCTGCCGTCGTCGCCGTTCTCCCCCCCGTCGCCCTCGTCCGGCGTGAGCCCTGCGGACTCGCAGGTCAGCGCCGTCAACGTCTCCTCGGGCGCCGGGCCGGGCGCGCTCGGTCTCCCGCGGGGGCGCCTCGTCGCGGTCGCGGTCGGCAGCGCCGCGACCGTGACCGCCCTCGTCCTCGTGGTCGGACTCAGCCTCGCACGACGCGACGCGGTCGACCCGACCGTCACCACGGCGGGGGGCTCCGCCGATCCGGTGAGCGCGCTGACCGCGGCTCCCCTGTCCGTCGAACCAGCCCGCCCCGCCCCCGTCGCTGCCGCGTCGGCCAGCGCGTCACCGGCGACCGCTGCGCCGACCCCCGCGTCGCTGCGCCCGACGGCCACCCCCGCGCGCCCGGCCACGGCGGCCCCGCCCGCGGTGAACTGCACCCCCCCCTACACCCTCAAGAACGGGATCCGCATGCCCAAGATGGAGTGCCTGTGAGGCCGCTCGCCGTCGCCCCCCTGGCGGTCCTCGCGCTCCTGTCCGCGCCCGCGCTCGCGCAGACGAAGCAGGCGTGCGTCGGCGCGTACACGACCGGCCAGGTCGCGCGCACCCAGCAGAGCTGGAAGGCCGCCCGCGAGCAGTTCGAGATCTGCGCGCGGCCGGCCTGCCCGAAGACGCTCCGCAACGACTGCGGCCCGTGGCTCGCCGAGCTCGTTCGGACCCAGCCCGCCCTCCTTGTGCAGGTGCGCGTCCCTGGGGGTGCCCCCGCCGGCGACGCGACGGTCACCCTCGACGGCGAGGTCGTCGCGGCCGACCAGAGGGTCGAGGTCGACCCGGGCAAGCACTCGGTCAAGGTCGAGCGCCCCGGCGCCGTGACCGACAGCCGCGAGGTCTCGGTCGAGCCCGGCGAGGTGCGCACGATCACGGTCGCGCTCGTCGACGCGACGCCCGCACCGCCTGCGCCCGCACCGCCGCCCGCCGCGCCGTCCCGCGCTCTCCCGATCGCCCTCGGGTCCGTGGGCGTGGCCGGCCTCGGCGCCTTCCTCGGCTTCGGCGTCGCGGGCAACTCCGCGCGCTCCTCGCTCGACGCCGAGGGGTGCAAGCCCAACTGCTCGACCTCGAGCGTCAGCTCCATCAAGACGGACTACGTCGTCGCGGACGTGGCCCTCGGCGTCGGCGTCGTGTCGGCCGTCGCCGCAACGATCCTCTACTTCGCGCTCCCCGCACGCTCCGCGGCCCCTGTGTCGGTCGGCGCGAGCAGCCTCGTCGTGCGCTTCTGATCCGCCCGGCTACGGGCGTTGCGCCGACCAGATCGTCCAGTGCGTCGCCGTCGCGTCGGCCCGACCGATGTAGACCACGCACTCGTCGGGGCTGAGCCACGTGACGCTGTCGAGCGACGGCGTGTTCAGCGCGTTGACGGCCGTCGGAGAGCCCCACGCGTCGCTGGTCGTCGCGCGCGAGGTGACCCAGATGTCGTAGGTGTTGTGGTCGGCGACGTTGAAGGCGTCAAAGTACATCACCGTCTCGGCCTGGTTCACGACCGGCAGCCCGACGTCGAGCAGCCCGCCGTCCGGACCGGTGACGGTGATGGGCAGGTCGGTGGTCCCGAGGACCGTGGTCCCCGAGAGCGACGCCCGACCGATACGGTACGGGGTTGCTGACTGGTCCGTGTAGTAGAGCGCGCTCCCGTCCGGTAGCACGCAGGGCTGCGCGCCCCCGACGAGCGAGCCCGGCATCGCCACCGGTCCCCCGAAGGGCGCGCTCGTGCTCGCGCGGGTCGCGGACATCATCTGGTTGCCCGCGCCGCCGAAGTCGGTGACGAGGAACGCCGTGCGACCGTTCCCGGTGATCGTGACGTTCCACGTGTCGCTCGCCGCCAGGTCGAGCGACGGGACGCTGGAGAGGTTCGCGAAGGGGGCCGACACGGCGCCGCGGGAGGCGGTGTAGTAGAGGAGATGCGGTCCGGCGTCGGCCACGATCGAGCCGAAGTAGACGGTGAGCTGGTCGGGGGAGAGGATGGCCCCGCTGTTCATCGCGGCAATGTTCAGCTCGTTCACCGGCGTCGGGGCGCCGAACGGGGCGGCGAGGTCACAGGGCAAGGATCGAGCGTCGACGCCCGCGTCGTGGCCCGCGTCGACGCCGGTGACAGGGCCCCCTTCACGGGCCGCGTCGGCCCCCGTGTCACGGCCTGCGTCGCCCCCCGCTCCGCCCTCGCCGCGCCCGGAGTCCGTGGGGGGCACGGGCGCGTCCCTGGTGGTCCCTGTGTCCCGCACCGTCGTCGCGTCGCGGTGCCCAGCGTCCGCAGGCCGCGCCGCCTCGGCGCGCGCGTCGGGGACCTGCGCCCCGTCGCCCCCGCCGCCGGTGTACTGATCGAGGCCGCCGAAGGTGCACCCTGCGGCGCCGGCGAGCGCGACCTCCATGAAGACAGCGCATGCGAACCGCACGCGTCCAGTCTAGCCCAACACGCGAGCGGGCGTGGCTCGTTCACCCGCCACGCCGTGCCGGGCCCCGTCACCCGCGGATCACCCCCCGGGGGGGAGGCGCGCCCGGCGGACGCTGACCGGAGCGTCGCCTGGCGGCCGCGGTGGACGGGCTGGGAGACCCGGAGCACCTGGCCGAGGCGAGCGCTCGATTCCCGCGCACCTCCCGGGCCCTGCTTATCGGTCTCTTGCACGACCCGGGGGCGTTCCGCCACCTGGCGGAGGGGACCGCGGGAGTAGCCTTCTCGCGGCACACGCACCGAGGGCAGCTCGGGCTGCTGTGGATCGGACTTCCGCTGACGTTTCTGACCGCATTCACGCAGACTCCCGGTCGGCATCCCACCTCCCGCGGGAGCCCGGAGGAGCTCGTGCCGGTCGTCGGCTACCCGGCCTTCGCCGCCCCGCGCTTCTTCCGCTGGATCACCACCCGCGCGACGAGCGCGCCCGCCGCGAGCACGACCACCGGCACGAGCGTGTACCCCTTCAGCGCGAAGTAGTCGCCCGCCGTGGGCCATGGGCTCGTGGAGTCGCAGTCGCTGCTGAAGAGGTGAGTCGTGCGCACCCAGATGACCGCCGCCAGGAGCGCCGGCCCGACGTTGAAGATCTGGACGATGGCGGCGATCATCGCCGTCGTCGGATACCGCCGCCGGAACGCGAGCGCGAGCGACAGGGAGATCACCATCGCCGCCGCCTGGCAGCACCCCGCGATGAAGTCCTGCTGCACGAAGTACCACGCGCCCGTTCCGGGATGGCGGTGGGTGACCAGCTGGACGCGCTGCTGGATCGCGAGCGAGGCGGCCATGGCGACCGCAGAGAGACCGACCGCGACTCCGACGAGCCAGGCCCCCTTCAGCGAGACCTTCGGAGGGGACACAGGCGGGGCGTGGGCGGGCGCGCTCATGCCGAGAAGTCTAGCGCGAGTAGCGGCCAGCAGGGGCGCGGCGAGCGGAAGACGCCGTCACGGGCCGCGCCGTCACCCCGTTGCTCGCGCTCATCGCTCGCTCGACACCAGCTCGATCTTCCCGACGGACGACCAACCCGGGCGGGGGCGCGGGGGTTGTGGTCACGGCGAGGTGGACGGGCGTTCGACCGGACCCCGCCGGTCGCTGTACATGCCTCGTCCCGGCTCAGCCAGCGGGCCGCGTCCGGGTCTTCGGGCTCTTGCCCCCCTCGATGACGGTCAGGGCCGCGCGCCCGACGGCGATCGATCGCGTGCGGGCCTCAGCCAGCGCGTCCCCATCGGGCTTGCCGTGAATGAGCTCGAGCTTTACCCCCCCGATCGCCGAAACGACCGTGGACCGCAGGTGTCCGTCCCTGTCGGCTCGCTCCGTCTTCCTGTCTGCCGCCGTTCGCGCCTTCCGCTGCTCCTTCGCGAGCGCGCTCGCTGCCCGACGATCCTGCTTGAGCCTCTCCTTGAGAGCGATCTGCTTCGGATCGGCCTTGTGACGAGCCTTCGCCTGCGCGCTCGCCTCGCGTCGTGCGGCCTTCACCCTGGCCTTCAGTTCGGCGGTGCGCGGGTCGTTCTTCCGGCGTTCCTTGGCGGCCAGGTACGCCTCATGGCGAGCCTTCCTGGCGCGCTCCTTCATCGTCAGCGTCGGCGGACGGTCGTCGTCACCGGGTCGGTCGGAGGAGCGGCGTCCCATGGCCTCAAGGGGTAGCTGCGCGCGCTCGCCAGCACAAGGGACGGAAGTCGAGGAGCCAGGGGAGTCTGGCCCTCGATGACTCCGCGACGTTCATGACCGCTCGGGCCGCCCGGGCCCTCGCGAGGGTCATCCTCGAGATCGGCCGCGAGCCCGACCACCTCGACGTGCGCCGCCATCCCGTCCCGCGGGGCGCTCGGGAGCTCAAGGTGTCGCGACGAGCGCCTTCTGCCACGCGGGGCGAGCGGCGATGCGCTCGGCGTGCGCTGCGACGTTCGGACAAGCGGCCGCGTCCAGCTGGCCTCGCGTGCGCAGCATGTGCACGACCGCCGCTACCGCGAAGTCCGCGATCGAGAAGGTGTCCACGGCGACGTACTCACGGCCGACGAGGCGCTTCTCCAGGACCCCGAGCGCCCGGCTCAGGGCGACGCGTGCGCGCTCGAGCACGAATGCGGACCGGTTCGCCGGCTCGGCCGACGTCGTGTGAATGTGGATCTCGTAGGACGCGGTGTACAGCGAGCTCGAGGCGAACTCGCACCATTGCAGCACGCGGGCGCGCCCCTGCACGTCGCCCGGCAGCATCGACGCCTGCGGGAACTTCTCGGCGACGTACCAGAGGATCGCGTCGGACTCGGGTAGCGCGAACGCGCCATCGACCAGGGTCGGCACCTTCCCGTGAGGGTTGATCGCCAGGTATTCGGCGCTCTGCTGCTCGCCCTTGGCGAGGTCGAGAACCTTGTACCGGTAGTCGGCGCCGGCCTCGGCGAGCGCGGCGCGGATCTTGAGGATGTTGGCGGCGGTGTGACCCGCGTGTCCGTAGAGCGTGAGCATGGGCCGGACCCTAGCGAAACTCGGCGCCGGTGTCGCCGGGACCGCCATGCTTCGTGGGGCAGGTTGGGTCGAACGGCTCCGGCGACCACGGTGCCGCGCTCACGGCAGAGCGGCCACCACGGCCTTGGCGATCTTCGTAGCTTCGGCCTCGTTTGTCGCCAGGCTCTGCAGCGCAACGTCCACGGTCACGTCGAGATACAGGCTGCCGCTCAGGAGAACCCTGAGCTCGGCACCGGTCCCCGACTGGACGATGATGGCGCCGTTGCCCAGACCCGGAACGGAGCGCTGGCCGGCGTCCGTCGGGAAGATGTCGGCAAAGCTGGTCGGTACGTACCCGCAGTCGAGCGTGACCGAGACGTCGTTGTCGTAAATCTCGGTGGACGCGTCGGGATTGACGATAGGGAAGTAGCAGTTGGTACTGGCCTCCGCGGGCGCCCCCCCACCTGACGGGCCCTGGTCGCGCTCCTCGCTGCTGTAGGTCGCCCCCATGATGGCGCTGAGCTGAGCGGCGGTGATGGCGCTGCACATCTTGACGGGACATTGGACGCCGGTGGAGCCGCCGCCGGAGCCGGTCCCCGCGTCGGCCATCCCGCCGCTGGAGTTCGACGAGCACGCGCCACACGCCAACATCGCCAGCGCGAATCCGACGGCATTGAGGTCCAC
>Ga0316217_10004577_pt1 | contig 14817 bp, 10 predicted proteins | sample 1anoAmetaG_FD_203633 | JGI IMG/M metagenome (GOLD analysis project Ga0316217, IMG submission 203633) | Freshwater microbial communities from Trout Bog Lake, Wisconsin, USA - 1anoA | ecosystem: Environmental > Aquatic > Freshwater > Lake > Hypolimnion/Profundal zone | place: USA: Wisconsin... | reverse complement strand
TAAAAGCTTGCCGAATCCATTGGGCTTTTACTGATGATCACAGTTTCCTTTATATTCGTATTCTCCATGGTAGGTAATGGTGTTAATGCTGTCTTTGAATTTGGAGATTGCCAAAGGACTCTCAGTATGCGAGTTAATCTAAGCCAAGGTCTACAAAAGATGCTTTATTTGTAATTAGAGTGAGACCACTTACTAATAAACCCTTGATTTGATGCGAGTCGAACTTATGCTGCCTTTGCTATTGGCTGCAGCTTATTTCTTTGCCTATTCCAGAATAATCAACCTTGATTATTGAAAGTGGGAACCTTCAAAATCAGCTTATTTTTGACTTATGACTGAGAAAGGCCTTTTCTATCTAACAGGATATCCAGTTTCCAGGTCTAAGTTTTCAATCTTCTTCATCTTTCTTATTTTGGCCATAGTCCCATTCCTCACCTTTTTCTCCCCATTCTCCACAAGATTATTGCTGTTGGGTCCCAAACTAGGTATATTTTCCTTGGCCTACAAATCACACAAGCTAGTTCGATCCTTTTTGCTCATTATGCTCCCAAAGCCATTATTGTAATTTTTCAATATCTCCAAAGCATCCTGGTAATTTTAGATCTCAAAGTTTTATTAGGTTTTGAGGGAAGTTGAGTTTGAAGGGAAGTCTTGGGAGTTTTTGAGTGAAAATACCCGCTAGCTTTAAATCGAAAACTACTACTCATGCAATTCAGAATTGAATGATTTCATCGACATTGTCACCGAAAAGTCGTACTCACTAACTTCCTTAATGGTCTACAGGCCATCAGTTTTAATCTTAGTTTCTTCCGACCCTTCTTCATCAAAATCCACAATTTCATCGTTTTTACTCATCTCCCTCAGTTATTTCATGTAGAGCTTGATTTGCTCAACTTAGGCAACCAGTTATTTCACCTTTTCCTCTTTTTATTTGTTTTCTCGAATCAAAATATCGTTAGCACTTTTCATGTCATTGTAGCTATCCTGAGCCTACAATAGTTGTTTCTTAAGCTCCTCATTCTGCAAAACCAAACTTTGCATCTATTCTCTGGGAGATGCTTGGCATACTGAGGAAGTGGCTTATTTGATTCTTGATGGCTGGGTGGAAATTGTTAGAGTTTGCATAAATAAGATTTGGAACTGGAGCAAATAGCTGCGGAAGTCGCAGATATCGGCGTGGATGTCGTTTTTGAAGCGTAGAAATTACGAAGCTAGTTGATGAAAAGTTTAATTCTTAACTGACATTATTCTAATATCATAATTTTCCATAACTTTTAGAATTTCTTCAAATACCCAAACCAACCATCAAAATATAAATAAACCCAAGAAACTCCTACAACCCTAGAATTGACCATCTTTGTTCGATAAGTGTTTTTAAAGCCAGGTTTGAAAATAATTGTCTCGGAAACTTCAAACTCCTTCAATAAGTGTATTTGATATGAATATGAGTGAATCACTCCAAGTAAAGCATGGTTTGCCAACTAAGATTATATCTGAGTTTTATTCCAAGCGGCTTAGATAATTTTATTGCGCATGGAGGGGGAGACTCTTAAAAATACAAACCAGTCTCAATAAAAAGGCAGCAGCAGGCACAAAGCACTATCCGATCGGCCTGCGCGCAAAGACGAACGAATACTTTGGCGGAATCGAGGTATCAACGAGCCAGTGCCTGAGATGATCACCTATCTCTTGATGAAGGAAAAATTTTAGAAAATGTACAAAAAAATATAGCAAATTACGACCAAAGACTAAGATATGATTGGTAGAATGCATAAGAACTTTCAGAACCATCAATCGCCCTAATCCAGCGTCAGGATCATACACCTCTTTGAACGTGACAACCAGCCTGAAGTTTGCAAAATAAAAACCTCCCACTTGTACCCCAAACACAGCCTGCCAGTCTAGTCAGAACTTGAAATAAACACAGTAAATTCGATGATTGAGCCAGAAGAGCTATCAGTGGGTAAAGTATCGCCCATTAAGCAGGCGCAAATGTTACGCAAGAGTAGATACCATCGAAAAATGCTCTAGCCCATGGCAAAATCTAAACTCAGCAACAACATCAAAGATTATCTTTCGGTTGAGAAGATTTCCATAAAGGAAATCAATGATCCACTGGGACTGCAAAAGTCAAAGCTTCAGAAGGATTACAATGTGAGCAATTTGTTGGCTATGAGAGGTGAGGACAAAAGTTAAAATGCGAACCAACTTCAAAGATACCAAAGCAGCTAGCTGAGACAAGAAATGCCCGCCAAGGTTGAAAATTTTATGATCAAAAGGAACGTCAAATTTAAAGCCCCTTTCTAGCTCTATAACTATCGCGATTTCATGTGGCAAGTTGCCTATTCTAATGGCGTGATAGTTGAACCTATTTAAGAATACGAAACGAAGATCAAGTTTTTTGTGGGGCCGGGAAACAATTCCAATTTGATCAAAGGTATCATGCGTAGAAGGCCATGGTATACCCTAACAGATAAGGTCCAAGAGGCTAACTTGGCTTGGACTCAAATCAAAATTTCAAGTTTTTTCTCTCTCCAATCAAGAAGATAAAGACTTCCTCACATTCTGGAAGAAGATACATTAATGAATAGCTCGACTCTAAAAGAAGCAAAGGAAGCAATCAAAAGAGTTGAAAATACCTTACTCAATCGTATTTAGCTGCAGAAATGGCAGCAATATTGGAAGCTGAATATAGATCGAGAACGCAAGATGAAAGAATCCTTAAAAGGGAGAAGCAAAGCTTTTAACATCGTCTAGACTAACATTTCTAAAATCAGAGCAGAAGTAAAAATACATAACCACTTTACCAACAACTTTATCATCGGAAACAAAAAGGCACTTTTCAAAACGATGAACTAGTACTACACTTCATTAGGAAAGGATGTATTTTAGTTCTTACCTCTAACTTTCCATATCAAAAATGGGCTAGAAGATGATTAGTACTTGAAATTCTTGCAGCATTTTTATGCCCTGAATAAAGCTGCCAAAAGCGACTAAAACTGTATTAACAAATACAATGCATGGATAGTCAAACCTGGAGAAAATACCAACAGAGGAAATGGGATCATTGTGTGTCTCTAACTCAACTAAATCAAAAATATCCTCAAAAGAAAATAGCAGCACTCTGACGGTACTCTCAAAACTTACATCTTGCAAAAATATATTGAAAGACCATTGCTTTATAAGAAAAGGAAGTTTGATCTTCGTCATTATATGATGCTTAACTGTGCCCATGGCCGCATGAAAGGCTACTGGTACCGTGAAGGCTACGTCCGAACGACATCATCCGAATACACACTCAAAATAAGCAACGGAAGTGTCCATTTGACGAATGACGCAGTTCAAAAGAACCTGCCTGATTATGGTAAATTCGAAAAAGGAAACAAGATTTATTATGAAGAGCTAGATCAGTATATCAAGAAGCAGGATCCTAATTTTGATTTTTGGAGGATAGTCTACCCAAGGATGAAGCAAATCGCAACAGACGTCATTCATGCCTCTGCCTTAAACATCGATCCTGAGCGGAGAGTCAATAATTTTTAAATTTTTGGGATGGATTTTATGATAGACTCTAGCTACAACGTTTGGCTAATTGAGGTCAATACCAACCCTTGCCTTGAGACAACCTGTCCAGTTCTCAACAAAATCATTCCCAAGTTCGTTGAGAATACTTTCCAGTACATTTGTAACTATTTAGAATCTGTATAGATCCTGTTTTTCCTGCTCCTTTACGCTTTGCCCCAAAGTACCAAAAGTACCTTGAAAACCTCAAGTAAGACAACAGCTTTGAGCTGGTCTTTGACTAAAGAATTGACGGTGCCAAATCAATCGGTGAGAGCGTGTTGGCAACTGGAGTCTAATAGGAAGATGATGTTTTTGATGACGATGGATAAGATTTCCAATAAGGGAATTGATTCCAGGACTTATACTTTGATCATAATAACAGTTTTTCAAATCAAATCTTAAATCTCAGTAGTAAGTTAAGGCCATTCGTAGGCTATCTTTTCACGATTGATATTAACAGCATACGATCCAAAGGAGGATTTGTTGAATTCTTGAGGCCAATGAGTTAATCCAACTCTATCTTGAAAAGCTTTTAGTCTCTTCTTTCGGTTTTAATCGGTCTGGAGATCTCTGGGGACCATAGTAACTGTCATAGCAAGACGCACCAATTCGTTCGCAAACTGCTACTTGAACTAATTGCTTGGCTGTTTTATCTTTCCTGCGTGGACTGTTCGAGAATCAAACAAAATCAGATCTCCGGCTTTGCACTCCACGAGAATCCCTTTGTCTATCATAGGGTCATTAGCTTTGAACTATAGCCAATCACTCCTGTCATTTTTTACCCATGGGTATCTTTGAATGATTTCTGCTTGAGTCTCAGTATTATTGGTTTTAGGCACAACCTGCAGTCCACCAACTCCATCTTTATTAACATCAATCAAAGGGATCATACCTTGTACACAACGAAAGCCACTTTTATAGTAAGGGTTTTGATCAACATGCATATTCTAGACAAAAGGATCCCATTGTGAGTTCGAATGAGCGTTCCACCAAGGTCTCCAACATATGAAAGTATCAAAGCTTGTTATTAGTGATTTTGTTTCCCATATTTTGGCGAAGGTTTAGCATACTCGAGGATGTGTGCGTAGGTACCAGCTGGCTTTGGTATGACAGCCTCCATAGCTGACAAAGAAGCCGATTGACCCTGAACCAGGCCAATTAGCATCAATCCAAGTCTCAGGATCTTCTCTCTTTATGCCACTACCCAGTGACTACAGCCAGTCCCAAAACATATTTTTTGCTTTCCTGACTTCTTCATCATTCACCACCTCTGCAACAACGACAAAGCCGTTTTTCTTTAGGTAAGCCAACCACTTCTAACTTTCCTCGAAGGCAAATCTGTAATTCTTTGATTAGGATTACATCAATTTATAAATATTATCCTAAACGAAACTAGGTTTAAATGATGTTTCTGTTCTTGTGTTGAGCTTCTGTAATTTGTTTGATTATAAATATAATAAATGTAATTAAAGAGTTGGCTGCTTGCAATCAGGATTTTGAACATCCTCCGTACGATGTTGATGACTGCCTTCGAAATATGGTACATCGTCGAACTCTTCATCAATCACGAATTCATCCTCACAACGATAGTGCGCATCTTCACTCCAATCTTCGTTATGTACTCCTCTTTAATGAAGATTTTTTGCTTTCATAATCATCAGCTCATAACTAAAGTACTCCAAAGTAGTAGAATATTTCAAGTTTCTGCAGCTCATTCCTGGTCTTGCACTTTTCGACGTTTTGTACCTTATCATGCTACCTAGTATGGCCTCTATCTTCGCTTTTCAGTTCAGCACCATCAACATTTATGTGTAATTCTTCTGCTATTTAGGGCGCCTATTATCACTGCCTGCGTTTTTCTAGCGTTGGCAATCGTGACAGCCATTATGGGATGCTTGAAGCCTGCCGGAACAGAAAGTTTACTCTCTGCTTAAGATTGATTATAGTTATGAATGATATAATAATACACTTCATGGATAACTGTTGCGCTTGTATGGACAGCAAAGAGGTCGACTAAGCCTACAAACACGAAAAAATGAAGAATTTGTATCTTTCAGGCCACCAAATTCAATAGCCAGTCAGAGTATAGCAGTCTGCAGTTTTGACACGCAATTTATCTTAACGGAATGTGACGGCTTACCCCCAAAATCCCAACAATTACTAACAAACTCAGTACAGAAATGCAAAGATCCATGAATATAGGTAGACCAATTTACGTTTGAGAGGCGAGCTATAGGGAAGAAAAGTGCATTTGTGGCAAAGAGCAGACTATTTGCAGGCAAGATCTGATCTGCTGCGTGTGAAATATACACAGAAAAATGTGTAATTGCAAGGATTATTGGGAGAAATCAATCGCTACTTTGGTTGAATGATGATATAAGAGACTGATTATTGAAATAAAATGAAATAAACACAAAATCACGAACCAAACAAGTGTTGAAAAAATGCTTACCTCTCTTTATGTTTTGAAATCTTCATGCCTATCTAAATAAAAAGCATAATGAAAAACCCGCAATCAGTTGGTGATATTCTTGAGCCAAATCCTGAAATTATATTTCTTAATAGATGAAGTAACATTTTAGCGCCAACTAGCTTCACCTTGAAGATCGCTGTCTTCTTGCCGCAGCTCCAAGGATACCCCTTGTACTGACCTACGGCACTGATAACCTACTGATAGCCACTCATCCCATTAACAACACGCAAGAAAACTATGAAGTACTCTCGTCAGTGCCGCACACTGCACTCACCCTCGCCTCTGATGCAACGCATTGCCTACTATGTACAATATCCCTCATTTAGCTACTAATAATACTTTGTATCGCTATGATTTCGCTACTAGAGTCCAGAGTGTGTAAGGCGAAAGCATTGTTAATGGAGTCATTACAACTTTGCGCTACTCTTATTCTGGCGATTTTGTAGGTATTGGCAGCTAATAGGGAAAGCCAGTGATTTATGAACCACAGACGGGTCGGAAGCTGAAATGTCGTCCAGGTCATAGTTCTAAAGTTGTGAGTCTTTTCATCAGTAGCAATGATGAATTCTTATGTTCGATTGGTCAAGACCAAAACGCACTGATTTATAAGCTGAGTAGCAACTAAGAGCCTCAGGAGGTAGCAAGATATTCAATAACCAAATTGAATGACTGTGATAAGTTGGTGGGAAGTTTCCATCCTCTTAAAATGATTGCGTTTTTACCAGGAGAAAAATATCTGCAAAAGCTAGAGTTGATCCAGTAAAGATGGGAACTAATCAAAATGGAGAAGATTACTCATGAAGTTTTTTAGATTTTGTTAACTGAAACACCAAAGCCTAATACCGTTGTTACGAGCAGCAGCCAAGAAGTCTGCATTTGGGACATACGCACACAATAGAAGCTATTTGAGATAGAGCAGTTTAGCTTAACACAAACTGTAAGTTTGCTGGGCACATTTTTTGGGGTGAAAGACGATGGACAGCTTTATAGGTATAAGAGAGAGATTAAGGAGGAATAACCCATGGAAATTGAGTAGAACTAAGAAAGCTAAAAAATCGAATTCTAAAATCTTGATGAAGAGGAAGAAAAATAAGAAGCAGATTAAGATAAAAGGAAGGAGGTTGAGTTCTATCAGCAGAAAAAAAGCAAAGCCGATAGAATCATCACCTGCAAACCACAAGATCCTCTAACCTCTGCAACTTCTATCATTTAAAATCAAAGATTCCTCTTTGTAAATAGTTTCGGCTGTGTTATCTAGAGGCAAGAAATCGATTAAACCATCATCTAAGCTGAATTCGGGCATGAGAACTCGGTTAAAAAGATTATTATTGCCAGAAATCGACCTCTTTTGTATTTTGATCTCAAACCCTTTGCCTTAGTTTATGCTACTGAGAGCTAATTTGGGCTAAAGGTCAGTCCTGACAATGAATTTGAACCATGGTAGCTTACGTGGAATGGGATCAGAAGCATATCGATGGGAGTTGGATGGATTGGTGTTGCAAGTGAAGAAGAGATCAAAATTTTCGACATGTATGGTCATTAGATAAGATCAATTGGGTTTGATAGAGACCTGATTGCCTTACGCTCTCATTAAAACATGCTGGCAGCTGTATATCATGAGAGTGTGCCAATGTTTGGCTCACAGCACCTGGCAATGCAGCTCTTTCTTATTGATAACAATAGGACTCCAGTCAATCTACTTTCAACAATCCAAGTGCCCGTTCGCCCTGGATCAATTCTTAATTATTTTGATTTCTCTCAAGAGGGAATCATAATTACACAAGATTCAGCAGGAGGTTTGAAAGCTTTCAGTCTTTAAAGAAATGATTGGACTACTTTAACCATAACAGGGTTAGAAGATACAAAGAGAGCATGGATTATTGGATCCAAAGATTACTAGCTTATTTATTGGCGAACTTCTTCTTAAGACATTGAGCCTACAGTGGCGCCTCGGTTTGTTCAGAAATACGGAATGTTTATGATCCCTACGATAGGAGTGTATCCAGAAGGAGCTCAAGAAAATTACTAAACTTTGCTATGGAATAGGTTTGCTTTGGATCATGAGAAGGCACGTTCAAGATTATGGGGAAGATTCAAACTCTCTCGTCAAAAGAATAGTCTTCATTACTACCTTGTATAAAGCATACTGACTGAAAGGGAAATAACTCAAAAACATTTGGAGCTTGACTAGAAATTTCAAACGTTAGTGCAACTTTACTTAAAATCAAATGAAGCTTTTAAAGCTTTACATCTTTGTATGACTTGTGTACGCAGTTTGGATGGTCTGAAAAAAATGGTCGAATTATTCGACTACTACAATAAAAGAAATTTAGCAATAACACTTGAAGAATATTGCTAATAACGCTCAAGGTAGCTTGACTACGAAAGTATACAAACCTTTTCATTCATGAAGTTGAGAGAAAGTGCAGAAAAAACTATCAAACCTAGAGTTTAAGACCCAATGAAAAGACCTCCATCTAAAAGAATCACTGAGTCTCTTCCTTCTTTAACTCAATCTCAAAATGTAAGCATTAATTAACACAGATGAGTCAAGAGTCTTTATAAGTCAGCCATAAGATAAGCGAGTCGAACGTTTCAGGACAAAGTGAAGCAGTCAACCCTTTTTTAAAGAGAAAAGACACAAGGTAATCGCTTGAAGCTAAGAAAAAGTAGATAACTTAGCACGTCTAAAAATTCGGGATAAAAAAGAAAGTGTAAGATAGGACTTTATCTCGCAAATAGAAGATATGATGCCTATTTCCTCTTGATTATTCAACTATGCTTTTTTAAAGCCACTGCACAACTTCGCATCATTAATTCAAAATTTAAATATCGCAAGATATATATAAATTACATGCAAGCTGATAAGTTCGAGCGGATTCTGGCGGGGTAGACCATCTCCTTGTCTCAATCAGAACTGATGTAGTTCCAAGGCTACTGCTCCGCTAGAAATTTTACACTTGACCAACTCATAGAAGCAAGCGTACCTTTTAGATTAGATAGGTGACACTTTACAAAGCGAATCCTTAGCTTAGCTACTCTTTTCTCACTTATCTGGACAAACATGAAATCAATAAACCTATCTATAATGACTACCAGCACCAAAACGCCAAAATTACAGTCTACAACAATTTGACTGGACTTGTTTTGTCCAAAGCTACCAAATAAAGTACCTTCAGCTCTAAATAGACTTGAAGTAAGAGGCGAATAGGTATTTGGGGGAGGCCAAGAAATTTTTGAACTCTAGTTAAAAGGTGCGGATGACTGTGGATAAATCCATCATTCTCAACAGAGCCCTTCTTCATTACTATGCCGGGTAAATAACCAAAGCTTTAAATCTTGTGAGTAGAATCTACTAGTAAATTCAGAAAACAGGCTAAGGTAAAGGTGTTTTAGTGACAGCAACCCTAATGCTTGCCCAAATCTATTTCATCAAGAAAAACTATCAGAAATCACTGGACCTCTACAAAAAATGTTTGGAGATAAACAAGTCACTACCAGTCAAAGCTAGGATAGGCATGGGTTATTGTTTTTTTTATTTGGGCAAATACGAAATGGCAAGAGCTTGTTTCGAGAGGATAATCAAGTTAGATCCTACTTGTGTTGAAGCCTATATAGGAATAGCAGTCATATACTAAAAAGAAGATTTAGCCTAATAATATTTCAACTATGTTTCTAAAGCTTACAAAATCAATAAGAAACACCCACTTATGTTGATCCATCTCGCTTAACACTTTCTATTTAGGAAACGTTTAGATGTGGCAAACAAATTCAGTCAAGAGGGACTGTTAGCCCTTGAAAAGTATCCCAAATTCCCAAATGTTGAAGAAAATTGTAGAAATGACTATGAGGAGTTAAAAGCAAGATTCAACAATATCATTGCACAAACACATCACATAAACTCTAATTTTGTAGATGCAATCAAGTACTACACCCTTGCCTCAGGAAAAGGGCTCATTTATAATGAAATACAACTTGCACAAGCCTATATCAATCCCAATTCACAAAACTATGTTGAAGCCATCAAATTATTGGAAGAAACCTACAAGCTTTTGGAGGGCAAAGATACTAGATTAGTCAACGACTCATACAAATTAATGGCTTACTTGAAGTCAAAAGTACCTCCAAAGACAAAAGATGAAAAAGGACCAGAATTCTACTATAACTAAGCTTTGAGGTTCAACCGTAACGATTTTGATGCTAAAATAGAGTATGCAAACATTTTGGTAGAGACCAGCAAAACAAAAGCTCTAAAAATGTTGGAATAAGCTTAAAAAATTCAAAGATCAGGAGCACAGGAATATAAACCTTAACTCTAGAATAATATTGCAGTGCTCTATCTTTAAAATGGTTAGATATAGTCAAGCTAAAATAAGATTAAGAAATGCCTAGAGTTAATCTAGTTAATATCTGACCACACTGAATAAGAGCAAGCACGAAAGCAAAGTCTCAAAATAGTGGCTAAATTTAACTATGGAATCTGTATGTAAAGACAATCAAAGTGGCACAGTGCAAAATAAATCTATTAAGATATTCTCAAGCTCAATAAATACCACATTGATACCTCAATGAGACTAGCTTATGTATGGTACCAACTTGGCAGCTTTGATAAAATCATTTAAATCTTTGAGGAAGTTCAGAAATTATGTGATGATAATAAAAAGCTACTCAAGTAGGATAGAATCGCTCATGCTAAAGCCTATGTACTTCATATTTCTGGAAGTAGCGTAGAGGCTAAATAGGCTTTGAAAGTTCTTGGTAAGCAGAGAGATATTTACTCACAGATTTTCGATATATGTTTGACTTATGAAGGAACCATGAGGAAAGGTGTTGAACTAAATGTTCTAAAAGAATTTCTTCGGCCAAATCGATAATTTTGTTATAAACTATGCAGAGACGACCATAATGCTGCTTTTGCTTACATGCTTTTGGCTATCATTCTACTCGTTGACAAAAAGATCACAAAAGCACAAGGAATTTAGTTTTTCAACAATCTTAAGCAATTTACTTCTTAGGAGTTGCCCTCTATCTATTATAATATGGGTCTATTCCTTATGAACTATGATGATTACGAGAATTCAACCCTCATTTTAAACCTTTACAAAGACAAAGTTGGTGTCAACTGCAAAACAGAATAATTATTGTCTTTAAACTATTTGCTTTAGAATAACTTGGAAAAAGCAGAATCGTATTGCAAAAGAAATATTTTGAGAGATCCCTGCAATTTAAAACACAAGCTCCAATATGCCTATGTTCTTTAGAAAAAGTCACTTCAGTATCATGAAAAAGGGGCATTCAAAAAGAGAGAAGTTGACAAACTGGTGGATTAGCTTAGTTCTGCCGTTAGATTCTACAATTATTTAGCTAAGGTAAATATTAGTTAGTATGTCAAAGGAATTTAGTGTTTTTAGCTAAAGGAAAGAGTCAAAGCTATCTATACCAAAGTAAAAGGCGGTGGAGAAGAAAGGAAATTGTACGTACAATCTTATAAAGATTCTTTTGAGAAAATCAAAGTCGTTTTGGACGCAGAAGAGGCGAAAAAGATTCTTTAAGCGAAGGCTCTTAAAGTCGATTACACAAAAGATCAATAAAAAGAGCTATTAGATGTAATGCTCTAATAAGGCTAATAATCTGAAGATGAGTCATAAAAATAAAGAAAATAGCTTGAACGCAAAAAGCAAAGAGTACTATAAATAGCCAGAAAAAGACAAGCTTAAATGGATAGTCTTTGGAATGACTTGAAGCAAAAAGATCAATAATTGATGGAAGAAAAGAAAAGCAAGAAGAGAGGACCTAGAGTACAAACCAAAGTCAATACTACCGGTCGCAAAAAATAAAGACCAAAAGAAAAAGACTCAGCTTAATATGATTAATAAGCCCAAGAAGCTCTATCAGCATAACGAAGTGACATTTCCTTTAAAGATGAAGAATCTGAAGAAGAGCCTTAACTCGATGATGATGAATCTCAGAAAAGTGATAGGAATGAGAAGCGACATAAGAAGCATAAGAAATAAAAGCACAAAAAACACAAAAAGCATAGAAAACCTTAAGAATAATAAGGAAATGGTGAAGCTGAGTCATAGAACAAATCTGAGAAGAAAAAGGGCGATGATAAGGATGACAACGATTAATAGCTCATGAAGTACATGATTTGACCGAAAATGCAAAATTTGAAAATATTTCTTCCAAAGTTTTGTAATGCTTACAATATTTAAAATCATTTATTTAAGTTGAATATTTAAGCTTCACAATACTCCATTCCTTTTGTAATTCCCCTGTTTCTTTTGATTATCAATGGCGAATACTCTTATTCATTCCCTGTCCATGGAATAATGTTTTAAAGACCCTTATTACCTCTATTTTATACATTTTTACGCCATATAGAGTGATTTTCAGCCCAAGAAATCTACTTTTTGATTAAGTAAAGTGATTTTTGCTAAACAATAGCCTCAGTCTTCACTCCACTTTAGTGTTTTTTATTTTTCGAGAATTAATCATATTGAGCTTTGTCTTTTTCTACATTGCTCAAAAAACCATGAAAATGTTTCAAAGTTAGAAGCTAATTTTTACGTTTTTGAATGGTTTAATCTTACATTTATATCTTATTCTCCAACTTGATAGGAGAAGCAAGATGATTTGCAATCTAATCAAGATCAAAGTAACGCAAGTTCAGTTTATTTTTACTCTTTTTGCCGTTCAACCTTGATTTGTTTTTGACCAAATAGCTTGAAAAACTATCTGGAAACTTTTAATTTTAGTTGACATACTTTTCATTCGTTTTTGTATTTGTTATTGCTTCACTTGAAGATTTGTTGCTTCTTTTAAAAACAGGATTGCTGAGCTGTTTGTTCGTTGAACCCAATACACAAGAATTTGTTCTTTTTTCATTTGTAACATGAGCTACTTTTTAGCTTTAGTTTTTCATATTTTTGAATTAACCTGGATATCTGTCATCTATCTTGGTCTATTTAGGCTCTGATTTCGTAAAAGATAAGCGATGATGTATTCTTTTCGACAACTATTCGTAGGCTCTGTTAGCTAGTTTTCTTTTTTGAAGCTTGAAATTTTCATTGAAAAAGTTCATTGAGGATTATCTCAATAAAATTATTAATATAGAAAGTTTTACATAGGCCATTATTGAGTTAAAGGCTTCATCTTTTCAAATATTTTAGGTTTACTTATTCAATAGGATTCACATGCCATCAGTATTTATGGGCATAAACATAAATAATTTATAAACTGATATCTATGCAGTAAGATTTGTTGCCAAAGTCAGGAGGAGTATTGATAACTAGGTTCAACTACAACAGGCCAAAGTGGTTCGGAGGGTTTTTCGGTGATCCTAAAAACCACAACAAACCTGGAAACTGTGTCTATGATCCTGAAGCAATGAACAAGATAATTGCGCCTTAAGATCTCGTCAAACTAGTCTAACCTCTCTATACTATGACTCCTATACTAGCCTATCATCTAGCTATCACCATTTTTATGGCTTTAAGCGTTTTGCTAACGGTGCTACAACAAGGCTTTAATTTCTTGGTAGAATATGCATTCATCACAACTTTTGAGAAAGGATCAACCTTTTTAAGGACCTTAGGTATTATATGGTACATAATTTGGGGAATCGGATTCTTTACAATCATTCCTCTCTATTATGTTTGCATTCATCATATTGAGAGATATTTCAGAGAGAGCAACGATAAGGTGTTCCAGGAATTAAGGGTTAAAGTAGTAATAAAAAAGGACCAACAGAACAGATTTTTGTTGATTGACGGATTCAAAAAGATAGACTCTATGTAAATAGTGCCTTCATGATTATGAGATTTACCTATTTATAAAATCTTAGTATTTTTTCATATTTCTATGATTCAATCAACATTTGCTAAATTTCATGGTTCAATAGACTTTTTTTAAGGTTTATTCTAAGAAATCTCCTAGATTTACTGCCCTACTTTTATATGAAGCTTCTATTTTGTTTAAATCTATTGCTTGGCTTAATGTTTCTTTAAGTTCTTTTCTTATATCTATTCCTTTTTCACTTAAATCTTATTTTTTGTTTTTCCCTCAACTTCATGGCCATTCATTTGCTATAAGCAGTTAGGGAAAAACTATTTGCCTTAAGGATTCCAAGGTCCAATATTAAGAGATAAACAGTCTCCTCCTTTGCATTTGCAAGTACCTCCATCAATGAAATCCGGTAAATTCTCAGGCTAAACATACTTCAGCAGCTCCTTTTTGTAATCCTTTCCCAAAATTTGAATCTTTTACTTCGTTTTATCGTCAATCCACATCTTCACTATAGCCCAAACTCCTGTAAATAAGAATGGTGCATTGATAATAAACATACTATTTTATAGAAGCTTTACTTTCCTAAAATCTCAGGATAGTTGTTTTGGGCCATTTACGAAGCAGGTTTAGCAAAACGATATGCTTCACTCACTTTGCTGAGCTTTATGTCTTTTAAGTCGAGAATTGTGCAAGTCTGCATAACTCTGGCTCCATCTCCCGTTTATCTCAGCTTTTGTTATGTGCAAGAGTCAAAAATCTTAGTAAGAAGCACTTAATAGCTCATAGCGTAGTACTTCAATAAGGCCTCTTCATTAGTGAGCTTGAAAATGTCTGACGGCTGAGTAAACCCGAGTCTTTCAATGTAAATCGGCCTAAACTGAATGTCAGATTTGGTACTCTTTTATCGTGCTTGTGGTAGCCATGGGGGTAAATTTTTCTCAAAGCAGTCAATTGAGGAAAATAGTAGTTCTGTATTCACAGAAAACGTACTT
>Ga0316217_10004576_pt1 | contig 14822 bp, 13 predicted proteins | sample 1anoAmetaG_FD_203633 | JGI IMG/M metagenome (GOLD analysis project Ga0316217, IMG submission 203633) | Freshwater microbial communities from Trout Bog Lake, Wisconsin, USA - 1anoA | ecosystem: Environmental > Aquatic > Freshwater > Lake > Hypolimnion/Profundal zone | place: USA: Wisconsin... | reverse complement strand
TGTACCGCGCCCGATTGTTTAGACCAGAGATTAGCATCATGCCGCCTGCTTGGTTTCCCAAGCTTGGCGGGCCTCGTCAGGTGTGAGTCCGCCCAGCTTTTCGAGCCGCCAGGCGCGGTTGTATAGGTTCATGAAATCGACCAGGGCCACCCGGAGATCGGCGAGGGTCTGGTAGACCCGACCCTCCAGGACCTGCTTCTTGAGGGTCTTCCAGAACCGTTCGATCACGCCGTTGGTCTGCGGCTCGCCGACGTAGGCCAGGCTCTGGCGCACGCCGAAGTGCTTCAGTTCCCTCTGGAAGTAATCGGAGACGTACTGGCTGCCGTGGTCGTTGCGCAGGGCCAGCCCTTCGGCGACGCCCTTGCGGACGGCCCCGTAGTGTTTGCGGATGCCCTGCTTGACGGGCTCCATGGCATTGAACCGGTCGCCGGACTTGGAGGCGTGAATCCCCACGCACTCGGCATTGAAATGCTCCACGGCGCCAAAGATCCAGACCGTGCCCTCCTCCACCACCTGGGTCGTGGTGCCGTCCGTGCCCCACATCTCCAGGGGCCGGGTGGTCAGGATGGTGCCGTCATGGGTATTGGGTTCACCCTGGGGGGCCCGCTGGGGCGACAGCAGGGCATTCTCCCGCATCAGGCGCAGGATGCGCTTGGGCGCGACCTTGACCTGGCTGACGTGCTTCAGTCGGTAGTAGACCTTCCGGTGTCCCTCCTCCCGGAAGGGGGAGGTGGCAAGGCTCTCGCGGATCATGGGGAGCAGGACGGTGTCCGGAATGATGGGCTTGGGACCCCGCTTCCGCGGCTCCGGGCGGACCTGACGGCGGAAGTAGACGGTGGCCCTGGGGGCCCCGCAGACGCGGCAGACGAGCCGCATGCCATAGCGCCGCCCCGTCGAAGGAGAGATCGTCGCGCTCATTTCCTCGACCTCCCCAAGGGAAAACCCGGCGCCCTGCTGGCCTTGATCCGCAGCAGTTCGTTCTCCATCATCAACTCGCCCAGGCGGCGGTTGACCTCGTTGAGCTGGGCCTGCATGGGATCGCCAGCCCGCTCCTTCATGGCCTCCTCGAGTCCGTGGATGCCATTGTCCCGCCACTCCTCCAGCCTGCTGATCTCAACCTTGACGTCCCGGGATACCTCATCCAGGGACTCGCCCCGGAGAAGCCGCAGCACGACCTCCATCTTTCGTCGCTTGCTCCAGCGTTGGACATCAGCGGTCATTGCCACCCCCAACCTCAAGTGTGACCTCAACCGAGGGGCCGGCCAAAACCGGGCGAGTGGCAACACTCCCCCCCAAGCCCCCCCTCTGCCGGATTTCAGCGCGCGGACCCACTCTCCGCGGCCCGTGCTCGGCCATGGAAAGGGTGGTGGATTTCCTGCTGGATTCCGCTTCGCGGAACTCGCTGCGCTTGCCCTCCGGGTCCACAGGAAACGGGCTGGCGCCCGCCCTCCGGGTCAACACCCGTTCCACAGCCTCGGCCTGCGGCTGGAGATCCCTACGGGTTCTCCACACGGGCCGCTGGGCCCTTGAGCAGCAGCATGGCATGAGCCGCGCCCTGTCGCCGGCTGCTGCGCAGCGGCTCACCTCCGGCATGACCTTGCCGGTCGTAGGATTGTCTTCCACTGATTACCCCCTCCTGGTGGTCCAGGAAATTGGGGCGCGGCCCATGCCATTGGCCGGAGAGCTGCCATGACCCCCGAATCCCCCGATTCCCGCTACCTGGCGACCCTGACCGTCCTGCTGGTGGAGGACGACCCGGACGCGCGGGAAGAACTCGCCCGCTTCCTCCGCCGCCGGGTGGGCAGCCTGATCATCGCCGAGGACGGGGAGGAGGGCCTGGCCGCCTACCGGGCCCGGCACCCGCGGATGGTGGTGACCGATATCCAGATGCCGAACCTGGACGGCCTGGCCATGGTCCAGGCGATCCGGGACGAGGACCCCGCGGTGCCGGTGATCGTCACCACCGCCTTCGAACGCTCCACCTACCTGGTGCGCTCCATCGAGCTGGGCATCGACCGCTACGTGCTGAAGCCGATCCAGCCCGGGATCCTGGACGCGGCCCTGCTGGGGTGCGCCCACCGGTTGCTGGCCGAGGAGCAGTTCCGGCTCCGGGAACGGCTGGAAGCCGAGGCGGCCAAGGCCCGGCACCAGGCCGCCCGGAGCACGCTCCTGGGCGGGCTGGCCCATGACTACAGCAACCTGGTCCAGGTCATCGCCAACGCGGTGGACATGGCCGGGGAGCTGGTGGATCCGGCCAGCGAGGCCGGCCTGTTCCTGGCCATGGCGAGGAAGAGCGCGGATGAGGCGCGCCACCTCTCCAGGCGGCTGGCCATCCTGGGACGCTCGCCCGGGAACCTGAACCAGGTGGGCCCCCTGGATCCCCTGATCCGGGAGACGGTCCAGGCGGCCCTGGCCGGAACCGGGACCGAGCTGGTGTTCGAACTCCACGGCGCGGGGGCGGCGCTCAGGCACCACCGGGAGACCTTCACCCAGGTGGTGCGCTGCCTGGCGGAGAACGCCCTGGAGGCCATGCCCGGCGGCGGCACGTTGCGGGTCAGCACCGAGGTCCGGCCTGGGGCGGCGCCGTCCGGGCGCCGCCTGGGGATCCGCTTCCAGGACACCGGCCGGGGCATCCCGGCCGGAATCCTGCCGCTGATCTTCAACCCGTACTTCTCCACCAAGGAGCGGGGCGCCCAGCGCGGCATGGGGCTCGGACTGGCCCTCTGCGAAGCCATCGTCCGCGCCCATGGCGGGGCGATCAGTGCGGAATCCGGGCCCGGGCGGGGGGCGGCCTTCCTGATCGAACTGCCGCTGGCGGAAGAAGGCTGAAACCGGTCCTGGGAATGGCCGGATTCCCGCTTATAATCCACCCTCAAGTGTCCCATGGAGGTTCTATGGTGAAGCCCCTCACCCTGGTCCGGACCTGTCTGGCCGGCGCGGCCCTGATCATGGCCGCGGCCTGCGTCACCCCGAGCACCGTGGCCCACCGGAGCGGGCTCATGGACTACCTCTATCCCAAGAGCAAGGCGGCGCCGGAGCCCAATCCGGCGGGGGCCAGGCTCAGGCTGCCCCTGCGGGTGGGGATCGCCTTCGTGCCGTCTTCGGGGGGGAGCTACCTGGCGGACGCCGTCCCCGCCACCATGGAGAAGCCCCTGCTGGACATCCTCAGGGAACCCTTCAAGGACAAGCCCTGGGTCAAGGACATCCGGGTCATCCCCTCCAGCTACCTCACCCCCCGGGGCGGATTCGACAACCTGGACCAGGTCGGCCGCCTGTATGGGGTGAACGTCATCGCCCTGGTGAGCGTCGACCAGATCCAGTACACCAACCCCAAGTGGTATTCCTTCGCCTACCTGTCGATCGTCGGCGCCTACCTGCTGCCGGGCGACCAGAATGACACCCGCACCCTGATCGACGCCGCGGTGTTCGATGTGCCGACCCGCACCTTCCTGCTGCGCGCGCCCGGGCAGAGCATCGTGAAGGGCAGCGCCACCGCCGTCAATCTGCGGGAGAAGCTGCGCGCGGACGCGGGGAAGGGGATGGAGCTGGCGATGCGCGAGCTGGCCCGCAACCTGGAGACGGAAGTGGCTTCCTTCCAGGAACAGGTCGCCTCCGGCGAACGCCAGGAGGTCGATGTCATCACCAAGGAGGGCCAGTCTCTGCGCGCCGCCGGGCCGGGCCAGCGCGGCGGCGCCTTCGGTGCCGCCGAAGTGATGGCGGGCCTGGTCCTGGCGGCCGCTGTGGGCTGGCGGAGACGGCGGTCTTGAGTCCATGGGTCCTGGCCAGGGGAACCTTCGAACCCTGGCGGCTGTGGACCTGCCACGCGCTGCATTTCGGCTGGCGCCACGCGCTGGTCAACCTGGGCGCCATGGCCGTGCCGCTGGCCATGCTCCGGCCCCGGTCCTGGCCGAGGCTGCTGGCGGCGCTGCTGCTCCTGGCCCCGGTCCTGAGCCTGCTGATCCTGGTCTCGCTGGGCAGCGCGCAGTACCGGGGGGCCTCGGGGCTGGCCTGCGCCGCCTGGGCCATGGCCGGGGCCGGCCTTGCCCGGGGGCGGCGGGCCCGGGCGGAGGGGCTGGCCCTGCTGGGGCTGCTGGCCTTGAAGCTGGCGCTGGAAGCCTGGTCCGGGGCCGCGTTGCTGCCCGGGGGCCCCGGCTGGACCAGTCTCCCCGCCGCCCACCGCTGGGGGGCGCTGCTGGGCCTGCTGGCCGCCCCGGTGCTCGACTTGCAGGAACAGGAAACGGCAGGTCAGGGCTGGCGAAACTATTTGAAAATTCCAAATAACCTTTGAATTTAAATATGTTGAATGGGGAAAATGCGGCTTCCCATTTTCCATGATCGGGTTTTCAATGGTCCCCACGCCGGGAGGCCAGCCGGGCCTCCCATCCACTCCCAGTTGAAGCATGGTGGAGGTGTCCGATGCAACGTCCCACCGCGCCGGGACCCATCCGATCCAGGGTGGTCGCCCGCTACCAGGACGGCCGGGTGGCCAAGGGGCTGACCGCCGATTTCGTCCCCTACAGCGACGCGTTCCACCTCCTGGACCGGGACGCCCAGAAAGTCCGGGAAATCCGCTTCGCCGAACTGAAGGGCCTCTATTTCGTCAAGGACCTGGACGGGGATCTGGGCCATGCCAAGTCCAACATCTTCGACCCCTCGGACCTGACCCCCGGACGCAAGATCCGGGTCCTGTTCAAGGATGGCGAGGTCCTGATGGGCTATACCCCGGACTTCCTGTCCACCCGGCCCGGCTTCTTCGTCCTGCCCGCGGACCTCAATTCCAACGCCGACCGGTGCTACATCGTCACCTCCGCCACCGAGAAGATCTCCCTGGTCGGCGCCGTTCCGTAGCCGCCCCCGCCGGCAGCGGCGACTGCTCATAACGGTTGCACCGGGAAACCCGGTGCCTATGATCGGAGGCGGAGGTCACCGTTGACGTTGTTTGAAATGCTGGCCGTGCTGTCCTTGGTTGCCGGGCCAGTGGCCGGGCAGGGGCTCCCCGGCGCGGCGGCCGTGGGTTTCGCCCCCGGCGGCCAGGCCCAGGAGCGGGTTGAGCTGCAGGGCAACGTCCACCGCGCGGTCCGTGACCGGGTCCCCACCGGCCACGCGGACCCCGGCATGGCGATGGAACGGATGATCCTGAGCTTCCGGATGCGTCCCGAGGCCAGGGCCCGGCTGGAACACCTGCTCGCGGACCAGCAGGATCCCGCATCGGCCGGGTTCCACCAATGGCTGACCCCGGAGCAGTTCGGCGCCCGGTTCGGCCCCAGCCGGGCGGAACTGGGCCAGGTGACCGGGTGGCTGAAGCGCCAAGGCTTCACCATCGACGAGGTGGCGCCGGGAGGGATGAGCCTGCAGTTCTCGGGTGACGTGGGCCTGGTGGAGCAGGCCTTCCGCACCCCGATCATGGAATACCGGCTCGCGGGCCGGAGCGTCCATGCCAACGCCGGCGATCCGAGCATTCCGGCCGAACTGGCGCCGCTGGTGGCCGGGGTCGTCAGCCTGCACAACATCCCCCGGAAGGCGGCCAACACCGGCGGGCGCGGGCTCAGCCCACAGGAACTGGCCCGGATCGCCGGGGGGGCGCCCCAGTGGAACGATGGGAGTGGTGACAACTTCCTGAATCCCGGGGACTTTTCCACCATCTACAACGTCGGCCCGCTGTACCAGGCCGGCGTCACCGGGGCCGGCGCCACCATCGCCATCGTCGGCCGCACCCACTACGCCAGCATGGCCACGAACTGGCAGACGTTCCGCAGCGACATGGGCCTGCCCTCCAACACCCCGGCCGTCGTCGTCAACACCGAGCCCGGCGATCTGGGCACCGCCGAGGACATGGAAGCGGACCTGGACGTGGAGTGGTCCGGAGCCGTGGCCAGGTCCGCCGCGGTCAAGTTCGTCTGCTCGGCCAGCACCGGCAGCAGCGACGGGATCGATCTGTCGGCCCAGTACATCGTCAACCACAACCTCGCCGACGTCATGAGCACCAGCTTCGGTTCCTGCGAAAGCGACATGACCCAGGCGGGCTTCACGTTCTACAGCAACCTCTGGTCCCAGGCGGCCGCGCAGGGCATCTCGGTGTTCGTCGCCTCGGGCGACAGCGGCGCCGCCGGCTGCGACGCCGCCGACGCGTCGTCCGGGACCACCCTGGCGGTCAACGGGCTGGCCTCGACCGTCTACGACATCTGCGTGGGCGGCACCCAGTTCGCCCAGAGCACCGGCGCCCCGTACTGGTCCACCACCGCCAACCTGGGCGGCGGCAGCCTGCACATAGCCGGCACCTCGGCCCTGGCCTACGTTCCCGAGGACGCCTGGAACGAGAGCGGCACCGCCTCCGGCGGCAGCCAACTGTGGAGTTCGGGCGGCGGCGTTTCGCTGTTCGCGGACCTGCCGTCCTGGCAGGTGGCCCCCGGCGTGCCCACCAGCGGGAAGCGGGCCGTGCCCGACGTCGCCCTCGCCGCCTCCACCGCCAACGGCTACATCATCTATACCAACGGCAGCTCGGGGCTGGGCTACTACGTGGTGGGCGGCACCTCGGCCGCCTCCCCGGCCTTCGCCGGGCTGATGGCGCTCATCGTCCAGCGCACCGGGCAGCGCCAGGGCAATGCCAACCCCACCCTATACCAGCTGGGCAGCAGCCAGTACGGCCAGGGCGGCGCGGCGGTGTTCCACGACATCACCAAGGGCGACAACAGCGTGCCGGGGCTCACCGGCTTCCCGGCCGGGGCGGGCTACGACGAAGTCACCGGGCTGGGTTCGGTGGACGCCGAGGCGCTGGTCAACAACTGGGTGGGGTCCATCACCGCACCGCTGGCTTCGGCAGGGCTGCTGACCGGCAGGACCGCCGTCTTCAGCGTCACGGTTGACACCTCCAACTACCAGGACTCGACCGTCACCTGGAGCAGCTCCGGCGGCGTGATCGTCCCCGGGAGCCCCTCCACCAGCGCCAGCTTCCACGCCGACGCGGCGGGAACCTACACCATCACCGCCTCGCTGCCGGCCATCCCGCCAAAGACCGCCAGCATGACCATCTACGTGCACGACCCCGACCTCATGGGCTCGGGATCGACCGTCACCGGACTGGACATCCTGGATCTGCTCGGCCATTACGGCACCAGCGGGACCGCCACGGACCTGGACGGCGACGGGGTGGTGGACGCCGCCGACCTGAGCCTCCTCCTGCAGCTGCTCGGGTGGAACTGATGAGCGGGCGGACCCTCCTCCTCGGCGCCGGCCTGCTGGCCGGTCTGGCCTGCGGCGGCGGGAGCGGCGGCACGCCCAGGAGCACCACCCCCGCCACCCAGCTGGCCTACCAGCAGAGCCCGGGCGCCGGCAGTTCCAGCTGGAGGCTGGAGCAGGACCCGGACCCCGCCAGGAGCTCCGCGACCCACGTGCTGCTGGACCTGCTGGCGCCCACCGGCACCTCGGGCCAGGGCTTCACCGTGGTGCTGACCACCGATCCCGGCAACGCCCTCTGGTCCCAGGTGGATGGGACCAGCTACGCGGTGCAGGGCCTGTTCGCCGCCCCGCTGGTGAGCATCGCCAGCGTCTCGGGCTCCGGCGCCGATCTGCGCATCGTGTTCGGCCAGGCGCCGGGCGCGCCGGTGGCCTACGGCACCGGCCCGGTGCTGCAGGTGGCCCTCGACCTGGCCCCCGGCGCCACTCTGGGCGACGTGACGCTGGCGGCCTCCGAGGCCGGGAACCTCGGGGCCAGCTCCCCCCCGGAGCTGGTGACGGTCTCGATCGGCAGCCTCCAGGCCAAATAGCCTTATGAGCCCATTCGGATTTCGGCGGGAGCCCGGGTTTCCTTTGACTTGTCCCGGCCTCTCCGAGAATAGTCAGACACGATGCTGAACCTCCCCGCCCCCCCCGAACCCGCCCCGTCGGAGGCCATGGCGGTCTTCCAGGGCATCCTGACGGCCCCGGTCTACGATGTGGCGATCACCTCGCCGCTGGAGCCGGCGCCGATCCTGTCCGCGGCGCTGGGCCACCGGGTCTGGTTCAAGCGCGAGGACCTGCAGCCGGTGTTCTCCTTCAAGCTGCGCGGCGCCTACACCATGATGGCCAGGCTCGGCGCCGATGCCCTGGCCCGCGGCGTGGTGGCGGCCTCGGCCGGGAACCACGCCCAGGGGGTGGCCCTGGCGGCCGGCCGGCTGGGTTGCAGGGCGGTGATCGTCATGCCGGTCACCACCCCGGCCATCAAGGTGGAGGCGGTGCGCCGGCTGGGCGGCGAAGTGCGGCTGCACGGGGACGCCTTCGACGACGCCGCCGCCTATGCCCGGCAGGTGGCCGAGGCGGAGGGGCTCACCCCGATCCCGCCCTACGACCACCCTGACGTGATCGCCGGCCAGGGCACCGTGGCCATGGAACTGCTGCGCCAGCGGCCCAGGGGGCTGGACGCGGTGTTCATCCCGGTGGGCGGCGGCGGCCTGATCGCCGGCATGGCCACCTGCATCAAGCGGCTGCAGCCGTCCATCAGGGTGATCGGGGTGGAGCCGGCCGACTCCGACTGCCTGTCCCAGGCCCTGGAGGCCGGACACCCGGTGCGGCTGGACCACGCCGGGATCTTCGCCGACGGGGTGGCGGTGCGCCAGGTGGGCGAGCTGCCGTTCCGGCTCTGCCGGGACACGGTGGACGAGATGGTGCGGGTGGGGACCGACGAGATCTGCGCGGCGATCAAGGACGTGTTCGCCGAGAACCGCACGGTGCTGGAACCCAGCGGCGCCCTGTCGGTGGCCGGGCTGCGCAAGTGGGGGGCCTCCCGGAGCGGCCTGGACCTGGCGGCCATCCTCTCCGGCGCCAACCTCAACTTCGACCGGCTGCGCTTCGTGGCCGAGCGGGCCGGATCCGGCGAGCACCGGGAGGCGCTGTTCGCGGTGACCATCCCCGAGCGCCCGGGCAGCTTCAAGGCCTTCTGCGAGCTGATCGGCCCGCGGCCGATCACCGAGTTCAACTACCGCTACTCCCACGCCACCACCGCCCGGATCTTCGTGGGCATCCAGGTGGCCGACCGGAGCGAGACGGAAGGACTGCTGGCCACCTTCCGGGCCCACGGCCTGGGCGCCATGGACCTCAGCGACAACGAGATGGCCAAGCTGCACCTGCGCCACCTGGCCTGGGGCTTCACCCCCGACCCGGAACTGGAGCGGGTCTACCGGTTCGAGTTCCCGGAGCGGCCGGGGGCGCTGCTGCGCTTCCTGACCCGGATGAGCCGGGGCTGGAACATCACCCTGTTCCACTACCGCAACTACGGCTCGGACCTGGGCCGGGTGCTGGCCGGGATGGAGGTGCCGCGGGAGGACGAGGCGGCCTTCGCCGTCTTCCTGGAGGAGCTGGGCTACGCCTGGACGGACGAAAAGGACAATCCCGCCTACCGCTTCCTGCTGGCCTGATCATTCGATCCGGTCATGCTCCCGGATCTCCACCCGGCGGATCTTGCCGCTGATGGTCTTCGGCAGTTCCTTCACGAACTCGATGACCCGTGGGTATTTGTACGGCGCGGTGACCTTGCGCACGTGCTCCTGCAGCTCCAGCACCAGCTCGTCGCCGGGCTGGTACTTGGCGGTGAGCACCACGGTGGCCTTCACCACCTGCCCGCGCATGGGGTCCGGGGCGGCGGTCACGGCGCACTCCAGCACCGCCGGGTGCTCCAGCAGGGCGCTCTCCACCTCGAACGGGCCGATGCGGTAGCCGGAGCTCTTGATCACGTCGTCCTTGCGGCCGACGAACCAGTAGTAGCCGTCCTCGTCCCGCCAGGCGGTGTCGCCGGTGTGGTAGACCCCGTCGTGCCAGGCGCTTTCGGTCAGGTCCGGGTCCCGGTAGTAGCCGTCGAACATGCCCACCGGGACCCGGCGGCCGGTGTGGAACACGATCTCGCCCACCTCGCCCACTTCGCAGGAGCGGCCGGCGTCGTCCACCAGGTCGGCGTCGTAGCCGGGCGAGGGCAGGCCCATGGAACCCGGCCGGGGCTTCATCCAGGGGAAGGTGGCGATGGCCACGGTGCACTCGGTCTGGCCGTAGCCTTCGCGCATCTTGAGGCCGGTGAGGCGCAGGAACTGGTTGTAGACCTCCGGGTTCAGGGGCTCGCCGGCGATGACCGCGTACTCCAGCTTCGACAGGTCGAAGGCGGAGAGGTCCTCCTTGATCAGGTAGCGGTAGACCGTGGGCGGGGCGCAGAAGGTGGTCACGCCGTAGTCGGCGATCACCTTGAGCAGGTCCAGCGGCACGAACTTGTCGTAGTCGTAGGCGAACACCGCGGCGCCGCCCAGCCACTGTCCGTAGATCTTGCCCCACACCGACTTGGCCCAGCCGGTGTCGGACACCGTGAAGTGCAGCCCGCGGTCCCGCACCCGCTGCCAGTAGCTGGCGGTGAGGATGTGGCCCAGGGGGTAGGTGAAGTTGTGGCGCACCATCTTGGGGTAGCCGGTGGTGCCGGAGGTGAAGTAGAGCAGGGAGATGTCCTGGTTGCCGGGGGCGGCATCCAGGGTGGGACGGGTGAAATCGGCGCTGGTCTCATCCATGGCCTGGTCGAAGTCGGTCCAGCCCGGCCTGGGGCCGCCCACGGCCACCTTCAGCCGCAGCGACGGCGACTGCGCCTGGGAGGCGTCCACGTGCTCCAGCACCAGCGGGTCGGCGGTCGCCACGATCATCTTCACGTCGGCGGCGTTGTTCCGGTAGACCAGGTCCTTGGGGGTGAGCTGGTGGGTGGCGGGGATGGCGATGGCGCCGAGCTTGTGCAGCGCCAGCAGGCAGAACCAGAACTCGTAGCGCCGCTTCAGGATCAGCATCACCGGGTCGCCCTTGCCGATGCCCAGGGAGCGGAACAGGTTGGCGCAGCGGTCGCTGCGCTCCTTCATCTGGCCGAAGCTGAAGCTGGCGCGCTGGCCGCGGTCGTCGCACCAGACCAGGGCCATCCTGTCCGGTTCGGTGCGGGCGTATTCGTCCACCACGTCGTAGGCGAAGTTGAAGGCGGCCGGCACCCGGATCTCGAAGTGCTCCCGGAAATCTTCATAGGACTGGAATTCCGTCTGGGAGAGGTAGCGGTCGAGCAGCATGTCGGCTCCTACACGATCACGGCGAGCAGCTGGGCGGGGGCGTCGTACAGGGCGGTGAGGCTGTGGGCGACGTTGGAATCGAAATAGAGCGAATCGCCCGCCTCCAGGATCAGTTCGTGCTGGCCCAGCAGCACCCGCAGGGTGCCGGACAGGACGTAGTGGAACTCCTGCCCCGGGTGGCTGTTGAAGTGTTCCGGACCGGGATCGACCGTCACCAGGAACGGCTCGGCCCGCTTGTGGATGAAGTTGTAGGCGAGGCTCTGGTACTTGTAGTCCTTGTGCCGGTCCACCGAGACCCCGTGGCCGCCGCGGGTCACCGCGTAGGTGTGCAGCCGGGGCTCTTCGCCGGTGAGCAGGGTGGTCAGCTCGACCTCGAAGCGCTGGGCGATCTGGTAGAGGATGCCCACCGGGATGTCCACCGTGCCGCTTTCGTACTGGAGGTATTCGGCTTCGGGGGTCCGCAGCTCCAGCGCCATCTGGGCCCCGCTGACCCCGAAGATCTCCCGCAGCTCCCTGATCCGGCTCGCCACCTGCTTGATCTTCTCCTGCATGGGAAACCTCCGATCGGCTGGCTCCTACGGTCCACCGGCCGGAGCCCGCCGTCAACCTCGTTTTCCGGGCGGTGCGGTCAGAGCTGGTAGCTGCCGACCGCGGTGCGGAGCTGGTCCGAGGCCATGGCCAGGTCGTTGGCAGTGCGGTTCACCTCCTGGATGGTGGCTGACATCTGGGCGGTGGCGGCGCTGGTCTGGGCCACCTGGCCGCTGACCTTGTCCAGCTGGCGGGTGACTTCATGGCTGGTGCTGGCCTGTTCGCCGATGGCGGTCTCCATCTCATGGGTCATCCCGGCGATGGTCCGGGTGGTCTCGCGGATGCTGCCGAGCACCCGGACCGAATCCTGGACCCGGCCCACGCCTTCGGCGACCGCCTCGTTGGTGCGGGTGATCAGGTCCGCCACCTCCCGGGCGGCCTGCGCGGAACGCTCGGCCAGCTTGCGCACTTCCTCGGCGACCACCGAGAAGCCCTTGCCCTGGGCCCCGGCCTTGGCCGCCTCGATGGCGGCATTCAGGCTGAGCAGGTTGGTCTGGCGGGCGATGTCCTGGATCACCGTGACCGCCTGGACCATCTGGGCGTTGGTCCCGCGGATGGAGTCCATGGCCGAGCTGCTGGCGGCGCCGGCGGCGGAACCCTCGTCCACGGCCCGCTCCGCCAGCTCCACCTGGCCGCGGGAGGTGCGGACATGCTGGCTGACCTGCTCGATGGAGGCGGAAAGCTCGGTCATGGCCGAAGCCACCTGCTCGAGCGCGGCCCGCTGCTGCTCGGAGGCGTGGCTGATCTCATGGCTGGCGCCGGCCATCTCCTCGCTGGCGGCGCTCAGCTGGGTGGACCCGCTGGCCACCTGCAGCGCGCTGCCCTTGAGCAGGTTGAAGGAACCGCGCAGCTCGGCCATGGCACGGTTGAGGGCTTCGCCCATCTGGCCGAATTCGTCCTTGGCCGCGGCCTCGGCGTTGACGGTGAAATCACCCCGGCCCAGCCGTTCGATCGCCGCCTGGAAGGCCTTCATGGGCGCACTGATGTTCCGGATGATCCAGAGCATGGCGATGATGGCCACCGCCAGGGCCGCCAGCACGATCGCGATCTGGGCGATCCGGGCCCGGCCGGCGAGGCTTACAGTCCGCTCGCCGGCCTGCTTGGCCTCGTCCTGGACCAGCAGATCCATGTCTTTCAATGCCTTCAGGTACGCTTGCCGGACAGCCTTGAGCGCGGGCAGGCCCTGTTCAGCCTCGGCTTTCTGCCCGGCCTTGACCAGCTGGATCATCTTGGTGCGCACCACCGTATAGGTGTCGCGGGTATCGATGATCGCCTGGAACAGCTCCTTTTCCCGTCCGGTCGCGAGGGAGCCTTTCAGTTTCGCCATATTGTCCGTGGTGGCCTGGCGGTTGGCGCCCATGGCCTCCAGGTCGGCCAGGGAAGCGGCCTGGTCGGTGGTGATGATCGCCTCGTCCAGGTGCAGCGCGCTGGAGAAGATCGCCTCGTCGATATCGGCCACCCGGTGCAGCTGCGGGATGCGCACGGTGAGCAGGTCGCCGACGTTGGCGCTGAGCGAGGAAGCGGCCAGGAGCGCGGTCAGGGCGACCGCGCCGACGGCCACGATCATGATGGCGAAACCGATGGACAGCTGGGTCTTGATCTTCACGGATCCGCCTCCTTGTTTGCAATGTCATTCAGGATGACTTCATTCTGCCGAGCCCTTGGAAAAATCAACAGATTTCATTTCCAGGCAGGGAAGGGCGGGCTCGGCCATCCTGGAAAGACACGGAACGTCCGTGACCTCAAGGAGCCCGCAATGCCCTTCACCCCCTTCGGCCTCTGTGACGGCCTGCTCCAGGCCCTGGCGGCCAACGGCTACCTCGCCCCGCTGGGCATCCAGGGCCAGGCGCTGCCCCCGGCCCTGGCCGGGCGGGACGTGGTGGCGGTCGCCCCGACCGGTTCCGGCAAGACCGCGGCCTTCGCCCTGCCGGTGCTCCAGCGGCTGGCCCAGTCGCCGGTCGCCGACCGGGGGCCGGTGCGGGCCCTGGTGCTGGTGCCCACCCGGGAACTGGCCGCCCAGGTGGCCGAGGCGTTCACCCAGCTGGGCCGGTTCCTGCCGGTGCCGGCGCGGGTCCGCTCGGTGTCCGGCGGGGTCTCCATCAACCCGCAGATGATGGCCCTGCGCGGCGGCGCCGACGTCCTGGTGGCCACTCCGGGCCGGCTTTTGGACCTGGTCTCGCGCAACGCCGTCAAGCTGTCCCGGGTGGAGACCCTGGTGCTGGACGAAGCGGACCGGATGCTGGACCTGGGGTTCCGCGAGGAACTGGAGCGGCTGCTCGACCTGCTTCCCGCCCTGCGCCAGAACCTGCTGTTCTCCGCCACCCGCGGCAGCGCCGCCGACCTGGTGCGGCCGATGCTGCACGACCCGGTCGAGCTCGGCGACCCGGGCCAGGAGCGGCCGCCCGAGGCGATCACCCAGCGGGTCTACCTGGTGGACCAGGCCCGGAAAGGGCCCCTGCTGCGGTTCCTGATCCAGCGGGGCGGCTGGGACCAGGTGCTGGTGTTCGTGGCCTCGCACCGGCGGGCCGACACCGTGGTGCGCAAGCTCCTGAACAACGGCATCGCCGCCGAGGCCATGCACGGCGACCTGAGCCAGGGCGCCCGCACCGGCGCCCTGGCCGGGTTCCGGGCCGGCGGCACCAAGGTGCTGGTGGCCACCGACCTGGCCGCCCGCGGCCTGGACCTGGAGCAGCTGGCCTGCGTCATCAACTACGAACTGCCCCGGTCCCCCAACGACTACCTGCACCGGGTCGGCCGCACCGGCCGGGCCGGGGTGGCCGGGCTGGCCATCTCCCTGGTCGCGCCGGAGGAACTGCAGCACATGAACCTGATCGAAAAGCGCCTGGGCAAGCGGCTGCCGCACCTGGATTCGGGGGACATGGCGTTCGAATGAGGCGGCCCGGTCCGGCTAGACCCGGCTGGGTTCCCGGCTGAAGAACGCCTGGGCCAGGGTGCCCCAGGCCAGCGGCTCGCCCTCCGGCCCGGCCCCCTTCATGGCCTGGAGCCGGACGGCCTCCTGGCCGTACCATTCCTGCGCCAGGGCGCCGAGCCTCAGTTCGCCCAGGTCCCTGGCCAGATCGCCCGGCTCCATCCGGCAGATCCAGCCGTCCCGGCAGGGGCTGCGGGAGACCAGGGTGGGGTCGGCGGCCAGGTCCTCGTTGCGGGCCTGCACCTTTCCGCTCA
>Ga0316217_10004575_pt1 | contig 14829 bp, 11 predicted proteins | sample 1anoAmetaG_FD_203633 | JGI IMG/M metagenome (GOLD analysis project Ga0316217, IMG submission 203633) | Freshwater microbial communities from Trout Bog Lake, Wisconsin, USA - 1anoA | ecosystem: Environmental > Aquatic > Freshwater > Lake > Hypolimnion/Profundal zone | place: USA: Wisconsin... | reverse complement strand
GCGCGGTGTCATTTTTCCCGGCGTTTTTGTCGCCGTAAATATAGCGGTAGGCGAGCACATGAAACGTGTGCGGCAGAAACTTCGTCACCAGCCCCTTCACCGAAAGCACATTCGGCAGCTTGAGGATGATGATGCCGCCGGGCTTGATGGCGCGGGCAAACTGGCCCAGCGCCCGTTCCGGCTGCGGCAGGTGTTCCAGCACGTCCCAGCAGATGATGGCGTCAAAACTATCCGGCGGAAATTCGTAAGTCTGGATGTCGCCGGTGATTTTTTCGTGCAGCACGGTGTTGCGGGCGAGCTGCTTTTCAGAAATGTCAATCCCCACCAGCCGCACCTGCCCGCCAAAATTCAAATTGCTCGCCGAACCGCAGCCGGCTTCCAGCAGCCGCACGGCCGGCCGGCGGGACAATTCCCGGTTCAAAAAATTCTGCAGGTTCTGGATTTGCTGGCTCATGGCGGGTGGCGACGGCAACGTCGCGCGCATGAAAACGGATTTGTCCCGCACCGGCAAGAAATATCACGCCGCCGCCGCTCCCGCGCGGAACCGCGGACACCGCATATTCATGCGGTTTGTAAAGATTCCTTTGCAAATACCGGGTTGGCCGTTCCAAATTTCATTTGCCAGCGATGACACTTGGATTTAACGTAAGCGTCACATTGAATTTTATCATGTCGAACGTCGGAAAAGAATCATCATCGTCGGCGAACGATTTGCTCAAGAACTCCACGCTCTACCGCGAGTTTCAGGCGGAACGCGAGGAAATTCTCCGGCATAAGTGGATCATGTCTGAAAAGGCCGGCCACGACATCGGTTTCGAACGCGCCCTCACGGACTGGATCATCAAACACCGCGCCTCGTGGCGCAAATCCCGGCAGGCCAGCGCGCACAACTAAAACCAGCTTCCTTTAACGCCGCCCCGCGAGGTGGCAAAGGAAAAATGAAAACGCAACGAACGCCGCGAACCAGCCCCGCCAAACGGGCGCGGTTCGCGATTTTTTTCCATCATCCGCTGCCGCCTCGCGGCTTGATTTTTTGAGGGGCCAATGCGGATGAACCAGCGAAGGATTTTTATTCATGGCTGAACCGACTGTCATTCTGGATGCGCTGGCCATCCAGCGGGCGCTTACCCGCATCGCGCACGAGATTGCCGAGCGCAACGAACACGGCACCGAAGTCGCGCTCGTGGGCATCCCCGTTGGCGGCGACCATCTCGCCGCACGGCTCGCGAAAATTCTCGCCGGCATCTGGAACCATGCCGTCCCCGTCGGCATTCTCGACACGACGATGCACCGCGACGATCTGGACCAGCGCGTCGCGCCCACGGTGCATCCGACGGACATCCCATTCGACGTGACCGGTAAGACCATCGTGTTGGTGGACGATGTGTTGTTCAGCGGCCGCACCACGCGCGCCGCGATGGACGCGTTGAACGATTTTGGCCGGCCCCGAAAAATCCAGCTCGCCGTGCTGATTGACCGCGGCCACCGCGACCTGCCCATCAAGGCGGATTTCATCGGCAAAAACGTGCCGACGGCGCTCGACGAAAAAATTTCCCTGCTGCTCACCGAAGCCGGCGCATCGCAGGACGAGGTTTTGCTGAAGAAAAAACTTTAGACAGAATTTACCGAATGAACCGAATTATTTGATGGGTGAAGGCTGAAATTTAATTCTGAAAATTCTGTTGATTCGGTCAAAAAACATATGAGCTGGCACCGCAAACATCTGCTCGACATCGAGTCGCTCACGGCGGCGGAAATCCTCACCGTGCTCGACACCGCGCGCGGCTTCAAGGCGGTCGGCGAACGCGCCATCAAAAAAGTCCCCGCCCTGCGCGGCAAGACCGTCGTCAATTTGTTCGTCGAGCCGTCCACGCGGACGCGCACCAGCTTCGAACTGGCGGCCACGCGGTTGAGTGCCGACGTCATAAATTTTTCCGCCGACGCGTCATCGTTCAAAAAAGGCGAGACGCTCAAGGACACCGCGCTCAACCTCGAAGCGCTCAACGCCGACTTCATCATCATCCGTCACAGCGCGAGCGGCGCGCCGCATTTTCTTTCGCGCGTGCTGGACGCCCACGTCATCAACGCCGGCGACGGCGCGCACGAGCATCCCACGCAGGCGTTTCTTGACACCTTCACCATCCGCGAGAAAAAAGGCCGCATCGCCGGGCTGAACGTGACGATTCTCGGCGACATTCTTTACAGCCGCGTCGCGCGCTCGGACATCTGGGCGCTGACGAAGCTTGGCGCGAACGTCACGCTCTGCGGTCCCGCGACGCTGGTGCCGAAGACGTTTGAGCAGATGGGCTGCCGTGTGACTTACGACGTGGACGAGGCGATTCGCGACGCCGACATTATCAACCTGCTGCGCATTCAGCACGAGCGGCAGCGCAAGACGATGTTTCCGAGCATCGGCGAATATGCGCAACTTTTCGGCCTCAATAAGGCGCGACTCGCGAAGACCAAACCGGATGCGCTCATCATGCACCCCGGCCCGATCAACCGCGGCGTGGAGATTGACAGCGAGCTGGCCGACAGCGACCGCTCGGTGATTCTGGAGCAGGTGACCAACGGTCTTGCCGTGCGCATGGCGGTTTTATTTTTGGTCAACGGCGGGAAGGTTCCGCACGACGCGGCAAATTAATTTTTGCCTTCATTGCAGAACTGGTTCGGCCGAGGCTGGCTTCAATCCGTGAAATGATTTCAGCCGGCGGAACCCTTCAGGTTGTTCGCACGTTGAAACTTTTCCACAGTTTCGCCGGCAGCAGGCCGAGGGCGATAAACACCAGTTGGCTCGCCACGAACAGCACCAGCCATTTGAACGCTGCCTCCGTGAAGCCGTAGCTGTGCAGCCCGATGCCCAGCATGTTCACGCCAAACCATGACCACGCGGTGACGATGTTGCCAAAGATGGCGCAATTGACGAGGCCGCGCTCGCGCACGAGGCCGCCCCAGCGCAAATGCAAAATCAGCGCGTTCCACAGGACGATAATGAGCGCGCCGTTTTCCTTCGGATCCCAGCCCCAAAATCTGCCCCACGACTGGTCCGCCCAGATACCGCCAGTGACGGTGCCGATGAAACTGAACAGCGTGGCGAAACAGACGATGCCGTAAATCATCCGCGCCAGCGCCTTGGCCGTGGCGGCGTCGAGCGTGCGCGTGAACAAGCCGCGCAGAATGTAAATCAAGCCCAGAAAACCCGACAAAAACGTGCCGACATAGCCGACGGTCACGGTGATGACATGCACGGTCAGCCAGAAATTCGAGTCCAGCACGGCGCGCATCATTTCCATCGTATCGCCTTCCAGTGCGAGGTGGTGCGCGATGATGAGCGTGATGAAACCGATGGCCGCCGCCGCCACGGCACCGATCCCGTTCTTGTAAAGTCTTTCAAGAATCAGGCCGAGCAGCACCACGCCCCAGCCGATGAAAATAGCGGAGGAGTAAAGATTCGTCACCGGCGGCCGGCCTTCCAGCACCATGCGATAAACCAGGCCGATGGTGTGGATGACAAACGCCAGCGCCAGCAGCCACGCGGCGGAACGCCGCAGCGTTTCGGATAAATTGAACCATGAGAAACACGCGAGCAGCCCGGCGAGGACGTAAATGACCATCGCGTTGTAAAACGGCTCCATTTGGTTGAAGACTGTTTCCGCGCGGGCCTTGGCGAGCGCCTGCGGTTGGGCGGTCACGAGCAGCGAACGCAAATCGCGCAGGCCGGCGTTGAAATCGTCGGGAGAATTTTCCGCGAGCGCACCGGCCATTTTCGCATAAGCGCGGATGCCGGCGTCAATGCCGGCACCGTTCACCCGCGGCGCGTCGAGCAGCGCTTCGCCCATGCGCCGCCATTCCCGCGCGCCGTTCGGCGGCAGCACCAGCGGCGGTTCGAGATTGGCCATGAACTGGAACTCCTGGATGAAGGCGACAAAATTGTTGAAATTGGTCTGGTCGTATTTCTGCCCGGCCTGCTGCGCCTGCGCGGCGGCGACGCCGGCGGGAATGAGCTGCTCATACGCGGCGAGTTCCGCCGGCCAGTCTTGCACGTTCTGCGGCTGCACGGCATTTTTCAGCGTGGCGTAAACCTGCAGCCGCTCGTGCATTTTGGCGATGGCGTTTTCGTAGGCGGTGCGGTTCGGTGCCTCGATTTTTTGGACGCGCTCGTTTTCCTTGTCAAAGGTTTCGAGCGCCGGCTGGATCTGGTTCCACGAATAATGTTTGCCGTCGGCTTTTTTGGCCGCGTCCTTCTCCGGCAGTTTCAACAGCGAAACCAGATCCGGATTGTCCACGCGAAACGCCGGCCAGTCGTCGGCCACGGCGGGATTCATCATCACGTTCGCCAGCCACTCGGTCGCAGGAATGATTTTCGGTTTTTCGTTCCACGCTTTCCACGGCTCGGTGTTGAGCGTTTGTTTCTCGCGGATTTCCAAAAGCGAATTGCGCGCCAGCGAATCGAGCGGCTCGATGCGCCCGTTGGCCGTGACCGGCAGCCGGCCGAATTCTGTGAACGCGAAATCCTTGTCCGCCGGCGTCTGCAGTTTGCCGAAAAACCACACCGCCATCGCGAACGTCAGCAGCGGCGGCAACCATTTTTGAAAAAGCTTGTTCATTTCTTTTTTTGTTTCGAGACAAAGCCGACCAGGTGAAACAAAAATTGAATCACCAGCCCGAGGCCCACCATCGCGCAGCCGATGTAAGGCGTCAACCAGCTGGGATTGCGCACGACGGACAACACGGACGACGGCTTGCGCCTGGCTTGCTCCGCCATCTGGCCGGCGTCCATCTGGTATTGGTAATAAGTGTAGCCGCCGTAGCGCAGCGGATGGTTCATGGAAATTTCCACTTCCCGTTTCTCGCCGGCGGGGGCGTTGTCAATGCGGACGCGGCTGCGAAAATCCTTCGGGATGTCCGTGCCGGGATACGTCGTATGCGTGGCCTTGAGCAGCGTCAGCGAAAACGGATGGATCACGCGCGCCGGTCGCAGCGTGAAAGTGAATTTCTTCCCGCCAACCTCAACCGACTGTGGTGCGACGAGCGACGCGACGATTTTTTGCGCCATGCCCGGGCCCATCTGCGCGTAGCCGTTGCGGACGGCGGCGATGAGCGTGGGGTCGCCGGCCCAGTCGCTGGCCACCCACGCGCCGAGCGAGCCGGCGGGCGTGAGCAATTCCAGCAGCACCGTCGGGACGTTGCGCTCATCCATCGTTTTCACCTCTTCCGTCCTGGAAAAATCAAAGTTGCGGGCGATGCCGTTGGTCGCGAGCGGCGGGGTGTTCTGCATCATCGGCGCGCGGAAATTCAGATCCGAATTATGCCAGTGCTGTCGCACCCGGATGGTGAAGGGCAGGCCGGTTTTTTCGGGGGGCAATTCCCGGCCGGGTTTCAACCCGTTTTCGGGAATGGCCGTGACGACATTGCCCGTCAGGAAAATTAATTCGTAATCCGTCGCGCTGTCGGAATAGTTGCGCGTCTCGCCCTCGGTAAAGTGCATCTGCAATTCGCGCGACAGCATATCCGTCGAAAGCTGGCCGACGAGCAGGACGATGATGCCGGCGTGCGCGAACTGGATGCCGAGTTTTTTCGTGCTGAACTCAAACCGGTAGATGTGCGTGGCGACGAGATTCACCAGCAGCAGCGTGCCGATGAGGTAGCCGCCGGGCAGCAGCAGCGGAACATGATGGCCGAACAAATGCGCGCCGATCACGATCCATTGCTTGAAATAATGCGCCTGCGCGCCGTAAAGCCCCTCGTCCGCCTGCGCCAGCGTGCCGATGAACACGATGACAATCGCGAACGCCAGCAGCCCGGCCGTGAGTTTCAGCGACGTGAAGAACTCAACAATTTTTTTCATGGGCGGCGGGAGAAATTTCGGTCGGCTGGGGAGATTAAAATTATTTTGCCGCCGGGTATTTCGCGGATTGAACGAACTGGATCAGCGCGTCCTTCTGCTGCGCGACGACAGCCGGGTCGCCCATGAGCTTGTAAAACCAAGTCTGGCCGGCGAGCGGCAACACCACGCCGATCAGCCGGGTCGGCTGGCCGGTCCGTGCGTCGGTGCCGGTGATGTCGGCCACGGTGGCCTGGACGCCGGAAATATCAATCGTCGTCAATTTCGCAATGTCAGCTTCCGTCAACGGTGTCTGGCTCAGTTGGCCGCGCCAGCGATTGATGTTGGGCAGCAAGCCGCCGCCGTCGCCGTTGAGCTGGCTCACGTTGACCGCCGCCGCCGCGGTGCCGCTGCCTTGGATGAGAAATTTGGCGACCAGAAATTGCGCCAGCTCGCCGGCTTTCCAATCGGCGGGAACGGTCCAAGTTGGTTTGTCGTCCGCCGCCACCGCGGGTTCCGTCGGGCCGCCCGCATCCAATCCGGGAATGGCTGGATGTGACGCCGGCAGTTGGCTCATGTCCAGCGTGGACGGAGCCGCCAGTTTTTGAAACTCCACCGATTTCAAAAATGCGATGAACGCCGGCTTCTGTTTTTCCACCAGCGCCGCGTCGCCCGACATTTTGAAATACCAGACGGTGTCGTCGCCGTGTAAAATCGCGCCGATAATCCGCTCGGCATCGCCGCTGCCCGGACTCGTGCCGGCAATGTCATACAAATCCGCCGGTTGGCCAGCCGCCGTCACCGGCTCCGCCAATTTTTTCAATTCGTCCTCGGTCTGCGTCGCTAGTCCGACCTGGCCGCGCCAGCGGTTCACGTTCGCCGCGTCGCCGCCGGCCATGCCGCCGAGTGGGATCACGCTCACGTCCGCCGTCTTGCTATTGTCGGAAATTTCAAAACTCGCCACGCGCAACTGCGTCAACGGTTTTTCCTTCCAGCCGTCCGGCAAGGTGTATTTCAACTTCGGTTGGCCGCTATTGTCCGGCACCGGCAAACCGTCGGGCATCGTGGCCGGCATCGCGGCCGGAGCTGCAGTCGGCACCGGCACCGCCACCACCTCGTTGGTATCCACGTGATACACTTTGACGTCGTCACGGCCGCAGCCGGCGAGGCCGAGAGCCAGCAAAGTGGCCACTGCGAGCGGCAGGAGGCGAGGGTGGGCGGGGCGTTTCATTTTATAGCGGCGTTAAAATAAAGGTCGTTGCAGCGGCAAACGAGACGTTCTTTGGCTTTCACTAGCTAAAAATTGTTTTGCTCCCGCCAAAATATGAATACCAGCAGATGAACGCCAGTAAATGTTTCAGTTTCAACTCACGCCCATGTTGAGCAGGAACTCGATGTTGCTCTTCGTCTTTTTGAGTTTGCCGAGCAGGAGATCCATCGCCTCCACCGGCGGCACGCCGGTGAGCGCGCGGCGCAGGATGACCACGCGGCTGCATTCGTCGGGATGGTAGAGCAACTCTTCCTTGCGCGTGCCGGAACGCTCGATGTTGATGGACGGGAAAATCCGGCGGTCCACGAGCGCGCGGTCCAGATGCACTTCCATGTTGCCGGTGCCTTTGAACTCTTCAAAAATCACTTCGTCCATGCGGCTGCCGGTGTCCACCAGCGCCGTGGCCATAATCGTGAGCGAGCCGCCTTCCTCGATGTTGCGCGCCGCGCCAAAAAATCTTTTTGGTTTGTGCAAAGCATTCGCATCCACGCCGCCGGAAAGAATTTTGCCGGAGTGCGGCTGCACGGTGTTGTAGGCGCGGGCCAGACGCGTGATGGAGTCGAGCAAGATGACCACGTCGCGTTTGTGTTCCACCATGCGGCGCGCTTTTTCAATAACCATTTCCGCCACCTGCACATGCCGTTCGGGCGGTTCGTCGAACGTGGAGGAAATCACCTCCGCGCCTTTGCAGGAGCGCTCCATGTCCGTGACTTCTTCGGGCCGCTCGTCAATCAGCAGGATGAACAAATACGACTCCGGATTGTTCTTCAAAATCGCGTTGGCGATTTTCTGCATCATCACCGTTTTACCGGTGCGCGGCGGCGCGACGATCAGGCCGCGCGTGCCTTTGCCGATGGGACAAACCAAATCCAAGACGCGCGTGCTCAATTCATCCGCCGCCGTTTCGAGGATGAACCGCTTGTTCGGAAACAGCGGCGTCAGGTTGTCAAAATGCGTTTTATCCTTCGCCTTGTCCGGCTCCTCGCCGTCCACGGCCTCGACTTTCAGCAGCGCGAAAAACTTTTCCTTTTCCTTGGGCGGCCGGATCTGTCCCGTGATCAAGTTGCCCGTCTGCAAATCAAACCGGCGGATTTGCGACGGTGAAACATAAATGTCCTCCGGGCAGGGCAGATAATTAAAACTCTGCGAACGCAGAAAACCGAAGCCTTCCGGCAGCACCTCGATGACGCCTTCGGAAAACAGCACGCCCGCGCGCTCGGCGTTTTTGGAGAGGATGTGGTAGATGACCTCGTGCTTGCGCATCGTGCCGAAATTTTCCACGCCGTATTCCTTTGCCATCGTGTTCAACTCCGTCATGCTCATGCCTTGCAGCTTGGCGATGTTCAACGACGTGGCGATGCGGTCGCGCTGGTAGCCGCCGCGCCGCTCGATCATTCGTGCGTCCTCCGGCGAAGGCTCCACCGGCGCCGACGGCGGGCGCAATTCCGATGACGATTCGGGCGCGGTAAAATTGGAGGCATCGCGACGCGCCTCTTCTTTCGCCGCCGCATTGATGCTGTCCACCGTGCGCTCGGCGGGCATTTCCGGCTCGACCGGCAGTGGCCGGGGCGCGGGTGTGTTTTTTTCAACCGGTGCCGGTTTTTCGGCGACCGTTTTTTCGGCCGCTGGCGCTTCAACCACGGGCGTCTCGGCAACGGGCGCTTCAGCCGCCGCCGCGGCAGCGGCAGCGGCGACCGCCTTGGCGGATTTCCGCACGGCGGGTTTCTTGGTGGAAACTTTTGGTGGCATAAAATTTAGTTGCTTTAGTGACCTGGAATCCAATTGCCAGCGGGCAATGCGCGGAGAAAACCTTCCCGCATTGGACGGGCTGCGTCAGGAAAAGTTCAATTTGAATTTACCGACCGATCGTTTTTTAAATCGGCAAGGGGAATTTCGCAGTCAACGGCAATACTTTGGCGCAAACCCGCCGCCCTGTCAAATTTCATTTTTTCGTGCGTTTTCCGTTTTGGCGGATGCTATAACTTGAAAACCGATGCCCCCCGATTCCGAACTGCTCGTCGCGTTTGCCCGGACCCCATTCCGAGGACGCCTTTGCCGAACTGGTGAGGCGCCATGTGAATGTGGTCACGGTGGTGGCCGTGGGCTGCTTTCTGCCGCCGCATCGCAGCTTTCACGCCACCGCTTCTTTTTCCTCGACGGCTTCCTGTTTCAATTCGTCCAGCGCGCGGAAACGGCTCGCAGCAAAGCCCGCCTCCACGCCGAGATTGTTGGTCGGATTGTAAAGGCCCACGAGCAGCAGCGATGATTCCAGCACGCGGCGCATGTCCATGATAAGCTCGTCCGCCCGCACGCCTACGCGCACGGCGCGGACGACGTAGATGGTCTCCAGCACCGGCAGTTGCAGGTAAAGCTGCTTCACCGTCTCCGGCCATTTGTCATCCACCAAAACCACTTTTTGTCCGACGCTGAACATAATTTTTTTTCGGAGGGACGCGTTCCACGAGTCCCAACCTATAATTCACGGCGTAATTATTTATAATTATTCAGGGACTCGTGGAATGTGTCCCTCCGATTTGTTAATACGGCAGCGGAAATTGCGCCGTCAATTCACGGACGCGAGCACGCACTTTGTGCGCGGCGTCCACGTTTTTTATGTCCATGAGCACTTCGGAAATCATGTCGGCAATCGCCGCCATCTCTGCTTCCTTCATGCCGCGCGTCGTGCAGGCGGGCGAGCCGAGCCGGATGCCGCTGGCCTGGAACGGCGAGCGCGTCTCGAACGGAATCGTGTTTTTGTTGACCGTGATGCCGGCTTCGTCAAGCGCGATTTGTGAATCCTTGCCGGTGATGCCTTTGGCGCCGACGTCCACGAGCATGAGATGATTGTCCGTGCCGCCGCTGACGAGGCGGTAGTCGTTGCGCTTCATGCCGTCGGCGAGCGCCGCAGCGTTGTTTACGATCTGCTGCTGGTAAGCCTTGAAACTCGGCTGCAGCGCTTCGTGGAAACAGACGGCTTTCCCGGCGATGACGTGTTCCAGCGGGCCGCCCTGGATGCCGGGGAAAACGATGGAATCAATTTCCTTCGCATATTTTTCCGCGCAAAGAATCAGGCCGCCGCGCGGGCCGCGCAAGGTCTTGTGCGTCGTGGTCGTCACGAAATCCGCGTGTCCAATCGGGCTTGGATGAACTCCCGCCGCCACCATGCCGGCGATGTGCGCGATGTCGGCGAGCAGGTAAGCGCCGACTTCGCGGGCGATCTCGCCCATGCGCTTGAAATCAATCACGCGCGGATACGCGCTGGCACCAATCGTGATCATCTTCGGCTTGTGTTCGCGTGCCATCGCCGCGATTTGGTCGTAGTCAATCAACTCGGTTTCCTTGCCGACGCCGTAGTGGACGATCTCGAAAAACTTGCCGGAGAAATTCGCCTTGTTGCCGTGCGTCAGATGGCCGCCGTGGCTCAAATCCATCGTCAGCATCTTGTCGCCGGGTTTCAAAAACGCGAAATAAACCGCCATGTTCGCGCCGGAACCGGAATGTGGCTGGACGTTGGCGTGTTCCGCGCCGAAAAGTTTTTTCGCGCGGTCAATCGCGAGCTGCTCGACGGAATCGATGTGTTCGCAGCCGCCATACCAGCGTTTTTTCGGATAACCCTCGGCGTATTTGTTCGTCAGCACGGAGCCTTGCGCCTCCATGACGGCCGGGCTGGTGAAATTTTCCGACGCGATCAGCTCGATGTTTTCCTGCTGGCGTTTGCGCTCGTGGTCAATCGCCGTGGCAATTTCGGGATCCACATTGCACAGGCGCAGATTGGCCGGCGCGAACTTCGCGTCCATTTTCAAAACGCGGCGTTCGTGGCGGCCGCCCTCGAATTTGGCGGCGATGAATGCCGCGAGAATTTTTTTGCCGAGGTCGGCGGAAGTTTTTTTGCCGCTCAAACAAAGGACGTTCACGTCGTTGTGCTGGCGGCAGAGCGCGGCGGTTTCCTCGTCGGTGATGAGCGCGGCGCGCACGCCGGAAACCTTGTTGGCGGTGATGCTCATGCCCACGCCGCTGGTGCAGACAAGCAAACCCAGTTCGGCGGTGCCGGCGGCGACGGCCTGCGCGACGGTTTTGGCGAAATCGGGATAATCGTCTGCCGAGTCTTGCGCGGTCGCTCCAAAATCCGCAACGGTCAGGCCGCGTTCGCGCAGAAACGCCTTGAGCGTCTCCTTGAGTTCCAGGCCACCGTGGTCGGCGCCCAGCGCGAAATTCGCGCTGGCCGGGGACGAGGCGTTTTGATTTTTCGACAGGAAGTTATGTTGTTCCATAAATTTCAAAAGGGTGACGATGCCTTGCTCGATTTGGTCGCGGCAGTCCACATAAACGCGGTAGGAGCCGCCGATGGGATCGCTGATGTCTTTTTCGTAAGGCTCCAGCGTCTCGTCGAATTCCCGCAGCAAAAAAGTTTTTTCCGCCGCCGCCGGGTAGAGCAGTGCCACGGTGTCGGTGTGGCTGTGGGTCATGCCCAGGATCAAATCCGCCGCGCGCACCAGTTCCGCCGTGAGCGCGTGGCTGCGCTGCTGGGCAATATCAATCCCGATCTCCTTCATCGCCTGCACGGAATGGGGTGTGGGCGGCTGGCCGTCCAGCGCGCCGAGCCCCGCTGAAAGCACGCGGAACTCGCCCCGGCCTTTGACGGCGTGGCGGAAAAGTCCCTCGGCCATCGGGCTACGACAGACGTTGCCAGTGCAGAGAAAAAGAATCGTTTTCATCAAAAACGCGGACCGAAAAGGTGGTGGGTTGGAGCCAAATCGTCAATGCGAAAGGTAGCGGCCGCCCCTTAATTTTATTCAGGAGGGCCATCACCCGCGGGCCGGATGCAGCGCCGCCACGGCTTTGAGCAGGTCCACCGCCCGGGCCAGCGCCGGATCACGAATGACGGGCACCCCCGGCTCTACGTTCGCGGGGGCAACGCTGCCGGAATCCTCCTCGCCGTCCTTGATCCGCTTCCGCACCAGTTCCGCCTCGCTCATGTGATCAATGAACGGCAGCAGATTGTTGGATTCGGACAGAAAAAACGGTTGATCCGCCGCCGGTGGTCCCAGCGGATTCTCCTGAAACTGTTTCTCGTCGGCTCCGCTCACCGCCACGGTGATGTCCGGCGCGACGGTGGCCGGAGGATTGGTGCTGCCGATGATGACGCCCGTCCGCGCGGCCCGCAACTGCGCGGCCAGCGCCGCCGCCGCTCCGCTGGTCTGGCTGTTCACGAGAATCACCAGCGGGCACGGATGGCGGGAGAAATAACCCGCCGCGTCCGCCGGACTGTCGCCGCCGGCAAAACGCAAATCGAGCACCATGCCGGAGATTTTATTCGTCGGTCCGGCGGCGTGCAGCGCCGCCGAAAAGGTTTCCGTTACGCTGCCGGCGCGGACGCACAGGACGTCATTTTCCAGCACGGAAATTTTCAGCGCCGGCCCGGCGGCAAGGGCGGACCCCGCTGCGGCCAGAAATAAAATCGCGCATTTTTTCATCTCCAAAAAAATGCGCGACCGGCGATGGAAAGTAAAGTGCGGGTGATTTAATTGTTGAGCCTTCAGCCCAAGTGCGGCAAAACAATGCCATCGGCGCGAGCGGGGCCAACGGGTTTGAATTGGGAATCGAGCGGCAACCCGACCGGCCAGCGGCCTGTCCCGCGGAGTTTTGCCGTGGTCGCTGTTGGTCCAAGGCCTGATTTCATGAAGCCTCGGCCAGTTGACATCTGGCGAAACTCGCGCGAGCGTGCGGTGTTAATAATTTAACAGGTGATTTTATGAAAACAAAATATTGGCAAAATATGGCGGCGGTCTTGACCGTCACAGGTCTGACTTTGTCCGGGACAAACGCATTGGCGCAGGATTCGTCCGCCGCCACCACGGTCCAACCGGTGGCTGCAAACGCGCCGGTGCCGCAACTGGCTTACGGCGTGCCGCAAATCCTGCAGCTCGCCCAGGCGAAAGTCGGCGACGACACAATTATCGCCTACATCAAAAATGCCGGGAACAGCTATGGTCTGAACGCGGATCAGATCATTTATTTGCGGCAGCAAGGTGTTTCTGATGCCGTCATCACGACGATGCTGAACCAGCCCAGAGCGGGGGTGACCACCGCCACCCCGGCGACGCCCGCATCGCCGCCGACACTTTCTGCCGACCCAGTTCCGCCGGTTACGGTGGCCCCGGCAGTGACGTATGTTCAAACCGTGCCGGCCACGAGTTATTACTACCAGCCATATTATTATTATCCGGATTATGCATGGTATCCGCCGGTGACTTTTTACGTTGGTGGCGGAGTAGTTTGGGGCGGCGGCTGGCATGGTGGCTGGCACGGAGGGGTGACTGGCGGGGGCTGGCATGGAAGCGTGCCTAGCGGTGGTTGGCACGGCGGTGGTTCAATTGGCGGTGGTCACGGTGGTGGGTCGCGCCGCTGATTTCATTCGCCAGTCGCCGTTGAATTCGGAGACCAACCGGGGTTAGCGTGCAAGCACGGCGGGTGGCTGGCTTCCGTTACCCTGCTTCGCGAATATGACAAATTTTGCGTCGCCGCATTACTGGCCAGCGTAATGGGCGTCCACCTTGGCGCTCACATCGCGGTAGGCGATGTCCGTTTCGTAAATGATGAGAAACTGCTCGATGGCTTCAGCCTTTTTGCCCATTTTTTCCAGCACGCAGCCGAGGTTGTAGATGAGATCTTTTTTCTCGTCGTCGAACGCGGGCTTTTCCTTGATGGCGTTCTGGAGCGTGCGGACGGCGGAGTCGTTCATGCCGCGATGGGCAAAACATTGCGCGAGGTAGCTCATGGCGGCGATGCGCTTGTGCGGGCTGGACTGCGCCTTCTGAAACTCGCCGATGGCCTCGCTGATTTTGCCCGCCTGAAAATAAAGCTGTCCCAGCTCGAAGCGGATGCCGAGATCAGTCGGATATTTTTCCGCGCGCTGCTTGCAGTCGGCCAACTTGAACTCGGTCTTCACTGCCTCAATGCGGGCGACTTGGTCCGCATGGTCGGCGGCGAAGGGATTGAGCTGCGCGAGTTCAAAATCCATCTTGCGCACCGTCGTGTCGGCAATGGCGCGGTCCAGCGTAGCGTCGCCGCCGGAGCCGGTGTTTTTGATGCGCTGGTAAAGCTCCAGCGCGCGGTCAAATTCGTTTTTCTGCGTGTGCAGCTCCGCGAGTGAGCGGATCATTTTGACATTGTCTGGCTCGGCCGCCAGCCGCGTTTCGTATTCCGCAATGAGCCGCGCGGCCACGTCCTCGGTTTTCTGCACGCGCTGTTCCTGCTCCAGCGAAACGGCCTCCTCCTTGTTCCGCAAAATGTCGCGGTAAGAACCGGTGCCGTCCTCCAGCGCGCCGTAGCCGCCCTCGTCCATCGTCTTATGCGCGGAAAGATTCTTCTGCGCCTGTTGCAAATCCGGATCGTAAGGCGAGGTGCGGATCAACTCGTCGAGATATTTCTCGGCCACGTCGGCATGCAGCCCCGATGCCGCCACGGTGTTCGCAAATTCGATGACCAGCGCCTTGTCCTTCGGCGAATGTTTCACCATCACCTCCAGCGACAGCGCCGCCGTTTTTGGCAAATCCAGAATCTGCGCCGCGTCCACGATAATGCGGTGGGCGAAGGAATTGTGCGCATCACCGTTGAGCACCTGTTCGGCAATTGCCATCGCCTCGGCGGGATTTTTGTTCAACGCCATTTTCGCCTTCGCGATGTGCGGCGATGCGCCCGCGCCGCTTATCATCTTCTTGAAAAAGCCCCCGCT
>Ga0316217_10004571_pt1 | contig 14837 bp, 12 predicted proteins | sample 1anoAmetaG_FD_203633 | JGI IMG/M metagenome (GOLD analysis project Ga0316217, IMG submission 203633) | Freshwater microbial communities from Trout Bog Lake, Wisconsin, USA - 1anoA | ecosystem: Environmental > Aquatic > Freshwater > Lake > Hypolimnion/Profundal zone | place: USA: Wisconsin... | reverse complement strand
ATATAAAGAAATCACAATTTGCCTGAATTTTTGGACGCAACTTTAATCTTTTGGTTCTTCTCGTTCTCGCTAGCTTTTTTATTTGGGTTTTCGAATGCACATTCGTTTGGACTCATCTCCAGTTGAGACTGCTTTTCTTTGCGAGATTTCATGCGACTTTTCAGTAAGGCAATGTCTACCATTGATTACTCGTTATTCGCCTGCTACTCAGAGATCTTTTTTGCTTTCAGTTATCTCAACTCTCTCAGCTATTCGCTTAGAATCTACACTTTTCTTGCTTTCTGCTCAAGCTAGTTGCTTAAATCTGCAATTTTCAAATCTAGCACATAGGACTAAGGCATATTTTATCGCTTTAGGAAATCTCCTGCCAAATTAAGACTTACACAGTTCATATTATTGTTGAAGTGAGATTTAGGGATATTGAGTGAAGTTCTAGGAGAGTGAATACTTTTTATGGGGGAAGCGAAAGTGGTGGAGACAAAAGTTTGTATTGAGGTTGTTTTCTCCAGCTTCGGTTTCAATCGGTAGTGGTATTTTTCCCAAACAGCCTTCAAAGGTGCCAATTATGCTTTTTGTAGGTATTCATTGGGGTTATGTCCCTTTCTATTGAAGTAGTTTTCAAGAATGACATTCACAGCTAAATCACTTTAGTTTTATTTCTTAAGGTACTCAGTCAGAATGTAATTCAAAGAGGAGTCGTTGAGTTTACTCAGTTGCAGGTAGTTCTTCGTGCTTTACAAGGGCTTCAGTTTCTGCTGCGTTAGCCATTCAACTATCCACTACCTCATTATATTGAGACGAATGCAAGTGTCTATCCATTATAGGACTCCCAGTCCACCTTCCTTCTTCTACAGCCATTGTTTTATCGACTTCTAAATGTTTTGCTTGTATTATTAAATTCCTAAATGTTCTATGATAGGCCAAACTCCCTCCAGCTCGCTTACACAGCTGCATTAGAGGCATCCTCCATAAAGCGACCGTAATACAGCAATTGTACAGTCTTCTTCGAACTACGAGAGGTCAAAAGTTGTGGTCGAAGGGGGTAATTCAGCGAAGGTAGTCGAATCGATGGCGAGATATGCAGTGGAGAGCTGAAGCGTGGAATACTGGGTAGTGATGTGTAGGTCTGCGTAGGGGTCGATGGGGAAATTTTAAATGAGCTTATTGTCTATTTTCTAGTTTACTCTGATTCTTAGGGACATTGGCAATTGTATCAAAATATTACTAATTGATTTATCTAAAATATTCAAAAAGCTCTAAATGTCAAAATCAAATAAACTCCAACGCAGTTTTTCAAGTCTAGTGTCTATTGGGCGATTCAAAATTTCTCAGATTGATTGTCACAGTATAATTTCAAAGTCAATAAAGGATCTTTTGGGCAAAATATTGTTGGTTAAGGGTGTATTGAAAGATATTTTAAGTTTATTGGCTTTTAATTTATCAAAAGTGAGTCACAATCTCTCTTTTCTTTTCTTCGCTATCAATTTATACTTGTAGCTTTCTAGATTCCAGGTATCTTTCTTGATTAAAACACACTTATGAGAGAAATTCTACAAATTTCTTTCACTTTTTTGTTTTACATTCACTCAACAGCTATACTAGAGACTTACCTCCAATTATTTCCTAAAGGTAGCGTAATAAAGTAAATGCTCTTCTAAGTAATTTTCTGATTTATAACATATAATTACAGAGATGTCGTTCCTATTCCAAAGCTGTTTCGAACCTGAAGGGCCAGTTTAATTCAACTACTAAAAGGAGAACTACCCAAGAGTTAGTATGATTCCTGAACAACGATCAAGACTCATTTTCCCCAAACAAGTCACATCTCTTCCCAACAAATTCAGGCCCAGTAAGCTCCAGAAAGCATCTCTGTAGCATTCAGCTGCTTAAAACGATAAGTACAAAGAATTTCTTGCCAAGAAAAGAGCAAATGTTTAGATGTGGGGAACCACCTATGATGAATACTATAACTGATAAGCATAAAAAGATGTCAATTTCTCTAATCAATTATTACTGAATTCACTAAATTATGCATTTTTCGGGTAAAAGCTCATTATGAAATTAATTGGGTTTGAATTATCCCTTTTCAAGGGTTTGTCTGTATTGCTTAATAATGAGTAGATATGAGTTTTAAAAGTTTAAAGGATCAGTACCTGAGAGCCAGGAAAGCCGCGACTCCAGCTCTAATCCATTACTATTATGATGTTATTGATGGCATCTCGAACATCATCACAAAGTTAGTTGAATGTCCAGTTGTTGAGAGAGTACCTCGTCTTGACACCACTTTGTAAACAGGACAGTTGTAAACTCCAGTTTCAGGCACTTTTCGATCAGCTTGGGGCAGCAATTGCATCATAGGCAAAGAGGAGTATAACTACTTTACTTTGGGATCTGCGATGATATGCTTTTAAGGATTCCATTTGGCTCCTTCTAAGAACAATCCATGAATGTAGACACCATCTTAAGGTTTTTCTTTGACGTCACTTGCCTAGAAATTCAAATATTTGAATTCGAATGAAAGTTTATCGATGGCGATGAAGTGTTTTCTTGAGAAGTTTTGTAGAGTTCCAGTGAGGAAAGCTTGAGGGAAGAAAAATCCTAAATAATCAAATATTTACCAGAAATCCAGAAGCATTTGGGAGTACCATTATCTATCCAATCTTGGAGGAATTTGATTCGAGCGTTAAGATCTTAAGTCCATGAGGCTAGTGGTTTCATCGAAAGGAAGCCTTTTTGGTCCCAAATTTTAGGTACTTGGTTGTCGAATAAAGAATTAGCAATCAACTCCAGCTATTCACTCATAACAATCAACCCTTTCAGAGCTTTCTTCACGTTGACCAAGTTTTCTTTCATTACCTAAAGCAAACGATTATATCTAATGACTTCTTGGACCAAAACAGTGTTCATAGATTCTTAGTAGCTTGTGGGATATCTCTTTTGAATTTCGTAGATTGGAAGTACTTCAGGGGTTTTAGCTTGGACGAAAGATGCAATCTCAGTTATAACTTCCTATCGTGATTTACCTGAGCCTGTTCCAGTTTTGGGCTGCACTGATAAAATCGACTAGAGCATAGCAAAGGTTTAGGCCTGTGAGTTAGTAATTTAAGCATTGTCGTGGAGCCCAAAGGCTTCAGGTGAGGGATTCAGGGGAAGCTTTTATATGTACTAGATGTATTGGTCGATGGTTGTTGCTTAAGGCTGACGGTAAACTCCAGATAATGAAAATTTATGACCAATTTTTAATGTGTTGGCATTTAGATAGACTTTAATGATAGTTGTGATAAGTCTTACATCTTTATCGTCAGTGACTCTGCCTCCATAGTTGATTTATGAGCCTAAAAAGTTAAGTACTTTGTAGGGAATTTCTTAATATTCATCCAACAACATTTTTAGTTGTTTCCTGCAAACCATTAGATCTTAGTTGGTGAATTAATAGGCGATGTTCCAACCAATAGGTCCAAACTTTCTACGGTCTTGCACAATAGCGTGGAAAAGACAAAATCCAAAAAGCAGTCTTTTGTATTCGTCAGGTTTTTTACATTAGTTGAATTCTTTCTAGTCCATGTTTTTATAAGTTCTGAGCAGGTTATTTCTTAAACCTTGAGGAGGTTACAAAGTCATTTTGATGCTGTTTTGAAGAATGGGAATCGAAAAACTTTCAGTTGGCATAGAGGTCAGCCACAGTCGGAAATCTTTATGCAGGCCTGTATTTAAGCCTTCGCAAATCAGCTCAAGTTCAGGCATCCAACTGATAGACAAATGGCAATTTTGTAGCAACACCCAGTATCCTTTTGAAGCAGAAAGTTCAACTAAAGCTTTAGCTTTCTTTCCTTGACCTTGACCCAATGATATCGAACGATACCTTTCACCCATTCCCATTTAAGCGCTGAACTTTATGAAGTCTGCCACTGGGTCTGACCCTGCCGACAATACGAAAATGAGTGGGGTGACAACTGAAGAGTCTCTATAGCAAGCCGAAAGATCAAAAGTTGGAGCAACAATGAATCTCTCACCCATAGTTGTACTTACATAGTTTTGAATGGCTTGTATGACCTTATCAGACCTCATATTTTTGATGATGATGATTTTTTGGAAAAGGTCTAATGATTGATTATAAGGATGAGGGAGAATCTAGTCTTGAGGTGATGAACTGTCAAAGAGTATTTTCCATTTATCTGAGTTAACCATAAAATGCTCTTGAATTTCTTTGAAGCTTTAAAGTTGCCCAGTGCCGTAAAATTGCCTATAAATATCAGGCCATTGACTGTCAGGAATCCATTTTGTGGGATTAGGGGGAACTGCGATTTATCCAGAAGGTCCTGACAGCAGATATCTCCATTATTTATTGTCGATTTTATTATCACCTTGCTTGATCTTAATGGTAAGGACAAAGGAAAATAATAGTTTGTGCTTTTAGAAGAGAGAACGGCAAACATTTTAGTATAGGGAGAAAGTAAAGTAGTTGTTCATGTTGGCCAAACGTTATTATAGTACGTTTGAAGGGGGACTGCTCTAGACACTCATCACGAATAATCTCACAAACCACTGCAGAGAGTACTGATACATAGGATCAATCAGAGAGAAATCGATGATACAGAAAAAGAGAAGTGAAGCTCTATAGGCAACTGGTCTATATCCCTCTCGAGTCTAATCGATTTGTTTCTAAGTCAATTTACTCTCCTCCACTCTTTTGTTGATTTCAGTACTGGTCCTTTTTGAATTTGAAAGCTAATTAATAAGCGATTAATCTTTAAGGAATTCGTCTATGTTTCCATCGGTACTTGAAAGTGCTTTTAAAATTGAGTCTTCAATGCTGATAAGGGTTTTTCTGTCTTCAGCGTTTTTAGTGACGATTTCTAACTTTTTTTGTTCAAGTTGAGGGTTTTCAAGTGCCACAATTTGAGCTAACATTTGCTCTTATAAACCAGAAGGAGTAATCGCAAAGTTGATTACTGTTACTTTCACAAATATTTAAGGAGGATAATGAGGGTTGGGAAGTGTAGTAGTCATGAAAAACTTAAAGCTTTTGCTATAATTGATTGTCTTTTAGCCTATAGTGATTGAATAGCTAGAGCCAGTTTTAACGACTTTTTGTAAAAGGACTGGTTACAATGATGGATCGAGATCTTTACCAATACCTTATAGTAAAACCCATTTGCCGAACTGTATCGCAAGTTATAAGGTTCTCATTAAGTTAGCTTAGGTCGGTTTGGCTACGTTTATTCCTTCTTAATGCTTAGCGCCCATATTCTTTACAAATTTGTTTGCCTGGTTTTGGGGGTCAATCATCAAGGGCCATCGTTTAGTCTTATCAATTATTACACCATTTTCTGTTGAGGTATCGTCTTTGGGAAGTCCAGCTATGTTCCAGCTTTGGATAACAACAGGCACTCCGAGGAAACCTCGCATGTTAATTCCTTGTGTGTACTAAATGCCAATCTATGCCAGCCTTTGACCCCAAGTTTTTTACATTCTTGATCTGTATTCAGCTGTAAAAGGTCCTGCATAGGCTATCATACCAGCTGCTACTGCACAATTTCCTGCAATAAGTGCACTGTCTTCGACCATTTTTTTCACGTCTTTGGTCCATCTAATCTGTTCGTCTGAAAGACCGGAAATAAGCTTTTTCGCTCTTTAAAGCTTAACCTTGCAGCTTTAAATTTAGTTTGTTAATTTCTCTTTTTCCCTCATTTTTTGCTCAAACATCTATTAGAGCTCCCTGATTTTTTTGTTTACTGCATCCAAAGCATCCATTTTGATTTTAAGGAAAGCTGTCTTTTCAGCAAGCACTTTCTGGGTCGCTTCTAATTTTTCTCTCAAAGGACGTGTCTCATTGAAGACTTTGTTGAAGTCAAACATAGCCTTTACCCAAAGATACAAAAACTGGATGGCATATGAAGAAGTTTTGGCTCTGTCTAAAGTAAACTCAGGGTCTCCCATAATTTTCTCATTTAGTTTTTTAATGAAAGCAGGATTTATGTTTTATTTCTTGTACTAAGTCAAATCTTTCATCAAAGTTGTGACGTCAGTAAGCAAATATTTCTTTGCTGTTTAGAAATAATCTTCTTCTTTTTTACCATCTGTCTGCTTTATGATGATTTGACCTCCAATCGATTTTATCCTGTCTTGAAGCAAGATTACAACACCACCTAAGACGACCCTGATGACTATTGCGGGATTGTTAAAGGCCTTTATTTCATTTAGATGCTATTTTTTAAGTTTTTTCACCTCAGCTAAAGTTATCTAAAGGGAAGCATTTGCTTAAGCCACTGATGCCTCAGCTTATGCAGCTAGCGCCGAGGCTTATGCCTTTTGTCCATTTGCAATCTTTTCTTCAGCAGAAACAACGATCTGTACTTCCTCAGCCTCAGCTTTATCCACAGTCAATTTCTCCATAAGTTTTTGAGTTTATATTGAAGCTTTTTCTAATTAGGGTTGCATGAGAGTTAGTTCTTTTTGAAGCTATTAAACAGCTTTGTTGGCTTGGAAAAGTTTATCCAGTCCATTTTGCAGGCGAGAAATTGAGAGTACTGATTCTTCCTTCTTTTCTCTCAAAATTCTTTTGTATGTCGAAAGCAGTTCCAGATAAATGGTAGGAGTCACATGATTAACCCTGCTTAGTTCCGCTTTGAATTTGATTGATTATCTCTCGACGCTTTTATGAATCGTTTTGAAAATGTCAACTAGTTGGTCGAGTTTCCCTTAGAGGCCAAGTTATATCTAAATATCTGCCAGCTGTCCTTTACCTACACCTAACAAAGCTTCTTCAGGCCATTCACTAAACCAGTCAATCGTTGTGCCATTTACTAGAGAGGGGAACATACGCAAGCGGGTTGCGAAAGCATCTCCAATAGGACTCATGCACATCACAATATGGATGTTTCTCTTGACTCTCGCCAAATACATACTGAAAATGTTCATTTTGTTGGGCTGTAGATTCTTCTTAGCACATTCTCCTTTACAACTTGAAACAATGTCTTCCATATCTTTATCGTTGTACAAATTGGCCACATCTCCAGAGTTCAGAATATTGTTAATGTCTTACAACATTTGTTCGTTAATGATCTGAGTATCTACAAACAAAAATGTGACAGCCTTGTTTTGGACACCTGCGTTCAAGAGAATGTCTTTTATGTCTTATCTCCAGTTTTTCATAGAATAGTTCTTGATAACTTAGATTTGTCGTAAGCCATATCCCATGATAAAAGTTGCCAACTTTGCTAGAGACTGTCTACCACTACCACCCACACCTAAAAGTAGTCCATTTCCTTGTGGCTGTCGGATGATTCTAGAGACTCGGGCTACATGTTAGCAGGCATCCAAGAACATAACTAATTTCATGGCTTTTTTGCTACCCATCTCAGCATTATATTCCTCTAGATACTACACGATTTTCTAAATGAGCTTGTTGAGATCTTCTACTTCATAGTATGGTCGTGATTATCCTTATCTTCCTTGCATAAAATCAGCAAATACTATTCTGCTGCCTTCAAACTTCTATATTTCTTATTTTTTTGGAGGTTCAGCAGCAACTTCACCTTCTTTGCTTGCTTCTTTGGCTACAGTAAAGAATGAAGCTCCTATTCTTATGCATTCGCCAATGAAGAGGTCTTTATCTTATTTGTTGACCAACCTGTCATGGAAAACTCTCATATTTTAGTGATACCACAGATGGAGAATGTGTTTTACGCTTGAAATACTTTTTGGGTTTGCAGAACAAATTCCTTGAGTTACTTTCCAAATGTCTCGCAAGTTGAATGTATAGTGACTCTTTGAAGGGGTTGGCAGTAGTTCTCTTTTTGCAAATTCAAAAACTTAAAGGCCAGTAATTGCCAAATGTTCTCCAAAGTTTCTGACGCTCTCTGGAAACTTCCTGAGATAAAAGGCAAGTAAAGATGAAAAGATTGATGTGATGATATCTGAAGGTAATTCAGTATAGGCAAGCATATTGAAATGCCTTACCAACCTATTGGTAATATAGGTTCTTCCTCCACCTGGTGGGCCCATTGTGCATAAAACGATCAAATCTTAAAGCCTCATGAAAAGCAATGTTTTCCTATCATACCAACCTTTATGATCCATGTATTGTCTCAACAATTCAAGGGGTGGTTGAGCTCCATAAGTTTCTTTTTTAGGCATATTCAAGTCATCAACAAAAATGATGCATTTCTTACCAATTGGAGGTCCATAGTAGCCTTTTCTTCTTTTTTACATTTTGCTGTCAATTGTATCTTGTGTTTGGTTGGCTCCAGTTTGTGCTGAAAATGATAGTGAAATGTATTGATATGTGTCACTGAGACCTGAGCTGAGAAGTTCTGAACAATTGAGAGATTTTCCTGTGCCTGTGGGTCCCAAAGTCAAAACATGGTAATTGCGAGATAAAAGAAGCTTAGCTAGATACTTGTTTCTTGCTGAATCTTTAGTTGGAATGGCAATTTAATGGTATGACAGTTTTTGGTCTATCTCAAATCTTTAGTAGCTTTGAGTCCAAAGAGCCCATTATGCTTCTTTTTACTTGAACTAATAATCGTAAATAGTTGCTGCATCGGGGAATACTTTGAATTTCTTTTTAATAGCCAGCTACCTGAAAAACAAGTTAAACTTTTCTCTGCCCTAAAGATTGGTGGTGCATCCTATAGACCAAACAATACCCCATTGAAACATTTTATCGATGACCTGTTCCAAATGGTCAAGTTCTTCATTGGTGACTTTCTTGATCTAAGTTTCTTTGTAGTTTTCTAAAAAGCAATTGAGAATTCTCATGAGTGACTGTATCAAATTACCATCGCTACTAGTGACCATTTACTTGCAGTTGCCTCTGATGAATTCAATGCAGGGTTAAATCAATTCTCCGAAAAGATTTTTGAAGGCAGTCATCAGTTTGTTCCTTTTTTTCAATTGATCAGGCAAGACTTTAAGCCAACTATCAATCAAAGGACGAATGCCGATTGAGGCGGGTTACATGTAAACCATACCGCAACGACTTACTGTAGCAGGTGAAGCCACTGCCAAATCTTATACTTCAAACATCATAGTCATTTGAGGGGTTAGAGTCAAAATTTGACCTGAGTTGAGACACAACTTTTTATTATCGTCCAAAACAGTGTTCATGCTTTAAATCCAAAGGGAATCAACAGGTCCGTCAAAGATAATCCAATGCTTTTCAACGCTTTGATCCCTTACGCATTCTCTCACCATATAGGCCAAAATACCATCAGTCCACTCATGAGTTTGCTCGTTGAATTAACCGTAAAGTTGACCCATCTTGATACTTTTAGGATTGAGGATGTGAAGATGAACTTTTGCTTGTCCTTTCTTTTACAGTGATGTCATGGCTGAAGAAAGTACTTTTTAGGTTTGAGTTTTTCCACCTCCAGTGGGACCAACTAACATTAATCCGTGCCTGACTTGGATTGTATCATACAGTTGAATGACTTTGTCGATGAAGCCTTTAACTGGGATTAAGTCTAACTTTTCAGCTTTCTAGTTTACTGCACTTAAGAGATCTCCATAGTCAATTTTAGGGCGCTCGATACCAGGGAACAAATCAGTAATGATGTTTTAAAACAAAGGAAGATCTTCTTGTAAAAACTTTGGAACATTGACATCTCTTAAAGCTCTTAAAAGGAGCTGATCTTAGTCCATATCAGGAGTGGCTGCTTTCAGTAGACCTGCAGCATTAATGACTGACCTAACTGCTCTCATACCATAGTCGTAGTGATCTTGAGAAGATAACTGTTCGGAGGACAATTTGAAAGTTGCCACCATTTTCTTTGCTAAGTCTCTTCCTTTCTTGAATCCAAAAGAATACAACATGATTTAACCGATAAGAGCATAGTCAGGGACCATCATAGCTACTGCCCTGAAGAGAGCCTTCAAATTGTCTGGCAGTTCAGTCCTACCTGCATAACCAGGGTTCATCGTGATGAAGACTGAGAAAGTTGGCAGCATTCGGATGTGGCTACCTTCAAAATCACACTAACTTGACCCTTTTGCTTTTTCTCCGAAGAGAACCAAAAGCTGCTGAGCAATCACAGACAACACTTCGATGTTGATACGGTTGAACTCGTCGAAGCAACACCAAGCACCTGCTGAAGCCAAACCTTTGAAGAATTTACCAATCATCAAATAGTCCATAGAATCTGAACAGTTGAAGACCACACACTGCTTTGCTAAGGCTTTGGCAAGATCCTTCGTCGATTCTGTTTTTCCTGTTCCTGCTGGTCCAGCAGGGGCTCCTCCCAAGTTGAGTTTCAGCGCTCCCATCAAAGTCATATAGCATTTATCAGTAAGAGGAGTGATAACAAGACGAAGAGTGTTGCCGAGGTATTCATAGCCATAAGGGAAGTTAGTTTGGATGCATCTTACATAGCAGTCATTATTTGCCCAGTAGTATCTCAACTGACTTACCCATTCGAAAGAACCTATGTCTGTTATGTTGGCTTGCACTAGTTTCTAAACGACGTCCTTTGCATGCACATCGATGACGATCAATGCGTTTATTGTCACCTGCTGCTGTTTGGTGAGTGGCTGTCTGACTAATTCGACCAAATCATTTAGTTGGTCTGTGGAGAGATGGAAATATTTGGCAATACTGTTCGAACTAATGGCTTGCTAAACAAGGGTGGTCCACCAAACTTGAGAGCCGTTAAGAACGCACTGGCCTGGATGGTTACAAGTCCAATCGGTTCTTTTGGTCACTGCGTACTTATCCACTGAGTTTTTGAGTTAATATTTGATACTTTAACGCATCATATTTTAGACCTAATTCATCCAATCTTCCACATTTTTTTAGTTGGGATTCACTTCTTCCACAAAGTTCACCTTTTCCTTTTAAGCTGAAAACATTGCCACAATAACTTTCTTGTAATTGAACTCAATCGCGTTGATATTCTCAAACACTTTCTTCAAGTGAGGCTGGACTGCTGTTGGCTCTTTCGTTTGTGACAGAATTTCAAGCAAATCATCATTTGACAGGAAGTAAAATCTTGCAAACTTCTATCTTTTTTTCTATAAGTATTCATTTAGCGATTTTTGAATATGTTACAGTTTTTCGTTAGCTTATTTGAATTTCTCTAGGAGTCCGTCAGCACAGCAGACAGTCATTACATTTACAAATTGCTTAGCAAGGGCCATGTTTGCTTTCCAGACATTATCAACTGATCTAAACTTTTTACTCTAGGCTGGGAGTTGTTTGCTAATGTCTCCAGAATCGAAAATGGGCTGCAAATACATCCACTGGCCTTGACACTTCATCCATTCTTCCATGACATCAGATACAGTTTTAAGTTTGGCGTACCAAGTCACAATCTCCTCTTCAAACGGTTTCTTGAAAGCACTGAACTGTATAACCTGGGTATTGACAATATGCTAATCGAGCATGGCTTGGATATCATCGTAGCCTCTAATGATGAAAGTATTTGATTTGTATGGTGTTAAGTCGAAGTTGATTCCCTACCAAATCCGCCACATTTCTTTGAGCATTGTTTCAATATTGTATTCTTTGGATGCCTTTTAGCCTATTTCTACACATGAGTCAACATTTTTTATTAGGCCCAAAGACAGTACTTTCTTGAAGTTAAAGCCTTACTAATCAGGATCTATTTCAACCCCTGCCAATCGACTCACTTACGCCCAATGGCGAGGCTTCATTCCTTACTTTCTCAAAGCTACCATCAGAGGCAAATTGGGTTTAAATTTTTCCATCTATTGCTTCACTTTCTCACCAATAGCCACTATTTGACTCATAGATCTATCTTTGAAATACTTATTAGCTGTAATCATGCTCCTAAAACTCTCCTAAACGAATTTCTATGCTGCGTTGGCATCGATAGTATTGAATTGGTCATCCATCCAATTATCAATGTCAGTATACCATCTATGCACAATAGACCATAAAGTGTTGTAAGGCGTAAAATCTTTGGTGACACTGGCTAAACGCTGATAATCTGTTTGGTCTCTCCCGAATAAGATTTCACGTGAATTGAACTTTTTGGACTGTTCGTTGAGGTTGGAGAGAGTACTCATAATATCTGTGCACATTTTCATGATGCTTTCGTGACTGGCAACTGAGTTGTTAGTGTGGAAGCTTCTAATGACTTTTTCGGTTGATTAAAAGGTCTTTCTGAATCTTTACTGCTCCTAAAGCATTTCTTCTTCATATCTTCTCTTTTCTTTTTCGATTATGTCAAGCCTTTCCTTGACCATATCATAGAGATCTCTCGGCTTTTTGTAAACAGCCCATCTATTTTCAATTTACTGTGGCTCAAATTTGAACATGTAGTCTTCAAGGAGGATGTAGACTTCAGCATTTCGGTTGACTTCTGTTCTCATTTTTTAAATTTCTATGGCTACTGGACCTTCCAAGTAATCTTTAAGTTCACTGGCTTCTTCAATATTCATAGTTTGCCTCTTTATTTTGTGTTCGATTTCCTTGAAGCCTTCAAGTTGTTCCACAGTGGAAGCAATCACACGCTTTGATATAGTTTTGATGAGCCCAGCTGCAATTTTTCCGTACTTACCTGCCATATAGTCACAGATTTCTTTAGTCTATATGTCGAAGAGGCCAACTTGTATCCTTTCAATGATCTCACTGCGGATTTCTTTTTCTCTTTTTCGGTTTAGCTAGATTTCTTACTTAATCTCCTTTATATCCTTCGTTTAGTCCTTTTCAATTTTCTAGAGCTACTTATTGACATCAAGTAGAAGGAATTCCTTGTATTGTGAATATTTGGAGAGATATGTGAAAAGAGGGTCTGTGATATTCACTAGATCTTTCTTGAATTGCTCGAATAGTTACCACATCCACAGATTCTAGTCTTCAATCAGTACTCCCTATCGTATTTCGAGAGGAGTTGGACGACTTGAAGGTAATTGCGTTACTTTTATCTTTCCTTTTACGATCTGGTAATTTTCATATCTTGGTAAGAACCTTGATTCGAGATCTGAAATATTATCAAGCTATGTCAGCTGTTTTGTGAAATAACTTGTAAACAACTCATAAAATTCTTTTGGGGAAAGTGTAAAAGTGAAGTCATCTTAAGAGCTATTAATTTTGAGCATGATGCAAAAGAGAGGTACAGCTTTTTTGGGTATATGATGCAAGGTATGTTTGTGGCGCATCGTTTCCTCAGTGCTGTACTAGGTCGACTATTTGTTGTATATATTTTTGACTATTCCGGCTGATTGAATCTATATTTGGTCAGGCAAGAAACCTGCAATCATTCTATATAGGCCGTAGTAGTTGTTTTTAAGGCAATCCAACAGTGCGTCTTTCATCATATGTTGGGCTAGTTAGAGGAAGCGTCTAAAACGATCTTAATCAAGAATTGAGCACTTGTTATCTTTACCAATCTTTAGGTGTTTTTTGATTGCTTAGTGAATTTTAGAAGGGAAGCCATCTGTTATCTTTCTTAGGCCTTTATGAATGTAGCTTTCTTGAGCGTGCTTAAAGTCTTAAAGTTTTGTGTATCCTGTAACAAAGTTGGTATCAAAAAATTCAATTGATCGAAGTTACAAGCATTCATGCTTGATTGCATCCATAGCAGCTATCACTTCTTTTATTGAGTATAGGGAAGCAAGGCCGAAGGCAGTAAATCTTTCTTCAAAACTTTTCGCATCAACCTTCATTACTTTTCCAAGATTTAGTGCAACAATCTATTTTTCTCTTTTAAGTTGAATTCTGCCAAAGTAAGGAGCTAGTCCTTTTTTCTTGAAAGTGAGCTGCAAATCTTTAGAAAGCATTTTTTTAGAGTCTCCTCCTGCTGACAAATGCTTCTGGAAAAGCACTTGATTTTGTAACTTTGTAAAAGCTCCATTCATCTACTCCATTAAAGGATCAACCTGTGCTTTTTAAAAGGCAACACCGATTCTTTACAGCACAGCAGTCTGGATCTGAGTTTCAAGGGTTGGAATGTCATCGATTGGCATATTGTCAACGTAATAGTTGTATCTTATCAGATTATCCATCAGTTTTCTTAATTCACATGCTGCAATCACTTTAGAAATCCATTTCGTTAAGTTCTCTCCTGGGAATAGGATCTACCATCTATGCAGGAACCCATATCCTGCTTCATTTTTATAATAGAATCCTGTTGTCTATTGATTTTAACGATTTTTCAGTTTCGTTATAACTTTTTCGTTTTCAGTTTATCTTTTTAATTCCTAATCTATTAAGATAGTTTCCTCAAATCTTAATGTTTATCTAACAAATCTCTGAGCACCCATGGTTTTTAGAGTCTTAAGCTTTTTCAGCCAATCATCAGTTGACATAAAGTCATACTAAGCCGAGCAGAAAGGCTACAAAGGCAGGTAATCATTTTCAGCCAATAAAGCTGGCAAATTGATTCCTTTTTGTTAGAGAATGAGCTCTAGCCTACCTGAATCATTCTAGCTTTTTCTAAGCTTTAGTGGTTTGGGAGGTGACCTCGAGAGATCATAGGGCTTAAAGGGTTGCTGCGTATTAAAACAGTTACTTTGTTGGTTTATGGTTTCGGAGTTTGTGGGTCTTCATTTTTCTTGGAGAGATATTTTTATTTTGCAAAGAGTTGTGCACGTATAGGACGATTGGAAGGCGCAGACGCTAGTGAATTGCCAGAGGGGACAAGCTGAGTTAGAAAAAGGTACTTTTATTTCCTTGTTGGATTCACTGTCAAGGTGGTCGGACGCAGGGGCTCCACCCTTTCTTCCGTCAATCATAATATAATGTTAAGTTACAAAACGCACAAATCATTCAAAATTAAACTTATTGAGACATCTGCCAATAAACAACTCACTTTATTAATTTGTTTCAACTTGGTTATTCTTGACGCTGAAATCGAATACATCTCACCCATAAT
>Ga0316217_10004569_pt1 | contig 14842 bp, 10 predicted proteins | sample 1anoAmetaG_FD_203633 | JGI IMG/M metagenome (GOLD analysis project Ga0316217, IMG submission 203633) | Freshwater microbial communities from Trout Bog Lake, Wisconsin, USA - 1anoA | ecosystem: Environmental > Aquatic > Freshwater > Lake > Hypolimnion/Profundal zone | place: USA: Wisconsin... | reverse complement strand
GGCCTCAGCGTATCGTTTTGTTGATACGCTTCGGCCCTCCGCCTTGCATCCGGGCCTTTTCCGGCCCATCGTGAGGCCATTGGCTTCTCACACACCCTCGCAGACCCGATGGGCGGTTCCGCGTATGGCATTTAACGGCAAAGCAATATGGCACAATCCAAAAAATCCGCATCGCTGAAGATTCTTGGATTTGGCACGTAAGTCTTGATGAACACGCAGTTTATGAATTGTTAAATTTCTCCGAAACCGCCGGCTTTCCTTGCCAAAACCCGAAAAAGTTGCCGGTCTCGGCCCTATATATAGAGAGACCCGGTCTTTATCGCATGGAAAGGATGCGCTCGACGACTGTATAGGCTCATCTGGTGCCAAACCATGCCATAATGGCGGTTGCGACGTCAGGCGCGAATTGGCGTATGAACGGTGATAATGGCAGTGAAAAAAGTAGGGCGAAATTATGGCACGCAGGTGACATACACTATTAGTAGTCATGCAAGCTTGGAAACGCGCTGGGAGCGGTTATCAAGAACGCCTTTCACTTGGCTAGCCGTTTTCCTATACTCGCCAGCCTTGTGGAGAACCTCATGCAAACGCAATTGCTTCGGCTGGGACACTCGCCGGACCCGGATGATGCCTTTATGTTTTACGGCTTGGCCAAGGACAAGCTGCCGACCGGGCGGTGGCGGTTTGAACATGTCTTGCAGGATATCCAAACGCTGAGCCAGCGGGCGATCAAGGGCGAGTTGGAAATCACCGCGATCAGCATTCATGCTTATCCGTATGTGGCCGACAAATATGCCCTGACCAGTTGCGGCGCGAGCATGGGCGATAAATATGGGCCGATGGTGGTGGTGGCGCGGCCAATGAAGATCGACGAATTGCGCGGCAAGCGGATCGCCATTCCGGGCAAGTTAACCACGGCTTTCCTTACGTTGCAATTGATGCTGGGCAAGGCGGGGGAGGCGTTTGAGGCGGTGCCGGTGCATTTCGATCAGATTCCGCGGTACGTGAAAGAGGGCAAGGCGGATGCCGGGCTGATTATTCACGAAGGGCAATTGACCTATCACCAGATGGGGCTGCATTTGCTGGTGGATTTGGGCGTGTGGTGGCATGAGCAGACGGGTTTGCCGTTGCCGCTGGGCGGCAATTGCATCCGTAAAGATCTGGGCCGGCCGGCCATACAGGAAGTGACCGATATTCTGCACCAGTCAATTCAATACAGTTTGGACCATCGCCAGGAGGCGGTGGAATACGCCTTGCAATTTGGCCGCGATTTGAATCGCGAATTGGCCGATCAATTCGTCGGCATGTATGTCAATCACTGGACGCTGGATTACGGCGACGTGGGGCGGAAGGCGATTGATACGCTGCTGGGTCGTGGTGCCGCCGCCGGGCTGGTGCCGGGGATTGAGCAGATTGATTATGTGAATGTGACGCGCGCGTGATATATATACCACCACAGGATTTGCCATGATCAAACTAGCGATTACCGGAGCCGCGGGAAGAATGGGCCAACGCCTGATTGCGCTGGCCAAAGCCGATGGTGGATTTGAAGTCGTCGGAGCCATCGAACGGGCCGACAACCCGCTGCTGTCGCGCGATGCTGGGGAAATCGCCGGCATCGGGCCGATCGGTGTGCCGATCAGCTTCGATCTGCGGCCGACGCCGGACGTGCTGATCGATTTTTCCGCGCCGGCCTCCACGCGGCACTGGCTGAAAACCTGCCGCGACCGCGGCATCGCCATGGTCATCGGCACCACCGGGCTGGCCGAAAAAGACTTAGCCGCCATCGACATCATGGCCCAGCACATTGCCATCCTCCAGTCGCCGAACATGAGCCTAGGCGTGAATCTGCTGTTCAAGCTGGCCGGCCAGGTGGCGGCCAAACTGGGCGATGATTACGACATTGAAATTGTCGAAGGCCATCACCGTTTCAAGAAAGACGCCCCCAGCGGCACCGCCGCGGGAATCGCCCAGGCGATTTTGAAAGCCACCGGCAAAACGCCGGACAGCCTGGTCTATGGCCGTCATGGCGACGACGTTCCCCGCCAGCGCGGGCAGATCGGCATGCATTCCCTGCGGCTGGGCGATGAAGTGGGCAAGCACACGGTTTATTTCGCCGCGCTAGGCGAGCGGCTGGAACTGGGCCACGTGGCCACCACGCGCGATACGTTTGTGCATGGTGCGTTGCGGGCGGCGAAATGGCTGGTGACGCAGAAGCCGGGACGGTATACGGTGGCGGATATGCTGGGGCTGTAGGGCGTGATTTATCACGCCGCGAGCCGTTGTGGTGTGAACAATCACGCCCTACTTCATCGCCGCTTTGGTCGCTTCCCCTGGAAGGGTACACATCATCACCCATTCGCCCTTGACCCATAGCGTGAGGTCGCCGGGCGAGTCAGTACCCCAGCCAAACGGCGGCTGTTTGCCGGCGAACACGTCCCCCTTTTTACCCTGCAAATGGGCGGCATTGGCGATTTTCTTGGCGGCTTGTTTGGCTTGATCCGCGGACTCGAATTTGGCGGCCCATAGCGTGTTGCCGTAGGCGCGGCGATGCAGACCGGTGTGATAGGCCATCATGGCTTCGGCCTGGCCTTTGGCGTCCCAGACGCCGGGGACGTAATATTTGGCCCGCCAAATCTCGGTTGGTTCGACGCCGGTGTCTTGCAGCACGCCGCGGTATTCGTCTTCGGAGGCTTGGCTGACGCCGACGCGGAATAGGCCGCCGACTTCCTCAGGCAGCAGCAGCGGCACGGTGAAATCCTTGGCCAGCGGATCGCGGTCCAGAAGGCCGGGTTCGCTTCTGCTCCATTGCCCGGCGGCGACCACGCCGTTGACCAGGCCATGCTTGATCAACGCCTGCGCCGCGGCGGCCACGCCGGCGGGAGTGGTGCCGGTGACGGTGACGACTTCCGTTTCAAACGGCGTGGCGGCAATCGCCCGGCCATGCAGGAACGGATTGCGGTCGCTTTCGATATATCCCAAATCGCCGGTGAAATAGCCGAAACCGAAAACGTAGATGCCGTTATCAATCGGCTTGGCTTCCTGCTGCCAGGCTTTTTGGATCATGGGATCGGTCATCAAGCCGACCAGCACCAGATGCGCAAAGGCGCGAGCTTCCGGCTTGGCGGCCAGGAGCTGCGCGGAATCGATGATTTCGACTTTCTGGCCGTTGGCGAAGATCTTCAGCAGCGGATTTCTCGTCGCCGCCGCGGCAATCGCGTCGGCGGCGTTCTTAACCTCCGCCGGCGCATCGGTGGCGACGACGATTTTCAGCGAACGGGTCGGTGGCGTTTGCGCGGATGACATGCTTGGCATCGCCACGCCAATTACCAGTGCTGCCAGAAATATGGAAATTGCCTTAATCATTGCGCTTGCTCCCGAATCATAATGAGATTGCCGTCGCCGGGGCGGGTGGTCAATGTGATCACCCAATCCGCGCCATCGCGCCGCAGCGGTAAGCTATGATGCTCGTTCATCTCAAGGGCCGTGGCGTGTTGCATTCCGGTGGCGGCGTGCAGGCGCAGTTCCAGTGTCCGGGGTTGTTCACGCCAATCTTCCACGACGATGAATTTCACGCCGCTGCTGATGAAGCCATAGCCGCCGGTGCCGGGGGGATAGGTGATGGCCAAATCGCCGGCCTGCAGCATGGCCTGGTGCAGATCGTTGGCCTGTGCCTCGGTGAGATTCATCGAATCGACGGGGAAAGTAATTACTTTGTCCGGGGTGCTGATTAATTCCTGGGCCGCGGCAGAGAGTTTCGGCTGTTCATTTGGCCCGACTAAGGCGACCAGTTTCACGTCGCGATCGCGCAGCGCTTTGAGAATCGTCACTTCGTCATCGGAAAATTCGTGCAGATTTAACAGCACCAGCGGCGCGTCGCCTTGCCAGTCTTTTAATGCCGAAGCGTTGGCAGCAAACGGCACGCTGACCCCCGCTTCCTGCAAGCGCCGCACGACGCGCGGCACGCGGTCCTTAATCTCCACCGCGCCGCCGCGGCCATCGTAACCAGTGCCGCTGAAACTCATGGTTGCCGGCTGATTCAACTTGGCGGTGCTGACGACCACGCCCACGCCAATCGGCGCTTCCGGCGGCAGCAGTGCCACGCGCTCCTCCGCCCGCCACATCTCCTGCCAGTCGTTGGGGTACATCTGGTAGCTGGTGCCGCCGTTGGCGTTAAAGCCGTAGGCGTGGATGCTCTTGTAATTGCCGTCCCAACCGACGGTGCCGCGCCAGGCGCGGTCATATTGATGCCGGCGCGAAGGTTCGGTGGTGCCAACCGGCACGCGCCAGAATGGGTTGTTCAAAGCCGCGCTATCCCAGCCCCACATGAAAAGAGTGCTCATGGCGATAGCGGGATTAAACGCCAGCGCCCCCATTTGCCGGCCGGTGGTCAGCGGGATGTCTTCGCTGTCCATGCCCCAGGTGCTGTCATCGCTCATGCCGCGCACCAGCCGATAAACCAAATCGCTGTCGGGACTAGGCCCGGCCAGCAGCGGATAGCCTTGCGCGCTGATCGATACTTTTTTCCCAGCGGCTTCGTAGCGATCCGTCAAGTCGTGCAGCGCTTTGATATACGCGGCTTTTTGATAGGCCATCCATTCGGCCTGATGCTCCTCACGCACTTCCTTGGCCAGTTCTGGCCGAGTGCGGCCCTTGAGGCCTTGGCCGGCGGCGGTGTGCCGCAGATAGTGGTCGAATTCGGTGAAGTCCTGCCAGCTATTCAAGGCATCCAGGGATGGGCCGGTGTCCCAGCGGTCGGAAAAACCGTATTTCACCGTGGTGGCGGTTTTCCAATTGCCCCGATGGATGGCATCTTCATACAGATTGGCCGCGCCCAGTTCCATGACGCTTTGGCCGTTGGGGAAAGTACGCCATGGCGAGATATAGTGGCGGAAATCATTGCTGTTGACATAGAGCCGGCCGGCCAGGGTTTTGGAGTTGCCCCCTTCCTGTTTGAGCAGGTGGGCGTAGCACCAAATCAGGTCATCGGCATCCTCCCAACCGCCGCGCCATTCTTTGGGTCCGGTACCGAGAGGAAACATATTGCGAAAGCCGCTACTGACGATGAACCCGAAATCAATCGTGCCCTGCGGACTCAGTTCCTTCAGGTCGGGCAGGGGATGGGCGGGGTTGGCAATCAGCAGCGGCAGGGCGGTGATATGGCCGGCAAGCGTGGCCTCCACGCGATAAGCGTGCGGTCCGCCGTCGGCAACCTTCGGGGCGGCAAGCTGGGCCGAGACCACGGCCACATCGTCGCCGGCAACCTGCGCCGCCGCCTGCTGCGTGGCCACCACGGCGTTGGTTTCGGCGTCGATCAGCTTGACATCAACCTGCCCATTCACCGGCGGCGGGGCGGTTTCACCGGCATACGTACCATCGATTTCCACTTCCGCTAACTGCGGCGCCGCTTTGGATGCGCCCTCCACCCACGGCAAGCGCAACGTTAGCTTGCCGGAGGAAGTCGGTGCAAACGCCAAATGCACCCGGCCCATCTCCGCCGGGAAGCGTTTCTCCAAATCTTCAGCACGCACCGCCTCTTTGCCATCGATTTCGATAATCGCGGTATGGGGATTCCAGCTAAGATGGTTGCGGTAGTTGTCGGCCATGCCGACCAGCGTCACGCCGCAAACCGTGCGTGCTTGCGGCCAGGTAAATTCCACCGTGTTGTCTTTTTTATCCGCTCCGGTCCACGTGCCGTACGCCTCGATCGTTTGCGTCGGCCCTTGTTCGGTCTTGGTGTTGCCATCGGTCAGCGCGGTGATGCTGGGGTTTGCCGGCGTGGTGAGATCGGCCACCTGCGCTTGCGGGGCGATATTGCGCACGCCATTGGCTACACGCAAGCTGACATGAATTGCCTCGCCGGGCTTGTAGGCGTAGCGCATTGTGCCCGAACCCATCCGCGCCTGAAAATGCGGCACGGTGCTGGGCTTGGGGCCATCGTAGGGATAATCCTGGGCAAACAGATCGTCCACCGATGCCGTCAGCAGCGGATCGGGCCGGAAATCCACGGGGAAGCGTGTTTCGTTGGATAGCGCCGCGCCGCCGCCGGTCAACACGCCCAGCCGCGCATCCCATACGTCGGCATACGATGTCGCCTGGAAACTCGTCGCCGTCACCGGCGGGGCAGCCAGGGCCACTTCGGTGGTTTCGCCCGCCGCCAGTTTGACCGGCTTACTCACATCGATGTCCAGCGTGCCTTCCCAAGTCAGCAGCCGCACGATCACTTCGGCATCCACCGCCACCGCCGAAGTATTGGTCACAGAAACTTTGATCTGCCGGCCAGCAACATCGATCTGATGGGTGACTTTCAGTGCAGGCACTACTTCCGAAACCACTCCCGCCGGCACCGCCAGCCAATCGATGATTTTCCGCACCGTCGCCGGCGCTGCCCCCGCCCAGCTTTCCAGTTGACTGGCATCGGCCCCAAACACCGCCACGCGCCCGGCCCCATATTTCCCGGTCACCAGCAGCCCATCGGCCGCTTGATTGTCCCCGCGCATCCGCACCGTCCATTCGCGGTTCAGCAGCGACCGTGTCCAAAACGTATCGCCCGGCTTTTGGTCCTGCTTAATCCACTGTTCATCTTGCACCACACGGGCAAACCGTTCATAGCGTGCCTGCCCACGCTCGGCGGCATGAAACGGCCGCACATCCACGTGATAGGCCAGCGGCAGTTGCGCCATGAACCCCTCGTTGCCGAAAAACTCCGCATCCACTTCGGCGGCCTTAATCGGCCCGCCAATCGCCCGGCCATCGCAGTCCTTCCACGCCGTCGTCGGCAACATAAACGCCAGCTGCGGTCCGGCATAACTCGTCGCATTCGGCAACAGCAGCAGCAACGCCCCGCCCCGGCGAACATGTTCCCCCAGGCTCTTGGCCAACTCCTCGGTCATCTCTCGCCCCGGCTGCAATAACACCAGCGCCCCAGGCGGAAGCGTCGCTTTGCCGTTGCCCGTTTTCAACTCAAATCCCGCATCGCCCAGCACGCCCGCCAGCCTTGCCACCGCCGCCGGTTCCGCGCCAATGACCACTGCCGGCCGTTTGTCCGCGGCCTGCTGGCCAAAAGCCAGCGGCGCGACCGCCATCCAGCACAGTGCCGTAGCCAACAGAATGCCTGGCTTGATCTGCAAGAAGCAACGTTTGTTCGACATGACCGATTCCACCAAGTTAAGTTATCGCCTGCCGATCATCGCCGAACATTGCGGCAACTGCAACTGCGCGTCAAGGAAGTGGAAAGCGAAACAAAACCCCGCATGGAAGGGCCGATCTCCAATTGCGCCCATCGCTGATGTATTTCTGAACGCGACCGGATTGCAATTGCTATGCCTCGGGATACTTACCCTGATACGCACCTACGCGGAGCAGTCACTCCTTCACTGCCGCCGGCTGGCCCGTGAACGGCTACCTTGCGGTTTTGCCGGAGAAGGTTCCATGGTATTATCCGGTGGAGGTTTTTGTGATGGAACAAAAAGAGCCGATGGGCACACGCCGCGCGGTTTATGCCCATGCCACCATCGGGCGTGAGGGTCTGGCCAATCGGCTTTATCCGTGGGGGCGGGCCGAGTTGTTTTGCCGCCACCATCAAGCGGCCATGCTGGCGCCGCGATGGGTGCGGTTGAAGCTCGGGCCGCTGTTGCGCGGCGACCGCGATAAGCGGTTTTATGTGGGTCAGTTCGGTAACCATGGTTACGTCGCGGGGCTGAAAAAATGGTGGATATTAAAGACCGCACGGATTATTGATGAGAAGTCGTTTCGGCCGGAAATGCTTGGCGAATCCCGCAGACCCTTGGTGGTGGATTTTAGCGGGATGACCGGGGAATTTGCCACGCTCTGGGGTAGTCAGGAGTATCTTTATTCGCGGTTGCTGTCGATCTTGAGTCCGGCGGCACGACAAATGTTCGCGCAAACGGCCATTGATTGGCAAATCGGGCTGCACGTGCGCCGGACCGACATGCCGGTGATGACGGCCGGGGCACAAGCCGCGTCGTTTGCCGCCCAACCGGAAGCTTGGTTCACCGGGGTATTGCGGAAGCTGCGTGCGGCGGCGGGTTGGACGGTGCCGGCGCGAATTTTCACCGATGCCCGTGCTAACGATCTACCGCTGCTGAGCCAGGAGCCGGCGGTGAGCATAGGCCCGGCCATGCCGGCGGTGGTGGATTTGTTGCTCATGTCGCGCAGTCGAGTGTTAATTACCAGCGGCAAATCAACCTTCAGCCACTGGGCGGTATTTTTCGGTCAGATGGCCAGCGTTTGGTATCCAGGGATGCGGCGGATCATTCCACCGGATCAACCGCAGCGCAGTCTGGAAACCGACGAAAGCGGTAATTTAATCGATTCGAGTGCGGTGGATTTACACGCTGTTTTGGAGGCAAAACGATGAACAAACAAGGAAGCATAGTAGCTGCCTGGGGTGGTCATTTGGTCGATCTGTATCGTCTGGCCCGGTTTGACGTGCGCAATCCGCACAGCTACGCCAAACTACGGCAGATCAAAGCCCTGGCGCGGCGTTGCGGCGCCAAGATGATGATTGAAACCGGCACGTACCTGGGCAATACGGCGATGCGCTGTAGTTCGCTGTTCGACCGGGTGTTCACCATCGAGTTGGATCCGGCGTTGTACCAGCAGGCGTCCAGGTATTTGGCGCCACGGAAGAATGTGGAGTGCATTGAAGGCGATGGCCTGAAAATGCTGCCGGCGATTTTGGCGCGCGCGGACGTAAGCAATGTTCTGGTGTTTCTCGATGGGCATTTTTCCATGGGACTCACCGCCCATGGCGATGTGGCCGAACCGGCTTGTCTGGAAGTCGAGGTTCTGGCCAAGTACCAAGATAAGATTGCCGGCGTGATCATCGACGATTTTCGCACCTTCGGCAGTGCGGCGGGCTATCCGCTGAAATCGGAGTTGTTTCGCAGTATCGAACAGAATTTCGGCGACGCTTTTGACTGTACGGTGCATTTGGATCAGGTGCTGGTGTGGCGGAAACGCTGAGCGTGCGTTGGTAGGATGGCATCTATGTTTTCTCCAGATGTTGTAACCGTGCCCGGGCCGCGAATGCTCGCGGTCTGGCTTGGGTTGCTGTGCTGGGGCGTTGGCTTGGCGGCCAACACGCCGGCAACCGCGCCGGCACCGCTCGCGGCAGCGGTGGTGCTGCCGGTGCCCGAGGAAGCCGCGCAGCGGCAGGCGCTGGCGACCTTGCATGACACCTTTGCCGCCGATTATCTCAAGACCAATCCCGCCGGCCAGGCGGCGTTGGCGCAGCAGATGCTGGCGCTGGCCGGGCAAACCCAGGATGATGCCGCGGCGCGGTACATGCTGCTGGTGGAAGCGCGGCGGTTAGCGTTGGCCACCGGCGACGTGCCCTGCGCCATGGATGCGGCCGGGCAGATCATCGCGGGTTTCGCGGTGGATCGCGGCAGTTGGTGGAACGGCACGCTGGAGGAACTCTCCAAAAGAAACGGGCTGGAACTTGCCGAGGCCAAATTGCTGTGCCGCGCCTGGTACACCGCCGGCACCGCGGCCTTTGCCGCCGAAGATTACCGCACCTTGAATCGTTGCATCCAGCAGGCGACGGCCGTGGCCAGTCGCAGCCGCGATGCCGATCTGTTGGCCGGCACGCAGGCGAAGTTTCACCGTTGGCAGCAGGTGGTGGTGGCGTATGGTCTGGACAAAGAAGCGTTGGCGCGGCTGAAACAAGATCCCACGGACGCCAAGGCTTCGACCAGCATTGGCCGGTTTTATGGTTTTTATCGTGGGGACTGGGATAAAGGCCTACCGCTGTTGGCGCAAGGCGATGACGGGGCGTTGCGTGACCTGGCGCGGCGGGATTTACAGCCGCACGCCGACAGTGCCGCGCAAGTGCAAATGGGTGATGCCTGGTGGGATTACGCCGGCAAGCAGGAGAACCCACTGGCGGGGTGGATTCGGGAGCGGGCGAGCTATTGGTACGAGAAAGCGTTGCCGTCGCTGGGTGGGTTAACCGCGGTGCGCGTGCAGGGCCGAATCAACCAAGCCGCGCCGCAGAGCAAAGCCATTGACCTGCTGTCGCTGCTGAATGAGGCGCAATGGCAAAAGAGCGGGTGGAAGAAAACGGCCGAAGGATGGGTGTCGCCGGATAAGAATCCCGAATTGGTTTTTCCGTATGTTCCACCCGACGAGTATGACTTCCGCGTGGAGTTTACCAGTGCCAGCGACAGCCCCTTTGTGATGCAGGCGTTGGTGTTTGGCCAGCGCGCATTTCACTGGGTGATTGGTAACTATGCCACGCTGACCTGCGGGTTGGATCCTGTCGGTGGCAAGGGCTATCTCGATAATGTGACGACAACGAAAAAGGTCGCCTCCTTGAAAGCTGGGCAACCGCATACCTCGCTGGTGCGCATCCGTGACAAAAGCATCACGGTGCTGGTGGACGGTAAAGTTGTCGAGGATTTCGCCACCGATTACGCCGATGTTGGTAGCCAGGCGGGTAATCAGGGCCGGCTCGGTTTTTTCATTCAAGGTTCGGGAACCAATAGGCTCAGCGTCGCGGAGATTACCGAAGTCAGCGGCAAGGGAATGGTGGTGAAGGAACCTTGACCCGTACCGGGGCGTACTGCTATTTTGCGCCAGTGGTTGTGCAGCGTGGCATTGGAAACTTGGTTTCATATAACTGGAAGGGCAGCATGTCCGCAATCGACATTGAAATGGCAAACGTGGAACTTGCTGCGGGTTGCCGTAAAGGGGCCGCTACTGTCGGTCCTAACTTGCACGGTCGTATGCCGGCGTTGGACGGCCTGCGCGGCGTGGCGATCTTGGGTGTGCTGTTATGTCATTTCTCCACCGGTGGCACGCTGCCCAGTCGTTTTGGGCCGACGCTCGTCAGCCTGCTTCTGCTGGGTGGTCGGGGCGTCGAGTTGTTTTTTGTCCTTTCCGGCTTTCTCATCACCGGCATTCTTTACGATGCCAAAAACAAGGGCCATTTCTTCCGCAATTTTTACATGCGCCGAGTGCTGCGGATTTTTCCGTTGTATTACGGGAGCCTGTTGCTAACGTTGGGAATTCCCCATCTGCTGCCGGCGTTGATGCCAATGGTTGAGGCGCAAGCACATGCGCTGTGGTATTGGCTCTATGCTGTGAACTTTTATTGCGTGAAGGTGGGTCATTTTGGGCAAATGGATCACTTTTGGACGCTGGCCATCGAAGAGCATTTCTATCTTCTTTGGCCGTTAGTGATCTTTTTGACTTCCCGTCGCGGCGCTATGATTGCCAGCTTGGGATTGGTCGCGGGCAGTTTGACTTTGCGTGCCATGGTGTTTCAGCGTTATGGTTTTCTGCCTGCGTGGATTCTCACACCGTGCCGAATGGACGAACTAGCTGGCGGTTCGTTTCTCGCATTGTTGCTCCGCGGCCCCAAGGTCGATTTTCGCTTTTGCAACCGCTTGGCGCAGGTGGTTTTCGTGCTGGCGCTGGCGGCCATGGCGTTTCTGTTTGTCCGGCGATCCCATATGAAGCTTGCCGATGCCGATTTCCTGACTACCGTCATCGGCACGGGTATCACCGGTATGGTCGCCGCCGCCTTGCTGGTCTGGGCACTAACTTCCACCCGGCAGGCGCTGGTGACACGCATTTTCGGTTCACGCTGGCTAGGCTTTTTTGGCACCTATAGCTATGGGCTTTATGTCTGGCATGGCATTGTAATTCCGCTTTATTTTGAGCGTCACTTCGGCTTCAATAGCTTGGCGCTACAACTCGGAACACCATGGTTGGCGCTGCCGGCACGTGTCCTGGCACTGACGCTGATTTCCACGCTTATCGCGGTGGCCAGTTGGCATCTCTATGAAAAGCATTTCCTGAAGTTGAAGCATTTCTTTGAACCGGCGGCGTACGCGGCAAAGGCTTGAAAACACCCTTTTGCCCGGCGCGGGCGACAACCACACCCCGGCCCGTGTTAAATGTTCCGCCGAGAGATTTTGTGCTTGAGATTGCGGCACATTTGCCAGATAATAACTTCTGGCGTTTGGTGGCCAAGGGTTGCTAGATGGAGGGCGCGGTTGCCAACCGCTGGGCCTGCGGAGCATAGGCCGGGAGCTGCTCTGATCCCTGGATGGCATCGCGGCGACGATGCCGGATTGTCTTGATGCCGCCGTGTTTCGTATAGCAAGGGTTTTGCATGGAAACCGTTCACATAGATGCCGTTGACCAGTTGCAATACTTTATTCAGCAACTTTCCACGCCGCTTGGTATGGCAATGGTGCTGCTGTTTTTGCTGGCGCTGTTTGCGGTGATCTTCATGCCGGTACTGCGCTGGATTTACCTGGGCACGGCCATCTGGACTTCGACGCTGGCTTACTATGGGTATGCCAAGCTTGATGAAAACGTGCTGATGAGTCCCTTGCAGCAGCTTCGTGATTACGGTCGGCCGATTACCGTGGCCTTGCTGATCGCGCTGCTGATCCCTTCGCTGATCGCGCAACGGGGAATTCGCGGCAAAGTGACCTGTGCGGGACTATGGGGTTTGGGGATTTACCAGATTATATTCTCGGCCCGTTTGGCCGCCGGTGGCGACATGGTCCACGGGGTGCTTGGTGGTCTGATTCTGTTCATTACTTTCATGGTGATGCTGCTTGGGGTGACCCGCTGGGTGCAGGTTCCCAAAGACGCCGACAAGGTGATCAACACGATTGTCTTTTCCGTGGCCCTTTTCGTGATTTCCAATATCATGCAGCTCTTGGTGAACCCGGCGGCAGTGGGTGCCGCCGGTGGGCGGTTCTACGGAACCACGGGCAATCCGCAGCACGCCGGGCTGATTTTGTCGGCGAGTATTGCGCCGCTGCTCTACTTCGCTTTCGCCCCGGGGCGTGGGAAATTACTGCGCCTGAGTGGAATCCTGCTGCTGATCCCGGTGGTGGGCATGACGGCCTGGACCGGCTCACGCACTGCGGCGCTGGTGACCTTGGTTTCGCTGGGGATCATGTTCCGACTCAAACTCGGGAAACTCATCTATATTCTGCCCATACTATTTATTAGTTTTGTCGTCGTCATGCAGTTTGCCAATTATCTCGTCGCCGCGCAGTTTCCCGAATATGCCGGCCTCATGCAGTCCAGCGATGTATTGGGATTTGGCCAACACATTATCGACACCACCGACACCCGTTCGGATGTCTGGTATTGGACGTTCCAGACCTTCCTGGCCAACCCGCTCTACGGCAGTGCGACCGGAGCCGTGGGTTACACGGAAAACTCTTACTTGGCCATTGCGGCCAACTTTGGTCTGGTGGGCCTGTTGCCGCTGCTGTTTGTGCTGGTGGCCTCTTGCTTTGCGATGTTCCGCGTGTGGAAGCTCCGTCCGCAGTTGGGACCGCACGCCGCCATGGCGGAAATGGTGGTTGCCGGCTTATTTTCGCTGTTCATGGGCGCCTTGTTTGAAGGCTATCTGGGTGGAACGTTGAGTTTCCCCATTTACATGCTGTACGTGTATCTTTGCCTGATTCCCTTCCTGATCGATTTAGCCCATCGCCAAGCCTTCTACGCCACGGGTATGCCGGTGGCCATGCCGTTGACCGATCAGCCCTACGGTGGCTATCAGCCGCAGTACACTTAGGTCACTCACCCTTGACCGGAGCGTTACAAATGGTGTCGAGTTCTGCCGTCCTGGTCGAAAAAACGTTGCCCCAAGCCGCGGTACAGCAACCGGCACTGCCGAGCAAGGCAAGGCACAAAATCGACACGGCGCCGCTCATGGTGCTGGCGTGTGCCTTGATCGTCAATTCCCATTTGAAGGGATTTTGCCCGCGGGCATTTTGTGCCGCCGATGGACTGCTCGGTAATTCCCTGTTCTACTTGCTGTCCGGCTTTGGTCTGCAATTAAGCCAAGCCAGCCAAAACCGCCCATTTCTATCCTATTATCGCCGGCGGCTTATTCGCCTTTATCCGGCGGTGATCGTTTGTTTGCTGGCGTTCGCACTGATCGCCGGCGATGCCTTCAGCGGTTGGACGGTCATGCCCTATCTCCAACGTTTTATCTGGCCAACCCATTACACCTTTATCAAGGCGATCGTGCCCTTCTATGCCGTCTACTATTTCATCATGCGCCTGCGCCGGCCAAGCGCCTATTGGATCAGCATCGCCGTGATGGTGCCGGTTTACCTGGTGCTTTACCTGCCTGATGCCCGGCACATTTCTCCCGACACGCATCTATCATTGGGGCTGTTTGCCGACCCCGTCCATTGGGCCGCCTACTTTCAAGTCATGCTGTTGGGAGGCTATCTCGCCACGCGGATTCAATCCCTGGGCAAACCCGGTTGGCGGATTCATCTGGCAACCCTGGCCATCCTGCTACTCTACCTGGCGGTCAAGTTCGTGATGGTCGTGCAGGGACGCTTTGCCGCCTGTTTTGCCGTGCTTCACCTGCTGGTCTTCTTCGCCTGCGGGGGATTGTTAATCAGCTTGACCAGCCAGCGGCTTAGCGCCTTTTATCGCGCCTTTCCCATGCTCAAACACGCCATCAATTTTGTCGCGGCACTCACTTTGGAAATTTATCTGGTGCATCATCGCTTGCTGGAATACCCCTGGATTGCACGCATCAAGTTCCCTCTTAATCTGCTGGTGCTGGTCATGCTCGCCTTGCCGATTGCCTATGTCTTGGCGCTGCTGTGCAAGCCTATTCAGCGGTTGTTGTCCGAGCGGCAATCCGCGCCGACTGACCGCTTTGCCCAAGCCGACTAAACGCTCCCGCGCCGGTAAGCTCCGTCTACAGCCTGGTCGTGCTTGGATAGCGTGTCACCGCAGTGATGGGATGGGGGGCCATGTTCAGGTGTGCTGAGCGGCTTTTGGCTCATCCGGTCGGAAGCGGGACCAGCAGCGGTGT
>Ga0316217_10004567_pt1 | contig 14850 bp, 13 predicted proteins | sample 1anoAmetaG_FD_203633 | JGI IMG/M metagenome (GOLD analysis project Ga0316217, IMG submission 203633) | Freshwater microbial communities from Trout Bog Lake, Wisconsin, USA - 1anoA | ecosystem: Environmental > Aquatic > Freshwater > Lake > Hypolimnion/Profundal zone | place: USA: Wisconsin... | reverse complement strand
ACCTCCAGCCCAGCCGGGGCCGTCAATCCACCCACTTTCAGCTTCGGCTCCACCAGCCCGGTGAGCATAACCGGCACGACTGCCGGGACGGCCACGCTGACCGTCTCCACAACCGCCCCGAAGTCGCCGTCCTGCACTGCGGACAACCGCGCGCCGGGCAGCGCTCCCTGGTACGCCGGAGGCGGCGCAGTTCTGGCCTGCTTGCTGCTTTTTGGCATCCCGGCGCGGCGGCGCAGTTGGCGGGCACTGGTCGGAATGGTGGTGCTGCTTGCGGCGCTTGCCGCCGGCGCAGTGGGGTGCGGCGGAACATCTGGCGGAGGCATCGCCTGCCCGACTGTAATAGCTCCCGGCACCACGGCCGGGCAATACACCGTCACAGTGACCGGCACTTCCGGCGCAATAGTTCAATCTGGGACGTTCACCCTAACCGTGCAGTAACTCAATCCAAAGACAAACGGTCGCACCCCCTTCGCGCGGTGCGACCGTTTGCTTTTCCCTACTCCCTACTCCCTACTCCCTATTCCCTAGTCCCTGGTCCCTATTCCCTAGTCCCTGGTCCCTCGTCCCTATTTTCTGCTTTTCCCGAATCAACCAAACCTTAACACTCCGCCCCCGGCCCGCACTCTACGATAAAGAGAGCCGATTCTTGGCCGCCCTCTTCCCACGCGCGCTCCATGAAGGCAATCTACCGATTCAACATGAAATCACTTCAAATAGGCGCGCACCATCTCGACCAGTTCGTCGGCCAGATCCGGTGCAATCTGCTCCTTGGCTCCATCGGTGAGATGAAACCGGATATGGTCCTCGAGCACCTCGCCCATCAACCCGCTCACGCCCCCGCGCACCGCAGCCAACAACATCAACTGACCAGCGCAGTCCTCGTCGGCCACCAGCGCGCGCTCCACCGCGTCCAGCTGCCCACGCAGTTTCTTCAGCCTCTGCATCAGTTTGAGTTTTTCCCGTTCGTGTTGGGACATCTCAAGCATCTCCTTGACAATACCCATACGGGGTATAGTATATACCGAGTGGGGGTATAGTTGCGCTTTCATTGTATCCTCCCTGCCCAACCTGCATCCAAACGCCAAGGCTCCTTCATGTCCCGGTCTTCCGTGCAACGCTCGAATCCGCCCCGCCCGACCCGCGCCCTGCTCTGCGCAGCCGCCTGCATGGCCTTTGCCCTGGCCGCCTTGCCCGCCCAGGCCCAAACGTCGGATTCGCAGCCTTCCGCGCCCCAGCCGCAACCCGCGCTGCAATTGGCTCAGTCCAGTCCGTCTCCGTTGGCCCTGGAGGCCCAGCATGGCAACATCGGCAGAAACCCCGCCGAGGCCATCCCTGCTGCCCACGCACCCGAAGAAACGCCCGCCGTCACCATGGCGCCGCATCCGGAAAACAGTCGCTATTGGCTCTCCGGACAAGCCAACATCATCTATCAGGGCCGCCTCCCTTTTCACTCCACCTACGAGGGAACCAACAGTTTCCGCAACTCCGCCGAGTACAAGACCTCCCTGCTGGGAACGGTGTACACGGCCCTGCGCCCCACCCGCTCCATCCGCTACAACACCGATCTGATCCTGGACTTCGAAAGCGCCGGCGGGCGCGGCCTCAGCCAGGCTTTGGGACTGGCCGGCTTCACCAATCTCGACGTGGTGCGCAACCCGACCCTGAGCACCGCGCCCTACCTGGCCCGCTACGGCATTCACCAGGTCATCGGCCTCACCGGGCAAACCACCACCCAGCAGCCGGGCCCCTTCTCCGTTGCCTCCACCGTGCCCATCCGCCGCCTCGAGTTCCGCGCCGGCAAGATGACCCTGCCCGACTTCTTCGACGTCAACGGCCCCGGCTCCGACAGCCACCTGCAATTCATGAACTGGACGGTAGACAACAACGGCGCCTGGGATTACGCCGCCGACACCCGCGGTTACACTGTGGGCGCCATGGCCGAGTACGACGACCGGGTGTGGAGCGTGCGCTACGGCCTCTTCGCCATGCCCACCGTGGCCAACGGCATCGACATGGACTGGGCCTTTAGCCGCGCCCACGGCCAGAACGGCGAGTTCGAGTTGCGTCAAAGCTTCGTTCCCAAGCGCAAGGGGACGCAGCGCGTCCTGTTCTACGCCAACCGCGCCCGCATGGGCAGCTATAGTGAGGCGGTCAATGCCTTTCTGGCGGGAACCGACAAGACGCCCGACATCGTCAAGCACGAGCACTTCAGCGCGCTCAAATACGGCTTGGGCTACAACGCCGAGCAGGAAATCACCCAGAATCTGCGCATCTTTGGGCGCTTCGGATGGAACGATGGAAAGACCGAATCGTTTGCCTACACCGAAGTCGACCAGACCGTTGAGGCGGGCGCCGACTACGCCGCCGCCCGTTGGCGTCGCCCGCTGGACAAGATCGGCCTGGCGGTGGTCTCCAACGCCATCAAACGCGATCACCAGGAGTACCTGAAGCTGGGCGGCCTGGGCTTCCTGCTCGGCGACGGCAACCTCAACTACGACCGCGAGACCATCGAGGAGAGCTATTACAACCTGCACGCCTGGCGCGGATTGTTTTACGCCCTCGGCGTGCAGCACATCGCCAACCCCGGCTACAACCGCGACCGCGGTCCCGCTTGGGTAGGCTCCGTGCGCATGCACATCGATTTCTAAAGCAGGGGATCGGAAATTAGGTTTTGGAGTTCGGCCATAGGTGGCGCAAAAACTCCAGCCATCCTCCCGCCTTCTTTTCCGGTCCCGTAGGCTGCGTCTTGGGCTCCGGGGGCAGCTTCACGATCACTTCGTTCGGCTTGGCGTAGTGCAGCGTTTCCCGCGCTTCGTGCTCGATCGCGTCCGGATCGGAATTCAGCCGATCGACGCGCTGCCGCAGCCGCGCGTTCTCCTGTTGCAGGCTCTGGATCTCCTTCCGCAGTTGCAGATCCTCGGCGTGCTTCTGCCGCCACACCGATAAGCCGTGCTTGCCGCTGACTACATGCCACGCGAGCAGCATCGCCAGCACCAGCGCCAACAAGCTGGCCGCCGGACGCCAGGTCCGCACCGACCAGTCGAAGAACCGTTTGGGCAGCGAACCGGACGCCGCTTCCGGCTTCCTCTTCCCGGTTTGTACTCTCTCGTCCGGCATGGCTATCTCATCCTGCTTCAAAAGGCGCGGTCCATGCCGCGCCTCCCAAAGCCTTATCGCATCCCCTTGTTACGACAGCACAAACTGCTTGGCCGCCGCGCTCAGCGCTTCCATATCCTGCTCGCTGCGCGCCTCGGTGTAAGCTCGCACCACCGGCTCGGTACCCGACAGCCGGTAGCAAACCCAGGAGCCATCCTCCAGGATCACCTTCAAGCCGTCGGTGCGCACCACCTGCTTGACCTTGCGCCCACCCAGCTCCGTCGGATCGGCCTTCATCTTCTCAGTGAACGCAGCTTTCACCTCCGGGGTCAAGTGGAAGTTCTCCCGAACCGGGTAGAAGGAACCAACCTTGGCAAATAGTTCCTTCAGTTGCACGCCCAGACTCTTGCCCCGCACCGCCACCATCTCCGCCACCAGCAATCCGGCCAGCACGCCGTCCTTCTCCGGTACATGCCCGCGTATCGTCAACCCGGCCGACTCCTCGCCGCCGATGGCGATCTTGTCCCCGTTGATCAGCTCGCCAATGTACTTGAAGCCCACTGGCGTCTCGTAAAGCGGCACCTTGTGGTAATCGGCCAGCGCATTGATCAGGTTCGTCGAGGCCACGCTCTTGGCCACGCCGTTCTTCCAGCCGCGCGTCTCCACCAGATAATCGAAGAGCAGCGCGATGATGTAGTTCGGCTGGATGAACGTCCCATCCGCGTCCACAATGCCAAAGCGATCCGCGTCCCCGTCGGTTGCAATGCCCAGGGCCGCGCCGAACTCCTTCATCTTGGCCTTGGCGTCGCCCAGCAGGTGGTTGTCCGGCTCCGGCGCGTGGCCTCCGAACAGCACATCGCGGAAGTCGTGGACCGTCTCGACGGGCACCCCCGCCTGGCGCAGCAGGTCCGTGCTGTAGCCCCGGCCCGCTCCCCAGAAGGGATCGTAGACCACCTTGATGCCCGATTTGGCAATGGCCTCCAGATTCACCAGTTCCGCCAGCCGCGCCAGAAAAGCCGGCTTCACATCCACGGCCTCAAAGCCCGCCGCGGGCGGAGCCGCCACCGGAATCGCTTCCCCGGTCAGTTGCAGCCCGGCAATGGCCGCTTCGATCTGCTTGGTCACCTCGGGCAGCGCCGGAGCGCCGTCGTGCGTCGAAAACTTGATGCCGTTGTACTCCGGCGGATTGTGCGAAGCAGTAAAGTTGATCGCCCCGGAGGCCTTCAGCGTACGCACGGCATAGGCAATGGCCGGCGTCGGCGCGGCCTCGGGAATAAGAATCGGCGTGATCCCGGCTCCGGCCAGCACGCGCGCCGCCACGTCCACAAAGCTCTCGCCCAGAAAGCGCGGATCGCGCCCGACCAGCACGCGGTGCGGCGCAGGTTGCGTCTTCACATAGGCGGCAATTCCCGCCACCGCCAGCCGGATATTGGCCACCGTAAATTCGTCGGCCACAATCGCCCTCCAACCGGAGGTGCCAAACTTGATCGCTGTCGTCATCGTCTTCTCTCCACATACGCCGGATGCGCCGGCCCCAACTTCATACTGCCCTACTCAGCCCCCCGCGGCAAGTGGGTATCGGCTTCGCCAGGCAACCTCCCTCCCCTCGCCGCCCAACCCGCCCCAGCCCGACGCCATGCGCATCTCCAGAAAACGATTCCAAAACCCCAGACTCATTCGAGACTTTCCCCAGCCCCAAAAGCCTGCGAAGGATATTCCTTGACTCCCTCGCCCTGCCCTCGGCCTCTTCCCCCGCCTGCTTCTCCCCTCAGGGATTCCAGCCAGCGCCGCCAATCGCTCCCGAAACATGCCTCCGCCCCGCCGCGCCCAACAAGCACCACAACGATCCGCCGCCGATCCAGAATCGCCCCCGCCAACGGCGTTTTTCAGGAGTAATCCGTGGCTGGAACGCGTTCATGCGACCCCAGATCCCCAAGAGGGAGGGCCTAAGGCCCGCATTGTGGTTGGTCGGACATCGGCCACCCGCCGGAGAATCAGTTGTCCCAAATTGGCTCAGTTCGGTTGTGGTGCTCAACATAACGGTAATTTTGGACAGAACCTCGCGCGGCAATCGAGACAAGAGCGGGCAACTCCATGCACAATGGGAGTCATGAAGCCTATTTCAGTTCTCGAATTCTGCGCGGGTGCGGGCGGACAGGCTCTCGGCTTCGAGCAGGCGGGTTTCGATCACGTCGGGCTGGTGGAGTTGGACTCCCACGCATGCAAGACCCTGCGATTCAATCGCCCTGAATGGAACGTCATTGAGGAGAATCTTAACTACTTCGACGGTAAGCCATTTAGGGGACGCGCCGATGTTGTCGCCGCCGGCCTTCCCTGCCCTCCATTCTCAAAGGCAGGTAAGCAACTGGGAGACCTCGATGAACGCAATCTATTTCCCGCCGCCCTGCGGATCATCGCCGAAGTCCAGCCCCGCGCTGTGATTATCGAAAACGTTCGTGGAATTCTCGATGCCGTCTCCCAAGACTATCCAAATCGGAGCCCGTTCACACTCCACGGTTAATGATCGCTTCCCTTGTCGACGGAGGGAGCAGGGGCCTTCAGGCCCCTGAATACCGCCCCAAGACGAAGGCCTTTAGGCCCGGGCCTCTTTCCCCGATAGACGCTCAGCCCCGGAGGTGGTCAGGCATCGGGTCTAGCGGCCCGCGGCCTGCAGAGCTGAAGGGATAGACTTGCGGCGTTGCGACAAGTCCCCGGCGCACAGGGTTCTCCTCAATGTACCGCAAGCAGCTCATGAACTTCTCTCCGCTCAGGATCTGGCTCTCGTTAAAACTGCGCATCCACACATCCAGCTTGCTCTTCAAGCGGAAGGAAAAGCCGCCCTTGATGAACTGCATGGCCTTTTCAAGCGAAACGTCGGGGGCAGGCGTAATCAGGGCGTGGAAATGCTCGGGCATGATGACGAAGGCATGCACGAGGAATCTTCCCTGACTGCGATAGTCGAGCACGGTTCGCTGAAGCAATTCCGCCGTGGCCGTGACCTGAAAGAGGCGATGCCTTTGTGCCGCCACAGCTGTGACAAAGTAAGTTCGAACTTCTTGGGGCGCCAATCGCACATGAGCAGCATAAACGAAAAGCCCGCGGCTAAAGCCGAAATTACAGCCGCATCGGGTTCAGGGGCCTGAAGGCTCCTGCTCCCTCCGCCACGGTGAAGGTGGCCAAGTAACCGTTTGAGATCAACATCGAAATACGCATCAATGTTCTACTATAGAACACTTATTGAGTTTATGAAGGTTAGTCTTTCGATGTGCGGCAATATCCGATCAAGAGGAACATCTCAGGCAAGCGCATAGCTGAAGCGCGTAGCTTGGCGGCCCCGCCGCTTACCCAAGAAGACCTCTCCGCGAGGCTAGCGCTGATTGGCGTCCAAATGGACCGAGCGGCCGTCGCAAAGGTCGAAAACAACCTTCGCCGGGTTCTTGATTTTGAACTCAAAGCGATTGCTGCCGCCTTGAACGTCAAGGTTGATTGGCTGCTCGGGGGCGAAAGTTGAAGGATCCAACATCGCAGTTGCGCTCTGCGACCAGGCGGGCGAAATCTGATGTAGCGAACAAGCTCGTCAGCATGTTTCTCCATGACTTAAGCCGATCTATTTCGAAAGATTGGAGCTTTAGGGTTGACGGGAAAGAGTATGAGGAACTCGTTCGAAGATGCTTTGGAAATCGTTGTCCCTATTGTCTTGTCGATCTTAAAGAGACTACAGCGGTAATCGAACATCTCGACGGAATGAACCGCTATCGCTCAGGTCTTCACGTTCCAGGGAACGTATTGGTTGCATGTAGAAAATGTAACGGCGAAAAGCGCCGGGACGACCAAATAAAGTGCTTATCGCTCGCAACTTCTGGATGGGCTTCGTTTCTTTCTCATGATCGCAGCCAGTGTAATGTGAATTGCAAAACCTGCCTTTACTGGGAGGGTATTTGGGCAGATGAATCTGAAAGAAAAGAGCGATTGAGTGAGAATCTTCAACGGATTCAAAAGTTCCGTAGCCAATTTGGAGAATTCCAGGCAGTTCATCCCGCGCTTGTGGATGTACTGCCCTTGATGCTCACAAAGCTGTATTCGGACTGCCAGCTGTTTGCGGAAACAGAGATCAAGTCCCTGCTCGATAACTTCAAGCAGGTTTCAAATCTTGGCTTCTGAAAGAGGCAAAGGGGGCGGCCTACAGTTTTGGTTTCTGGAAAACCATCTGGCATGGAAAACGGCAGTTATAACCGGAACTGCTCGCCTTCGTTATTGGTCTCTTCATTATAGTGTCCTGAAGCCATCAGAATAACGTCCTGCATGCGAAGGCCAATTCGGTCGCAATAATGGCCAAAATCAGCGATTAAATCTGACATATTCTGCCCTGTCATCCTACACCGCGCGTCCTCTGAGGCTTTTGGATGCGGACTTTCTCCATACTGTTCGAAGAACTCCACGACATCGCGCGCCCAGTCGGCACGCTGATTGTTCATTCTTTCAGGATCAGGCGGCAATCGCATCAAATCGCTCCCTCCAACAGCCTGCTGGTCATAATTTAGCGCATTCGACGGATTTCTTAAACGTGCCAATTCTTCTATCGCCAATGAACGGGCGCGGAACCGCTTGGTCGAGGTCGCAAATCCGACATTCCCAGAGATTGCGCACTGACCATCCAAGGCGGCGCAGCTTCCGGTCGTTTGAGCTGTCTCTCCTTCTGTTATTGAGCAGTTTTGGCACCCAGTACTCGCGATTCGATTTCGGTATCCTCCCGTCTATGCAGGTATGCCCGTGCCAGAAACATCCCTTTACCTGAATCACAGTCCGATGCTTCGGCAAGACGATATCCGGCTTCCCGGGGAGCCCGCGCACATGCAGGCGGAATCGGAAACCAAGCCGGTGGAGCTCTCTTCGAACCAGCATCTCCGGCTTCGTGTCCTTTGATCGTATGCGGGACATTATCGCGGACCGCTGGGCAGCCGCTGCGCGCTTGGAGGATTTCATCTCAGGCCTCGGTCAAATTATCTGCGATCCCGACGCAATTCCGCATTCTTTGAAATGACCAAGCCAGGCGGGCCGCCCTGGGCCCCGGAGCGCGAGATCATCCGCCAATGCTGGGCGCCCCGGGGTGCCTAACTTTAGGGCGCATGGGCGAGCACGAACCTCAACCAGACTCCCTTCAATGTGGGATCCCGGTTGATGCGAAACCTCAAAGGCATTCGTAAGCGGCAGATCGGTACTCTGAAGTCGCCAAGGCTTCGCCAACCCCCTTGTGCGGGATCCTTTGCGGGCGTCCGCGGCCCATGGCAAGGATCGAGCTGTACCTCTGCCCTCTCCAAGTTCCGGGGTCACTCGCCGGAATTCACCTCCTTGCGCCCCCTTTCTCGGCGCAAAGGAGGTGGCTCATCGCCGGCACGCAATCCTCTCCCCAAAGCGACCATCCCTTTGCACATTATTTCGGCCCGCCGTTGCATAATCCTGAGTACCGGACCAGCAAAAAAATCTCCGCCCCGGTGCAAGATCGGAGCAGAGACCTCGAAAAACAGCCGTAACCCCTTTCCCGAGAGGATTTTGCGGATAACTTCAATGATGAGAGGAATTTAGCGCGGTACCCCTGCCGTATCCCATTGAAACCATGGATTTTATTCCCAAAATATGGGGGGGGGGGTGCATAAGCGCTGTGGTACGGGGAGTCCAACCTGTCGGCTGGGAGCGGCAGGTCAAGAAGCCCCCAACGCGGGACGCGGCGGGTCTCGCCTGATTCTCGCTCGACGTCCGTTTCCGCAGATGCCATGACCGCTGCTTACAAGTTGAGCAAGAAGACCGGCGCAATGGCCGCCAGCACGGCGCCTGCTTGCAAAGCCAGCACCACCAGCGCGGGCCTTCGAGCCCGAGGAAGCCACTTGACGGCAAAGAACGCCAGCACCGGCAACTGACCGGCCATGAGAATCTGCCAAAGATGCGCCGCCACGCCTTCGTCGACCTCGCGGCCGGTGCCGTAGAGCGCCACGTGGCCCAGCACCAGCGCCAGCGCCGTCAGCGACATTGCGAGTGGAAGCAACGCGCTCGGCCGCCGCACAAGAGCGCCAACGGAAGATGTGTTTCGATTCATGGGGAACCTCCAATAGAGGGAATCTTCTCACAAAACGCCCGCCAAATCACGCCCGCCGGTCCCCGTCAGTCCTCCGCAAATTCCTCCACCGCCGACACCGTCCTCCCGGCCCGCACAATCCCGTACTTCCGATCCAGAAATTCCTGCAAATCCCCCGGCATCCAGCCCGCCAGTTCCTGCCAGGTCATCGCCTTGCAGCGCCCGCGCATCTCCGCGCTTTTCGCAGACGCCATCACCTGGAACCACGCTTCGCGCAAGTCCGGTCGTCGCTCGTCGTGCAACACGCAGAAACTGCATCCTGCCGCGTACGCCGCCAGCACATTGCGAATCAGCTGATAGCTCGCATAGCCCGCTTCAGCCTTCTCCGCTTCCCGCGCCCGCGCCACGATCTCCGCCTGAAACTCGCGCGCTACTTCGCCGTCGGGCGCCGCCTCTTCCCACTCTTGCGTGAACTCCTCGGCGAACTCGACCGCTTGCTTCCTTCTTGCCGTGCGGATCTCCACACGCGGCAGCAGCTCCCGCTCGAAGACCGCATCGAAATCCCGGTAGCCTTCCACCACCGCTGCGGCTCGCGTCTGAAAATCGCCCTCCGTCAGCTTGGCCTCGACCAACAACCCGCCCCAGCGCATATCGACTTCGGTGCGATCGAAGCGCCCGTTGGCCAGCGGCACGCGCGCCTTCCAGCCAAAGACCGGCGCTTCATCGCTATCCACGCCCAGCGCTTTGCGCACCAGTCTGGAATCCGCAACTCCCGGCGCGCAGAAGAAGTTCATCAGCAGCGCATCCGAGCTCATCGACGAGTCCAGTTCGCGCCACCTGCGCCCCGACTCCGCCTTGGGCAGCGCGCGCCCTTGCGCATGAATCTTGTCGAAGCGCCGCATCCACTCCGGCCGCGCCGCGATAGCCGCATACGCCGCTTCGAGGAAGTTTCCGTGCTGCCCTTCCCGCGGTTCATACACCACTACAGGCGTCGCACCGTAGCTCTCCACATGCGCGCGGCCGCGCGCCCACAGGCGGTTGCGCGCCGCCAGTTCGCGCCGCAGTTCGCTTGCGTAGAAACTCGATTGCACGCTCATCACCAGCCAGCCTACACCGCGCGCACGCAGCTGCCCAGCCGTCGCCCCATTTGAAATCGTCCTCTTTGTGTCCACTTCGTCACCGGATGGCAACACGCCCGTAACCGGGCTGTCACACGCGGTTGCTAGTTTCAGAAGGAACGCGGCCATTTCCCAATGCAGCGCCAACCCCGGCCGCGCACTAGAGCGGTTCCACAATTCACGTGCCCTTTTCCGGCATCTTGCAAGGTGGCATTTTCTTGAGAAAAATGCCACTTGAGGGCAGTGGTTTCGGGTTACAGCAATTGTGGAACCGCTGTAACCGGCACATCTCAACTCTTTTGGAGGAACTTCGTGACCTATTGTTTCGCGAGCGCGCGCAAGCGCCTCTTCGCACTGGCTTTATCTGCTCTCATGCTCGTCCCCGCCGCGCTCCATGCGCAGGCAACCGGCTCCAAACTCGATGGCAATGTGGTGGACGTGCAGGGCAAGGGCGTGGCATCGGCCGTGGTCGCCGTGAAGAACAACAGTACCGGCGCCATCCGAACCACACAAACCGATGCCGCGGGCCACTACGCGTTTGAGGGACTCACTGCCGGAACCTACATGGTGGAAACCGGCGCAGCAGGATTCGCCAAGGCCACAAGAAACGTTACGCTCGCCGATGGCCAATTGCAACACGTAGCGTTCTCGTTGACCATCAGCTCGGTCGCCGAGCAGGTGACGGTCAACGCAGGCATCGATTCGCTCGCCGCGCAGACCGCGCCGAGCGGGGGATTCATCGAGCAGCGTTCCGCGCAATCGCTGATCTCCAACACCTATATCCGCAACTTCCTCCCCGCCATGGCCGACTACGGCGAGATCGTCCAGATCGTTCCCGGAACCTTCACTATCAGCAGCGACGGCGTGGGTCTGGGACAGAGCAAGACCTACTTCCGCGGCTTCCCCGACGGCGATTACGACATCGACTTCGACGGCGTCCCCTTTTACGACACCAACACGCCGACGCATCATTCCTGGGCCTTCTTCCCTTCCCAGTGGATCGGCGGTGTGGACTTCGACCGTAGCCCCGGATCGGCCTTGACCACTGGCCCCACCCCCTTCGGCGGCTCCATTCACCTGCTGTCCGCGCCGCTCTCCACCGAGATGGATCTCCGCGGTACTTTCACCTACGCTTCCTGGAACACCAAGCTCTTCGACGGGCAATTCAACTCCGGCAACTTCGGCCTCTTCGGCAGCCCCAAGAAATCGAACCTCTTCATGGACGTCCATCGCATGTCCTCGGATGGCTATCAGACGTTCAACTATCAAATGCGCAACGCCGGTTCGCTGCTCTACCAGTACCAGTTCTCGCCCAAGACCGTGCTCACCGGATTCAGCGGCGTGGTTCTGCTCAATGCCAACACCTACGGCCTCAATCCCACCCGTTGCCAGACCCTGGGACTCCCGGCGGGCGCCACCTACACCTGCACCGGAGCAAACTCCACCTCCGTCGGCGCCGGCATCGATTTCATGATGGTCAATAACTCCGACCCCTATAACTGGCTCGACTACCAATACAACCATTACCAAGTACCCACCGACTTCGAGTACCTCGGACTCAAGACCGAGTTCGGCAAGGGCTGGTATCTGGAAGTCAAGCCTTACACCTACAACTACGACAACGGCGAGCTCTATACCAACGCCACTCCCATCGCCGACGCGACCACGATCAACGGCTCGACGACTTACAACGGCGTCACCGTTGCTCCCTGCAACGTCGCCGTCACCAAAAAGGGCGTCACCGCAATCCCCTGCGCGGTCGACAAGTACAACAGCTATCGCAAGTACGGCGAGACGCTGGCTGTCTCGCAGACCTCAAAGCTGGGCGTGCTGCGCGCCGGCATGTGGTACGAGTGGGCACGGACCGACCGCCATCAATACCCCACCGATCCCGTCAATGGGGCCTGGGCCGATCAGGCGCTGCCCAACTTCGCCGAGCAGTTCTATACTGACTCCTATCAGCCCTACGCGGAGTTCGAGTTTCACGCCACCCCCAAGTTCAACATTACCGCGGGCGCAAAGTACGCCGGCTACACGTTCAATGTGGTCCATCACGCCGACGACGGCAAGACCGTCGGCAACCTGTGCCCCTTGGGACAAGCCACCGGATGCCCCACCACGGTCAACGACACCGGCAGCTTTAGCGCCATTCTGCCTTCGCTGGACCTGAACTATCGCATCCTGCCCAACTGGTCGATTTATGCCCAGGGAGCAACCGGCAGCATCGTTCCTCCCAGCAACGTATACGACTTCAACCACACACCTTCGGCCACCGTCCCGCATCCGGGCCTGTTGACCCCGCCCAAGCAGCAGAAATCCACCACCTACCAGGTGGGCACGGTGATGAAGCTGCAACATTTCACCTTCGATGCCGACGCCTATCGAATCCGCTTCCAGAACAGCTACTCCAGCGTGATCGACCCGGCCACCACCGAGACAGTCAACTTCCTGCAACCAAGCTCCATCACCGAAGGAATCGAGTTCGAGACCACCGCGATTCTTAGGAAGGGCCTGAACCTGTATCTGAATGCTTCCGCTGCCAACGCGCAATATTCTGGCGCCTTGAATGCCAATACAGGCGCCACCCAGCTCTCGGCGCCCTATCTTGTGAATGCTCCCGCCGGACTTTGGGTCGCACAGACTCCCACCGACACCGAGATGCAGGGAATCACCTACTCCGGCAAGGGCCTGGACCTGGGCTTCTTCAACAAGCGCGTCGGCGAGCAGCATGTGGACGCGGGCGCCTATCACAACCAGGGCATCGTCTCTCCCTTCAGCACCGCTAATGCCTACTTCAATTACACCGTGCGCAACCACTCGATCTTCGATCAGACCAAGATCCAGTTCGCCGCCAACAACCTGCTCAACCAGCACAACATGACCGCACTTACCCTGGCGGGCTCGGCTCCCACGCAGACCATCGCGGGAAGTTCCTGCACCACGTCGGCGGGCGCGGCCACACTTTGCACCGATCCTTTCACCACCACCGGGCCCACCCCGATCAACGGCAGCGACAACCCGACCTTCATGTCGGCGCGCAGTCTCTCGATCTCGGTGACCTTCGGCTTCGCGCCCAGGGAACGCAAGTAGAAAAACGAAGAACTTCTGCCACGCACCATTCCGGCCGCGTCTGTGGGAACCCTCCACCGGCGCGGCCGGTTCCATTTGCGATGGATTCGAGTCCACCGCCTACAGCAGTTCCACCATGGCTGCGCCCCAAAGTTGCAGCTCTCAGGCGCGATCTTCTAGAGAAGACGACCCCATCGCGCAATGCCGAAATAGGCCCGCGAACTGTGGAACCGCTCCGAGACCATCGAAAGGTTGAGGCGCAGGCTCCGGCGCGAATGCGAGAATGATCTCCGTGCGCTCTCTCACTCTTAGAACTGCTCTTTTCGCGGTCGCCGTGGTCGCCGCCGCGCTTCCTGTTCATGCAGCTTCCGGCTCGAAGACCAAGGCCGCCGAGCAAGCCGGCGCCATCCTCTTCCGCGCCCAGGACTGCGCCCACTGCCACGGCGAGGGCGGCGTCGGAACCAAGAAGGCCCCGCCGCTAGTCGGGCTGCGCAAGAACAAGGAATGGCCGCCGGACAAGATCGCCCGCCAGATTCTCAACGGCGGACAGAAAATGCCGCCCTTCGGCGAGTCGCTCACCGACGACGAAATCGCCCAACTCGTCGCCTATCTGCGCGCCAAGCACCCGCCCGTTCCGCCGCCGATCCTCCCGGCCGCGCCGGGCAAGTAGCAGGCAGCCTCAGAGTTTCTCCGCGGATTCCTGGCCCAGGTAGGCCCCGCAGGAACGCCGCACCACCAGCCGGGTGGGCACCAGCACGTCGCGCGGCGGCAGTTCCGGGTGTTCCAGCCTCTCCAGCATGGTGGCCATGGCCACCGCGCCAATGCCCGCGCAGTCCTGGTGAATGGTGGTCAGCGGCACGGGGAGCAGGCTGGCGTATTTCACGTCGTCCATGCCCACGATGCGCACCTCCTCGGGAATGCGCACGCCGAAACCCAGCAGGACTTGCATGAGGCGCGCGGCGGTCAAGTCGTTACCGCAAATGATGGCTTCGGGCCGCGCTGTGTCCAGCATCCGGCGCACAAAAGCCTCATCCTGCGGACTGCCCCGCCAGGCCGGCTCATAATCGGGAACAATACGGTAGTGACGCAACGCTTCAAGCGTGCCGGCGATGCGCGCATCCACGGTATAGGCCACGTTCTCCTCGCCAAAAAACACCAGCCGGCGCACACCCAGTTCCAGCAGGTGCGCGGCCGCAATGTACCCGGCACGGCGGTTGTCGATACCCACCAGATCGTGCGCCGATCGCTCCGGAAACGGCAGATAGCAGCGATCCAGCAGCACAATGGGAATCTGCGCCTTCTCCAGCGTCCGTCCAATACGGCGGTTGGCCGCATCCTTGTCCGGGGTCAACTCCAGCGGCGCAAAGAACACGCCCGCCACTTTTTGCACAATGAACGAGTTGAGCATCTGCTCGGCTTCGCGCACGCTCTCCCGCACCGAGCTGGAGGCATTGCCCCACAGCAGCGCATCGGGCCGCGCAAACGGCGAACGCATCA